>Ga0335074_10008588_pt1 | contig 14196 bp, 14 predicted proteins | sample Lox_Sample_23_FD_206715 | JGI IMG/M metagenome (GOLD analysis project Ga0335074, IMG submission 206715) | Soil microbial communities from Loxahatchee National Wildlife Refuge, Florida, United States - Lox_Sample_2.3 | ecosystem: Environmental > Terrestrial > Soil > Wetlands | place: USA...
GGGCCAGTGGCGCCTCGCCGTCGGGCAGCGAGTGCAGGTACTTGGCGGCGGCGAGCTCGAGGTCGTAGTGACACGAGATCGGCACCGACACCGTCGTCGAGCCCTTGAAGGCGGGCACGACGATGTCAAGCTGAGCCCAGACGAGGCTGCGCGTCGTGACCGCCCAGCGCTCGGGCGCGCCGAACAGCTCGACCAGCCGCTCGCGCGTGGCGTCGTCATAGCGGCGGCGGGCCGGATCGATCATCAGCTGGATCGTGAGCGCGACCATGTACACCTCACGATCGCCGGTCTCGCTGATCTTTAGCTCGAGCGTCAGCATCGGGGCGGCGGCGTACTTGACGGGCCGGGCGCCGAGGACCTCGAAGTCGAGGTCGACATCGACGAGGGTGGTCAACGCACCGTCGCCTCCGCGCGCAGCCGCTCGAAGAACCCCGCGACCGCCAGTTCGACGCCGGGGCCGCCCGAGATGCCCTCCCAGTGTGCCTTGATCGTGCCCGTGAGCGCGTAGCAGCGGTCGATGGGCGCGATCACGTACATCGGGGGGTCGGCCAGCCGGTTGGCGATCAGGCCCTCGATGTCCGGTTCGAGATCCTCCAACACAGGGTTGAGCGCGCGCATCCGGGTCCACGAGTCGAAGTGGAGCTCTGACTCGGTCGCCCCGCCCGGGCTCGGGTAGAGCGCCACCACACAGGCGGTGACCGTCGACTCCATGAAAAAGGCCAGCCCGATCGGGATCTGGAAGCTCGCCCACAGGTCGTCGGGCACATCGAGGCCGGGCAGCCACAGCGTGCGGTTGCCGGTCGGCCGGTAGTCGCCCTCGCCCGAGCGCATCGCCCAGCACGCCTCGCAGGCGCACACGATCCGCCGCTCGGAAAGCGCGAGCAGGTGCCGGTGGTCCTCGGCGAGGCCCACGCCGCAGAGATCGCACGCCTCCTCGGTGCTGACACCGGGGGCCCGTCCACCCTCGGCTCCGGCGGCGGCCCCGGTGCGCTGGCCCTGGCGCGCCAGGCCACGGAGGCCGGACACCACGCCGGCCCGACGCCGCGCGGCGATGGCGTCGTCGAGCAGCCGGCGGGAGTCGTTCATTGTGCGAGGGCCACCTTCACGCGCCCGTCTTCGCGCAGCAGCGGCACGGGTTCGAGTTGGAGGCGATCGTCGTCCATCGACCGGCCGGCGCGCGGGAGGAAGAACGACCGCGCGCATTCCGGACACGAAAGCGCGCCCGCCAACAGCAGGCCTCCGTGCAGCGATGCGCCGCAGCTCGCGCAGCGGTCGCGGTACGCGAGCAGGCTGCCGTCGATGTTGGCGACGAGCAGCTCACGGCCGGCGACGCTGACCGGCGTGAGCGCACCGTTGGCGAGCTCGGAAACAGCCTCGACGTCGATCCACGTTGAGTCAGGCCCGCCTGCCCTCTCGGCGGCCCCAGCGCCCATGCCCTCGACCTCCAGCCCCTCGAGATCGGGCGCCGCCTCCTCCAGTGCCTGCTTGATCGCGAGCTCGAGCGTGACCGAGGAGGCCGAGCAGTCCGAGCAGCTCCCCTGGAGGTGGATCCGCGCGACCCCGTGGTCGAGCGACAGGAGCTCGACGTTGCCGCCGTGAGACTCCATGTAGGGGCGGACCGAGTCGAGCGCCCGCTGCACGCGCTGCTCCAGCGCCACCGGGTGCAGGTCGTGGATCAACAGCAGGGTGGCAACGAGCGGGTCGTCCGGCAGCGACGCGGCGATTCGCTCGCCCTCCGGCCCGGCCTCGAGCAGCGCGGCGAGGATCTGCTCGAGGCCGGCGCCGTACATCTGCACGACCGCAGACACCAACTCCTCAGCGAGCTCACGCGTGGCCGAGTCGTGGCTGGACTCGAGCTGTGCCTGGAGATCCTGGACGCGCTGGACCAGCTGCTCGACGTCCATCTGGTTATGCCAACGCGGTCGGGGTGTGCATCACCTTGCGCACGTTGCCTGCGCCCGTGTACATGTGCACGCCGCAGGGCAGGCACGGGTCGAACGAGCGAACCGCCCGCATGATGTCGACCCCCTTGAAGTTCTCGGGGCCGTTCTCCTCGAAGATCGGCGTGTTCTGCACGGCGTCCTCGTACGGGCCGGGCGTCCCGTACACGTCGCGCGGGCTCGCATTCCACGGCGTCGGCGGGTATGGCTGGTAGTTCGCGATCTTCCCGTCCCGGATCACCATGTGGTGCGAGAGCACGCCGCGGGCCGCCTCGTGGAACCCGCAGCTGACGGCGCTGTCGGGGACCTTGAAGCTGTTCCAGCTCTTCGTCCGTCCCGCGCGCACTTCCTTGAGCGCCCGTTCGAGGTTGTGCAGCGCGATCAGCGCGCTGTACGCCTGGTGATAGGTGCGGGCTCGATCGCGCTCGATCGCGTTCGACTTCTCCGGCACGTTCCACTCGAGCTCCATCTCGGGCATGTTGGGGGAGCGGGGGAGGACCATCTGGATCGAGTGGCCCGTCGCCTTGGCGTAGCCGAAGTCGACCAGGCCGGCCTTGGCCGTGCACCATTGGCGCGCGAACGGGCCGCCCCCGGTGTCGCAGCACACGTGGGTGTCGGTCCGCTTATCGTAGATCCGGGGTGACACCACCCAGGTGTATTTGTCGGTGAAGTCGCGCTTCTGGGGCCGGGGCAAGGTCACCTTGTTCCACGGATGGTTCTTGTCCACCGGGTTTCCGAGCGGGTCTTGGGTGACGAACGTGGGCTCGTTCTCCCACGAGTCGAAGTAGGAGGAACCGAGGAGGATGCGGATCATCAGGTTGATCTCGACCAGGTCGGTCGAGATGAGCTCGCCACCGATCGCGACGCCCGGCGTGATGTAACGCTTGCGACCCCAGTTGGTCATGTTCCGGTAGTCGTAGTCGACGTAGTCGGGATCGTCGAACGAGCCCCAGTTGACGAGGTTCGTCTCGCGGAAGCCAACCTGATCGTATCCCGGCAGTTCCTGGAGGAAGAAGTCGTACAGGTCGTCGTGCATAGGCACGCTGCGCTTGACGTAGTCGAAGTAACGCATCAGGCGCACGTAGTAGTCGGTGCACGTTTGGTGGGTGATGTCGGCGCTGCAGCCGCCCGGCATGATCGTCGACGGATGGGTGTGCCGTCCCCCGAACAGGCAATACATCTCGCGCGTGTAACGCGCCACCTGAAGCGTCTCGAGGTAGAACTCGCCGGTGAACGGATTGAGCGCCCGCATGATGTCGGCGATCGTCTTGTAACCGTGGATGTCCTGCCCTGGGGCGGGAGTGTTCTCGGCCTTGGCCAGCAACGTGGGATTGGTCTCCTTGACCATCTGCTCGCAGAAGTCCACGTTCGCCATGCAGTCGTTGAAGATCGCGTGGTCGAAGATGTAATCCGCCGTCTCGGCCAGATTGAACGCGAGGTCGCCGAGCGGGGGCGGCTTTACGCCGTACGCCATGTTCTGGTTCAGGCACGAGCAGGTGCAGTGGTTGTCGCCACAGATCCCGCAGATCCGGCTGGTGATGAAGTGGGCGTCACGCGGGTCGATGCCCTTCATGAAGATGTCGAACCCGCGGAAGATCATCGAGGTGCTGTAGCACTTGAGCACCTGCTGATTGGTGAAGTCGATCTCGGTGTGGATGCCGAGGCTGCCCACGATCCTGGTAATGGGATCCCAGGACATCTCCTTGACTACGACTCTTTGTCCAGTCTCAACTGCCATTCGCTGGTCTCCTCAGAAAGTTTCGGGCTCGAAAGGTGTAGGGCCGATGGGCGCGCTCACCAGCGCTTGGCGTAGCCCGTGGTGAGCGTCGGGCCGCGTCGGCGCCACTCGGGCTCCACGTCGTACTTCTGCTTGATGTGTCGCTTGCGCATGAACTTCACGATCGGCCCGTAGCTGTACTGGATGATCCGCTGGGCGGCCGTGCCCCACGGGTCCTCGTCCATGAACGGCATGTACTTGTCTGGGAACCCGGGCATCGTGCAGGCCATGCAGATACCGCCGACGTTCGGGCACCCGCCGACGCCGTTGACCCACCCGCGCACGGGGACGTTGCACTTGACCACCGGGCCCTTGCAGCCCAGCTTGACCAGGCAGCGGTGGTCGGAGCCGTACTCGGTCGCGAACTCGCCCTGCTCGCTGAACCCGGCGCGGTTGCAGCTCTCGCGCACCGTGCGCCCGAACAGCCACTTCGGCCGCAGGGCCTCGTCGAGCTCCGGCGCGGGGGCGAGCCCCGCCAGGTGCAGCGCGAGGTACAGCAACGTCTCGGTCATGTTGTCCGGTTGCGCCGGGCAGCCCGGGATGCAGACGATCGGCAGGCCGGCCTTGGACTTCCAGCTCCACCCGAGATAGTCGGGTACGCCCATCGCGCCCGTTGGGTTGTTCTTCATGGCCGGGATCCCGCCGTAGGTGGCGCACGTCCCGACCGCCACCACGGCCGCGGCCTTGGGCGCCAGGCGGTCGAGCCACTCGTTCATCGTGATCGGCTGACCGTTCTGTGGGTTCACCGCAAAGCCGGTCCAGTGGCCCTCGCCGTTGATCTCCTCGTTGCCGAGCGAACCCTCGATCACCAGCACGAACGGATCGAGCTCCCCGTTCTCGGCGTCGAACCAGGCCTGCGCGTACTCCTGACCGACCGCGTAGTCGACTACCTGGTTGTGCACGACCACCTTGGGCATCCCGGGGATGGCCTGGAGGATGATGTCCTCGAGGCTCGGATTCGTCGCCGAGGTCATCGCCACCGAGTCACCCTCACAGCTCAGCCCGGTGGTCATCCAGAGCACATGCGCGGTGACGGACTCGGTCTCCTTCTGCTTCGCGTACGCATTGGACAAAGCCGACATTCCGTCTCCTCTCGCTCTTTCAACAGATCCGCGGCAGCGGGTCCCCCACCAACTGATCCATCACCCGCCTGCCGCCAAAGCTCGTCTCGACCAGCACCATTCCGGGCGGCTCGGTGCGCACCTCGCCGATCTCCGCCGCCAGCTCACATCCAGGCACGCTCCGCATCGCGGTCAGGGCGCGCTCCGCCGCCTCGGCGGCGACGAAGGCGACGAGCTTCCCCTCGTTGGCCACGTACATCGGGTCGATCCCGAGAATCTCGGCCGCTCCGGCGACCTCGGGCCGCACCGGCACGGCGCCCTCGCGCACGATCATCGCCACCGACGAAGCCCGCGCCAACTCGTTCAGGACTGAGGCGACGCCTCCGCGCGTGGCGTCGCGCAGGCAGTGCAGCTCGCGTCCCGCCGCATCGAGGAGCGCGTCAACCACCGGCCACAGCGGGCGCGTGTCGGATTCGATCTCGGCATCGAGCTCGAACTCGTTGCGCGCAAGCATGATCGCCGTGCCGTGCTCGCCGATGCTGCCGGAGAGCAGGACCCGGTCCCCGGGGGTCAGCCCGTTCGGCGACAGCCGGGCACGGGGGTCGCGCACGCCGACGCCGGTCGTGCACACGTACATGCCGTCGGCGTGGCCGCGCTCGACGACCTTGGTGTCGCCGGTGACGATCTCGACGCCCGCCGAGCGTGCCGCCGCCGCCATCGCCTCCACCTCGGCGCGTAGGTCCTGGGCGGAGAGGCCCTCCTCGAGGATCAGCGATAGGCTGAGGGCGAGCGGGCGCGCGCCCGAGACGGCCAGGTCGTTGACGGTCCCATTGACCGCGAGCTCGCCGATCGAGCCGCCCGGGAAGCGCAGCGGCCTGACCACGTAGGAGTCGGTGGTGAGCGCGATCTGCGCGTCGCCGGCGAGGATCGTGGCCGCGTCGGCCAGCTCGTTCAGCGTCTCTGACTCGAACGCGGGGGCGAGCAACCCCTCGATCAGGCTCTGGGTCGCCTTCCCGCCCGCCCCGTGGGCCATATTGATCCGCTCGTCGCGAAACTTCGCGCGCTTGCCGCGCGCGGTCTCGATGATCCCCAGGATCTTCTGCTCGCGCTCGGAAACGGCCGCGGGGTCGGGGGTCAAACGACCTCCCGCTCGCGGGCGAACCGCCCGAAGTTGTAGTAGGCCGCGCAGGCGCCCTCCGAGGACACCATGCACGTGCCGATCGGACGCTCGGGCGTGCACGCCGTCCCGAACACCTTGCACTCCCAGGGCTTGATGACCCCCTTGAGGACCTCGCCGCACTGACACGCCTTGGGGTCGGCCACGCGGACGCCCGGGACGCTGAAGCGGGCCTCGGCGTCCAGGTCGGCGTAGGCGTCGGAGAGCTTCAACCCGCTGTGAGAGATGAAGCCCAGGCCGCGCCACTCGAAGTGGGGGCGCAGCTCGAACACCTCGGCCATGACCTCGAGCGCCCGCAGATTGCCCTCGTATGGGACCACGCGCTTGTACTGATTCTCGACCTCGCAGCGCGCGCCGGCGAGCTGGCGCAGGATCATCTCGATGGCCTGGAGGATGTCCAGCGGCTCGAAGCCGGCGATCACGACCGGCTTTCCGTAATCGGCCGGGATGAACTCGAAGGGACGGGCTCCCACGACCGTCGAGACGTGGCCGGGGCCGATGAACCCGTCGAGGCGCAGATCGGGAGACTCAAGGAGCGCGCGCAGCGGTGGGACGATCGTGACGTGGCTGCACATGACGCTGAAGTTCGTCAGCCTCTCGACGCGGGCCCGTTTGAGGGTGAGCGCGGTCGAAGGCGCCGTCGTTTCGAACCCGATGGCGAAGAAGACGACCTCGCGGTCGGGGTTCTGCTTGGCGATCCGGAGCGCGTCAAGCGGCGAGTAGACCATCCTGATGTCGGCGCCTGCGGCCTTGGCATCGAGCAGGCTGCCGTGCGAGCCGGGGACGCGCATCATGTCGCCGAAGCAGGTGAAGATCACGCCTTCGCGGTGAGCCACGGCGATCCCGTCGTCGACGCGCCCCATCGGGATCACGCACACCGGGCAACCGGGCCCGTGCACGAGCTCGACGTTGGCCGGCAGCAGGTCATCGATCCCGTACTTGTAGATCGCATGGGTGTGGCCGCCGCACACCTCCATCAGCTTGTAGTGGCGGCCGGGCTCGACCAGGGACAGGATCTCCCCGGCCACGGCGCGGCCGAGCTCGGGGTCGCGGAACTCGTCGACGAACTTCACGGTGCCGCCGCCTCAAGCCGCGTCAGTGCGGTGCCGGCGTGTACGAGCAGCACGTCCCCTGGCGTCACCGGATCGACGAGCGCCGTTTCGACGGTCTCGCGGAACCCGTCCTCGTGAGCGCACAGCGCCAGTCCGCGATCGAGATCGACCGCCACCACGGTCATCGGCGCGCCGTCATCGCCGCAGGTGATGCAGTGCGTTTCCTCAGATTGGCAGGACTGAGACTGGCCGGCGGTCACTCGATCACGCTGGCCTTGAGCTCCTCGAGCTCTCGCTCGTAGTCCGCCCCCATCCGCACGAGCAGATCTCGCGTGGCCCGCGCCTCCTGTTCGTCCACCTTGGAGATCGCGAAGCCGACGTGGATGAGAACCCAGTCGCCGGGGCCGACGCCGCCGTCCTCGCCGTCGAGCAGGCCCACGTTGACGTTGCGACGTACTCCCGCGACGTCGACCTTGGCCAACCGATTCAGGTCATCGACGACCTCGATGACCTGGCCAGGAATCGCCAGGCACACGCCCCGTGTTCTACCACCAGATAAGCCCAAATTGTGAATGCGGGTAACGCGGGTTACCTACCAACGTCGGCCTTGGTGCGCGGGACGGTCCGTCGGGTCATAGACTGGGGCCCTCGACGGCTGGTGGTCTGACAGACCAGAGAGGGTGTCTCGTGTCCGGCGACGACCGAAGGGTGGTTCAGCCTGGCCCCGTACGGTGGCCCCGCCACCCCGTGGTTTCCGGCGCCCCGCCGGAGTCGATCGCGCTGTATACCTACCTCCTCGACTCTGATTGCGAGCTGGCCGAGGATCTCGACGTTCCCGTCCGGATCGCTGCTCGCCAGCTCGCGACCGCGCGGGTGCTCCAGTTGGAGACCGGAGCGTGCGACCTCGAACCTTGGTTCGAGGTCGCGGCGGACGGCCTCGGATTGCTTGTCCTCGACGGCCTGCTCGTCGTCGAAATCCGCGTCAACGGGCGGACCGCCGCCGAGCTCGTCGGTCCTGGGGACCTGCTCCAGCCACTCGGCCCGGCCAGCGAGCAGCTGCTCACGCGCACCTGCGCGTGGCGGATGATGCGCCCGACCCGGATCGCGGTGCTCGATCTGGACTTCGTCGAGCGAGTCCGGCCTTTTCCGCAGATCTCCCGCACCCTCGCCCGCCGCGCCTGTCGCCGTCCCCTCGAACTCGACGTGCTGCGGGCGATCACGTCGCAGCCACGCCTCGAGGTGCGCCTAGTGCTTCTTCTCTGGCACCTGGCGGCTCGCTGGGGATACGTGGAGCCCGCCGGGGTGCGGCTGTCGCTTCCGCTCACGCACCGCCTCCTCGGTGAGCTGGTCGCGGCTGAACGCCCGTCCATCTCGCACGCGTTGAAGCGGCTGGCGCAGGCGGGGCTGGTCACCGGAACGACCGACGATCTGCACCTCCACGACAGTCTCGATCATCAGCTTGAGGCGCTCGCCGAGCGCGAGCCGGCGCTCCTCGAGCGACCGCTCTCGCATCCCCGGCGGGTCCGCCGCCCGATCGCCTAGCCGATGATCAGGACGGACCCGCATCCCGTGCACGTGCTGTGGCTGACCAGCGGCCTCGGCTGCGACGGCGACTCGGTGGCGATGACAGCAGCGCGGAACCCCAGCTTCGAGGACCTGATCCGAGGGTGCTTCCCGGGGGCGCCGGCGTTGGTCATTTACAACCCGCTGCTCGCCTATGAGTCGGGCGACGAGTTCATGCGAGCGTGGTTCGACGCTGCCGCTGGAAAGCTCGACCCGTTCATCCTCGTCCTCGAGGGCTCGGTCCCGAACGAGGCGATCAGCGGGGACGGGTACTGGGCGACGTTGGGCGTCGACCCGGTCAGCGCCGAACCCATCTCCACTTGTACGTGGATCGACCGGCTGGCTCCGCGTGCCGCTTCCGTGCTGGCCCTGGGCACCTGCGCAACCTTCGGCGGCATCCCGGCGATGCGGAACAACCCGACCGGTGCGATGGGACTGCGCGATTACCTCGGCTGGAGCTGGACCTCCCGGCTCGGAGTCCCGATCATCAACCTCCCGGGTTGTCCGGCTCAGCCGGACAACATCACCGAGACGTTGCTGCGCCTGGCGTTGCACGTCACTGGGGTGGCGCCGATGATCGACGTCGACGAGCATGGCCGCCCCGGCTGGCTGTTCGAGCGGACCGTGCAGCAGGGGTGCGGAAGGGCGGGTTTCGCGGAGCAGGGTGAGTTCGCGCAAACGCCCGCGGACCACCGTGGTTGCCTCGTGAAGCTTGGTTGCAAGGGCCCGGTGGCCAAGTGCAACGTCCCGCTGCGCGGCTGGGTAGGAGGAGTCGGTGGGTGCCCGAACGTGGGGGGTATATGCAATGCGTGCACGATGCCGGGCTTTCCCGACAAGTTCATGCCGTTCATGGAGCCGAACCCCCTCGGGCTCCTGGCTTCCCGGGGCGCGCGGTTCACGTGGGGGCCGGTGGTGCGCCGCCTTCGTCAGGGCGCGCTGCGCCACTACGGGCGCGAGCCGCGCGTCTCGAAACTAATCGGTCCCGCCCGCCCCTGACATGCCCGTGAACGTGGTATTCGTGTGCGAGATCTGCGGCGTCCGGCCAGATCCCGAGACGCAGGTCGCGCTCGAGCGCCAGCTGCTCGACCTGCGCCACGGCGAGTACGTCGATGCCGAACCCGGTCGCTGGCTGACCTGGCACGGGCGCGGTATGTACGGACCGCAGCGCTATGCCTGCGGAGCCCACCGCGGCGAGCTGAAAGCGCTCGTGCGCGAGCACTACGGCACGCTCGGCTGGCACCCGTGGGCGCAGGGCCCCCATCCGTGGGCGGGGCGCCGGGGGACCGACCGGGCGAGGACGCTCGTGCGGACGCTCCGCTCGACGTTCGGAGCGCCCGGTTCGTAGTCGGATGAGGCATCGACGGCTCGGCCGTCGCTTCAGTGTGCGCTCTTCCTGGGAGCGGGATGCGTGTGAGGATGCGCCGGTGCTTGGCCCACCGCGCACTCCTCGCAGGTCCCGACGAGTGCGAAGTGGGTGAAGCTCGGCACGTAACCGAACTCACTCTGAATGTGCTCGCGTACCGGGTCCAGACTATCGGGGCTGACGGCGGTGACCCTGGCGCACCTATCGCAGTAGAGGTATTCGAGCTCGTGATCGCTGGTCAGCGCGTACAGGCCTGGGGAGTGGCCGAGGTGGATGTGGCGGACCAGGCCGTTGTGCTCGAGCAACTCCAGGTTGCGGTAGACCGAGGACTCTTCGAGCGACAGGCTGCGGGCCAGGCGGGCCGCCGAGGTCGGCGCCGGCGCGGCAAAGAGCGCCTCGAGCAGCAGTCGCCGCGCGGTCGACAGACGCAGACCGCGGGTGCGCAACCACCGGATCGCGTCATCGACGTTTCCGAAAACCTGTGGCGGCGCGTTCGGCGCGGCGGTCATCCCAGGTTCATTCTGGCGCAGCCGGAGCTGCCGTGGTCATCTGGCCGGGCTGCTATTCCCCAGGTGAGCCGACCAGCGTTCCTCGATCCGGCCGTAGTGCCAGACCGAGAGCGCGATCGCCCACGTCGCGACGAACATCCCGACGATTACGAACCCAAGGAAGTTGATGTCGATGTTCTCGAACCAGTTCCAGAACGAGCCCGACAGATTCAGCTCGGACGCGATCAGCCCGCCGAGCTCGATGGTCCCGATCACCACGGCGACCGCCACCGACAGCCCGGTGATCGTGATGTTGTAGAAGACCTTGCGAACCGGCTTGGAGAACGCCCAGCCGTAGGCGAAGTTCATGAACGAGCCGTCGATCGAGTCCATCAGCGACATTCCGGCCGCGAACAAGATGGGCAGGCAGAGAATTGCGTACCACGGCAAGCCGGCGCCGGCGGCTCCGCCAGCCAGCACGAGCAGCGCCACCTCGGTGGCGGTGTCGAACCCGAGCCCGAAGAGGACGCCGATTGGATACATCTGCGGCGGCTTGGTGACCGTTTTCGTGAGGTTGCCGAGGATTCGGTTCATGAAACCACGCTTGTTGAGCTGCTCCTCGAGCTGCCGCTCGTTGTAGCGGCCGGTCTTCATCTCGCGGAAAACCTTGATGATCCCGACGAGGATTACGATGTTGATCGCGGCGATGGCGTAGAGAAAGAAGCCGGACACCAGCGTGCCGATCCAGTTGGTCACCTGGTGCAGGTTGGAGTTGTCGTTCTTGACGGGTCCATCCAGAGCCCGGACGCCAACGGAGATTAAGAACGCCAGCGCGAAGACGATGGTTGAGTGACCGAGCGAGAACCAGAACCCGACGCTCAGAGGACGCTTCCCCTCGGCCATCAGCTTGCGCGTGGTGTTGTCGATCGCCGAGATGTGATCGGCATCGAACGCGTGGCGTAGGCCGAGTGTGTAGGCGGTCACGCCGATCCCGATCGTGAACGCCCCGGCAGTGCCGAGCCGGTAGTGCTTGGGTGCGACCAGCGAGATCAGCGTGAGGAAGCCGAGGGCGTGCAGACCCCCGATGACCGCGATCATCATCAGCAAGGTCCGCTTCTGAGAACCACTCAAGGAAGCCCAGAATCCCCGCAGACCGGGCCGTGCTCCGACGATCGTGGCTGACTGCACCGTGTCCTCGTTCTTATCGAGACCCGGAGTAGCGCTGGACGCTTATGGGTCCTCCGTCGATCTCGGATCGCCCGCAAACTATTACCGGCCTGCCGCTAATGCAAGTAGGTGGTAATTAGGATCACCGCCCGCATCCGCACCCCCCTTCGGGTTTACGCGCCCCGCCCCTTCGGGGTTTAGCGCCACCACGGGCGGCGGCGTAACTTCGCGACCTCCGCCGCGGGGCGCACGAGCTCGCCCACGTGCTCAGCGAGGTGATCGAGGTGCTCGCACAGCCAGATGCCGTAATAGGACCCTGACGACTCGTCGACGACGCCAGCGGAAGCCAGCGACGGCGGCTGGAGCTCGGACACGGCGCGGTGATCGGGCCGGCCGACCTGCTCGGCGAGCTTCTCGTACCAGGACGCGAGCGTCGCGGTGCGGCGCTCGAGCACGGCGCGTGCCGTGTCGAGGCCGGTCGCGTCTCCGGGCATCTCGGCTACCGCATGCGCGGTGAGCCGGAGGCGCAGGGAGCCGCCGACCAGGTGCCACAGGTCCTCTTTGGTCATGTGCTTAGTCCCCTGTTCGGCGAGGAACCCGCGGAGCGCCTCGTCGAGGCGGACCCCCGCGCTCCCGGCCGCGACCGCGTTGTCGGGCCCGGCGGCCCGGGTCCCGGTCGCCCACTGCATCGCTTCGGTCAGGTACGAGGCGCCGGTCCGGAAGGCATCGGCGAGGTCGTCGCCGACAACCGCGGAGACCCCACGCGGCCAGAACAGCGTGCCAATCACGACGCTGACCGCGCAGCCGAGCGCCACGTCCTCGATCCGGACCACGCCGACCTTCCACCCGACCGGGACAATGAGGTTGAAGAGGACCGCGATCATCACCGTGAACGCCGCCTGCCCGATCGCGAACGGCGTCGTCCCCGGCGAATACGCGGCCACGAGGACCGCGAGCGGGAACGCTACCCACAGCGCCGTTTGGTCACTCCCGATCGCCAGCACGAGCGCCCCGCCGATCAGGAATCCGAGCGCCGTGCCGGCGATCGCCCGGAGCGCGGTGGCGCCGGTCGCCGCCGCGTTAGTGCGCAGGACCGACAGGGTTCCGAGCACGACCCAGAAGCCGTGCTGGACGGTGGTGACATCGGCGAGCGTCACCGCCACCGCCAGCGCCACCGCGCCCCGGATACTGTTGACGAACCACACAGATCGGACGCTCGCGTGGGTGTACGCGGCGGTGGCGACGCTCGACACGCGGTGCACGGTCCGCGCAGCGGCGGTCGATCCGGGGTACCAGCGCCGCCGCCTCGCTTCGAGCCACGCGGGGTCGGCCAGGCGTGACGCGACCATCGTCTCGTAAGCGACCCCGAGGACGGCGACGGCGATCGCGTTCGCATGGAATGAGACCTGGGCGGCTTCCCGGAACCCGGCCGGACTGGTCGTGGTGGGCGGGTCGGAGGGTGGATTGGCGTTGGGTGGGTGGGAATCGAGGTCCTCGAGCCGCGCGACGGCCTCGAGCCGGCAGCGTTCGAGCTCATCGATGTCGGGACGCGCGTCGCGGCCGGCGAGCAGGGAGGCCGCGTCACGCAGCACCGAGCTCGATCTCGCCATGAGCTCGCGGTCGACGCGCTCCGCCTCGGGGAGATGGTGCTGCTCGCGAACGGCGTCAGCGACCAGGGACGTGCACCACTCGAGTAGCTCGAAGCAGTTGGCGAGCGCCTGGTCGGTCGCCGCGAGTCCGGTGGGGCGGAATGGGGTCGCCGTGAATCGCGCGAGCAGGTCCTGCCTGGCCGCGACCGCGGCGGCGATGCGGTCCTGGATGCCTTCACCGCGCAGGCCGGCGTCGAGCACATCGGCGAGCGTTGCGGCGAGCTCCGACGCCGCGGCGCGCAACTGGTTGCCGGCGGCGGGCTGCGGCGAAAACAGGAGCACGGCGGCGGTGCCGGCGACCGACGCCATCCACCACCCGATGAGACGGTCGGGGATCATCCCGACCGTGCCGGCGGACGCCGCCGGCAGGACATAGGCGAGCAGCGCGCCGGTGACCCCCGACGCCGCGTTGGGACCGGTCACGCCCGCGAAGAACACCGCGAACGTCACAGGCACGGTGACGATCGCGGCCACCACGGTGGACGAGCTGACGATCGTGGCGATCGTCAGCAGCACGCTCCCGGTGAGCGCCAGCGCGAGGTGGGCCAGGAGCTTGTCGCGCCACGTCCCGGCAAATGACGCAAGCACAAGCGTCGCGAAGCCGCCGAATGCGGCGAACGTCGCGATCTGGGCATTCGCGAGCACCTTGTCGGTGAATGCGAACAGTCCGCACACGACGACCATGGCGCGGACCGCGCGTGCGGCGGCGGGCACCGACCAGCGAGGGACGGCCCAGCGAGCCCAGTGGGTGAGGTCGGAACGCGGCGACGAGGCCAGCGCGGTCATTTGGGAAGGGCGGCGCCTGACCGCGGCGCCTCGAGAAGCCGCTCGAGTTCGCGGTAGACCTGGGCATTGACCGCCATCCCGCAGTGGCTGCCGTCGATCTCGACGCACTCGGCGTGGGGATCCAGGCAGGCGCGCCAGTCGACGATGGCGTCGGTGCGCGAGTACAGGGCGAG
>Ga0335074_10008589_pt1 | contig 14196 bp, 12 predicted proteins | sample Lox_Sample_23_FD_206715 | JGI IMG/M metagenome (GOLD analysis project Ga0335074, IMG submission 206715) | Soil microbial communities from Loxahatchee National Wildlife Refuge, Florida, United States - Lox_Sample_2.3 | ecosystem: Environmental > Terrestrial > Soil > Wetlands | place: USA...
CGCTGAGGCTGGTGGAGTTGAAGCTCTCATTCATGACGATCACGTTGTTCGAGGTCGCCCGCTCAAGGATCTCGTGGACCCGGACGAGCTCGTCGTCGAACTTGCCGCGGAGCGTCTCGATGTCCTCTTCCCTCTCGAAATGCGTGAAGATCCGGTCAGGCAGGAACAGCCGGGCTTCGCGGCCGGGCACCAGCAGCCCGAGGCTGGCGAGGTAGTGCAACTGCCCGAAGGTGCGCGCGAACGTCGTCTTGCCGCCGTTGTTAGGCCCGCTGACGACGAAGACCCGCTCCGGTCCCGTCAGGTAGAGGTCGTTGCTGACGACGGTGCCGTTCCCGGGCACGAGCTTGCAGGCCAGGGCGATATCGAACGTCTCCTCGGCGGTGATCTCCTTCGAACCGGCCGACACGTGCGGATAGCAAAACGCCAGGCCGGTTCCCCTGAGACGTTCGACCATCTCGAAGCAGGCCAGGTAGAATCGCACCTCGCGGTCGAATCGGCTGATCGCCGCGTCGAGGTAATCGCCGTGGCCGGCGCAGAAATCCGCACGAGCCCGGAACACGTCGGGGTGGAGACGGGCGACACCGGCGATGATCCTGGCCTCGACGTGGTTCATCTCGACGTAGTCGCGCAATCTGGCGAGGTGACTCTGGACCGCCCCCTGCTGGAATCTGGCGAAGGTCTCCTCGACCTCGGCGCTGTGGTCGGCCTCGCCGGCGTACTCGCTGACCGTGACCCGTGCTCCGTTGATCCGGATCGCGTACTGCACCCTGGCCAGCGCATCCTTCAGTGCCGTTATCTCCGCCGTAAGCGAGGTGAACCGCTCGGAAGCGCCATACTCCGCGACGTAGCCGCGGAGTCCGCGAAGGCCCCGGGAGCTTAGATCACACGCCGCCAGGTCGGCCGCGACCGAACGGACAGCTTCGGAGTAGATCTCGACCGCATCCAGGAACCATGACTGCTTCTGAAGGTGGTAGTGGAGCTTCCCGACCTGGCCCAGATGCTCGCGCATCCACTTCATCGACCGGGCGAACTTCCTGATCGGCTCGAGCACTTCCGGCTTCTCGAGGTCACGCAGGACCTCGTGTCGGTAGTGCACGGCCGAGACCTCGTGCAGCGGGGCGAAGAAAAACGGCTTCAGGTTGTACTGATCCCGCCCCGCGGTTACCGACTCCAGCACCTGATCGAGATTCAGGTCAGCGAAGAAGTCCGGCTCAAGGAGACCGTCGACGCCGACGCCACCCGCCGGGTGCTCGAGAAGGATGCTCTGGAACCCCGCAGCAAGCCCGTTAGCAGCCGAGTCTACGGCCGCAGGGTCATCCGCCGCCGCGGACGGCGAGCCAGAACCAGGAAGGCCGCAAGACACCGTCAGCTCCCGCCGATTACCGATTCGTATCCGGTAGAAGCCATCAGCCACTTCGGCGGTTCTGGCGGGCTTTCATCGCCAGCTCTAGATCATACCCGACACGTTTCAAGATCGCCCGACGGCCGACTCCGCCGCCTGCCGCAACCGGGCAGCTTGCCGAGGCCGGATCTTCCGTATTAGGAACCAAGCCCGAGCCCCTGGTATCGCGTTCGGCTGGAACTGGCTGTAACCTGAGGCTGCGTGGCGGAGGGGCTCGCCTGAATTGCGAACGTCGCCAACGGTCCCTACCTGAGCCGGGTAGGGTGCTGTGCGCTTTCTCCCTGATCACGGCGTGCTTGCCGTGCGCTTCGTGCTTTGGTCTGGCCTGCGGGCGCTCGCTTCGAGGGCATGCGCAGGCTCCGGGACCTTCCTGACAGCGCCGCTCCCGGCGCGGGAGAGCGAGAGCGTCGCTGCCCTGCGTTCCAGAAGGCGGCGATGGCAAGCCAGTCTCATCGGCGCGCTCCCATGGCCATGCGCGATGAGGCTCGCCTACCGCCCGGATCGCGTATCCGGGCTGATGGCCTCTACCGGTCCCAGCGCAAGTGGCGCGACTTGGTTGTCGCGCTGATCGGTAGAGAGGAGAAGACCGTGGGGCAAGATCAGAATCCATCGCCGCTGCCGCCAGACCCTGAGGGGGCGCCTCGACTATTCGCCGCTGACACCCGATCCGCACATCACCGGCAACGTCAACGCGGACGATCGGCGATGACGCTCGGGAGGAGGGAACGGCAGGTTCTCGACTCGATTGAAGAAGGGCTGGTCGGATCGGATCCTCATCTGGCCGGGCTGCTGGCCATCTTCACCAGGCTTGCATCGGGCGAGAAAATGCCGCTGCCCGAGAATCGATCCGCAAACCCGCGGCGCGCTCATCGTCGCCTGCCCGCCCGGCGATGGCGCTCAGGCAGATCCCGTCCGCATTGCCGATTCATGCTCCGGCGCCCGGGCTTTCAGCACTCCGCCGCTCTGATGTACGTACTGCTGATGGTCGCGCTGGTGGTAACCGCGATGGTGTTCAGTCGCGGCAACAGCCACAGAGGATGCCCCTCCTTGTTCGCCGCACCGTGCGTCAAGGCGGCTTCCGCACCAGGTTCACACCCGGCGGCGCATGGGAGGCCGGTCAGCAAAGGTGACACTCGATACAGCCGCGAACGAGCGAGACCGTGACCCCCGCGTCATCGGCTGCCGCAGGAACCGTTCACGTCTCCCGGGTCGATGCCCTGGAGATTCTCGATTCGCGCGGCCGTCCGACCCTCCAAGTAGCGGTGACGCTTGCCCGGGGCGCCAGGGGTGTGGCTGGCGTCCCGTCGGGCGCGTCCACCGGCAGCAAGGAGGCAACCGAGCGGAGAGACGGCGACCGGAGCCGCTACCGCGGGCTAGGTGTACTCGGCGCCGTCGGCGCCGTTTGCGGCGAGATTGCCGATCTGCTCTGCTCCCGCGCCTGGCATGACCTGGCCGAGATCGATGCCGCGCTAATCGAACTGGACGGCACGCCCGGCAAGGCCCGGCTCGGCGCGAACGCGATCGTGGGTGTCTCTATGGCCTGTGCCCGTGCGCTCTCCTCGGCGGAGGGGCGTGAGCTGTGGCAATGGCTAACTCCGCCTGGAGTGAAGCCACGCTTGCCAGTCCCGCACTTCAACGTGATCAATGGCGGTGCGCACGCCCGCAATCCGCTCGACTTCCAGGAGTTCATGATCGCCCCGCTGGGCGCGAGTTCGCTCCCCGCTGCCGTTCGGGCAGGTGCGGAGGTATACGCGGCGTTGCGCGGTTTGCTGGCCGCACAACACCATGGGACCGGCCTGGGCGACGAGGGAGGGTTCGCTCCCCAGCTTTCTGAGCCCGAAGCGGTGCTGGACCTTCTCTGCGTCGCGATCGATGAGGCCGGCTACATTGCCGGGCCGGGCGGGGTGGCGATTGCGTTGGACCCCGCCTCAAGCGAGTTCCGCGGTGGCGACGGTTACTACACCGTCGGGGGACAGAAGCTCACTTCCGCCGACATGATCGAGCGTTATGCGGAGATGACGCAGCGGTTTCCGGTGTGGCTGATCGAGGATGGCCTGGCTGAAGACGACTGGGACGGCTGGGAGGCGCTAACCGCACGGCTCGGGAAAAAGGTCCAGCTTGTGGGCGACGACATTTTCGTAACCAACCCGGCGATCATCGAGGAAGCGATAAGTCGCGGAGTGGGCAACGCGGCGCTGATCAAAGTCAACCAGATCGGAACGGTCACGGAGACCCTGGAGGCCATGGCGGTCTGCAGGCGTGGCGGGTACGCCCAGTTTGTGTCGCACCGGTCTGGAGAGACCACTGACACCTTCATCGCCGACCTGGCCACGGGCACTGGCTGCGGGGAGCTCAAAACCGGTGCACCTGCCCGTGGCGAGCGTGTCGCCAAGTACAACCGGCTGCTGGAAATCGCGGCCGCCGAGGAGCGCCTGCCCTATGGCCTCGCCCGAGACTAACCCAAATGCCGCCAGACCGCTGCTTTCATCGGAATCCTCAGCGCCGCTCAACAGTAGGCGGTCGGGTGTGGTTATTCGGTGGCGGTGCGGGCGCGGTCGAGGGTGCCGGCGGTGGTGCCGATGTACATGTCGAGGGTGATGCGGACGTTGGCGTGGCCGGCCATGCGGGAGACGTCGGTGGGGTCGAGTTTCCAGGCGAACAGCGCGGTGGTGCAGAACACGTGCCGCAGGCTGTGCCAGGTCCAGCGGCCGGCGCCGTGGCCGTCTCGCCACCCGGCGGCCAGGTAGGCGCGGTGCAGGACGTTGCGGTTGAAGTTGGAGGAGCGCCAGTGCCTGCCCCGTGGCGAGGGGAACATCAGGCCCAGGGGGTTGGTCCCGGCGGCCTGTTCGGCGAGGGCGGCCTGGGTGCGGGCGGCGAGCTGTTCGGCGAGGAGGTAGCCGGCGGGGGTGCGCCGGGGGTAGATGGTGCGGCGGTGCTTGCGGTTCTTGGGTGCCTCCACGTACAGGTGCCCGGCGACCTCGACGACCTTGCGATCGACGGTGATCACCCGGGCGTCCTGGTCGACCTGGGTGGTGGTGAGGGCGGTGAGTTCGCCCAGCGCAGCCCGGTGTAGGCGGCGGTGTTGGCCATGAGCTCGTCCCGCTGGCCGTGCCGCCCGGCGGCCAGCGCGGCGGCGAGCCTGGTGATGTCGGTGTCGGCGGGGATCTCGGACGGGTCGACCCACAGCCCCGATTCCCCGGCGGTGCTGACCTTGGGCGGGGGCAGGGGACGGCCGCAGGCTTGCCAGTGAACCTTGACCAGCCGCGGGTTGGCCAGGTACCCGCCGTCCAGCCCGGCGCTGACTAGCGCGGAGATCATCCCGCGGATCCGGGCACCCTCCCCGGCCGTCGGCGCGGCGTTCACGATCGCCTGCATATGGCTCGCCCTGATGTCCTGACCGGCAGCCGGTCCGGGTCAAGGTAGTGCCCGATCAGGTCCGCGCCCGGACGCCTCATATTCGGCGCATCCGCCGCCAACCGCTCCGCCACCTTCTCCAGCTTTGCCGCCAGCTTCGGCTCGCTGGCGGCCTCGCACTGCTGCCGCTGGCCGTCCTCGTACCACACCGCCCGCCACCGGCTAGGTTCCTCGCGGGCCGGGTACACAGTGATGCCGTGCTCGAGCTCGACTACCTCGCCGTCGCCGCGGGTAGCCGCGCGGCCGGTCCCCTTCCCCAGGACCCGTCCGGGTGCCGGAAGCCCGGCCTTTGCCTGCGGGGCGGGCCGGGCGGGCTTGCCGCGGCTCGGTTGTGGGGAATCTGTGGGGATCTTGAAGATCGCGGATGGGGCCTGCGTCATGCCGGCTTCCTCGCTTCCTGCGTTTCCGCAGGCAGGAGGTCTGACGCGAACAGTTCCTGCTGGCTCCCGCGATAGGACTCGAACCTATAACCTACCGGTTAACAGCCGGACGCTCTGCCGATTGAGCTACGCGGGATAGTGTGGCCGCCAGGAGCGGGCCGGCGGGCCGGCCGCTTCTGCGCCGCGGGCATAAGGGTAGCGTACCGGCGGAGCGTCGCCACCCGGGTCCCGCCGCCACGCCACGGTCGGCGGCGCATAACCCGCGTTTGCGCTGGGCATCACCGGGAAGTCAGCCTAGCGCGGATCGTCGGCACGCCGGGGGGCCGGCGCCGCGCGGCGAAGGCGGGATGACTCCTCGGGAGAGGGCCAAGATGCACAAGTATCGGATCACCTTCCTCACCGGCCTCGCGGCTGGTTACGTCCTCGGCGCTCGGGCGGGACGTGAGCGCTACGAGCAGATCGTGCGGCTCGGCCGCCAGGTAGCGGACAACCCGGCCGCGCAGCAGGCGGCGGGCGCGGTCCAGGCCCAGGCCGCCGGGCTGGCCAAGACGGCCCGGCAGAAGGTCAGCGACGGGCTATCGGGCAGCAAGGTCGCGGGCTTTGTTCCCGGAATCAGGCACGCGAACGGGAACCCGCCGGATGGCCAGGGCAACGCCCAAGGGTCCGACGACCGCTTGTATTCCCGCGAGTAGCTGGCTCAGGCCAGGTACTCGCGGAGCATCTGGGCCCGGCTCGGATGCCGGAGCTTGGCCAGCGTCTTGGACTCGATCTGGCGGATGCGCTCGCGCGTGACGCCGAACTCCCGGCCGACCTCTTCCAGCGTGCGGGGATGACCGTCGGTCAGCCCGAACCGTAGCTGGATGATCCGCTGCTCGCGGATGGTCAGGTTGTCGAGCACCTGCTCCAGCTGATCCTGGAGCATGATGAACGCCGCCGCCTCCATGGGCACGACCGCGTCGGCGTCCTCGATGAAGTCACCCAGGTCCGAGTCCTCTTCGCCGATTGGTGACTGCAGCGAGACCGGCTCCTGGGCGATCCGCTGGATCTCGGCCACCCGGTCGGCCGTCAGTCCCATCTCCACCGCGATCTCGTCCGGGGTGGCCTCGCGGCCGAGGTCCTGGTGCAACTGGCGCTGTATCCGCGCCATCTTGTTGATCGTCTCGACCATGTGCACCGGGATCCGGATCGTGCGGGCCTGGTCGGCGATGGCCCGGGTGATCGCCTGCCGGATCCACCAGGTGGCGTACGTCGAGAACTTGTAGCCCTTGGTGTAGTCGAATTTCTCCACCGCGCGGATCAGGCCGAGGTTCCCCTCCTGGATCAGGTCCAGGAAGACCAGGCCCCGCCCGATGTACCGCTTGGCGATCGACACCACCAGCCGCAGGTTGGCCTCGATCAGCCGCTGCTTGGCCCGCATCCCGTCGGCGGCGAGCATGGCGAGCTCGGCCAGCTTGGCGCCGTTGCATTCCGCGATGCGGCCATCGGGCGACGGGCAGCTGCCCTGCAGTTTCTCCTCGGCAAACAGGCCGGCCTCGATCGCCTTGGCCAGGTCCACCTCGTCCTGGGCCGTCAGCAGCGGCACGCGGCCGATCTCGCGGAGGTAGATCCGGACCAGGTCACCGGTGACGGCCCGCCGCGCTCCGTCCGTCGCGGCGGTGCGCAGCTCTTCCGGATCCTCGTGCGGCGCCTCGACGATCTCGACGCCCTCGTCGGCCAGCAACCGCAGCACGCCCTCGACCGCGTCGGCGGGCAGTTCGCAGCGGTCAAAGGCGGCGGTGAGGTCCGTCATGGCGACGGTTCCGCGTTCCCTGGCCCGAGCAACGAGATCAGTTACCTGGTCAACGGGGGGCAGAACCGTAAGGCTCATGCAGACAAGTGTGCGTCAGGAATCAGGAGTTGCGCCGATTCATTATTGTCACCTTGGCGCTAGTAACGCGATCGGCATCATCTGTGCACACTGCGGCTACAGCGCGCCGCCCGACCGATCCGTCAGCGTCTTTTTGCGCTGCTCAAGCGCCACGAGGTCGCCGAACATCCGGTTGTAGGCGGATTGCTCGTCGACCGGGTTCATCCGCTGCAGCCGCGACTTGATCCGCGCGATCTCCCGGCTGACCGACAGTTCCTCGACGCGCGCCATGACCGCCTCGGCATACCGGGCATCCGCCTCGCCGTCCAAGCGCGGCACCTGCAGCGGCTCCACGGCCAACCGGGTCACGAACCCCCGCGCCTGGTCGTCGGGCGCGCCGGCCCGCAGCCTTTCGGCCCATTCCCGGCCGCTGCCCGCCTGTCCGGTGCCGCCGCACTCCGCGATCAGGCCGAACACCGCGGCGTGGACCGGGGCGGTGAAGCACCCCGCGCCCAGCGCGTCGAACGCTGGACCGCAGAGCGCGGGCCGCTGCAGCGCGAGTTTGAGCGCCTCGCGCTCCACCTGGACCACCGGGTCGTTCAGGTCGTAGGACGGGTCGCGCGCCCACTGCGGCGCGCCGCCTTCCTGCGGGGCATCCTGGGGACCCCGGCCCGGCTGTTCGGGCCGATCGGGTCGGCCGCCAGCGCCGTTCTGCCCGCCGCGGGGACCGCGCATCCGGGCCGACGGCGACGCGCTGTGCGCGCGGACCCGGGCCAGCACGAAGCCCTCGTCCATCATGCCGAGCCACCGGTCGAGGTTGACCGCGTAACGGTCGCGCAAGCCGTAGTCCTTGATCCGGCCGATGATCGCGGCGGCGTCGTCCAGCGCCGCGAGGCGCCCCTCGTTGGTATCCAGATTGTGCTTGCCGATCTCGCCGCGGATGACGAACTCGTACAGCGGGACACGCTGGGCGATCAGATCCCGGACGGCCGCATCGCCGTGCTTGAGCCGCAGGTCGCACGGGTCGAGGCCGTCAGGCTGCAGGGCGAACATCGTCTGCGTGACGAAGTCGGCCTCGAATTTGTCCGCGCGCTCGAGGGCCCGCTGCCCGGCCGAGTCGCCGTCGAAGGTGAAGATGACCTCGCCGCGGAACTTGTCCGAGTCGAGTAGCAGCCGCCGCAGGATCTTGATGTGCCCCTCGCCGAACGATGTCCCGCTGGTCGCGACGGCCGTGGTGATGCCGGACAGGTGACAGGCCATGACGTCGGTGTAGCCCTCGACGATGACCGCCTGGCGGCGCTGCGCGATGTCCCGCTTGGCCAGGTCCGCGCCGTAGAGCACCGAGCTCTTCTTGAACAGCGGGGTCTCCGGCGTGTTCAGGTACTTGGGCCCGTCCTCGCCCTGGTTCAGCTTGCGGGCGCCGAACGCGATCACGTCACCGGTCAGGTCCCGGATCGGCCAGATCAGCCGGCCGCGGAAGCGGTCCACCGGCCCGCGCCGCCCCTGGCTGGCCAGACCGCCCCGGAGCAGCTCGGCATCGGTGAACCCGCGCCCGCGCAGGTGCCTGGTCAGTGCCTCCCACTCGGCCGGCGCGTAGCCGACGCCGAACTTTGCCGCATCGGTCAGCTCGAAGCCGCGGGAGGCCAGGAATTCCCGGCCGGGAGCGGCATCGGGGGCGCCGATGCGTTCAGAAAAAAAATCTTGTGCGGCACGGTGCGCCTCGATCAGCCTGCGGCGCTGCGAGTGTTCCTGGCCGGGAACGGTCCCGCCCTGCTCATACCTCAGCTCGATGCTGGCCCGGGCGGCGAGCCGCTCGACCGCCTCGGTGAAGCTGAGGTTGTCGATCCGCTGCACGAACCGGATGACGTCGCCGCCCTCGGTGCAGGAGAAGCAGTACCACAGGCCGCGGGCCGGGGTGACGCTGAAGGACGGCGTCTTTTCGTCGTGGAACGGGCACAGGCCCTTGAGCGAGCCCCCGCCGGCGTTGCGAAGCTGCAGGTACTCCCCGACGACCTCGTCTACCGCGGAGCGTTCGCGGACCAGAGCGATGTCCTCGTCGCGGATCCGGCCAGCCACGATTGCCCTCCGCCGATCTGAATGCGACCCCGCCTGTTCCAACCACCCTAGTGCCTGGACGGCGGTGGCGGCGGCGGTGCTGATACCGTCACGGCGTGGGTCGGCTGCTGGTGCTATGGGATGTCGACTACACGCTGGTGGACTCGGACGGGATCGGCCGGCAGCTCTACGAGACCGCGCTCCGCGAGTTGTTCGGCCTGCCGATGCCGCAGTCCGGCTCCATGTCGGGCCGGACCGACCGGGCCATCGCGCTCGAGGTGCTGACCCTGGCCGGGGTGCCCGAGCCCGAGGCGGCCATCGGTCCGTTCCAAGACCTGATGGCGGCCCATGCCGCCGGCCTCGCCGCCCTGGTGCCGCAGCGGAGCCGGGTGCTGGCCGGGGCGGCCGAGGCGATGTCCGCCCTGGCCCGGCTGGACGTTGTTCAGTCGCTGCTGACCGGCAACATCCGGCCCCTCGCCGAGGTCAAGCTCGGCCCGCTGGGCCTGACCGAGCACCTGGACCTGACCGTCGGCGCGTACGGCGACGCGCACGCGGTCCGGTCCGAGCTGGTCCACCTGGCCCGGGACCGGGCGGCGCACGCCTACGGCTGCGACTTCGACGGCGCGGCCACCGTGCTGGTCGGCGACACGCCGCTGGACGTCGGCGCCGCGCTGGCCACCGGGGCCCGGGCGGTCGGCGTGGCCACCGGGCAGTTCACCGCCGAGCAGCTCGCCGCGTCCGGCGCGCACGCCGTGCTGCCCGACCTGGCCGACACCGACCGGACCATGGCCGCGATTCTCGGCACCGAGCAGCCCTAGCCCCTGGGCGCGCGCCGTGGCCGCCACCGCGCCATGTCCCGGTCACTACCCCGGGCCGCCGACAATCCCCCGACATTCGTCCACATGCCGGCTGTCGCGGCTACGGCTGTCCACCGGCGCGACCGGCGGGCTGCCCCGGATGCACGCGGTAGCTCAGCCTGGGCGGCATGTCCGAGGACCTTGCGGGCGAAAGCGCCCGGCTGCTCAAACGCCAGCGCGGGGTTATCGCCCGCTGGCAGGCGCCGACGGTCGGCCTCAGCGCCGGGTTCATCGACGGGCAGGTGCGATGGGGCCGCTGGCAGCCGCTCTACTTCGGCGTCTACGCGGCGTTCACCGGGATCCCGCCGCGGGATTCGCTGCTGTGGGCCGGCCTGCTGCGCGCCGGGCCCGGGGCCGTGCTCAGCCATCACAGCGCCGCCGAGCTCGACGGCCTGACCGACCGCCCCGGCCGAGTCACCCACGTCATGGTGCAATCCGGCAAACGCGTACGCATCGACAGCGAAGGCTCGCGCGTTGTGACGCCCCGCATCGTTGTTCACCGTTCCGAACGGCTAGCGGCCGTCCGGCACCCAGCCCGAACGCCGCCACGCACGAGGATCGAGGAAACGATTCTTGACCTGGTCCAGGTGAGCACGAGTTTCGACGATGCGTTCTCCTGGCTAAGCCGCGGGTGCGGCCGCCGGCTCGTGACCCCGCAGCAGATCCGCCAGGCCGTGACCGAGCGCGCCCGGCAGCGTTGGCGCGAGGAAATCCTCGCCGCGCTGCCGGTCATCGCCGACGGCGTGCACTCGAACCTGGAGAACCGCTATGTCCGTGACGTGGAGCGACCACACGGACTGCCGAAGGCGAAACGGCAGCGCAGGATGGTTCAGGGGACGCGGTCGCGTTATCCGGACAACTTGTACGAGTCGTTCGGCGTAGGGGTAGAGCTCGACGGCAACGCCTATCACCTGGTCGAAGATCGGTGGCAGGACATCCGCAAGGACAACGCTGGTGCCGTTTCGGGCATCGTGACGCTGCGCTTTGGCTGGGCAGACGTCACTCAGCGGCCGTGCGCGGTTGCGGCAGTCGTGGCCGGCGCGCTCAGTCAGCGCGGCTGGCCCGGCCCGCCGTCTCGCTGCGGCCCAACCTGCATGATCCGTTAGAACGGACGATTCTCAGGGATATCCCCTGAGAATCGTCCGTTCTAGTCGATCAAGGGGGTGGGGGGGCGGGGGGCGGGGGTTAGAGGTCGGTTAGGGGGGTGTCGGGGTCGGCTAGGCGGTCGGGGTCGACGGGCTGGCCGGCGCGGATGAGGGCCTGGATGTCGTCGTTGACGTCCCAGACGTTGACGTTCATCCCGGCGATGACCGCCCCCTCCGAGAGCCAGAAGGCGATGAACTCGCCGGAGGTCCTGTCGCCGCGGTAGACGATCTCGTCGTAGGTGCCGGGATCGGGGAGGCCGGCCGTCTCCATGCCAAGGTCGTACTGGTCGCTGAAGAAGTACGGCACCCAGTCGTAGCTGACGTCCTTGCCCATCATGGCGCGCGCCGCGATCGGGCCGCTGGCCAGCGCGTTGCCCCAGTGCTCGACGCGGATCCGGCGGCCCAGCAGCGTGTTGAAGGCGTTCGCGACGTCGCCGGCCGCGTAGATATCCGGGTCCGAGGCGCGCAGCGTCTCGTCGACCAGGATGCCGTTGTCCACGTCGAGCCCGGCGTCGGCGGCCAGTCCGACGTTCGGGGCGACGCCGACGGCGATGATGACGACCCGGGCCGGCAGTTCCTCGCCGACGGATGTGATCGCGCCCGTGACCGCGCCGTCCGACCCGGCCAGCTCGCTCAGACCCTCGCCGAACCGGAACGTCACGCCGTGGCTGCGGTGCAGGTCGGCGAAGACCTCGCCGAGTTCGGGACCGAGCGAGCGGTGCAGCACGCCCGGCTCCGGCTCGATGACCGTGACCTCGCAGCCGTTCTCCCGGGCGGCGGCGGCGGTCTCCAGGCCGATCCAGCCGGCCCCGGCGATGACGACCTGGCCGCCGCCGCGCAACGCCTCGGCCAGCCGCTCCGAGTCGCCCACCGTGCGCAGGTACAGCACGTTGTCGAGGTCGGCGCCGGGGATGTTCAGCCGCCTCGGCGAGGCGCCGGTGGCGATCAGCAGCCGGTCATAGGGCACGGCCTCCCCGTCGGCCAGGGCGACCCGGTGCCCGGACCGGTCGATCGACGTCACGGTGGCGCCGAGCCGCAGGTCGACGTCGTGCTCGCCGTACCAGCCCTCGGCATGCACGAAGATCGAATCCCGGGCGTCCTTGCCGAGCAGATACCCCTTGGACAGCGGGGGGCGCTCGTACGGGCGCTCACCCTCGGCGCCTATCAGCACGACCCTGCCGCTGAAACCCTCATCCCGGAGGGCTTGGGCGGCGTGGGCGCCGGCCATGCTCGCTCCGACGATCACGTAGGCGGGTTCGCCAGGCATCTGGGACTCCTTCCGGTGGCGGACCGCTCGATGACAATCACGGTCCGGGCGCTGCCCGGGCTCAACCGCGCGCCGGGCTGACGGCGGGGACGCCCACCGCCCGGCGGCCCGATACGGTCAGGCTTTCATTGCCGCAGCCGCCGGTGCCAGGCGATGGCCGAAGTATCCGTAAGTGCGGCGATCTGGTCGACTGCGACGCGCAGCTTCTCCTGATCTGATCCTGCCGCCGCATAGCCGGGCCGAAACACCGGATCCAGCGTGGCGGGCGCCCCGGCCAGCACCGCCGTGGCCAGCTCGGTGATCAGCTCGCGCTCCCTGGCCTGGTTTTGCGCGGCCCCGGCCCGGCTCATCACATACTGGGCGGTAACCCCCTTCAGCAGCGCGCACTCGAGCCGCTGCCGCCGCGGCACGATGAGGTCCGCCGCGTACCTGGTCAGCCGGGCCGCCCCCAGGGCCAGCGTGGCCCGCTGCGCGCAGCTGCAGAACCGGCCGATCAGCTCGCTGGTCAGGTTCTTCAGCCCGGCCAGGGCCGAGAGCCCGCCGTCGTATGACGACGGCCAGCAGGGCAGCGCGATCAGGTCCGCGAACACCTCGCTCAGCTCGTCGACGGCGACCGACCCGGGATCGCAGTATTCGGCCGCGGTGAGCTCGGCCACCGCCTTGCGCTCGGCCGGGTCCCGCAGCGCCGCCAGCGTGATCAGCCCGGCCTGCAACCCGTCCTCCAGATCGTGCACGGAGTAGGCCACATCGTCGGACCAGTCCATGACCTGGGCCTCCAGGCACCGCTGGCCGGCGGGCGCGCCCTCCCGGATCCAGTCGAAGACCTCCGCGTCGTCGGCGTACACGCCGAACTTGGACTGGCCGGGCCGGACGGGCCAGGGGTACTTCAGCGTGGCGTCCAGGGTGGCCCGGGTCAGGTTCAGGCCGGCCCCGGGGACCTTGGCCTCCAGCCGGGTCAGCAGCCGCAGGCTCTGGGCGTTGCCCTCGAACCCGCCCGCACCGGCCGCGAACGCGGCCAGCGCCGACTCGCCGTTATGGCCGAACGGAGGGTGGCCCAGGTCGTGGGCCAGGCACGCGGCGTCGACCAGGTCGGGGTCGCAGCCGAGCGCGGCTCCGAGCTCCCGCCCGATCTGGGCGCATTCCAGCGAGTGGGTCAGCCTGGTGCGCGGGAAGTCGCCCGAGCCGACCTCGACCACCTGGGTCTTGGCCGCGAGCCGGCGCAGCGCCGCGCTGTGCAGGACCCGGGCGCGGTCCCGTTCGAACGGACCGCGCCCGGGGTTTCGGGCTTCCTTCGGCGGCTCAGCTACCCACCGGGCCGTCGCGTCGGCGTCGTAGCCGCCTCCGGTCACCGGCTGTCGCTACCTCCTGCGGCCTCCGCGACGGCGGCGCGGCCGGCCTCCAGCCGGGCGACCGGCACCCGGAACGGCGAGCAGGACACGTAGTCCAGGCCGACCTGGTGGAAGAAGTGCACCGAGTCCGGGTCGCCGCCGTGCTCGCCGCAGACGCCGAGCTCGAGCTCGGGCCGGGCGGCCCGGCCCTCCTCGACCGCGATCTTGATCATCCGGCCGACGCCCTCGGTGTCGATGGTCTCGAACGGCGAGACCCCGAAGATCCCGAGCTCGATGTAGCGGCTGAAGAACGCGCCCTCCACGTCGTCGCGCGAGAAGCCCCAGCCCATCTGGGTCAGGTCGTTGGTGCCGAACGAGAAGAACTCCGCCGACCCGGCGATCTCGCCGGCGATCATCGCCGCCCTGGGCACCTCGATCATGGTGCCGATCAGCGTGTGCACGCTGATGCCGGTCTCCTGCGCCACCTCGGCGAGCACCTTCT
>Ga0335074_10008590_pt1 | contig 14196 bp, 10 predicted proteins | sample Lox_Sample_23_FD_206715 | JGI IMG/M metagenome (GOLD analysis project Ga0335074, IMG submission 206715) | Soil microbial communities from Loxahatchee National Wildlife Refuge, Florida, United States - Lox_Sample_2.3 | ecosystem: Environmental > Terrestrial > Soil > Wetlands | place: USA...
GAACGTATTGAACGCGTTTGCGGTCGGCACCGCGATGACGACCGCATCGAGATAATCCGGATTCGCATCGCTCCCCAGGTTCGTGTTCGTCACGGCGAAGGTAATGTTCTTGGTCACGTTTTGCCCGATCGATTGCGGCGACGTTACTACGGACATATACGTACTGTTGAGCGAATACCCGACGAGCGCGGTGGAATCGACGGTCGCCGGTCCGGGCGTCGGGCCGGCAAACTCGGTCCACCTCGCGTCGGCTGTTACACCGAACGCAGCCGGATCGCTCACTTGAATCGCCGCATCGGTGTAGGCAAATGACGAGGCCGGTGGGGCAATGTCGAAATAGAGTGTCTGACTGGTCCCCGCAACGATGCCGTTATTGTTTCCCCCGCCGCGCTGGAAGCAGACCGTATTCGATGGCGTGCCACCGGGACAGTTTACGATCAGCCACGCGGTGGGACTCGCCGCATCGAGCTTCGCACCGGCGATGCCGCCGGAGAACGCTGAGGGCAGCTGCACCTCGAATTTGGAGATCCCGGTCGTCCCGCCGCTCGAATTGTTGGTAATCGTAACCGCGTAGACCAGACTGGCAGTCCCGCTCGACGACGGCGATGTGGCGGTGTAGGTCACGGAGGTCTCACCCGCAGTGGCCGCGCGCACGGTGTAGCCGTGCACCTCTTCGCCCGCGTGCAGGCGATTAGCGCCGGTGCGGTAGCCGTACAGGTAGATGTGCCCCGTAGCGGCATAGGTCTTGCCCCCGGTACCCTCGGTGAAGTACACGGGGTTGGTCGCGACCGTTTGCGTGCTTGACGACCATGTCAGGCCGTCTTTCGGAAGAATCGTCGTCGTTGCAGCGCAACCCGTCGTACAATTCGCGCCGTTGCTGTTTTTTTGATATTCAAGGTCGAGAATCGTCAAACTCGCGCCGGTTGCAAGCGCATTGCCTGCCGTCATTGGCGACGCATAAATCGTACAGGATTCATTATTGCCGTTGCCCGCGCAGTAATTGTAGACCGACCAACTCACGCCGCTGGAATCGACGGCCGTCTCGGTCTGGCAGCTTGCGGCACCGGCACACACGCCGGTGGTGCTCGCCGTTCCATCGCCCAGCGTCAGCACGATACCCTTGGTTCCGTCATCGAAGGCGATCGCCGAGATTGGATCGCCGTTGCCGGCACCGTAGACGCTCGCCCCGGTGTTCGTAAATTGCAGCGTCGTCGTTTGCTGTGTCGTCGACATCGTCAAGGCCGTACTGAGCGGATCGGTGAATTCCGTTTGGAGAGAATACCCGACCATGCGAAACGCTTTTGACGCAAGCACTGCGCCGCTGGTTGCACTGGTTATGGTCGCGGTCCAGGCATCGAACGGGTAGTTCGACGGCGTCATCAGCGTCTGAATGTTCCAGCTCTGTCCGCCGTACGTTCCGCCGGTGCTGTTACCCGTGTAGGTTTGTTGCACTTGGCCCGTCGGATCGCTGATTGCGAGCTTGATTTGACCGGTGAAACCCAAGCCCGTTGCCGCAAAGGTGAGCGCACTGTCGGAGTCCTCGTTTTGACTGTCGTAGGCGAAGATAGCGCCCGGGGTTCCGGCCGGCTTCGGATTAGGCGACGCGTTTCCGCCCGCCGGCGTGATCGTCAGCGAACCGCTGCTTGAAGCGGCGATCGACACCTCACGTTCGGCGAGTCGCTGGCCCGCGGTGACGTCCCACAACACGATCGAATACGTGCCCGAGGGATAACTCGTCGAGAGTGGCCACGCAACTTGTAGGGTACCGTTTGAGGTAGTCAAATCACCGCTGTCGTTCGCGGGATTGCAAAGCGCATCGGCGCCGGCTGCCGGCGACTCGGCGGGTGCGGTATACACGCAGTAGGGTGAGACCGACGTGTATTCGACGTAGACTTCATACTTCTCGGAGCCGCCGGTGAGTCCAGTCGCCTGGATGTAGACGGTTTTGCCGCTCGCGGCGGTAAACTGACCGCCCTCGTTCTTATAGAATTGATCCGAAAACGTATCGAGGTAGACCGTTGGACTGGTGACCGGCAGATACACGACGGCGAGCCACTTGCCCGTCGTGACGTCGAGCGTCCCCAACACCCATGTTCCGGCGGTGCTCAGCGTCGTTGATTCCCATGGGTTTCCGGTGTGCGCCGACGAGCAATCCGCGACGGTGTTCGGCTGCTCGCTCGAAGCGTAGCAATCCTCGAGCTGATCCGCGCCGGAACTGACTGCAGCATTGAATCGCCACAGAATGAGACAACCGGTAGCGTAGATTTGCCCCTGATTCGCGCCACACCCATAAAAGGCGTTGATCGTAATCGAATCGCCGTCGGCGGCCATCGGCCGAAAGCGCGGCCGTGCCGTGTTCGCTACGGTGCGCATCGGCAACGGCGGCAGTTGGCCGAGGCGCGGTTGACTCGCGAAACCGGCGACCGCGGTCATTAAGGGCGTAATATGTTCGACATTCCGATGCTGCGCCGGGAGGGCGGCCTTCGTGACGATGATGGGCAACGCGCGTCCGATATGCGGGGCGCCCGCGGCCGCCGCTACTGCGGTAGTCACCATCAGGACGAAACAAAAGAATGACCGCGCTGCTTTATTAGTTCGCATGACTGCTTTACAACACGAACGTTCGGCAGTCCGCATGAGACGTTCGAGCGCCCCACGCAAAGCAGGCGTTAAAAAGTTCGAAGATTTAAAAGAAAATAGAGTACGGTCAAGGACCGCACTCTATTTCTTACCGAGTATATACTTAGGCTTGAACTTCGCTCGTGACGGCGACCGCGTCCGCCACCGTGCCGAGCGTATCTTCTTCCTCGTGCACGTACAGCTCGATCTCTTCGGGCGGAATGTCCGCAACGTGTTGGATTGAGGCGGTAATACGGCGAGTCGCGCTATTGATCGTGAGCAGCGTGACTTCGACGTCCTGACCCGCACTGAACTGCGCGCTGGGATCGAACTCGCCCTTAGGCACCATTGCGAGGATGCCCGGGAAGATTTCGACCAGCAGGTAATTCGGCGTGACCTTGACGATCTGGGCAGGCAGCTTGTTCGCTTCAAACAGTTTCTCGGCATGCTCGTCCCACGGATCGGGAAGCGCATGTTTGAGCGAGAGACTTACCTTCTTCGCTTCCGCATCGAACTTCATGATCTCGACGTTCACGATGTCGCCGATTTTCACGACTTCCGAGGGATGCTTGATCCGCGCGTAGCTCAGTTCACTGTTGTGAATGAGGCCGTCGATGCCGCCGAGATCGACGAATGCACCGAAATCCGCAAGCCGAACCACGACGCCCTCGCGAATCTGGCCGACCTCGAGGGTATCGAGCAGCTCTTGCTTCTTGGCCTGCAGCTCTTCTTCGAGCACGAGGCGTTGCGAGAGCACGACGCGATGGCGCTTATGATCGAGATCGATCACCTTCAGACGAAGTTTCTGCCCGACCAATTCGTCGAGATTGCCGACCGGCTGACGGCGAATCTGCGATGCCGGTACGAAGCCGCGCATGCCCAAGTCGACGAGGACGCCGCCTTTGACGACCTGCGTCACGGTAGCTTCGATCACTTCGTCGTTCTGATGCGCTTCAATAACCTTCTCCCAGGTCTTGAGCGCGCGTGCCCGACGCTCGGAGAGGAACAGCGTTCCGTCCATGTCGTCGATGCGGTGAATCATCACCTCGAGGCTATCGCCGACCTTGAGCGCCTTGGGGTCGATCGCGAGCGAAAGTTCGCGGAACGGAAGCACGCCTTCGGACTTGCCGCCGACGTCGACGAGCAATTCATCTTTATCTTTCTGAACGATCATACCGTTCAGAACTTGTCCCTCGTCGAGGACTTTCAGCGACTCTTCATAGAGGCGCTGTTCGAGTGCGAGTTGGTCTTCCTCGTAAGTAGCGGGAGCGATTTCAGTTGTAGAGATGTTGTGGTTCCTACCTAACAATTTATAATTTGCGGATCAACGCTGACAGTTTCTGCACCACCAGGTTCCACGTTGCGCGATCACCGTTCGAACGATCGGCTTTCCGCATCGCGGACAAGGCTCACCGAGTTTGCCGTACACCGAAAGGACGTTTTGGAATCCCCCTCGGAGGCCTTCGGCATCCACGTAATCATCGACGCTCGAACCGCGCATTTGGGTTGCACGGGTAAGCACGTCGCGGATCGCGTGATACAGCCGCAGGCTCGCCGGCTTCGTCAACGCCTTGGCGGGCCGGCCAGGACGGATCCCGGCTTCCCAGAGCGCCTCACAGGCATAGATGTTGCCGATGCCCGCGATGCGATGCTGATCGAGCAGTAGACTCTTGATCGGCGTCGTCCGCCCGGACAGCATACCGATAAAGCCTTGCGGTGTAAAGCCTGGGGAGAGCGGCTCAATCCCGAGCGCGGCGTCCCAGTGCTCCTGCGGTTCGACCAGCCGCATCCGGCCAAACGTGCGCACGTCGGCGAAGCTCAGCCGCGTTCCATCCGTATAATGCAGCACCACGTGGGTGGCGGGATAGTCCGTCTCTCCCGGGTGCTGGAGCACCAGACGCCCCGTCATGCGCAGGCTGGTGACCAATTTGCGGCCCGACCCCAGCTCCATCACGACGTACTTGGCCCGCCGGCCGACGCCCTCGATTCGCTCGCCGGGTAGGGCGGCAGCAAACCGGACGCCGGGCGGTGCCACGGCCATTTTTGGGAGATGAATCTTAACGGATTCGATCGTCTTGCCGGCGACCGTACGGGCGAGGCCGCGGGCGATCGTTTCTACTTCGGGTAACTCGGGCACACGCCCAGATTACCAGCCGAGGCCTCGCGTAACAACGATGTACTGCGTCTTGCCCGGAACCGGGGTTATGTGCGCATCGTACTCGCCGGGCTGCTCGGCACCAAAAGCGCTGATCTCATGAAGATCCGGCTGAAGGTGCGCGAAGCAGAACGAGCCGTCGGGCTGCACCGTAGTGGTTACGACTTCCGTAGCAGAACGGGCGACGATGATATTCGAAGGAGTGCCCGGCGCGTACATTAGTCCCAGAACGCGCAGCGGGTTTACGTCGATGCGTCCGCAGATTGCTCCGGTCTGCGTGAGATCGGGCGAGAAGTTGCTTTCAGCGGAAGCACAGAGTGGTGTCGCGATCAGCGCTGCTCCCAGCGCAATCGCCGACAAAAGTGAAGGTTTCATGCCCTCTATAACGCGGCAAGGCACAAAAGAGTGACGCTAATGGGGTGACTGGAGCAAATCTGTGAGTTGCGTGCCGTTCGTGATGCCGTCAAGCACCGCCTCACCTGCCGGTAATTCTATCACGTATTTCGCGGTGCCGGAGCGGCGCGGGATCGTATCATCGGCCGCGGTTTCGGGGACCACCGGCACGTTCGCAGCGACGCCGCGCACGGTGCCGTCGGCGGCGACGAACACCATGTCGAGCGGCACGAGCGTGTCCTTCATCCAAAACGTGACCGGTTGATCTTGATCGAAGACGAAGACCATGCCGGTGTGTGGCGGCAGATTCGTCACACTCATGAGCCCGGTCTCGCGTTCGTCCTCCGTCTTCGCCACTTGCAGCGTGAGCGTCGCTTGCGGCGCATGCACGACAATCGCGGGTAAATGCTGCGGCGCCGGCGTCGCTTGCGCAACCAACGCGGCAAGTACCAGAGCGATCATACTTCGGCTTCCTCCACCATCATCTCGACGTCATACCAGTTGGACCCGGATTTCAGCGTTACTTCGAGCGGCACCGATAAAACCAACGCTTCTTCCATTTCGCGCCGCACGAGGTTGGCGAGGGCCTGCACTTTATCGCGGCGCACCTCGAAGATCAGCTCGTCGTGAATCTGCAAGAGCATGGTCGCGTCGAGGCCGGCGAAGCGCATGGCGCGATCGACCTTGACCATCGCAAGTTTCATCAAGTCGGCGGCGCTGCCTTGCAACGGTGCGTTGGTCGCTTCGCGTTCCGCGGCGGAGCGGAGCATGTAGTTGCTCGACGTAAGCGCGGGCATGTACCGGCGCCGTCCCAATATCGTAGTCACGTAGCCGAGCTCACGCGCTTCCTCGAGCGTACGATCGATGTACGAACGCACCGAGGGGAAGCGAGCAAAGTACGCTTCGGTGATCTCGCGCGCCTGCGCGCGCGGTATCTCCAAACGCTGCGCCAATCCGAAATCCGACATCCCGTAGAGCAGTCCGAAGTTCACGCTCTTGGCCATGCGACGCTGGTTGCCGTCGACCGCGGTGCTCCCATCTACCTCAAAGATCTGACGCGCCGTGAAGTCGTGAATGTCCTGTCCTTCTTCAAAAGCGGTTCGCATTGCTTCGTCGCCCGAGAGGTGCGCCATCAATCGCAATTCAATTTGACTGTAGTCGGCGGCGAGCAAGACGTGCTCCGGGCTTTTTGCCACGAACGCTTTGCGGATGCGCCGCCCCAAATCGCCGCGCACGGGGATGTTCTGGAGATTCGGATTCGTCGACGAGAGCCGCCCGGTTGCCGTTGCCGTTTGATTGAAGACGGTGTGCAGGCGCGATTGTGTATCGAGCAACTGCGGAATCACGTCGATGTACGTGTTCTTGAGTTTGGTCACTTCGCGCCACTCGAGCACAAGCGCGCAGATCGGATAATCTTTGGCCAGGCCCTGCAAGATTTCGACCCCGGTTGCCCACCCGGTTTTCGTTTTCTTGCCGCCGGGAATTTGCAACCGCCCGAAGAGGATGTTGCCGAGCTGCTGCGGCGAGCCGATATTGAATTCTTCGCCGGCGAAGTCGTAGATGCGCTGCTGTAAACGCGCCGCCGCGCCTTCCACTTCGCGCGCAAGCCCAGTGAGCTCCGATGGGTCGACGGCGATGCCGGCTGCTTCGACACGCGCGAGCAGCGGCGCCAGCGGCACCTCGACCTCTTCGTAGACGCGCATTTGCGCGCGCTCTTCGAGCAACGGACGCACGACGTCGAGTAACCGCAGCGCCGCATCCGCGTACCCGGCGGCGTCTTCGACGGGCGCTCCCGGCAAATGCTCGGCTGCAGCGTCGTTGATCGCGGAAAAGGTTCGCGACGGATTGAGCAGATGCGCGGCGAGCATCGCGTCGTCCCCGACGTCGCCGAGCGCAAGACCATGGATATCGAGCAGGCGCGCCACGCGTTTGGCATCGTAGGCGACGATGCGCGGTGCATTTTCGAGCGCATAGCTCAGCGCGCTGCGTACCGGGTCGTGCGCAAGCGCGCCCGCGGCGAACGCGATCCCGGTTCCAGGCGCACCCGAAACGCCGATCGTGTCGTCGCGCACGGCCAGCGCCAGCCGCTCACCGGCTGCAAGCGCGCGTAACTCGTCTGCGAGCCGGACGAATTCCGGCGGATCGACCGAAGCCACGTAAGTGCGATACGAACCCTCCAGTTTTGCGTCGCCGGCAAAAAGAGGCAGCCCGTCGACCGGCGCTTTCAAACGCGCGAGCAGTGTCTTGAACTCGAGCTCCGCATAAAGTGGATAGAGCGCTGCGTCACTTGGCGGCTCGTAATGCCGCTCCCAATCGATCGTCAAGGGAAGATCGCGCCGCACGATCGAGACGTCGCGGCAAATCTGGGCCTGGGCACCGTAGTCTTGCACCAACTTCTCGAGCTTCGGGCTCCCGGCCACCGACGGATCGGCAACCAGCGCGTCGAGTGAACCCGCCGCCTTGAGCAACTTGGTCGCAGTCTTCTCTCCGACCCCGGGAATGCCGGGCAAGTTGTCGGACGGGTCGCCTTTGAGGCCACGATAGTCCGGAAGCTGATTCGGCTGCAGTTCGAACCGCTCGTAAACCGCTGCGGGGTCGTATCGCCCGAGATCGGTGATGCCGCGTCGCGTGGTGAGCACCGTGGTATGTTCGTCGACGATCTGCAGTAAGTCGAGATCGCCGGTCACGACCAGCGTCTCTTCTCCGGCTTCTTCGGCTTGACGCGCGAGCGTCGCAATTACGTCGTCGGCTTCTTGCCCCTCGATCTCGACGACGGGAATGTGATGCACGGCGAGGACGTCACGCACCAGCGCGAATTGGCTGCGCAGATCATCGGGCATCGCATCGCGCTGCGCCTTGTATTCTTTATAGAGCGCAACCCGCTCGGCCGGCATACCTTTATCGAATGCTGCGATGATGTGGGTGGGCTTCTCGTCGTTGATCAGCTTGTTGAGCATCATCGTGAAGCCATACACCGCGTTGATCGGCGCGCCGCGCACCGTGGTTAGCGGAGGCAATGCGAAAAACGCACGGTAGACCAGACCGTACGTATCAAGCAACATCAGACGATTGGGACGTTTACGCGGCATGAGACACTCTCACTGAACCGTAATCGGCGATGAAGCCGAAATCACCCGCCCGTCGTCGGTGATCGTGAGGATGGAGAGGACGTATCTTCCGCGCTCGCTCGGGACTTGCACGGCAATCGCGCCGCCGTCGGAGCGCGCGACGTTCCACCACACCGCTTGCGTGTCGGCCTGCTCGAGCGAGAGATTTTGCGGCGGCGAAGAGCGGCGCTCGAACCCCAACACCTGCGCGTGTTCCCCGGTCGAGTCGACCCACGGATGCCATGTCTGCCCCTCGGGCGCGCTCACCTGCGTTGCGGCGAGTCCGACGGCAAGGAGCGCAGGCGCCGATTCGAAAAGCGCTCCACCCGACGGTGCACCGCGGCTGACGCGTACGATCGTCGTTGCCGGGCCGGTCGTCACGTCGCGCAACGTGACGTTCACCGGCGCACCGGGAGTGAGAGCGCCGGCCGGGATCGCGATGGTCGCGTCCATCGGGCGCCCCGGAGCATCGAGCGTAAGCGGCACGCTGGTCCACGCGATCGCGCCGTCTCGAACGAAGGCGGCGCCGACGCGCAGATCGCCCGTGGCATCGGTTATTCGCAGCGTTGCCGTGGCACGGCCGTCGCGAACCGGTGCGACCACGGTTTGCGCTCCACTCGCGCTCTCGAGCGTCAGCAACGCCTCGCCTTTCGCACCGTCGAGCGACGCATCGATCCGCGCATCTTCTCCCGCGCGATAGACGCCGCGATCGAGCGTTATGCGCACGTTTGCACTCCCGTTGAGGCTCGTGTCTTGGGTGGCCTGCGGAGTGATGTCCACCTGTTGTACGTCGGTTGCCGCCGCGCCGTTCGCGTCGATCGTCGCGAAGACGAGGTTCGTGCCGAGCGAGGGAGCCGTAAAGGTGCCGTGCGCGTGTCCGTCCGCATCGAGCGTGAGCACTTGCTGCTGCGTCGTCGGCCCGTGCTGCAATTGCACGGTTACGCGCGCGCCCGCCGCCGCCTTGCCGCTCACGATTTCTTCACCGAAGACGTCGAAGTTGACCGGCGTGCCCAGCGTCTGCTGACTGCGATCGAGCTGCAGACGTACCGCAAACGGTGCAGTCGGCACAACGATACGCGTAACTGCGCTCGCGCCGCCGGAATCGACGCGCACCCCGTAGGTCGACGGCAACTTGTCGGTCGGGTGCGGGATCATCACCGTAGCGCGGCCATCAGCGCCGGTGCGTACGGTTTCATCGAGCCACGCCGAGGTGCCCCAAGGAATCTCCGGCGGAGAATACCCGGGAAACACGTGCGGCGAACGAACGATTTGGACGCGCACCGGAACGCCTGCGCGCGAAGCATTGACAGTCACCGGGACGTCCTTGGCCGGATCGCACGGTCCGTCGCACCCACCGGCAACCTCGAGCGAGAGTCCGTTTGCGTCCGCGTCGACGTGAACCGTCGCACCGCCGACGCCGCCTCCGACTTGCGCGAGCACCGCGTAATTGCCGGCCGCTGCATCGGCCGGAATCGGAATGTCGGCGGTAAAGGCGCCGGCGGCGTCGACCGGCGCGTCGACTTGTGCGAGCAACGTGCCGCCCAGGCGCATTGCGATCGACGCCGTTCCGGTCGCCGGTTTGAGCGAGCTGTTGGCACGCGTACGGGCAAAGCCGACGATGCGCACGGCGCCGCCGGCGTGGACGACCGCGGTATCGGTGCGCACGCCGACGATCGTGGACGGCAGCGGCGCCTGAGGTAAGAAACTCGCAAATGCGTAACTCGAACCCCACTCTGCCAGTGCAAAAACCGGACGCGGGGAGCGGTTCCAGCGGATGAGTCCATGCGTGTCGGTGTATCGCATCTCAAACCGGCTGTTCACAATAAACGCCACCCGCATGTGGGCAAGCGCGCGTCCCGTGCCCAGATCCGTCGCGTAAAGCAAAAGTTCACCCGGTGTTTCCTTTGTGAGTAAGCCGACGCGCGTGCGATTGATCCACACCTGCTCGCCGACGTCCCCGCGTCGCGCTTCCACAACGAAAAAACCTTCGCGCGAGCCGAGCTGGACGTCGACTTCACTCGATTGAAATTGATAGCCGCCCGGCGGCGTGAAGCTGAACGCGCGGACCGGCCGGCGACCGCGCGTGTCGATGGCGCGCGGTCGCGCGTTCGAACCAGCGGTCAGCACGTCGGCCGGATCGACTTGATAGACGGAAAATTGAACCGGGGCGCTCGAGTACGTGTCCAAGCGAACCGACGTCGCTTGCCACGGTACGTTTGAATCGCTCGCGAAGAGGGCAAAGTAAGCGTCGAGTTTATGGAGATCAACGATCGGGCGTGCGGCCAGTACCGGCGCGGTAAGCAGTGCAAGCACCGGCAAAATACTCAGGAAGACACGCATTCGAAGCACGACTCCTCTAGGCTTTCGCGGCGTCCCAGGAACGGTCCCACGGGGAGGTTGCTCCCCCCGCGCCGCATAAAGCGTGACGCGTGAACGAGTCCGATTCCGCGGGGAACTCTCTCTCGACGCGTTGCCGTTATTGCGGGTGTGAAGAAACTGCCGAGCAAACGCCGGACCCTGCGCAGCGACGCCACCTGCAAGTCATCGTCGCCTGCGCATCATGCGGGCGGCAGTTCACCGTACTCTCCGCCAACTGATATGCGCGCACTCGCCCTAACGCTTGCGCTCGCCGGTGCCCTTATCGCGCTGCCCGCCATTGCTGCCACGCCTTCGCCCAAAGCGACCGCGGTGCCGCGCTACGTTCCGCCGGTTCCCAAGGTCGCCGAACACACCGAGTTTCTGGTGGAAGTCAATGCCAAGGGACAAGTCGTCCGCGTGAAGACCGCCAAGGGTACCGGCGCCAAGGACCCGATCTTCAACGCGCAGACCTACGGGAATGTCCTGCAGATGTGGATTCGGCATCCCGACGGAACTGCCGAGGTCGGATTGTACCGCGTAACTTACGACTACAATCCGCACACGAAGAAAGTGCGTCGGGCGGTTTCGCTGGTGCAACCGGGCGGCAATTGGGGAAACGAACCGGGCGCAGCCACGGAGATGATCCAAACCGCGAATCGCGAGTATCAAGAAGCACAAAAGGCGCAGCAGCAAAAGCAGCAGGCGGAGAACAAGAACTTGCCGCCGCTCAACACGATCGTTGGCCCGACGTCGTCGCCGACCGCCCACCCCTAGAGGGTTCGGCAATCCTGCGGGCGGTAGCGCATCCGATCGTGAACGTAGTTGCACGAGCAAAGACGCCTATCCCAGCGAAGAGCATGCGCGTGCAGTGATGTTGATGAGCGGCGTCTCACTCGCCGTCTACCGGTGCCGCTACTGCGAGATGTGGCATCTCACCAGTCGCCGCACGTGATACACTTGCCGATATGAAATTCGTCAGCTACACGACCGAGGGCGGCAACGCCACGCCCGGCCTGCTCGAAGGCGAGATGATCCGGCGAATCGACACGCCCACGCTGCGCGATTACATTGCCCTGCCCGCTTCCCAGCGCGCGGTGCACCACACGAACCAAACCGTGGCACTTGCGATGGCGGTACTCGATGCACCCGTGCGGCCGCTGCGAAATATCTTTTGCGTCGGCCGCAACTATCTCGAACACGCCAAAGAAGGCGCCGCCATTTTCGGCAAAGAGCTCAAGCTTCCCGACGTACCCACTTTCTTCACCAAAGCAACCCCGACGTCGATTGCCGCGCCCGAGCAAACGCTCAAACTGCAGTCGAATATTTCGAAGGAATACGATTTCGAGGCCGAGCTTGCGGTGATCATCGGCACAACGTGCAAGAACGTTACCGAAGCCGATGCGATGAGCGTCATCTTCGGTTACACCGCTTTCAACGACGTTACTGCGCGGGATTTGCAACGCGCCCACGTGCAGTGGTTCAAAGGCAAGAGCCTCGACGATTGCTCGCCCTACGGCCCCTGGATCGTCTCGGCTGACGAGGTCGGCGATCCCGGCCGACTCGAGATCATGTTCCGGCTCAACGGCGTCGAGAAGCAGCACAGCAACACGTCGAAGATGATCTTCGCCATCCCGCGCCTGATCGCGGAGCTCTCCAAAGGCATGACGCTCTTGCCCGGCGACGTGATCGCCACTGGTACGCCTGAGGGCGTGGGGTTTGCGCGCACGCCGCCGGAGTTTTTGAAGGACGGCGACGCGATGGAGGTCGAGATCGAAAAGATCGGCACACTACGCAATACCGTCTCGATTCGCTAGCTACGCAGCGCAGGGTTGCGCAAACGCACGCGTGAACGCTAGCGCCCATGATCGTCGCCGTACCTCGTGAGGCCGCTTCGAATGAGCGCCGCGTGGCGCTGGTTCCGGAGACGGTAGCGAAGCTTATACAGGCGGGCGGTTCCGTGCGCGTGCAGCGCAACGCCGGAACTGCAGCCGCCTTTCCTGACGAATTCTACACGAAGGCCGGGGCGTCAATTGGTGACGATCCGGCCGCTCTCGTTGCCGATGCCGACGTAGTGGTAACGGTCGGCAAGCCTGCGCCGGGCGTGCTTTCGGCCATGCACCGGAATGCAACGCTGGTCGGGTTTTTGAATCCGCTGGGCGATCCGGCGTACGTCAAGACGCTGGCCGATGCCGGGTTGACGGCACTCGCGATGGAGATGATCCCGCGTATTACGCGCGCGCAATCGATGGATGCGCTCTCGTCCCAGAGCAACATCGCGGGCTACAAAGCGGTGCTCCTGGCCGCGAACGAACTGCCGAAATTCTTCCCGATGCTCACCACCGCCGCGGGCACGATTCCACCCGCGAAGGCGCTGATTTTAGGCGCCGGCGTCGCCGGATTGCAGGCGATCGCAACGGCCCGCCGTTTGGGCGCGGTCGTGAGCGGCTACGACGTGCGCGCAGTGGTCAAAGAGCAGGTGCAGTCGCTCGGCGCGACCTTCCTGGAGTTCGATCTCGGCGAAAGCGCTGAAGGCGCCGGCGGTTACGCAAAAGAGTTGACGCCCGAGGAACAAGAGCGCCAGCGCGCCTGGATGGTCGAGCAGATCGGCAAGAACGACGTGGTCGTCACGACGGCGCTCGTCCCCGGTCGCAAAGCCCCGGTGCTCATCACGGAGGCGGCCGTCGCGGCGATGAAGCCCGGCTCGGTCATCGTCGACATCGCAGCCGAGGCCGGCGGTAACTGCGCGCTCACCAAAGCCGGCGAAACGGTCCTCTCGCCAAATGGTGTGAGTATCATCGGCGCGATCAACCTCGCTTCGACGATGCCGTATGACGCGAGCCAACTCTATTCACGCAACGTCTACGCGTTGCTTTCGCCCTTCATTAAAGATGGCGCACTCACGCTCGATCCCAACGACGATGTGATCAAAGGCGCGTGCATCGCGCGCGACGGCAAGGTATTGCTCGGAGGAACCGCCTAAGTGACCGACGTCAATCACCTCATCCAGCTCCTAACCATTTTCATGCTGGCAGTTTTCGTCGGCTTCGAAGTGATCTCAAAAGTGCCGACGACGTTGCACACACCGCTGATGTCCGCCACCAATGCGATCCACGGCATCGTGGTCGCCGGTGCGATCGTCGCCACCGTCTCGCTCCTCAACAGCGGCAATACCTCGGTGCTGATGACGATCGTGGCGATTGCAGCGGTGACGCTTGGCGCGATCAACGTATTCGGCGGGTTTTCGGTGACCGAGCGTATGCTGGAGATGTTCCGTGGCAAAGGGGGCCGCAAGTGAGCATTGCGGCGTCACTCGTCGATCTCGTTGCGATCGCGCTCTTCATCTTAGGACTGCATTTCTTGAACGCACCGCCAACCGCGCGCTTCGGCAATCGCCTGGCGGCGGTCGGTATGTTCTTCGCGCTGGTCATGGTGCTGGTACAAACGGCGGGCGTCGGCTGGTGGGCGATCGCGATCGGCATGGTGCTCGGCGGCGCGATCGGCATCGTGGCTGCGGTTCGCGTAAAAATGACCGCGATGCCCCAGATGGTCGCGCTCTACAACGGT
>Ga0335074_10008591_pt1 | contig 14195 bp, 3 predicted proteins | sample Lox_Sample_23_FD_206715 | JGI IMG/M metagenome (GOLD analysis project Ga0335074, IMG submission 206715) | Soil microbial communities from Loxahatchee National Wildlife Refuge, Florida, United States - Lox_Sample_2.3 | ecosystem: Environmental > Terrestrial > Soil > Wetlands | place: USA: Florida...
CTTTACCCGCCCTTACTATTTTAACCACCCTAAGAGTCTAAAATTGCTGGCTCTCATCTTCATAGTCCATATAAAGCTAGACAGCAACACCGGTGAAGTGAATCTAAAATATAAACATTTTTATGTTCGTATGAAAACTATTTGGAACAAGAAAGGGAGATGCTAACACATATTTTCAACAGCTTAGTCTGTTAGCTATCTGTATTCAGTGTCCCTATCCGACTTCACTCTTCAGCATGCCTGCTCAAATTCTATTACAAGCTCTATTACAAGCTCCTTCATCGAGTTTCATATAAAAGACTATAGCTTGCAACTCGCTAACGCTTAAGGGAAACTGAAAGCACAGTTAGGCACAAACATTATCATAGTAGGACGAAAATGAGCAACGAGACGAGGATGAGCAGTGCAATATTAGTTTCCGCTAGCTGTTGTTAACTTCACAGTATAGTTGTAGCGCTAGGCCTTAAGGTTATCAAAGCTAGACTTTAAAGTCACTACTATTAGCTACAGAATGTACACAGACCCCTTCTTCTCCTCCTCCTCCTCCTCTTAGTAACCAATCCCCATCCAGCTACGCCCCTACTGCGCTGTAGCCCTAGCCCCACTAGCTCCTACCGCCCCACACTGCCCGTATCTAGGCTTGTGCACCTAGTCTGGCACCCGTATACTGCCTTGTCTATTGTTAAGAGTTTTCAAACTATAGCTACTATATTCGAACAAAACTAGACTACATGACGAGTCCAGCTTAAGACAGTGCGAACATACTCTCAATAAGTGTACAGGACGTTGCAGAGAAGGATTAAGGTATACACGTAATCTTATTTAAATACCGTCTGATATAATTCAAAATATATAAAATACCGTGCCCTTTAATGATCCCAGGTTATATAGTTCATGTTACCTGCGTTTGCAAGCAACTCCATTCTCTATGCTAGCAGTATACAATGCAGAACACGATAAATAGTAGGACGATAACTAAAACGACTATCAGAAAGGCACCTAATGTTTTAGGGTTTAATCCCTAATAGCTCCAATTAGCTGTAACATTAATATGGCTATAGCTCCTAGTCAAAGCATTTCTAAACCGAGAACTGCTCAAGCTCATTGCAATCTTAAGTATCTACATGCGTTAAAACAACTACTGTCTTCCAGATCCTAATTGCTGAAGCCGAAGCCAAGCCAAACTTATTAATATCATTGGACCCCAATTGATTGCCAATCACTGTCGTTATACCCATCTGTTTTCCTGTATTACTTCTCCGCCTAATCTCCCTATATCTCTAACCCTTAAAATTGCCCTTGCTTTTTAGGTAGCTTGCAGATGCTCTTTGAGAACTTCCTAAGAGGCTAAAGGGGGAGAGGAGGGGACGAAGTGTAGTAGTTGTAGAAGTTATAATGGCAAGGCCAGTTTTACAGATTGACTAGATTGCGACATTAGTACTAGCATAAAGGAAGTCGTTTGCATCTAAGAGATCTCTAATATAGGGGATGCGAATGATAGTTGCAATAGATGCACTGTTATCAACTTAGCTAACATACAAAGCAAACAAAGCAAGTAGAAACTAACATAGCGCTAAGGCTAAGAACTATACAAACGGAGAACTTGGTCCTTGAATTCATTTGGAGTTTCCAAACCATACATGCTAATAGGATGCAGCAAGTCCAATTAGAGCAACACCTAACAGCCAAGTATATGTAAGTGGAAATCGTAATGATTTGTGGATTAATGCAGCTGCCTCTCATACCAGAATATTGTGCCTAGAAATAGGTAATTGGCCGGCATTGGAAAATAAAGAGAAGGAGGAAATATGAGCATGTAACACTAGAAATAGCAATGACCGTTTAAAGGATAACTCTTAGAGTCTTTAAGACTGCTATCTGCAAGAGGAAAAGGCAAATGCTAAACTTAATAGCTAAATTGGATAGGACGTAAGCTATTTCGCATGCCTACTACTACTACAAGCTAATTAGCTACTATTATAATAAGTTAATAATTGAAAGATACCTTAAGGCCGATGGAGATATGTGTGGGAGGTTGAATGTTCCAAGCATGCTGTCCCATACTATATTTAACACTAGTTATTGCAAACGCGCAAAAGAGTGTAAAAAGGATCTATCCTAAGTCAACTTAAATCTTAAAGTTCCTTAATTAACTTACTTGCACAACAACTGCTAGAAAATCATCAAATCCAAAGTACTTAACAATAACAAGCCTGCAATAAATTTGCAAGCTCACAAATATCCAAGTCAAAGTTAAAAAGAGGCCAGAGACTCCGCTGACTTGTAATCTACAGTTATCGCTTATTGCTATACAGGCCCACTCTCTCCTACTACAATGTCTGGTCGACCGCCTGATTGTGCAGTTCTATAGCCTAGCTACAGTGAGTGAGAGTGTATTTAAGTAGGAGTAGGACAGATGCATACCTAATACCTGCAAAATGCGCCTTATATCTACCTTCCACAAGCACCTCCATTCTTTCTCCTAGCAGTATACAATGCAGTAGACGCAAAGTAGAATAGCTATAATTAAAGCTACAATTAGAATGGCGCCTGTTATTCCATTATCAATAACTACAAACCTAAAATAGGAATGAAACCTAGATATAGCCATATTCGGTGTGATAAAACATAATAGCAGCAAGAAATATGCTGTGTAAATTGTCCTTAAATGTATGAATGAAATCGATTAAGTCTTATTTAGGCTTCTTATTCATAATTTCTTATTTTGACTTTCTTATAGAGACTTTCCCATTTAAGGTTTCTTATTTAAGCTTTTTTTTTTAAGATTAGCAACAGGAACGGTTGCAGCTTATTCAAGAAGCTTAAATTAACATTTAAAAGCCAAATATGGCTCCTAACGCAAGAGCCGAATATATATCTTCTGCTATATCGTATACTTTAACATGTCATCAAAATAGACGGGACTAAATACTTAAGCGCAAAGAGGAAGAACGAAAATTTAAGGAGGAAGAGGATGACTCTGTTTAAAAAGGCATATGAGTTAGGGAAATCTGACGGTGTCAAAGTGGCAGCATTCGTGTTCTAGAATGGCCGATTTTTCACTTATAGATCTTTAGAGAAGGAGTCTTAGCAGCCACTTATAAATCAAATTGTAAGCATCTTTGCCTGTTAAGGTAGATTTACAACTCACTCGAGTAGAAAACTTGGTACCCAATTTCAGAAAACCTACTTCCTTAAGATATCGAGAAAAAGAAGCAGCAGCAAAATGAGAAGGCGCTGCGACTAAAAGAGGTGCCGGCTGAAGGACTTGGAATGTGGCATTTGGATTTGCTAGTAGGACTTAGAGTGTAAAAGTTAGGTTGCCTAGAAGAGTTAGGGGAGGTTACGCATAGCAGAAAAAGAAGCTTCCTCTTAAAACTTAATGCACAGCAAAATTAGCCTGATGTCGTATCGTAGTTAACATAAGAAAGAGCAGGATTATTTTACCTGTATAGTGCCTTAGTTGCAGTAATAGGGCTCATTCTCGCCCTGTTTTGGCGCTGCAGCAATAGAGCCTATTTTAGCTTGCTCCTCTAACAAACATCCTAGGCCTCTTTCAGCTAATCCTAGCAGAGCAGGAAAAAACATGCTTTAGCATGTAAGGAGCAAGTCCTTAATTAGTACCTTAATTCTCCAACTCACACTCCAATTTATAAAGCCAGCAAGCCCTCAACTAACACCTCAACAGCTCACAATCCAGTGTACGAGTGTATGAAGTGCAATTGGAGATTTAGCAGTCAGTAAGCCCTCAACTAGCACTTCAACTCTGCAGCTCACACTCCACTGTACAAATATGACAAGTGTGACAGGTGGCTCGGCAGTCCTCAAGCTCTCACACCTCAATATACAAGTGCAATAAGTGTGATTGGTCATTTGACAGCTAGCAAGCTCTCAATTAGCACCTCAACTCCCCAGCCTACATCTTCGAATGCGATAAGTGTGGAATGAAGGGGGGCGACATTTTCCACTGCGCTATTCTCTTTGTATCTAGTATAGCTCAATTTGCATGTAGGGATAATCAAGGTTATAGAGCTAAAGACGCAGACTTTCAATTTCATAGTACTACCCTACTTATAACTTAGTGTTTCTCTCCTTCTACTTTGTAGAACAGCGCACCTATAGCGTCCTCTCCTCCAAATCTACCAACTTCGCCCTCCTCCGCACATCATACAACATAGTTATAAGTGCTAGACGGGGAAATTGTTGATCTTAATGACAACAAGCTTTACTTTTTCTTCGAAGGCCGCCCTCGCTGTCTCTTTGACTGCGCCTCACATGTGGCCTCAGGTTCCCCTTGTTCGTTCCTATTCTCACATGATGCTTGGAGTCGCACCTCGAACTCATCCACTAACTCCCTAGCCCCTATAAGTTCGGATTTGGGCATCCAAGTGGGCTCCCACTCCACCTAGTATTATACAATACCATCAACCTTCTACCTGCTAATAATACTACGGATTTCCCATTCCTAGCCAGCATTTGTACCCAAACCAACCAGTTGAGGATCTCCGAAGTCGATGGATTCGCACGCAGTAGAGGCAGCACAAGCGACGTTGTTAGGTTCACTATAAGACTGTTAAAGGTGATACTTGCAGTTCCACTTTGAAGGTGGATCGCTATTAGAGCGAAGTGACCTGCGCCGCTTTGCAAGTTGTAGGCCTTTGTTGCTGTCTCAATTTAGGTCTCTGTCACTGTTATATACGTCGTTACTGTCGCCACTGTTGCTGTTGCTATTCATATTGCAGCTCTCCTTGCCTAGTTCCTCTTCCTCCTCCCCTACATCCTCCTCCACCCTCTAATATTATACCTGCTTCTGCCCCGCATTAACCTTTTCTGAGGCATAGCGGCTAAGAGTACTCACCCCCCCTAATCTGTTACAGCTAATTTTAGCGCTATCGTCTTAGCCAATCTGACCTTGCAGTAGCTCGCTAAGTGGAAACGAATTGCAAGGGCAATTAGGTGTTGCTTCGTGTTGTTCAGCATTTGCTAAGCGGCCTCTCCATTCAATGTTGTTGCTGTCTAAAATGGCATCGTAGTTAAAACCGTTATTGTCGCCCTCAAAGTCATTTTTAGGACTAGAAGGAGTTGAGGTGGTACATAAAGTGCCATTCAAGCTAGCACTATCCGCATTTAAATTGCTAGAACTTGACGTATCCTAGGCGCCTACTAGCTCCTCATCGTTAATAATAAATGGTCTCTCTACGTATTATTAGAAGCAATCGTTTACAGCTAGGGGGATTCGTTTCGCTTACTTTGACTCTTACCCACAGAATCTGTCCATTTCCACTGAGGTTCTACTATTAAGCATTCCTTGCTTAAGCCGCAACGTATAACCTCCTTAACAGGTGGAAAGGAGACTTCTTCCAAGTCACTTTTCGTGGATTCTAACTCGCTGTAGGGGCTAAGAGTACTACTCCCTTTATTGAAACAGGAAATTACTGTAAGTGGAGGATTAATATATAGCGAAGGAAGACGTTTTCGGGTAATTAATAGGGTTGAAAAGGTATAATTGTAAAATTGTATGTTGTCCAAGTTGACAGCAGCCATAATGACCAAGTTAGATGTGCAGAATGGAACACACTTTAAAAATGCTGCTTCTTAAGGTATAAGAACAGAATAGTCTTTATATTCGCCTAAAATTACAGGTTTCAAATGAAAAGGACCTACTCACTTTGCATTTTGCCGCTTACAACTACCGTTTTAGCTGAATACCGACTAGAACTCTATAATGCATAAATCTTTGCCCCCCTCAGCCTGTCTTTAGCCCCTTCAAAGTAAAAAAAGGGGCGCACATTGCAAGGTTCAGATGTCCCATATTAGTAGGCGATTAGCACTGCAAGCTTGTATATCTAACCACGCTCCTTCTGCTTCTTGCTGAGCGCATCCCTAGCCCCAGCTTGAACAGCTCAAAATTCGCTATTTGCTTCAACTCTGCATAAGATATAACAGCCCACTAATCCTCTATTGCCACGTCGGGTAATCGGCCCTTAAGTCACAGCATGGCTGACAATGCACGCTAAGGCTCACACTTAGAATCTGTAAGATAATACAATGGCGCAGCAAGGCAGAATCCCTCCTAACAGCTATAAGGCATTTCCGCTATTAGATGTGCAGCATAAGCAGATGCATGGCCTCGAAATTCTCTACTATCACAATGTCCGAGACGCTCTACTTTTAAGACAAGCTAATAGTGCAGCAAGGCAGAGTCCCTCCTAGAAGCCACAAGGCATTTCTGCTATTAGGTATGCTATATAGGAAGATGCATGGCCTCGCAAACCTTCACCGTCGCAATGTTCGAGGTGCCATGCAAAGGAGGGTCGCAATCGCACGAGGATGACGTGTGCATCGCCTAGAAAAAAGTGTGAAACGGGAGATGAGGGCTCCGCGTAGAGCGCGTGGAACTCTTAGATAAGATCGCAAGAAAAGGGCATAGTCGTAAAATGGATCTTTCAATCTACATCGACAGCGAGGTCAACTGTAGAAATGTGGGCTTGCAAATAAACCCTTTTAAAATTTGGCAGCCCTAGCAGGCCTTCCTCGACCGCGAAGCCACAATAACCACCAACACCAGCGTCCTATTCAGCCTGGTAGCGCAGCATTATAGCTGGGAGGGGTCGATAGGTCGGCGACGCCGAATGGCTCAGCTCGGGCGACGGGAGGAGAGGGTAGAAGGAATTGAGCGGCGCATGAATTAGGCCGAGCGAGCGATATGTTGGAAATGGACGTAGGAGGAGGAGGGTGGAGTAGAGGGGGCAGAGCGGTATTTATAGTCGTCAAGCAAAGCGGCAAGGCTTAGTTGCACGCGCCTTCCCCGATTAGGGGGCCGCTAAACTTGGGGGGGCAGAGCAGTCAAACCCAGATAACAATATATAAAAACAACCTTTTATGCTAAACAACTTTAACGTTAAGCCTCAAACTCGAACGAATATAAAGTAGCTATACAAGCTAAGAAACACACTATCTAAAAAGCAAAAACTATATACTTTTAAATATAAGTCTATAAAGCAGCAGAAAGTCCTAATAGGATTTAAAGGCTAGCAAAATAGGCTTATATGAAGAGCCACTTGCCCCTTCTTATCTTCTAATACCTTAATCTTATTACCCCTAATAGACTAACAACTACCTTTAAAGGAAAAGAACAAGTATTTTGTATAAAGTTTTTCCCCCTCCTATTAAATGCTAACTTAAACGACATTAAAGGATATACTTATTTATAGTAGCTCCCTAACTAAGGCCAACTTACTACAAACAAAATAAAAGTAGTAATCTTCTAGCTAAAGCCCTTAAAGGCATTAGGGATTATTAGGATCCCCTATCTTATTATTTAAAAATCGATTGAGGTTACCTTGCAAACTATTACTAACTTATTTTAAGCTTGCTTTACACTTAAATATTACTTTTTAAAGTTTAAGAAGGCTTATACAATCGCCTTAAAAAAGCAGGGAAAAGACAAGGACTACATTAAAGTTGACTCCTACTACCTTATTGTTCTACTAGAATCCCTTAAGAAAGCCCTTAAACAAATTGTTGCCTCCTAGCTTTCTACTCTTACTAAAAACTACAACTTACTCCTTAAATTCCAAATAGGTGCTTGTTTAAGAAGAAACACAATTATTATATTTAACTTACTAATAAAACAAATACATACTATTTAGAACTATAAAAATTAATAGGTAGCTAGCATGCTCTATTTTAATATAACAAGCGCGTTCAATTATGTCTCTTATCCCTAGCTACTCTATATCTTCTATTAGTATGAAATTCCTACTTGGATTGTTAATTAAGTAGAAAGCTTCCTTTAAGATAAATAAAGCACCTTCTAAATCGTCTTTAAAGAATTAGATCTTTATCTAGTTTAAAGTAGGATCCTATAAGGCTCTCTAATCTTACTTATCTTATTCTTATTCTTTAATAAGGAGCTTATATAAATATGCAATAGTTTTAAACTCTAATTAAGTGCTATAAGATTTGTAGACGATATAAATATCCTTGCTTAAAGCAACTTAACTAAAAACAACTATATCGCACTAACTAGGATTTACAGCTAATATTACAAATAGGCTAGGAAATATAAGGCCACATTCTCTCTTACTAAATACAAACTTATCTACCTTACTTAACATCCTAAAAAATTTAACTTTAAAGCGACTATATCGTTTAAAGCAATAAAAGTCTTTCTAAAAGCTTACGTTTAAATACTAAGAGTTGAAATAGACTTAAAACTCTAATAAGGCCTTTACGTATAAAAGATTTAAAGTAAAATAGAATATTAAACTAACACTTTAACTTGAATTGCAATATCAACTTAAAGAACTACGTTTAAAAAATCCAAACTTGTTTACATAGTAGTTGTACGACTTATACTAGTATATAAAGCACTAATCTAGTTCTTGCTTAAAAGGAAAAAGGCTATAAAGCCCTTCTTAATCCGCTTATTCGAAGTAATTTAAAACTAGTACCTTTAAACAATTATTAGAGCTTATAAAGCTATACCTATCTTATTGCTAGAATTAGAAATAGGTGTCCTCCTTGTATAAGACTACTTCTTTAAACTTTAAGCATAATACTAGCTTAAGAAGTAGAACTCCCTTAAAGAAGGACTTATCACTTTTACTTGCAAACAAATTTAAAGATAGCTGTAAGGTAGTAGGGGACGCATATAGTGCTACCCTATTACTTTAAGTGCTTAAAAACTCACTTAGTACTAAAAGCTTTTTTATACAAACACTTAAAGCCAAACTGTTACACCCTAATCTTAAATTAATAAGACTATTTACAGCTAGTAAGCAAGGAACTAGATGAGGTAAAAGAATAAAGTCCTATTAGACAAAAAGGTTATAGTATACGTATAAGATAATGCCTTAAAGGACTACTACTTCTACAAAAACTTATATAAGGCTAAAAGCTTCTTAGCTATACAACTTCATACTAAAAAGATAAGATTTAACGTGTTCCTAGTACGACAAAGAGTTTTAAATGTATCTTTAAACTACACGTGCAAACACTCAAATTAGTCTGTTAAATACATTGTACTCTTCTATTTAGATATTAATTGCTTGAACGAGAATTTTAACCCCTTATCCAACTTCAACTTAATACTTATAAATGCTGCTAGCCTTAAAAAAGCTGTTTAGTAGCTTATAAGCCTTAACATACTCCCCTAATTCTACCTTGCATGCGAACTACTATAAGACAATATTAGCAGCTAGTAGAACACTTACCCTCTTCCTCCCTTTCTCTCTTTCTCTTATTTTAAGGTCTTTCGTATAATAGCTACTACTATTATATGCTATTAATACTAGTTTAATTAGATGTCCTTTACAGACTCCTAATTAGAGTAATAGAAGTACAATTTTATTCCTTAAAGGGTTTCTTTTACTTAAATATATTGTACTTTAATATAGCTTTACAAGCTAAAATAGTAAATAAAGAATTAATTAATTAATTAATTAATTAAATTGCAATTACACTTTCTAATTAGGATTAAGTAGTTGTATTAGTATTCCTACTTAGTTTTTATAGTACCTAACTTGCATTAAGGTTTGTATTACTAAAATTACTAATTATAAAGCTAAACCTATTTAGGCTATTAGAATAGCTTTAATTAATTAATTAATTAATTCTTTATTTATTATTTTAGCTTGTAAAGCTATATTAAAGTATAATATATTTAAGTAAAAGAAACCTTTTAGGGAATAAAACTGCACTTCTATTACTCCAATTAGGAGTCTGTAAAGGACATCTAATTGAACTAGTATTAATAGCATATAGTAGTAGTAGCTATTATACAAAAGACTTTAAAACAAGAGAAAAAGAGAAAGGGAGGAAGAAGGTAAGTGTTCTATTAGCTGCTAATATTATCTTATAGTAGTTTGCGTGCAAGGTAGAATTAGGGGAGTATGTTAAGGCTTATAAGCTATTAAACAGCTTTTTTAAGGCTAACAGTATTTGTAAGTATTAAGTTGAAGTTAGATAAGGGGCTAAGATTCTCGTTCAAGCAATTAATATCTAAATAGAAGAGTACAATGTGTTTAACAGATTAATTTAGGTGTTTGCACGTACAGTCTAAAAATACATTTAAGACTTTTTGTTATACTAGGAACACATTAAATCCTATCTTTTTAGTATGAAGTTGCATAGCTAAAGAGCTTTTAGCCTTATATAGGTTTTTGTAAAGGTAGTAGTCCTTTAAGGCATTATCTTATATATATACTACAACCTTTTTGTTTAATAGGACTTTATTCTTTTACTTCATCTAGTTCCTTGCCTACTAGCTGTAAATAGTCTTATTAATTTAAGATTAAGGTGTAACAGTTTAATTTTAAGTGTTCATGCAAAAAAGCTTTTAGTACTAAGTAAGTTTTTAGGCATTTAAAGTAGTAGGGTAGTACTATGTGCGTCCCCTACTACCTTACAGCTATCTCTAAATTTGTTTGCAAGTAAAAGTAATAAGTCCTTCTTTAAGGGAGTTCTACTTCTTAAGCTAGTATTATACTTAAAGTTTAAAGAAGTAGTCTTATACAAGGAGGACACCTATTTCTAATTCTAGCAATAAGATAGGTGTAGCTCTATAAGCTCTAATAATTGTTTGAAGGTACTAGTTTTAAATTACTTCAAGTAGGCGGATTAGGGAGGGCTTTGTAGCCTCTTTCCCTTTAAGCAAGAACTAGATTGGTACTTTATATACTAATACAAGTTGTACGACTACTATATAAATAAGTTTGAATTTTTTAAATGTAGCTCTTTAAGTTGATATTGCAATTTAAGTTAAAGTGTTAGTTTGGTATTCTATTTTACTTTAAATCCTTTATATATAAGGGCCCTATTAGAGTTTTAAGTCTATTTCAACTCTTAGTATTTAAACGTGAGCTTTTAGAGAGACCTCTATTACTTTAAACAATATAGTTGCTTTAAGGTTAAATTTTTTAGGATGTTAAGTAAGGTGGATGAGTTTGTATTTAATAGGGGAGAATGTAGCCCTATATTTCCTAGCCTATTTGCAATATTAGCTATAAATCCTAGTTAGTGTAATACAGTTGTTTTCAATTAAGTTGCTTTAAGCAAGGATATTTATATCGTCTACAAATCTTATAGCACTTAATTAGAATCTAAAACTGTTACATATTCGTACAAGCTTCTTATTAAAGAATAAGAATAAGATAAATAAGATTGGAGAGCCTTATAGGATCCCACTTTAAATTAAATGAAGATCTAATTCTTTAAAGACGATTTAAAGGGTGCTTTATTTATTTTAAAGGAAGCTTTCTACCTAATTAACAATTCAAGTAGGGATTTCATACTAATAGAAGATGTAGAGTAGCTAGGGATAAAAGACATAATTGAACGCGCCTGTTACGTTAAGATAAAGCATGCTAGCTACCTATTAATTTTTATAGTTTTAAATAGTATGTATTTGTTCTATTAGTAAGTTAAGTGTAATAATTGTGTTTCTTCTTAAACGAGCACCTATTTGGAATTTAAGGAGTAAGCTGTAGTTTTTAGTAAGGGTAGAAAGCTAAGAGGCAACAATCTGTTTAAGGGCTTTCTTAAGGGATTCTAGTAGAGTAATAGGGTAGTAGGAGTCAACCTTAATGTAATCCTTGTCTTTTCCCTGCTTTTTTAAGGTGATTGTATAAGCCTTCTTAAACTTTAAAGGGTAATATCTAAGTGTAAGGCAAGCTTGGAATAAGTTGGTAATAGTTTGCAAGGTAACCTTAATCGATTTCTAGATGATAAAGTAGGAGATCCTAGTAATCCCTAGTGCTTTTAAGGGCTTTAGTTAGAGGATTACTATTCTTATTTTATTTGTAGTAAGTTAGCCTTAATTAAAGAGCTACTATGAATAAGTATATCTTTTAATGTTATTTAAGTTAGCGTTTAATAGGAAGGGGAAAAACTTTATATAAAATGCTTGTTCCTTTCCTTTAAAGGTAGTTGCTAGTCTATTAAGGGTAATAAGATTAAGGCATTAAGGGATAAAAGGGGGCAAGTAGCTCTTCGTACAAGCCTATTTTGCTAGCCTTTAAATCCTATTAGGACTTTCTGCTGCTTTATAGACTTATATTTAAAAGTGTATAGTTTTTGCTTTTTAAATAGTATGTTTTTTAGCCTGTATAGCTGCTTTATATTCGTTTGAGTTTGAAGCTTAATATTAAAGTTGTTTAGTATGGAGGGTTATTTTTATATACTATTATGTCTAAAACCCTTAAAAGTATTAGTAGGGCTTTCTTTAAGGTACTAAGTAGTTTATAGCTTTTAGGAAGGCTATATGGATTTAAGAGACTTACTAATTAATTTGTTCCTTTATATAAAGCTTAATAACTATATTAAATACTAAGTTTAAATATAAGTTTTATAGCAGCAAATCTTAGTTGAGTTTGTCCTAAGCTCGTTTTAAAATAGATTTTTAGTATGTTACTTAAAGCTAAAGCTTTATACGAATTAGGAGGTAGTCGGATTAGTAGTTGAAGTTGCACTTTAAGTCGCATTTTACTAAAGCCTCTAATAGGAAGGGGGTAGCAAATGTAAGGTTAATTATACTATTTGTATCTTATACAAACTAAGTTTTAAGTTTTTAAGGGGTAAGGAGCTAGAGCTTGAACTTATTTGCAATATCAATTAGGAAGTTAGTATATACATGCTATATTAGCTTTAAGCGGTTGTTCCAAATAGGGTGGTAGAAGTTAAAGTCGCCTAGTATAATAGCATGTTTGTTTAAATAGGCAATAAGATCCTATTTTAAATTGTAAAGGGTAATAGGGCTTGTAGTATTATAAAGTAAGTAAGAAGGTAGGTTGTAAACGTTGTAGATCTAAACATCTTATATAGTATCTTAGAATTATATTTGGATATTTAAGACTGCTAGGTTTAAGGATATATACCAAACAGACTACAAAGAGGTAGAGATGTTTTTAAAGATATAAAATGTAACTCTAATAGTTTGAGATTCTTAGACTGCAAGCTAAAAGTTAAAGGAGGAAGGGTTATAAGAGGTTTATATAAAAGGGTTGTTTTATAGTTCTTAAATAGCTAAGATATAAAATTCCTTAATATAAAGGTCAGCTAGAAGGGGGGTAGCAATAGTGTTCTTAAATTTATAGATGTTATACTATAATAGTTTAAAGGTGTTTAAATCTACTATTAAAAGGAGCTTAAAGTTGCTTTGTTTAAAGATTATATTATAATGTTAGCTTAAAAGTTGTTAGCTAGGTATTAAGTACTTAAGATTTAAGTATTTAGTGTAAGGGTAAAGGAGCTTTAAAATATCTAATTAATTAGTCTTATATAAAGGTTAGTAGAGTTAGTGCGAAGTCTTTTGTTAGTAGATCTTAAAGGGCGTCCTTGTTTGAGCCTTAAGCTGTATGTAGATCCTATAAAATCTGTAAGGGGGGGGCAGCTTTTATAGTAGTTTTATAGAATTAGAGCTTTTAAGCGTAAATGCTTTAAATGCAATTAATTTCTTTCTTTTAAGTTAAGCAGTTGCAAGCTTAAGCTTTATAAGGTCTATTACAGTTACTACACCTTTTTAAGGCTTAATCGGATTAGGAGGAGCAGTCTTTAAATAAGTAGCTTTTGCTATAATAAGAGTATTATATAAGGGATCTATATGCCCTTATAATATGCCTATATTTTTAACAATTAAAGTATTAGGTAAGCTTGCACCCTAATTCGAATAGTTTGCAGCATTTAACTTCTCTACCTTTATATAAGCTCGTACGAATAAGACGGTTAGCTTGTTTTAGGGAATCTAGCTTAACAATTAAAGAGGAGTAGGTTTTTGTACTAGTAAGAGCGCTCTTTAGGAAGGCAGCTTGTATGATATTAAGGTTAGGGAAGAAGGTGCGATTTTCATCTTTAAGGTATTAGATAGCTTTAGTTTTATCCAAATTAACATTTGCGATTCGTACGGCATGTATAAAGACAGGGAAACGTTCTAAAAGTACTACTCTAAAGGATTTAAGGTTGGTAAGCTATTTTTAGTTTGCAATAAGGGATTTGCAGTCGTTTTTATTTGGGGTTTGTACGACTAAGTCCCTACTTAAAAGTCTCTTAATACTTATAGCGTAAGAGGCTAGAAAGAGTTTGTTAATATTATTAAGGATTGCTTTGTTGTTAAGGCCTAATACGTTTAAACGTTCTATAAGGTCTAAGAACTTGATTTTTACTTCTTAGAGGCGTTAAGTAGTAGGTTTAATAGG
>Ga0335074_10008593_pt1 | contig 14194 bp, 8 predicted proteins | sample Lox_Sample_23_FD_206715 | JGI IMG/M metagenome (GOLD analysis project Ga0335074, IMG submission 206715) | Soil microbial communities from Loxahatchee National Wildlife Refuge, Florida, United States - Lox_Sample_2.3 | ecosystem: Environmental > Terrestrial > Soil > Wetlands | place: USA: Florida...
CCTTATGGGACTTCTAGTAGTTAGTAGCTCTTTTGTTATAATGCTACTTGGGGGTGCGTTTATAGCATTTAAATAAGATGTGGTTGCCTTTCAGTGGACGACATACTTGATGGAAGTATACGCACTCGAGGATGGGTATTTCGATTATCCTGTCGTAATATTGTGGGGCAGACAGAATGAAAACGAGGCTGTTATATTGGTTGTATGTGTCACTACAAAATGCTAGCTCCGTAACTCTCATGTATCTGTTCTGAATTAAATACGATGAAGCTGAAGATGTAGAAATGTCCTTTACATTGCAGAGCTCAACCGATCTCTCAAATCAAGCTTAGGAATCAAAATGATAGATCTAGGCCTCCTTAACATTAAGTAAACTAGCAGAGACTATCGGATTATTAGAACGTCAGTATATTTGCAAGTGGCTTGAAACCTACTGCTACAATTAGAACAATAGAATCTACTACTCGACCCTAGCGCAAATCACACTAGACCTCTTTCTAGACAAACAGTACTTGTTACAGCAGCTAGTCGTAGCAAAAAGCATGCTGTGCAGCTATTGTTTGACTGTAGCGTAAATGTTAACAAAGCTGATAATAGTGGAAAGTTTGCACTTATTAATGTAGCTGCAGAAGGACACAAAGAAATAATGCAGCTATTACTTGATAAAGGGGCAACTGTCAACATACCTAACACTTATAGTGCACTTTCCCTTGCGGCTAGCAACAAACACACAGTAACAGTGCAAATACTGCTTAAACATGAAGCAGATAGTAATATAAGCTTCCCAACTAAGTCCAAATTTGGAGTACTAGTTGGAGCGGCTTTTAGAGGGCACGAATTAATAGTGCAAGTGCTACTTGAAAACACAGATTAGGGTCTAATGTGTGTGACGGACAATTCGATATTGGAAGAGTACGACGTAAAAATGCAAAGCACATACAAGAAAATGAACGACTACGGGGTAGATATTACAATGCTAAATGCTGTACTAAGCTATGCAGTTTTAAAAGGGCATGTTAGCGCAATACAACTGCTATATAAGTTTAACGTTAATAACAACAAATTTATTGCACTAAGTTTAGCAGCTCGGCTAGGGCACAGAGAAATAGTACAGCTACTACTTAACAGTAGCGCAGATTTGACAAAGCTGCTGCTTATAGAGTTACTGCACTACAAAGAGCAGCTGGGAAAGGGTACAAAGAAATAGTAAGGTTATTACTTAGTAAGAGCGTAGATATTGACAAAGCTGCTAATAATAGAGTTACTGCGCTGCAGAGAGCAGCTTGGGGAGGGCATTAAAAATGGTAAGGTTATTGCTTAGTAAGGGTGTAGTTGTTAATAAAACTCCTAATAATAGAGTTATTGTACTGCAAAGAGCAGCTTGGAATAGGCACGAAAAAATAGTGAGGTTGTTGTTTAGGAAGGGTGCAGATATTGACAAAACTGCTGCTAATAGAGGTACTGCACTAATAAGAGCAGCTTCTAGAGGGTACGGAAAAACAGTGCAGCTGTTGCTCAATAAGGGCGCAAATGTTGACAAAGCTCCTAATACTAGAGTCACTGTACTGTAGAGAGCAGCTTGGAATAGGCACGATGAAACAGTAAAGTTGTTACTTAAGAACGGCGCAGATATTCACAAAAGAGCTGCTAATAGAGGTACTACATTAATAAGAGCAGCTTCTGCAGGGTACAAAGAAACAGTAAAGTTATTGCTTAATAAGGGTGTAAGTCTCCAACCTAGTACTAGAGGAGCTACTGCACTTTTTGCTGCAGCTGCTTTTAGGCACACAGATACAGTGTGGCTGCTACTTGATTGTAGCGCAGATGCTAATTAGAGCTTTAATGGTCAAAGTGCAATAGCAATAGCATGTTACAGACCGCAAAACAGGCAACAGTCTGCAACGGCCCGGGCAGGGGCCCAAAGCTGCCCTTACAGATGGGGGTTTACGGGCGGTTAGCTATGGCCCGTTAGCACTTGGTTTACAGACGGCTTGTAAGCGACATGTAACCTGTAAGGGGCATATAAACCCGCTTGTAAACCAGTGTCTTCTCTTCTTCTTCCTTCAGCTTTAGATTCTTGTATTATAAGACTACTAATAGCATCAGCTTTACCTATTTGCAGCGTCCTAGTGCCACTTATTAATTGAGTTTGTAACATTATCTAAAGCTCTACCTAACACTACAGTTCCTAGGAAGGAACTTAAAGATACCCAACCGGACAACTCAAACTAACACTTATATAGAATACGGACGCTGCGAGTTAGGGACTTAGTTTGACCCCGACTAAATCTTACAAACGAAACGCACAGACTATTACCCTTAAACTTTGCCCTTAACAATTAAGGCTGACACGCTAGCAATTTCCTAGAAATTGAGGGCTATTGTTAACTATAGCGCTAGGCGCAAAATCGACAGCTAGTAGGGCTGCTGCTAGTACGTCTACAAACCAAACCCTAGCCCAAATGGATCTACAAGAAGAACTTTTAGCTGCATAAGCTGAAATCGAGCTGCTACGGGCCCAGCTTGCAGCTCAAACTCCTAGAGACACTTCACCGAGCAATATAGGACTAGTTGCAGTCCTTAAAACGCTCGCCTGACAGTTAGACAGGCCGTTATCCCTTACAAACTATCTGTAACAATCCGTAAAAGTTGCTAACCCACTTATTTTAACAAACAGGGCGGACTCAAACTTTAACAATTAGAAACTATAAATCTAAGACAGGTCCATCCCGTCTGTAGGGGAAGGTCACAGCTACTAGGCCTTACTGGTTATGCATGGAGAGTAATCACAGGTTCGGCGCTTCGGCATGAAATGCTTTCTTAGGTTTATAAAGGCACTGCAACACCGCGGGATCAGGGACCCGGGGCTGTTTATAGAAGAGTCTTTTTGCCCCTTGTGGTTTTTGGCTTCTTTATAAACAGGACTTTGTAATTAAATCTTAAGCTTAGCACGTCCCTATACCCTTTTGGAGGTTCTCTTAGACGTAAATTAATATCATCATCATTATCATCATCATCATCATCATCATCATCGGCGCTGAGTACAAGATTTCATCGGCAAGTTATTTGGATAATAAAGATGACATTCCCATTTCTAACGACCTAATGATGACACTGGATTGAATAGATGGTCTACGCATTAACAACAGTGCCTACTGTACATCCCTCTCCTGGAATTCACTTTGCAAGGCGAAGAGAAGCCTGCCACTAACTTAGGAGAGGTTTCTGGAAAGGATCGAATCCGCTTCAGGACTATCGTACAGTAGATGTATTATCAATAATACTGTAATTGATCTGCTCTGCTCGTATCCTGACATACTTAGTAATAAACGTAACTTCGAATCCTATATTATGAGATAAAGCAGTTCTTATTTAACTAGTCTTAGTGACGTAATGCGTGATATCACGTTTCCTCCGCCTCCAAGTCATAGAAAACAAGCAAAAGATAAAGAAAGTGAATAGAAAGCCCCCCTCTATGTTCTCGTCCACTATACTAATCAATTTGATAAAAGGTAAGGGTATTAACTCCGTTGGGCGATACTACATATCAAGATCACTAACCTAACCTCCGCCACAGCTACCATAGCAGAAGCTGCTGCAGGAGCTTCTACAAGAGCTTTTGCAGTTGTTTTTGCAACTGGATGCACATCCGTCACCTCCCTTACTACAATGCGACGGCTGGGGCCTCGGGGATATACTGTCGGTGCAGTCGCTGCAGTCGCCCCTGCAGTTGCTGTTGCAGTTGGATGCATGTGGCTTTGGGGATCTACTACTACTACCACGCTCTTTGCTGGCCTGCCAACTGACACACTTACACTCTGCGAATTCCATCATCACTGGAAGGCCCAATGTCCTCCTGCGCGCTCTCTCTCGCTCAATCAACAACTCCAACGTATCACAGTCGCCGTCTGAAAGGGCGATGTCTGGATCCAGCCGACCTGCCTCGCAGTACCAGCTATGACACAGCAAATAATCATCAGCAAACTTCTCTCGATATAGGTCCTGCACCTTCTGGAACCCAGTGTGCAGCTCCTCCTCTTCGACCCTATCATTATGATCTACGAAACGTCCATTTGCCGTGGCCTTAGAGAAAACCATGTACCGGGCAGGGGAGAGCTGGTGAGTATGCCAGACCAGATCCACGTCGAGTGTTGGGACCATCATGCCGGGAAAGTTCGCGATCAAGAAGAAGAACTTGCCATAGCGGTCGACGGCGTGGCGGAGAGTAGAGGTAACGGTTGGACTCTGTAGCCAGTTAAACTGTGACATCTTCTCAGCGAACCTAGCCTGGCGGTGCACGGCGGCAATAGGGTCGAAGTCAAGAGAGTGATTCCTGTAGGTGAAGTTGGCACTTGCCATCTCGTGATATTCCTGTATCAGACGCTGCTCTTTCGCATTCCGGTAGCCAAGGTCCTTGCATTGGTATTCTGGACTCAATTTGTCTAGAGTGTTGCTTGGGCTTGATTGAACGAATGGGAGTTCACCTGTTAGTCGTTTTATAAAACTATCATTATTTTCTAGAAACTCCAAAAGGTCTGAGTGTAGACCGAGCGATTCGATTTTGACCTTGTCAACCAGTGAGAGATTGAAAGAACCTGACTGTTCATTGATAGAGTTATGCTGCACCCCTGGTTGTTAGCCAAGGATACTAGTTGACGGCTAGAGGCGTTTAGATACTTACTACATAGACCCACGGAATCCCGCCCAGGCCCGAACAGGGATGAAGAGCAATCTTGCAGAATTTGACGTAAAAGCTAGGGTTAAGCATGAAGGAGTGCCAAACCATCAAGATATCTACGCTCATGAGCACTATTAGCTTCCATTAAGAAGTCTGCACATACCAAGTGGTGGAAGCGAACCCTTCATCTCGGAGGGATCTACAGAACGAATCCACGTCGTGAAACGGACTGCAGCTAGCTTGACGAACATGTGCCATGAAGTTTCAGGGTTAGAGCCGCGGGACTGACCCCAGCGCATTACTTTGTATTTGAGGATGACAAAGGCGTCAAGTAGCTCGAGGTGAGTAGCGCACTGAGCGACACTTGGGAGTTGGACATCTCCTGTCGCTTCCTGGTCGAGTGATGAGAATACTGTATCATAGTCCCGAGAGTCCCATTTTCCTTTCAGGGTTGAGGATATGTCAACAGTTGGCGCTATCTTTGCAAAGAGGCCAACTGGAGCCTCAGTGGATGGAGGCCTGGTTGACAAATGAGCAGGTATTGCTTAATAGCTCTGCGAACGTACATTGAGAGAATGCCGGGCATACTGGCTAAGATGGAGATTTGTTAACTGTGTGGTTTCAAGTCTAAGAAAGGAAACTTGGAATTTGACACAATAGTCTACCACTTTAGCGCCTCAAGGATAACAATAACTCTGCAAAGTCATTGCGGTCCAGCTAGACAGCATGAAGGCCACGTGTAGCAGATTACTGGGTAGCGAGTCTTATCAGATGATGAGGCTTCTTCAAAGTCAGTCACGCGGGACTGCCCAGCAAGCCACATACAAGCATGACATGCTTGCAGTCTGCGTGTGTAGCCTGCTACCCTACCCAATCCCAATCCTAGGGCTTTACTCAAATGCGGGAGGTGGCAGTCGCATGACCTCTGTGTGGCTGAGCGGCTGAGCCCCACAAAGAGAGGCTGTGGCCAAAAATCAGCCAACTGTGCTGCGTTCTGAATAATTGTATTCTGTCATCACTTATCCTCGCCGGACAATCGCTTGCGTAAACAACTTCGTACTGCGAGACAACGGCTTTCGAAAACCACAACTACGGCGGAGTGTATTCCTGTCTCGGCCCCGTCCTGTACCCAGTTACGGTCTAACAGAGATTCGTTCAAATAAGTCAGCCTTATCGATGAACGGAACCCGAAGATAGCACTAGAGACCTGCGACCGTTGCAGGCGCTAGGAGCGGAAGCACTTATGGTTGAAGGACAACTGGGCCAACCTGTCTCGGCAGTTATTGATCAAGGCCTCGGAGCGTACCCCTTGCGAGTGGAAGAAGAACAGCCACTCAGGATCATTCCACTATTTTAGGTCAGTACAGTATCAATGAAGTCAGGCAGCTGAAGCAGCAGTCCTAACGAAGATGTTTCAAGGTACCAGCCATTCACGCAGTTTCTGGTACCTGCAGAGAGTAAATGCAAGTCGAACTTCTGGCTGCACCTGCACGAGACAGCTGTGTACGGCGCAGACGTACGGACACACACACACACACATGGGTAGGACGTCGCGAGCTGGCAAGGGAGTGGAGAGTTGAAATGGTACTACGTCAGGCAACAAGCAAGCTGCGGTGGTGTTGACTTCTCAGACGAGAATCAACTCGTAGCAGGCACGATGTTTTCACTGTAGTAAGTTCGTACGGCTCCGGGCAGACAGATCATGGATAAAAGTATCATCACTCCACATGCCTCGCAACCACCTTCAATGCAACACAACAACATCCGACTTTCCAAGACGACCGCAGTGCTTGGTCCCGCCCACAGCGCTGTCAACTGGCAGGAGGTGGAACACTCCTCGAGACGCAGCTGCGAACCGGTGTCAAAGATTTGAGTTAAGAGTCTGGCCTCGACATAAAGACTGCTTGCTAATGACTCCATCTTCTTCTATTGCACCGAGAATGCTACGAACATTAATTGTATCCGATTGTGTAATATTACTCCTTCCTCCAAAAACCAAATCCGAACTAAGATCTTAAAGGAAATGAGAAACGATTCTCTATTCTTTCGTGCAACGGTCTCATATCATCCGCGCAACTGGTGCCCTCCATGGCACTGGCGCATCGATTATCAGCGCTACTTCTAGCTCTGGCTCATCTGCCTCTTGCGCAGCACTCTTACGCTTCCGACCACGTTTTCCCCTGCCGTTTATGGCCTCTTTCGCAGCACGCGCCACTTCTGGCTCTGGCTCTGGCTCTGGCTCTGGCTCTGGCTCATCCGCCTCTAGCGCAGCACTCTTACGCTTCTAGCCACGTTTCCCCTTGCCCTTGATGACCTCCTTCGCAGCATGCGCTTTGTGTGCTACCTCGATGTCCTCAAAGCTCATCACCTTCGCCTTCCCTAGTACGATTGACCTAGTTGATCAGCGAACTTTGGCTTCGTTGTTCATTCTGGTCAACATCTGATTTTGATTATAGAGGAGGGCACGTTCAGCGATGCAAGACCCTCTGCTGACACTGGCTTCATAGGCGTTTGTGGTACTTCGTCTTGATAACACAAACCCACCTTTATCTCATCGGCCCTGGGAATAGTTGATTGAGTAGGGGGCTTTGGTGTCACCCTGAGGACTCTGTCTAGGTTGAACAGAAACAAACTATAAGCTGCCCATCTAGCTATGATATTTCTCTTTACAAACGCCTTCTCCCTTGCAGGGCTATACAGAGAGGTGAAATGTTGCTCACTAACTGTATTTGCACCTCTATGAAACAGCCTATCAGCCTTGTCACAGTAGGCTGCCTTCAAGGAGGCAAATACTCTAACGTTACAAGGCTAGAGCTTGTGAGAGGTATAAGAGGGGAGGCGACATAGGATAATGTTATTTTCAAAATAAAACTTTAAGGCTTTAAGGGTCTTGTGCGTCTTGAAACTGTTACAAATTAGAACCTATAGCTTCTAGTTAGCCTGTCCTCTAGTTTAGGGATCAAATACACACTTAAGCTACTCCAGGCTAACCTTGGAGTTAGTGTACCCAGATTCAAAGCATGCATAGTGCAATCTAGGGGTAGGGAACATGGTCCAGTTGCTTTAATAGGTAGTAGCTGGCCAGATAATTATAAATAGCAAAGACCTACTATTTGCACTTATACACTTAATAGCAGTAACCATTGTGCGCTTAACATCCATGCCTCTATTGTGGTGGGGTTCCGTGGTCCCCTACAAAATCACAAGATTTAGACGAGGTTGAGTTGGGTTGAGTCAGCTGATCTGGGCAATTGTTGTTCCCATGCCGGGCACTTGAGTGCATATAGCTGGTTCGGAGGACATTAGGAGGAGGAGGCATGGGAGGATCATCATCATTTTGAAGGGATCAGCAAGGGACGCGCGACGGACGTACAAAGCTGCCCACAGCAGGTTTGGGCAGTTTTACGGACAGTTTTACAGATATAGATTAAGCTTTACAGGCACCCACATGGAATTTACGGGTCGTTTATCAGGCTTTACGGACACAGAGTGCGGTTGTTTCTTGTGTTGGCTACTTGTTGTGTGGTTTTGGGTCCTATTCCTTCTGCTGAGCACCTCATTGAGCGCACGTTGACCCACCTATCGCCCTGACGATCGTGCACTGCGACGGCACACCCATTCATTCCCTTTACACTATAGTCTTACAGATCGTCCTTATTTATAAGGACTTAAATAGAGCCAAGCATGCACAGTATAACTCCAGTCTCATCTATGTTATAGACATTCTCTAGGAGGTTGGCTAGATCTTGTAATACCTCTTTGATCACCTCAAACCAATGTGTTATCTTATTATAGATGCTATTCTTATAGCGTTCTTAAGCTATCGCCCTCACTCGTTGTAATTTGAGTGCTAGATGATGCTTCTAGAAGCCCCAAGGCCAGTTCTTACCTGGAGGCTTAGTCGCTTTATTTGTTGAACACTAGCAAGTGATACTAAAGGTAAGGGTAGGTAGGAACTTGATTTGTACAAGATTCTCAAAGTTGGCTATTAGTTTCAAATACTTTTTAAGGGCTTTCTCCTCTAATAGAGTAAGATACTATTAGCCTTAAGCCTTTTCCCCTCCCAAGCGCCACTTATAATCACAATGATAAAGAGTAGTTAGAGGGGCTCTACTACGTTTTGATGTGGCATTGTATGTTCGAGGCTCTCCTAGCAAGGAGGCTTCTGCAAGGGCTTTACTGGTGCAGTTGCTCATAAGGCATTACCTCTGTACTATGGGATGGGGATAGGGGATTGGAAAGACTAAGTGGCAACTTCATGCAGAACTAGAAATGTGGCTGCCTGTAGAAACTTCTAGGAGAACGCTACACTTTCATATGACATCTATAAAATACATAAAGAAATACAACTAGTATTGCTGTAATTACAATGTAGGGTAAGGTCCTCGCTTATTAAGATGCTTGGCATTTGTGTACCTCCTACTTTTGTCTGGATAAATCCGGCAGGCAGGTTTGTTTGTGTTCTATGTTTTCAAACCTTAGAGCTATATTTGAACTTAATAGAAGCTCTATGCCACAGCCCTGAATTTTGGAGACAGGTCGATAGTCATAATAGAGCAAGGGGTAATAGCTGTAGCAGCTTTTAACGTTCTCAACAAGACGATCGACAGCATAGCCAAACTGCAGTATTTTTCTGACTACAAGTCGAGTCCTTATAGACAAATAGCTAAAGAACAATACCTAACTGATTATAACTTTATATATTTATGTGGTGGAGATTTAAGACCTCCAAACTATGCAGTCTTTTTGGCACGCAGGGTTTTTCGGCACAGAGGGATGGACGTTACTTATAATTTGTCTCGTCACGGGGTGCGTCTCTCAACGCGCGCAGCAATCGGCATTAATCTATTGTGTCATGTGATACAAAAATCCTCTCTGCCTGAGGAACTAAAGTCGGCCTAATGAAACATTCTAGCAAGGCCTCTAGGGAAGCATCTAAGCTGAATACACTATTAGAAGATTGCTATCGCATTAACTGTCGTAAATCCATTATATTCTAACACTAAGGGGCGAAAACATGAAAGAGAAGAAGCGAAGAAGCCCTCACGAAGTCAATTTATGAGAGGAATAGATTCAATTGACATTTGCGGTGCAGTGGCATTCTTTGGGTGTGTGTTATCGGCGATTCTCCCCGCTTCGCTCGTTCACCCAGGTCAACATCTCCGTTGTTCGTGCATTAGTGATCTCCCAAAAACGATGTGCTGGCAGCCCTAGTGGATCATAAGCTTTTGATTCCATCAATCAAGCACATCTCGGCTACCCTACAAAGAACTCCCTTCGCGACATAAAAATTTTCAGCCGGCCCTGGCTTTTAGATGCTGTACTAGCAACTTATGAAACTAAAGATACTGCTTTTGTGGGAACTTGAGTCACCATGGCTGGGACAGTCGACGAAGACAAGTTGACTGCATCAAAGCAGAGGTTTATGTCATCCGAGTGTGTTAGTTAACAGACCCTAACAGCCCTATTTGTCACAGCTCAGAACTCTGGCTACGCGCATTCGAAACTTTGAGCGACAAAGATCGCCAAGTGAATTTTGCCGAAGAGGGAGACCACTCAATCGTAAATGAAATCTTGAAATTAGCGAAAGAGAAGCAGAAGGAGAAGTTAGACAGCTCATGGAAGTATACACGAAAGGATGGAACAGTTGTCATTCTACGAGAAGTCTTCAACAAAATCGTCAGCTCTATTACAAAATTTCAGGATGCAGCAGATTTTCTTGTGTCTCTTGACGCTACTGGGCATGCGGCACTTCCATGGGCTGGTGTCAAATTCTTCTTATCGGTTTGAGCGGCCTTTTCCAGTATTGATTAATTTTGAGGCCTTAGCTAATAGTGGCGCAGATTGCTGTGAAAAACAATAAGAAATTCGCCGCAGTACTCGATGGCATGGAGTTTGTCACGCGCGAAATCAGCTACTACGGCATTTTCGAAGTCCTCTACCTACGTCGAAGTTTCATTGCGACTGAGCAGCTATCCGATGCCCTTGTGAAGGTCTATTCAAATATCTTGGAGTATCTGTCCAAAGCTAGACACTACTACGACCAAAGAACTCTAGGTGAGTAAATTCGTTTTTAAGCGAATTTTGTTAATAATTATTGGTTGCGAAGGACGGGCCATATCAACAGCATTCTCGTTCGACGGCCAGCTTGATGGGATCATTTTAGCCATTGATAATGGGCGGGGTGAAATTGCACGCCTAAGAGCACTAATTGATGGACAGAGTAGGTGATACTGGGAACTTAGAGACAAATTGGCCTAATGCGTTTTTGCAGTTGCCGAGGAAATGGGCCGGGGAATAGCAGTGTTGAATGAAAGTCAGCGAGAATACCTTAAGGTGACCTAAAGGTTGGGATTATCTGACCAGTAACGCTATAGATCAACTCAAAAGACAAGAAGAGCTGGAGCAACTTTTGAAGGATTTGGCAGACCAGAAGCTTTCAGGTAAAAAAATTCGCGAGCTTCTTTTCTAGAGATGCCATGTGAATTGAAGCTAACCAAAGACCTCAGAACTGAGGACGAAGACAGACGCAGATGAGAACGAATGCCTGAAATCACTAATTTTGACAGATCCTCAAGATGACCTGAAGGATATTCAAACATCAAAGGGAAAGCGAGTCGAAGGCACTTGCAAATGGCTTCTTGTGCAGAAAGAATATACCGCTTGGCTAGTTGGAGACAATCCCCAGCTGCTTCGGCTCATTGGCGCTCCGGGCATCGGGAAGACAATGATATCTGCCTATTTGGTGGACGAACTAGAGAAAATGGCACATAGCACTCCTAACATGACGTTTGCATACTATTTCTGCGACAATAAACACGACAAACGCAAGACAGCTACAGCAATTATCCGAGGACTACTCTTGCAGTTGCTGAGGCAACATCGTAACTTATTCGAACATATACAATCGGACTACAAACAGCTGAAGGATCAACTTTTCGATAATATTCACGCTCTTTGGCGAATTCTACTCAAAATCTTAAGGGATTTCAAAGTAGGTGAAATTTACCTGCTGGTCGATGCTCTAGATGAGTGCGAGAAGTCAACACGGAAGGCTTTACTTGATTATCTTGCAGACCTATTCACTTCTTCTCGACTAGGAGGCGCTGCGAATGTCAAGCTCTTTATCACGTGCCGGCCAGAAAAAGATATTGAATATGAATTATTCAATATCGGTGGGCAATTGCATATCGACTCGGCCAAAGTCAATGACGACCTTTCTGAATTTATCCGAGTCAAAGTTGATATCCTCTCTCAGAAAAAGCACTATTCTGATGACTTGAAAAAAAAGGTCCAAGACGCGCTTATCGCTAAAGCTGGGGGTACTTTTCTATGGGTATCTCTCGTCCTAGCCAGCCTCGAAAGGATCCCCAAACATCGAGTTGAGAAAGAGCTCCAGAAATTGCCTGACGGCCTGTATGATGTATATGATAAGATTTTAAGTCAGACTGAGGAAAGCAGCGTAGAAGATGCACAGTTTATACTTCGCTGTGTGGTTGCTGCTCGACGCCCCCTAACCAAAGACGAACTTGCGATGGCATATGCCTTAGAGTTAGGAGGGTGGACAGCAAATAGCGACTTGGATACATTCAGAGACGTCTACAAAGTCTGTGAACCTATCGTTTTTCTCGATCGTGGCAACCAGACTATTAACCTCGTCCACCAGTCTGCAAAAGACTATCTCCTTAGTGAACATCTCAAAGAGAATCAAGAACTAGCACAGTATCATGTTGTCCTAGACAAGGCAAATCTTCTTATGTTCCAGATTTGCTGGAAATACCTCAGCATGGGAGAGTTTGAACAAGATGCCGTGATAATCCTGCGCAGTTCAGATAACAAATTAATGCCAGAGTCTAAGCCATTGGATTATCGCTGCTTCCACCAGTATACGGTTCAAGAATGGCAGGAGCACGCATTAGCTGCTAGTCAAGCTTTGGTCACCAATTTCGTGTGGAATAGCGATGATTTAAGTAAAGTGCCTATACTACGTGATACGTGGCTGCTATTGGTGGCCCAGAGTGGGCACGAGGCGGTAGTGCGGCTGCTGCTCGAGAACGGGGCAGACATCGCAGCAAAGGACTATTATGGAAAGACGGCTCTACACGTTGCAGCCGAGTTGGGGCACGAGGCGGTAGTGCGGCTGCTGCTTGAGAAGGGCGCCGACGTCACAGTGAAGGGCTATTTTGAACAGACAGCATTACACATTGCAGCCGAGTTGGGGCACGAGGCGGAAGTGCAGCTGATGCTCGAGAAAGGGGCTGACGTTGCAGCAAAGGACGGTCATAGAGCGACGGCGCTACACCATGCGGCCCTAAGAGGGCACGAGGCGGTAGTGCGGCTGCTGCTCGAGAAGGGGGCCGATGTCGCAGCGAAGGTCTATGATGGAAGAAAGACGGCGCTACACCATGCGGCCTGGAGAGGGCACGAGGCGATAGTGCGGCTGCTGCTCGAGAACGGGGCCGACGTTGCAGCAAAGGACAATGTTGGAGAGACAGCGCTACACCATGCGGCCCAGTTCGGGCACGAGGCAGTAGTGCGGCTGCTGCTCGAGAAGGGTGCCGACTTCACAGAGGAGAGCCTGCAAGGATGGACGGCACTATTCAAGGCGGACCAGTTCGGGCACGAGGCGATAGTGCGGCTGCTGCTTGAGAAGGGGGCCGACGTCGCAGCGAAGGACGATTATAGAGAGATGGCGCTACGCAAGGCGGCCGAGAAAGGGTACGAGGCTGTAGTGCGGCTGCTGCTCGAGAACGGGGCCGACGTTGCAGCAAAGGACTATTATGGAGAGACGGCTCTACACATTGCAGCCCAGGAAGGGCACGAGGTGATACTGCGGCTACTCCTCGATAGGGGGGCCGATGTTACAGCGAAGAACTGGCTAGGACGGACGGCGCTACACATAGTAGCCGAGGAAGGTCATGAGGAGTTATTGCGGCTGCTGCTCGAGAAGGGCGCCGACGTCGCAACGATGGACCGTGATGGAAAGACGGCGCTACACTATGCAGCCTATGGAGAGCACGAGGCCGTAATGCGGCTGCTACTCGAGAAGGGGGCCGACGTCACAGCGAATAAGAACCGTCAAGGACCGACAGCGCTACAAATATGTATAGCGGCCCAGTGCGTGCACAAGGCGATCGTGGAGCTTCTGCTCGAGAAGGGCGCCGATCCAGACTCCAAGGGTTGGAATGATCAGACGCCACTGTTGTGGGCCGCAGAGAAAGGACACGAGGCAATCGTGAAGCTGCTGCTCGAGAAAGGCGCCAATCCAGACTCCGCTAGACATGGTCGGACGCCGCTCTCGTGGGCTGCAGGGAATGGGCACGAGGCAGTAGTGAAGCTGCTGCTGGAGAAGGCCGTCGATGTGGACTCGAAGGACAATAGTGATCTGACGCCGCTATCGTGGGCTACAGGGAGTGGGCATGAGGCAGTAGTGAAGCTGCTACTGGAGAAGGCCGTCGATGTGGACTCGAAGGATAGTAGTGGTCGGACGCCGCTATCGTGGGCTACAGGGAGTGG
>Ga0335074_10008594_pt1 | contig 14194 bp, 12 predicted proteins | sample Lox_Sample_23_FD_206715 | JGI IMG/M metagenome (GOLD analysis project Ga0335074, IMG submission 206715) | Soil microbial communities from Loxahatchee National Wildlife Refuge, Florida, United States - Lox_Sample_2.3 | ecosystem: Environmental > Terrestrial > Soil > Wetlands | place: USA...
AGCGCTAGTCCAGTACATAAACGCCCGGTTATGGTTTGGCTGCACGGCGGCGGGTTTACCTCCGGCTCCGGCGGATTCAAAATTTACGACGGCGTGAATCTGGCGGGCAAACACGACCTCGTCGTGGTTACCGTCAATCATCGGCTCAACGCCTTCGGTTATCTGTATCTCGCCGATCTGGGCGGCGCGAAATACGCCAACGCCAGCAACGTCGGAATGCTCGATATTGTGGCCGCATTGCAATGGGTGCGCGACAACATCGGCAACTTCGGAGGCGATCCGCAGAACGTCACCATCTTCGGGCAATCCGGCGGCGGCGCGAAGGTTTCCACGCTGCTCGCGATGCCCGCGGCCAAAGGGCTGTTCCAGCGCGCGGTGATCGAAAGCGGCGCGTCCTTGCGAGGAGTTCCTCGCGATTCCGCCAATGAATCCACGGAAGCATTTCTTGCCAAAGTTGGGTTGAAGAAAAATCAGATCGATGACCTGCGTAAGATTCCCGCCGATCGGCTGATTCAAGCCACCACCGGTAAGGGTATGTTCGGGGATCCCGCGCTGCGCTTCGCGCCCGTGGTAGACGGCAAAACCCTCCCCCGCAACCCGTTCGATCCGACGGGGCCCAAAATCTCCGCTAGTGTTCCGCTGCTCATCGGCAGTACGCAAACCGAAGTTACGTTCTTTCCCGGCCAGCAGCTCGATGCGATCGACGAAGCCACCGCGCGCAAGCGCATCCAGCAGACTTTCCGGGCAAGCGACGCCGACACGGACAAGATAATCGCCGCTTATAAGCATGTGGATCCCGAGATCAGCAATATCGATCTCTACCTGGAATCCGCTTCCGATTCTTTCGCCTGGACGAACGCCCTCACCGCGGCCGAACGCAAAGCCGCGCTCGGGAGCGCACCTGTGTTCATGTACTATTTCAAGTGGCGTTCGCCGGTGCGCGACGGCAAATTAAAAGCCATGCACTGCATGGAAATTCCCTTCGTTTTCGACAATCCAGACGCCGGCAAGCCGATGACCGGCTCGGGCCCGGATCGCTACGCGCTGGCTTCGAAGATCAGCGGCGCGTGGGCGGCATTTGCGAGCACCGGCAACCCCAGCCAGAAGGGGCTGGCGTGGCCGGCCTACGACACCACCACGCGCTCCACCATGGTCCTGGACGACAAATGCCAGGTAATCGACGATCCGCGCAAAGAAGTGCGCTTCGCGCTGAGGACCTTGCCGCCGCGCCTGGGTTGACTGCTCACAAACCGAAAGCTCGGGCGATCAGTTCGTAGGATCGCTTCCGCTTTTCGTGTTCATGCATGATGTTGATCACGAAAATTTCCTCGGCCCCATAACCCGAAGCCACTTCTTCGAGCATCGCGCGAACCTTCTCGGGCGTTCCTACGATGATCCGGCGCCCTACCGGTACGGTCTCCGGCGCGATGCCTTCTTTGGCCAGGAACGCTTCGGCCTTTTCCACCGATGGGACGGGAATCAACTGCCCGCGAAACAACAGCAGGAACAGCATGCGCATGCTGGATGACAGCCGCAGCGCCTCTTCGTCGGTCTCCGCGCAGATACCCCACGTGGCCACTCCCACGCGCGGGGCTGTTAACCGCGCCGAGGGCTGAAAGTGCTCGCGATAATATTCCACGATCGCCTCGCCATTGGGGTTGATGAAATCGGCGAACACATACGGCAGGCCCAATTCAGCGGCCCAAATCGCGCTTTGCGCCGACGATCCCAGCAGCCACGGTTCGGGACTCTCGAAATGCAACGATGACAATTGTCGAAACGGACCTGTGGATGGCCCGCGATTCTCCAGATATCCCAGCAGTTCGCTCAGTTGCTCGTGAAAATCGTCCGGCGCGGCCTGGCGTCGGTCGCGCTGCAGAGCGAATGCGATCCCGGAACTGGTCCCGGGCGCGCGTCCCAGCCCTAAATCGATGCGTCCCGGAAATAAACCGCTCAGCATGCTGAATGTTTCGGCTACCTTGAGGGGGCTATAGTGCGGAAGCATGATGCCGCCGGTTCCCACGTGCAGGTGCGAGGTCGCCGCCGCGATCGGTCCGATCATCACCTCGGGGCTCGCGCAGGCCAGTCCAGGCGTCCCGTGATGCTCGGCCAGCCAATAGCGGTAATATCCCAGCCGTTCGGCCGCGCGCGCCAGATCGATGGTGTTGCGCAAGGCGTCACCCGCGGTGGATCCTTCGGCGATGGGCGATTGATCCAGTACGTTCAACCGCACCGATCAAGACCCGCCGGAGCTAACAAGAATCGCATGGCCACTATCATAGTGCATGAGGCTGGAAACTCCGCCCGCATGATAAAATGGAGCGCTCATGGGTAAAATTTTGCTCCCGACATCGCTGGTGGGGTCTTATCCCCAACCGGAATGGCTCATCGACCGCGCACAGCTTTCGCACCGGCTGCCGGCACGCGTGCGCGCTACCGACCTGTGGCGCGTCGCGCCGGAGTTTCTGGATGAGGCGCAGGACGATGCCACCATCGTGGCGATTCGCGCTCAGGAACGGGCCGGCCTGGATATCATCACCGACGGCGAAATCCGGCGCGAGAGCTACTCCAATCGCTTCGCCACCGCACTCGAAGGCATCGATCTGGATAATCCCGCACAGGTAGTGGCGCGATCGGGCAAGCTCAATTACGTGCCGCGTGTGGTGGGAAAAATCCGCCGCAAACATCCGGTTGAGGTTCGCGACATGCAGTTCCTGCGCGCCAACACCGATCGCCGCGCGAAGGTGACAGTGCCCGGTCCATATACGATGTCGCAACAGGCGCAGAACGATTTTTACAAATCCGAAGAAGAGATGGCGATGGATTATGCCGCCGCCGTGAACGAAGAAATCAAGGATCTGTTCGCCGCCGGCGCCGACATCGTGCAAATCGATGAGCCTTACATGCAGGCCATGCCCGACAAGGCGCGGCAGTTCGGCCTGAAAGCGCTGGATCGCGCGCTGGATGGGGCTCCCGGTGAAACCGCCGTGCATCTCTGCTTCGGCTACGCGGCGGTGGTGAAGAATCGCCCGTCCGAATATCAATTCCTTACGGAGCTGGACGCGACGCCCGTCATTTCGATATCCATCGAGACGGCGCAGTCTTCGCTCGATTGCGCCGTGCTCGCCAAGTTCGCAGCGAAGAACATTATCCTCGGCGTGATCGATCTTTCGACCAACGAAGTGGAGACTCCGGAGAAGGTAGCCGCTCGAATCCGCCGCGCGCTGCCCTACATTCCCGCCGATCGCCTGATCATCGCGCCGGATTGCGGGATGAAGTATCTTCCTCGCGACGTCGCATTCGGGAAATTGCAGGCCATGGTGGCCGGGGCCAGGCAGGTGCGTGCGGAAGTGGGCGATCGCCAGCTTGCTTCTCAGACCGCCTGATCCACCGGATCCGGTATCCGCTCGATCGACACGTACATCGGGCCCACCCCCAGCGTACCCACCAGGAACCAGGTGAAGCGGCCTCCGCGATTCACCGCCTGAAATCGCGCATGCTCGCCGGCCCTCAGGCTGAAATCGACGTTTTTCCAGTTCCAGGTGTTGTCCACCTGCAAACGATGCCGCCCAGGTTCAATTTCACGCGTCATTTCATCGCCGTGCATCAGTTCGCCCAGGCGCTTGCCATCCAGCTTCACCACGATCTGCCTTTGTTTAATATCTTCCGGCGACGTTCGGCTGACGGTGATGAGGGTCTCCACGCTTCGAGTATAGAGCCATTTTGATAGAATCGATCTGCCTTAAGAGGTTGCATGAAAAAGCTCCCGCTCTCCCTTCTGGCCCTGCTCGGAACGGCCGCCATCCCGGTGTTCGCGCATCACGCCTTTTCCGCCGAGTTCGACGTAAAAAAGCCTATCAACGTCAAAGGCACTGTTACAAAAATCGAGTGGATGAACCCGCATGCCTGGATCTACGTGGACGTAAAGACCGATAGCGGCGCCGTCGAACCGTGGCAGTTTGAAACCGGCGCGCCCATTGAGCTGCTGCGCCGCGGCTGGCGGAAGAACGACCTCAAGGTGGGCGATGAAGTGACCATCCAGGGCGTGCGCGCCAAGGACGGCACCAATACCGGCAGCGCGCGTTTGGTTACCTTGCCATCGGGAAAAAAGGTGTTTAGCGGTTCGGCGAACGACGGCGCTCCCGCCCCGCAGCCTGGCGTCCAGCAGAATGGGGCGCAGCAGTCTGGGCCCCCGCAGGCGCCGTCCCCGGGCGCCGCCCACCAGTAGGCTGCTCGGCGTAAATTACCCGCTCGAGAAACAGGCCCGACGCGGGCGCCGTCCACGCCGCAACATCGAGCTTGGAATCTGTTTTAGTATCGAGCAGGATCGAGAACTGGTCTTCCGTGAGCTCGCCCGCGCCCAACTTCACCAGCGCGCCTACTACCCTCCGCACCATGCGCCACACGAAGTGGGAGGCGGTGATGCGGAAAACAATCAGATCGCCTTCCGTCTCGATCCCGGCCGCTTCCACCACCACGATGGGCGATTCATTGGGCCGCGATGGATCGGCGGCGCGAAAGGCGCTGAAATCGTGCCGGCCGGCCAGCATTTCCGCGGCCCGGCCCATGGCCGCCACATCCAGCGGTTGTCTGACCCACCACACGAATTTCTTGAAGAACGCGGTGCGCCGCAGCGAGATTTGATAAATATACGTCCGCGCCACGGCATCGTGACGCGCGTGGAAATCCGGCGCCGCTTCGGCCACATCCACCAGACAAACATCGGAAGGCAAGCGGCTGTTGACGGCTTCAAGAATTTCGTCCGGGGTGGGCCAGCGCCGCGGGTCCTGCTCCCGTCCGCGGTCCACGCGAAGATGCGCCACCTGCGCCCGCGCGTGCACGCCCGCGTCGGTGCGTCCAGCGCCTTGCATATCCACCGGCGTTCCGAAAAAATCTTCGGCCGCTTTCCGGATCTGGCCCTGCACCGTCCGCGCGTTTTGTTGTTCCTGCCAGCCGCTGTATTTCGTGCCATCGTATTCGATGGTCAGCTTCCAGGTTTTCCGCGCGGGCCTCTTCAATCCGTCAGGGTCGCTTTGCGGAGCACGCGCAGTGCTATGATGGTGCGCTTTAGGAGGACGCATGCTTAAAGGATTTCGCGAATTCATTATGCGCGGCAACGTGCTGGATCTGGCCGTGGCCGTGATCATCGGCGCCGCGTTCGGCAAGATCGTAAGCTCGCTGGTGAACGACATTCTGATGCCGCCGCTTGGCCTGGCGCTCAAGAACGTCGATTTCAGCAATCTGTTCATCGATCTTACGGGCGGCCACCACGACACCTTAGCGCAAGCCAAAGCGGCCGGCGACGCCACCATCAACTATGGCATCTTCCTCAACAACGTGATCGATTTTCTGATCGTCGCCTTCGCCATCTTCCTGCTGGTCCATCTCGCCAATAAGATCAAGCGCGCACCCGCTCCCGCTCCACCCAACACCAAGGAATGCCCGTTTTGCCACACCTCCATTCCGCTGGCGGCCACGCGCTGCCCGAACTGCACATCGACCATTCAAACGGCGGCCACTACAGCGTGATCTCGCAGCCTTCGTAAGCGCAGCGGACTTCGAGACCCGATCCGAGCTGGCGCGCCAGGGCCTGCGCCTCCCGCTCCACCTGAGCGATGCATTGGTCGTCATGGGAAGGATCGTGATGCGTCAAGAACAGCCGGCCCACGCCCGCGAGCGCGGCCAGCGCCACCACATACCGGTACGTACTGTGGCCCCAGTGGCGTTTGGACGGGTATTCTTCGGGAGTATACTGCGCTTCGTGAATCACCACGCCGGCGCCTTGCATATACTCGGCGTGACGCCGGTCGCCGGGATCGAGAATCGCGTCCCTAGTTCCAGGGAGCGCGCCCTCCCTCCAGATGCCTTCGAAGAACGGCTCGTGATCGCACAGATAACAGATGGAACGCCCTGCGGCCTCGATACGGTAGCCGAGCGTCGGCGACGGATGATTCATCCGTTGCGCGCGAACTTGTACGCCGTCGATTTCAAAGGTGCCCTCGCACAAATCCCGGTAACTGATGCGCGCCGCCAGCTGATCCAGCTCCACCGGAAAGTAGTGGTGCTCCATCTGGCCGGCCAGCACATCGCGCAACGACAAATGCGTGCCTTCGGGGCCGTACACCTGGAAATGGTTATCGGGCTGAAACAGCGGCGCAAAAAACGGAAAGCCCTGTATATGGTCCCAATGGGTGTGAGTGAGAAGAATCGTCGCCGACACGGGTCCCGAAGCCCCACTCAGCAGACGATTGCCGAGCGCGCGCGCGCCGGTGCCGCAGTCCAGCACCAAAACTCCGCCGGACGGCGTGATCAGCTCCACGCACGATGTATTGCCGCCGAAGCGAGTGGTGCCTGGGCCTGGCGCGGCTATGGATCCTCGAGTACCCCAAAAGCGCGCTAGCATGTTGCCGTCATAGAATTGGGATTTCCGGTCTCAGATTATTCTATCGACACTAGCCCGCGGCCTTAATAGGCACTGGCTGCCGGTACTGCGGCGCGGCGCTAAATATAGGGTTGCGGCACACCCTCGCTGTCCGGGTCCAGGAATTTCCGGACAATGCCGCCGATATCCATGAATTTCTCCAGGTCGGCCGGTTTGCGGAAGTAGAACGAGGCTCCCAATTCGCGCACTCGAGCGCGATCTTTGGGCGAATCCGAGGATGTGATGACAATCGCCGGAACCTGCGCGCACCGGCTGCTTTGCCGTATCTGGGCTAATATTTCGTCGCCCGATCTGCGCGGCAAATTCAAATCGATCAGAAAAAGATCCGGACAGCTTGCCGACAAATCCTTGTCAAGACTGGCGATCATATTTAGCATATCCTCGCCGTTGCCGGCGGTCGCCAGCCGGTAGTCGAGTTCCTGGCGCCGCAACGCCTCCTCGATCAAATACACGTCCGCGGCATTGTCTTCGGCAATCCAGATTCGATACAACCGGTGCGCCATTAAGCCGGCTCGCTCTCTTGAATGGTGAAGAAGAATGTGGCGCCCTCACCCGGTTTCGATTCCACCCAAATCTGTCCCTGATAGCGCTCCACAAGCTTCCTGCAAATTGCCAGGCCGAGCCCGGTGCCCGAGTACCGGCTGGCGCTGTGCAAGCGCTTGAAGAGGCCGAACACTTGATCCTGATAGCGAGGCTCGATGCCGATGCCATTATCCTTCACGGAGAATTCCCACGTTCCGTTGCGGCGGACTGCGCCAACATGCACGCGGGGCGCCTCGCGACCGCGGTATTTAATCGCGTTCGACACCAGGTTTTGGAAGATCTGCTGCAAATGCACCTGTTCCGCTCTGACGCTTGGCAGCGAATCGTGCGTCACCGTCGCCTGCGACTCCTCAATGGAAGCTCGCAGGTTTTCCACGGCCGCCTCCAGCGCTTCATTCAGATCGACGATTTCATGGGCGCCATCGGAGATGGTGGCCGCACGCGTGTATTCCAGCAGATCCCGGATCATGCGGCCCATCCGCGTGGCGCCTTCCACGCAATGCCCAATGATGATGTCGGCTTGATCGTCCAGTTTTCCGCCGTATTTCATCTGCAGCAACTGGCTGAAAGTAGCCACCATGCGCAGGGGCTCCTGCAGGTCGTGGCTGGCCGAAAACGCAAACTGTTCCAGGTCGGCATTGGCGCGGCGGAGGGCTTCCATGGCGCTGGTGGCGCGCTCGCGTGCGGCTTCGGCGTCCTGGCGAAGGTCGCGCTCCCGTTCCGCGGTTTGACGCCTCAAGCGGCTCATTTCCAAATGGGTGGTCACGCGCGCCAGCAATTCGCGCGCCGTGAACGGCTTCACCAGGTAGTCTTCGGCGCCGGCTTCGATGCCTTCCACGCGAGCTTCCTCGCCTGCCCGCGCCGACAACAGAATCACTGGAAGCATGCCGGTGGAGGGTTCGCTACGCAGAGCTTTTAGTAAAGCGAACCCGTCCATGCCCGGCATCATGATGTCGCTCAGATCAGGTCCGGCGGATGGTTCAGCGCGCTGTCTAACGCTTCCCGGCCGTCGGAGACGGCCTCTACGTCAAAGTGCGGCGCGAGCAACCGGACCAGGTACGCCCGCATGTCCGCATTGTCGTCGGCCACCAAAAGTCTTCCGCGAGCGGCCGGCCTGGGAACTTCCAGCGCGGCGCCGCCCGCTGTCCATGGTCTAAGGGGTTGGGTTGTGAACGGCTGGGGTGTAAACGGCGCGACCGGCTCCGGGACGGCCGGCCACAACCATCCCAGCGCTTCGTCTACATAGGCTTCGGCGCGCGTCGCCGTGGACGCGGATGAAGAGCGCGCGGCCGCCGCGCTAATCCGTTCCTTGGGTAGATGCGCGGATCCGAACGGAATCCGCACCGTGAAAGTGCTGCCCTGTCCCAGTTCGCTTTCCACCGAGATGCCGCCGCCGTGCAGCTTCACCAGTTCCTGCACTAAGGCCAAGCCGATTCCCGTGCCCTCGTGCGTGCGCCCGCGCGATCCCTCCACGCGGTGGAACCGCTCGAACAGCCGCGGCATTTCTTCTTTCGGTATGCCCGTTCCGGTGTCGCGCACGGTAAGTTTCGCCGACGTTCCATCTTCGGACGGCTCGAGCTCCACCGCGATCTCGCCTTCGAACGTGAACTTGAACGCGTTTGAGATCAGGTTCAAGACCACCTTCTCCCACATGTCGCGGTCGACGTACACCGGTTGCCCGAGCGGCGGACAGCGGACGAGGTAACGCAGGCCGGCTTTCTCGGTGGCGGATCGAAAACCGGAAGCCAGGTCGGCGGTAAACGCTTCCAAATCCGTGGGTTCGTAACTGCAATGCACGCGTCCGGCTTCGATGCGCGCAAAATCGAGCAAGCTGTTCACCAGCTTCAGCAATCGCAAGCCGTTGCGATAGGCCATCGCCACCAGACTTCGTTCGTCGGAACGATCGCCGGCCCCGCGCTGGGCGAGAAGCTCCTCGAGCGGACCCAGCATCAGAGTGAGCGGAGTGCGGAACTCGTGGGAAACATTGGAGAAGAATATGGTTTTGGCGCGGTCGAGCTCGGCCAGAGTCTCCGCCCGCCGCCGCTCCTCCTCGTAGGCCTGGGCGTTGGCGATGGCGCCGGCAATTTGCCTCGCAACCAGACTGAGGAAGCCCTGGTAATCGTCGTCGAAGAGCCGGTACGGATTCAGCCCCGCGACCAAAATACCCGAGCGCCCCGTTTTGCCGGATGGAGCGATCGGCAGCAGCGTCGCTTGAACGGGAGGGCGATCCCAGGCGCCCGCCGGCAAAGGAGCCAGCGGATCGAGATTCCTGACCAGAGTCGGACTATGGGTGTGCAATACCTCCGCGAACGGCCATACGGACGGTCCATCCAGGGGCACTTCCAGCGGAGCGGCCGCGTGGCCGGCGGCAATGCCCGCGCTTTCGGCCAGCACCAGACGGCGGTGGTCCGGATCGAGAAGATAAATGAGAGCGAACGGAAGGTCGCGGGCGTTGGTCTCGAGCGATTGCGCGCTCAGCTTGCAGGCGTCCGGGATGGTTCGCGCATCGGCCGTGCGGGCAGCCAACTCCCGTAATAAAGTGACCTGGCGAGCGCCGATGATGCTCTGCGTGTCGTTGGTGTTGGCGCAGAGAATTCCTCCGGTTTCGCCGGTATCGCTCGGAACCGGACTATACGAAAAAGTGTAATACGTCTCCTCACGATATCCGTGCCGCTCCATGATCAGCAGCAGCGCCTCGTCGTAAGTGCCTTCGTTGGCCGTCATCGCCTGCCGGGCGCGCGGCTCCACCTGGTCCCAAATCTCCCGCCAAACCTTTGCTGCCGGCTGGCCGAGCGCCCAGGGATGCTTGCCGCCGACAATGGACTTATAGGCGTCGTTGTATAGGTTAATCAGGTCGTCGCCCCACCACACGAACATGGGTTGGCGCGAGGTCAGCATGATGCGCACCGAAGTCCGGAGGGCTTGCGGCCATGTTTCCACGGGACCCAGCCCCGTCCGCGACCAGTCCATCGCCCGCATGAGCGCGCCGAGTTCTCCCCCACCCCCCAGGGGGCCAGGGTCGGAAGCCAAAGATTCTTGCGTGAGTTCCGGCTGCATTCCTATCTACGTTAGAGCTTGTTACAGGTTAAATTGTTTCGCGATTATCGCCGGGGCCGCAACTGCGAAGTTTGCAGTTCGCGATTACCGCCTGCCCGAGTGAGATGCCGCCGTCGTTAGGGGGAACTTTGGCGTGGAGGAAAACTTCAAAGCCCGCGGCGCCGAGTAGCCGCGCGGCGCGTTCCACCAGATAGACGTTTTGGAAGGTCCCGCCGCTGAGGCATACCCGATGGATCTTTTCGGCCGAACGCAGGCGCAGGCAGACCTCCACCACGACGGCGGCGACGGTGTTGTGAAAGGCCGCGGCTATCCATCCGATAGGCTTTGCGGCCTGGACGTCGCGGACGATCTGCTCGACCATCGGCCGGAAATCGACCTCTTCACCGGTGATTTCGAACGGATAGGTTGCGTCGACGTCGGCGAGGGCCCGCGCTTCAAATTCAATCGCGGCCTGCGCCTCGAAGTTGACCTCATCGCGCAAGCCGGCGAGCGAGGCGACGGCATCGAAAAGGCGTCCGCAGGCCGAAGTTTCCACGGTATTGATGCGCCGCTCGAGCATGGACCGCACAGTCGCGATCTTCCTCGGCGGGACACGCTGGAACAGCGGTAAATCGAGCGCATCGATGCGGGCGCCGAATGTGTCGAGCAGATAGCTGAGCGCCAGCCGCCACGGTTCGCGCACGGCCGTGTCGCCTCCGGCCAGGCCGATATAACGGAAATGAGCGCGGCGCTCGAATCCGGCGAAATCGGCCACCAGAAATTCCCCGCCCCAGATCTTCCCGTCCGTGCCGAATCCCGTTCCATCGAACGCCACTCCGATCACCTTGTCCGAGATTCCGTTCTCGGCCATGCAGCTTGCGATGTGGGCATGGTGGTGCTGCACGCCGATCTGCTCCAGGTCCGTCATCTCCAGCGCCAGCTTGGTGCTGAGATATTGGGGGTGCAGGTCGTAAGCGACGGCTGACGGCGCGATGCGAAAAAGTTGCTGCATGCGATCCAGCGTTTCCCGATAGAAAACCAACGTCTCGTAGTTTTCCAGATCGCCGATGTGCTGGCTTAAGAACGCGTGGTGCTCCTTCGTCAGGCAAAAGGTGCTCTTGAGTTCGGCTCCGCAAGCCAGAATCTCGGCTACGGGAAAATTCAACGCCACCGGATGCGGCGCATAACCGCGCGAGCGCCGCAGCACGCGTTCCGCTCCGGCGAAGACGCGCGCCACCGAATCGTCCACGCGTGTATGAATATCGCGGTTGTGAAACAGAAACGCATCCGCGATGGATTTCAGGCGCAGCGCCGCCTCGCGGTTGCCGGTGACGATGGGCTCTTCGCTCAAATTGCCGCTGGTCATCACCAGCGCGGAAAACTCCCCGCCGAAAAGCAGGTGATGGAGCGGCGTATAAGGCAGCATCACGCCCAGCGTCTTGTTGCCGGGTGCGAGCGATTGCGAAAGCGGAGCGTCGGGCCTACGGGCCAGGATCACGATCGGCCGCCGTATACCTGCCAGCGCCGCGCGCTCGGCGTCGGACACGAAACAAAGCTGCTCCGCAGCCGCCAAATCCGGGACCATCAGGGCGAATGGCTTATCGCTGCGCTTTTTGCGTTCGCGCAGCAGCCGGACCGCGTCGTCGTTGAAGGGATCGCACACCAGGTGGAATCCGCCCAGTCCCTTGATGGCGACGATCTGGCCGGCCTTGAGAAGCCGCCGGACCTCGGCAAGCGAAAGCGAAAGCGCGGGGCCGCATTTGGCGCACGCGTTCGGCTGCGCATGGAAACGGCGATTGGACGGATCTTCGTATTCGCGCAGGCAATCGGCGCACATCGGGAAGCAGGCCATGGTGGTCAACGGCCGGTCATACGGAATCATGCGCGTGATGGTGTAGCGCGGGCCGCAGTTGGTGCAGTTGGTGAACGGATAGCCGAAGCGCCGATTCGCGGGATCGAGGAAATCGTGCAGGCAATCGGCGCAGGTGGCCACGTCCGGCGAGACCGGCGCCAGTTGGCCGGGTTCATCCACGCTTTCGCGGATCATGAATCGCTCGAAGCCCGCCGGCTCCAGCTCCACGGCTGCAATGTCCTCGATCTGGGCGAGCGGCGGCGGGTTTTCTCGAAGCTCGCGCAGGAAGCTCTCGATCTGCTCGCGTGCGCCTTCCAGTTCGATCAGCACTCCCGCCGTGGAATTGAGAACATAGCCGGCGAGTCCCAGCGAATGCGCCAGGTTATAGACGAACGGGCGGAATCCCACGCCCTGGACGATGCCATGGACCCGGATCTGCCTGCGAGAGGGATGCAACATTTCAAGCTATCAGACGGGATTCACATCGCGTGAAAAGCTTTCGTACTCGGACCTTCAAGGGCTTACCGCGACAGGCCGCTGGCGCCGCCGGATCGCTCTGTTAATGTGCGGCCAACATGTCTACTACACCGGCACCGCCGCAGACCACGCAACAATTGTTCGACCAGGCCTATTGGGTCTCCCAGCCTCCTGAGATCCAGGCGCTCGAGACCATCGATCCAAGCCAGCGCGCCGCGCAGGCCGCCGAACTCGCCGCGAGCGGATTCATTATCGACGTACCCATTATGGTGTGGGGGTGGGACCCCTACCTGGTGATGACGATGCGCGCTCAGTACGGCTTTACCTGGGTGCCGTCGGCGTTGCAACCGCCGGTAACTATTGCGCCCGGGCTTTCTGAGACCGGCGTGGCGCCGTATAATCCCTCCGACCCGCCGCCGGGATCCATCAAAGTGTCCACCAATATCGCGGATTACCCGCCATTCGCTGTTCCGCCTCCGCCTGCCACGCCAACACCCGCGCCGTCCGATCCGGTGGGAGTGCAAACCATCGGAAACATCTACACGCCGGTTCCCGGGGACAATTATCCGAACGGAGCCACCTTCACCGACAGCCGGGGAACGTTTCAGAAGGTAGTCATCCTCACCCCGTTCGGCCGGGTGAGCTACTGGGAGCTGATCTCCTAGCAGCCCTCGAGGCGCTTGCGGCCGGTTGCATTACAATTACTGCGCTAAAATGCCGGTATGCGCAGCCCATGGATTACCCCCCGATTGAACGATCCCATCCGGACGCAGATCTACTATGCGCGTCAGGGCGTCATCACCCAGGAAATGGAGTACGTCGCCAAACGCGAACAAATGACTGGGGAAGTGATCCGGTCCGAAGTAGCGCGCGGCCGGATGATTATTCCGGCCAATATCCACCACACCAACCTGGAGCCGATGTGCATCGGCGTTGCGTCCAAGTGCAAGATCAACGCTAATATCGGGAACTCGGCTACTACGTCCAATATCGACGAGGAAGTGGAGAAGCTCCATTACGCCGTGAAGTACGGCGCCGACACCATCATGGATCTTTCCACCGGCGGCGACATCCCGCGCATCAGGAAGGCGATCATCGATGCTTCCCCCATTCCGGTGGGCACCGTCCCGATTTATGAAGCCCTGGGCCGCGTGCGCAGGGTGGAAGACCTGAACATCAATGTGATGCTGGAAGTGATCGAGGAACAGGCCGAGCAGGGCGTGGATTATATGACCATTCATGCCGGCGTCCTGGTGCAGTATGTGCCGCTCACCACCAAGCGCATCACCGGAATCGTGAGCCGCGGCGGCGCGATCCTGGCCGAGTGGATGGTCAAGAATCACAAGCAGAATTTCCTGTATGAGCATTACGATGAGATCTGCAAGATCTTCCAGAAGCATGACGTGAGTTTTTCGCTGGGCGATGGATTGCGCCCCGGGTGCGTGGCCGACGCGAGCGACGCCGCGCAGTTCGCCGAACTGAAAACGCTGGGCGAATTGACGCGCAAGGCCTGGCAGTACGACGTGCAGGTGATGATCGAGGGTCCGGGCCATATCCCGATGGACCAGATCCAGATGCAGGTGGAGAAGGAAGTGGAGATGTGCAATGAGGCGCCGTTCTATACGCTGGGGCCTCTGGTCACGGATTTCGCTCCCGGCTACGACCACATCACGTCGGCGATCGGCGCGGCCATGATCGGCTGGTACGGCGCGTCGATGCTGTGCTACGTCACGCCCAAGGAGCATTTGGGTCTACCGAATCGCGAGGATGTGGAGCAGGGGATCATCGCGTATAAGATCGCGGCGCACGCGGCCGACATCGCGCGGCACCGTCCGGGGGCACGC
>Ga0335074_10008595_pt1 | contig 14193 bp, 14 predicted proteins | sample Lox_Sample_23_FD_206715 | JGI IMG/M metagenome (GOLD analysis project Ga0335074, IMG submission 206715) | Soil microbial communities from Loxahatchee National Wildlife Refuge, Florida, United States - Lox_Sample_2.3 | ecosystem: Environmental > Terrestrial > Soil > Wetlands | place: USA...
ACGCGGCACCGCCGCCAACGGTCCCTACCAGGCGTACACAGCGCGGGTACGAGGATGGCGAGGATGCCGGACGGCGTCGGAACTCTGGTGAGCGCGCTCGGTGAACTCGCCGCGCCCGAGACGGAGCGGGACCGGAAACGGCCGGCGGCGCTGAGGGACCGGCCGGACGCGGCGCGGCTGCGGGTCCTGGCGGTGGGCGAGGCCAAGCGCGGCAAGATCACGCTGATCAACACGCTGCTCGGCCGGGCGGTGCTGCCCGCCGGTGCGACCCCGCTGACCGCGGTCACGACGGTGCAGTTCGGCGATGACCCCCGCGCCGCGGTGCGGTTCCTCGATAGGCCCGATAAGAAGCACCCCCCGGCCGCGCTACCGCACCTGGTCACCAAACGCGGGAAGAGGTACTGGCCGAACAAGAAGGTTCGCTACGGCACGCGCGGCCTGCTGGACCAGGCCGCGGCGTTGAGCTAGGAGCTAACGCATGCACACGATCAACCTGCCGCCCTCGCGCGACCACGCCGAGGTCGATCTCGGCAATGCCGCCGGAGTCAGTGACCGGGGCTTGCGGCATCGCCGCAACGAGGACGCAATGGCCCTGGCCTCTGAGGTGACACCGGGCGGCCCCGTGGTGGTGGCCGTGGTCTGCGACGGCGTCTCGTCCTCGCCACGGCCCGACGAGGCGTCACACGTAGCCGCGCAGGCGGCGCTGCCGGTCCTGCTGGCGGCCGTCCGGGAGGGCAGGGACCTGATCCAGGCCTCACGGGCCGCGGTCACGGCCGGCCGTGAATCGGTGGCCCGGCTGCACGAGCCCTCGCGCGACACCTCGGCGACCACCTTCGTCTCGGCCGTGGCGGCCCCCGGCCTGGTTACCTTGTGCTGGCTTGGCGACAGCCGCGCCTACTGGCTGACTCAGCCGGAATCGGAGTCCCGCCAGCTCACCCGCGACGATTCGGTAGCCGGGGGAATGGTCGAGGCCGGCCTGGCCACCGAGGCCGCGGCCATGGCCTCGCCGCACGCGCACGTGCTGACCCGCTGGCTCGGCGGAGATGACGTGCTCGACGGGGACCCCAAGCGCGCACCGCACGTAGAGCAGTACTCCCCGCCAGGAGCCGGGATCCTGCTGCTGTGCTCTGACGGGCTGTGGAATTACCTGCCCGAGGCCGGGGGCCTAGCCGAACTCGCCCTGCCCAAGGCGCTGAACGACCCGCTTTCCGCCGCGGTCGACATGGTGCAGTTCGCGGTCGGGGCCGGCGGCGCCGACAACATCACCGCGATCCTGATCCCGTACGCCAACCCAGGCGAGCCCTGACGGGTCAGTACTTCGGCCGGACGAACTCGTCAAGCCGCGCCACCGCCCCGGCGCCGGGCCACGGAAATGGTCCGCTGCCACGATCGCAGCAGCCGCCGGGCTGTGCCGCGGCCGGTGAGGCGGTCCCGGGCCTCGCGTATGAGGTACCGGTAAACCGCGGTGAGCCTGCGCGTGGCTCCGGGCTGGCTCACCAGCCGGCGCGTGGCGGGCATACATGCCCAGCGACGTGCACAGGGTGAGCACCGTCGGGCCGCGGGATCGGGATGGCGGCCGGCAAGCTAGCGACCACCGTGACCGCGCGGGGCAGCGGGCCGGCCGAGTCGGGATCCGCGGCGCCTGGCGCGCAGGTAGCCGAGGGCGGCGGGGCTGAACTGCGCCGGCTGCCCGGCCGAGGTGCGGCAACTGCCGCGCTACCGGCCTGGCCCCCGCCGGCTGGTTCACACAAACGCTTCCCCGTCCCCTGAGTCACCCCCACATCTCATCCCGAGGGGACCGCACGCTCACCCCGCGCCACCTGGTGACGTCGGCCCGGCCGGTGTCCCGTCCGATGTCCCGCCCGCGACAACACCCCCCGTACCAGCGCAAAGACTCCTAGATGTCCCGTCCGATGTCCCGCTTGCGAACCAGCGCTCCAGGGCGTTCATCAGGTGGCACAGGCTCAGCGCGCGGAACGGCTCGTCGTGGCCGGGGACGCGGGCAGTAAACAGGTTCGGCTTCAGGTCGAACTCAGCGCCCGGGCACCGCTGCCTAAACTGGAGCATCCGCTCCACGCAGTCAACAACCTGGGCCATCGGTGCCTCCGTCGGCCTGGTCCTCGTTGCCCGCCCGCTCGCCAAGCTCCCTGTTGATGGCGCTCATCTCTGCGAGGATCGGTTCCCGCACCGGGGAACCGGGCCAGGCCAGCGAGAGGCTGATCTGAAGATCTCGCCTGGCGCGCTCAAGCTCGCGTTCGGTCAGTCCGCTGACGTCGTGGATGCGGCCGACGTCACGCACGGGCCAGCCTCGCTCTGTCGTCTTGCTCGGCTCTGACGGCGTCAAGGTTGCGGTGCAAGAGCGCTTGTACCGGCGCATCGGGCGAGACGCCGGCTATGGCGTGCTCAAGCTGACGGCGGTACGCCGCCAGCTCGGACGTGGTTAGCTGGTCTATCGGGTGCTTGGGTGGCTCGATATGCTCGGCTGGCATCGTGGCTGTCCTCACGGCTGGCGGTATCTCGCTACCCAACGTCTCAGCTAGAGAGCACAATTGGCTACGTGGCACGGCCCGGCGGCACACACCGGGCACGCCCGGCACCATCGCAAGAGGGTAGGGCACGATGGAGAGAGACTCAGAGGGTTCGTTCCTGGGTGAGGAGCTGAAGCGCGCTCGGCTGGCCGCTGGCTTCACGAGCCAGGAGGCGCTAGCGGCCAAGCTCGGGTTTGATCGTTCGGTCATCGCTAAGGCTGAGTCTGGCTATCGTCCCCCGTCACCCGAGGTGGCCGAGGCGTACGCCAGGGAATTTCCCTATCTGAATGCGCTTATCGGTGATGGCCTGATAGAGCGGTGGGCAGAGCACGTCAGGAAGAACGGCGGGGTATTTCCTAAGTTCCTTCATAGCTGGGTTGACAATGAGAAGACGGCGACGGGACTTTTCTATTGGGAACCCATCTTCGTGCCCGGTATTCTCCAGACAGAAGCGTATGCCCGTGTGATCCTGGCAGCGGACCCGGACAGTGATGAGACGGTAGACGCCCGCGTTGCGGGCAGGCTGGAACGTCAGCAGATACTTTCCCGTCCGCGTGCCCCGATGGTTTCGGTGGTACTCGCCGAAGCTGTCTTGCATCGGTGCGTTGGCGACGCTGAGGTAATGCGCGATCAGCTTACCTATCTGGCCGAAATCGGCCGGCAGCCAAGGGTAACGATCCAGGTGATACCGGCAACGATAGGCGTTCACACGGGATTGACGGGAGCGGTAGCGATAGCAGATACCGAAGATGGCGGTACGCTCGTTCACGAAGACGGATTCACGGCGGGTAAGACCACCGCCGAGCCTGATCTCGTCGCTAAGGCACGGGGCAGAGCTACCGTACTTCGTTCCTACGCGCTCCCGCGTGAGGCTTCAATGGAACTGATAATGAAGGTGGCAGACGAAGAATGGAAAATATGAACTGGCGGAAGAGCACCTATAGCGGCGATAACAGCGGTAACTGCGTCGAGGTTGGCAATGTCGCCAGCGTGGTAGCGGTACGCGACACCCAAGACCGTAGCGGCACCGTACTCCGGTTTACGCCCGACGCTTGGCGGCGGTTCAGCGACCAGGTGAAACGGTCCTTAGAGGCTAAGCGACAAACATGTTCGTAGCGGGCACTCTTCACTCTGGTGAGAGTGCCCGCTACGATTTCTGGTGGTGATCGTCGTGGGCGCTTTGCCAGGTTCGGTTGCTGACTGTGCCGGCTCTGTGCGGCATCTCGTATTCCTGACTTTTGCCTGACTTGAGACAATGACATAGACCTGTGACCTGCACTGATACCTTCTTTTCGGCAAAGACAACTTCGCCTCCTACGAGCAGAACAAGATCGGCCGACTCGGCGAGGAGGCGACCCGGCCGGACCGGCTGACCTACCGACGGCTGACCCGCTGACCAGCGCGGGGCACTCACGGACGACGATCACGCCGGCCGCTTCCCTGATTCGTGGATGTCCCCAGATCGCGGGGTGTCACGAAATGGGTCAGCCGCGCCGAACCCGGCACAAGCTCGTCCCAGCTTCCGGTGAACTCGAGGACGGCGATGGCAGCGGTGGGGAACTTGGCTCGCATGCGCTCGAACACGCTAGGCGGTCCGGTGCCACTCACGGCAACCGTGCCGACCGGCCGGGAAGGCGTCGCCAGCGCGAGCGCCAGTTCCGGTACCGCGGGATCATGCCCGACGATCAGGAGGGTTCCCGTGTCCGTAGGGATGCCGCGGACCAGGTCAAGAAGCTGCATTGCCGACGCCTGATATACGAAGGTGTCGAAGCGGACCGGCGGCGTCGCTCCGAGCCCGGCCTGCGCGAGCTGCCACGTTTCGCGAGCCCGGCGGGCAGTGGAGCACACGACCTGGTCCGGTAGGAGGCCGGCCGCGCGAAGCCAGCGCCCCATGACCGGCGCATCCCTCCTGCCGCGGGGGGCCAGCGGCCTGTCGTGGTCTGGCACATCGGGCCAAGCCGATTTGGCATGCCGCAGCAATACCACCTCCCGGTCCACGGCGCCCGTCATATCATGGCCGCGGGCTGGTGAAAGCTGGGTAGTAGTCCGCCGCCGCGAGTCGACCATCAGAAAAGAACAAGGCCCACGCACTTCCCTTTACCGCCGGATATTCCCTCATATCCAAGCCCGCTTCCTCGGCAAGGGTGGCGAGCAGGTGCCGGATCACGGCACCGGGTGCGCACACGGCCGTGCTACCGTCGGCGCCCGCAAGCTGAAGGATCCGGGTCAGGCCGCCCCTGGGACGTGCGGCATAGTTCGCTTCGCCGAAGACCGGCTCGGTTTCGACACGAAGCCCAAGCTCCGCAGCGAGCGGTCGCATGGTGTCCACGAAACGGGCCTCGCACGCTGAAAGCAGCCGGGACAGCCCGAAGGCGGGCAGCGTCTGGCGCAAGGCCGCGGCCTGTGCCCGTCCCTCGACGCCCAGTGGGCGGTCGTCTCCAGCGCCTTCCCATCGTCCGATGGGCACGGCGCGGGCGTTACGCACAAGCAGGATCGCCGAAGTGGCCAGGACGGTGTCCGCCAGCGCCTCCAGCGCGTCGATCGCGTGAAGGTCGCGCCGATAGCGAAGCCGCCACCGGGCGTCGGCTAGCGGCAGCCACGCCAGCCGGTCCACTTCCGCCGTGGGCGTGAACGGGCCGTCTGTGCCCTGCATCGCCCAGTACTCTACGATCTTGGGCCCGCTGGGAGTGGCGTAGTGTCCGATGTCCAGTCGCTTCCCGGCCGTCGCCCGGACCCCGGTCTCCTCGGTCACCTCCCGGCAGGCGGTGATCACCGGATGCTCACCACGGCGGAGCTTCCCCTTCGGCAGCGACCAGTCGTCGTACCGCGGTCGGTGCACCAGCGCCACCTCGACAGCCCCGCCGTCCGACGATCTGCACAACACTCCGCCGGCGGCCCGGATCATATGGTCACCCGCACCGTGCATAGCCCGTCCTCCCTTCGATGCCCTCGGCGATGCCGGGCTCAGTAGCTCTGGATCAGGTGGATAAGGAAAGCGATGACGACAACCAGGAAGATGTACAGCAGGTAGAGGTTGACGTCGCCGGACTGCAGCGGCCGCACGAACCTGGCCAGCCACCTGACGGCGCTTACCACCGGGTCGTACAGGAACCGCCAGAACAGCGGCAGCACGTGGAAGTCGTAGTGCACGGGGCCGGACCGGCCCGCCGGATCATCCGATGCGCGCTCGACATGGAACTCCGGCTGGTACAACCGGACGAACGTGACCCTGATCGGGTTGGCGAACGCGGCACCGGTGTACTGCATGCGGGGCCTGAATTGCAGCATGCCGCCGTCCCACACCGGCACCGCTCGTGTGCCACCGCGGCCGACCCGGTAGATCAGCAGCGGGACGACCGATACAGCCACCAGGAACAGCGCGAGATAGGTGGGCGAGAACGCGGCGAAGTTCAGGTGAGCCGGGATGATCGTCAGCTTGCCTGGCAGCAGTACCGGGCGCAGCCGCACCCCGGTCACCGTCCGCGCCACCTGGCCGAGCCCGATCAGGACCGCGGGCGCGCCGATGCTCAGCGCTACGCACACGGCTGCGAGCAGGGCGGGCCCGGCCACCGGCTGCCCGGTTTCCCGCGCACCGGCCGCGGCCTGACTGCGGGGCATGCCGAGGAACCCGATCCCGTATGCGTGCGCGAACGCCATCACCGCGAGCCCGCCAGACAGCGCCAGCGCGGCGCCGGCCAGCACGAGCACCACCCCGGCCAGCGGCTGGATCCGGAACCCCTGAAACAGCCCCTGGAAGATCAGCCATTCGCTGACGAACCCGTTGAGCGGCGGCAGGCCCGCTATCCCGAGCGTGCCGATCAGGGTGATGACCGAGGTTCGCGGCATCAGCCGGGCAAGCCCGCCGAGCCGGTCGAGATCCCTGGTCCCGGTAACGTGCTCGACTACCCCCGCCTCCAGGAACAGCAGGGTCTTATAGACACCATGGTTGATCACGTGATAAAGCGCTGCGACCAGCATGTAGGCGCCGAGCGCGGGCTGATGCCCGGCCCGGAACATCATCGCCGCTCCCGTCGCGGTCACAATGATCCCGATGTTCTCGACGCTGTGGAAGGCGAGCAGCCGCTTGAAGTCCGCCTCGACCACCGCGTAGAGCACGCCAATCACGGCGGTCACGGCACCGGCCACGGTGGTCAGCACGCCCCACCACATCGGCCCGCCGACCAGCAGCTGGAAGGCGAACAGCATCACCCCGTAGACGCCGAGCTTGATGATCAGCCCGGACAGGAAGCCAGACCCGTCCGCAGGTGCGACCGGGTGCGCCTCGGGCAGCCAGATGTGCAGCGGTACCACGCCCGCCTTGAACCCGAACCCGGCCAGCGCGAGCACAAACACCGCGCTCCGCCAGGCGCCGGGGACCGTGCGGCTGCGCGCGGCCATCGCCGCCAGGTCGAGCGTTCCGGTCTTCACCGACAGAATCGCGAACGCCGCGACGATCAGCGCGAACCCGACCTCGCCGAGCGCGAGGAATAGGAATGCTCCTGCCATGACGCCGCGCCGTTGGTGGTGACGCAGGATCAGCAGGTAGCTGAACGCGGTCATCGACTCCCAGGCGACGAGGAAGACGACCGCGTTGTCCGCCACCAGCACACCGAGCGAGGCGAGCAGCGCCAGGTTGTAGGCGCAGAGGTAGAACGCCGAGCCGACGCCTGGGCGGTGGTAGCGCGGGACGAACAGGCCGATCGCCAGCGCGATCAGGCCGAGCAGCGCGATGAACGCCGCGGCCAGCGGGCTGAGCTGCAGCGTGACCGCGCCGACCGGGTTCCCCGCGCCGATCGTCCGGCTGGCGCCGTGGCCATGCAGCGCCACCAGACCGCCGCCCACCAGCGCGGCCGTCCCGCCGAGGGCCGAGCACGTAGCGCTGGCCACTAGCGCCTGCCGGGCCCGGGCCAGGACCGCCAGGCCCGCCGCGGTCAGCCACAGACCGGCGGCACATATCAGCAGGATCGCGGCTGCCCCGGTCATGGCACCTCCTCCAGGCGGCCCGCAGGACCTGCCGGGGCGTCGTTCGCGGCCGTCCGGCCGCCCGCCGATCGCATGGTGATCATGTGGACCTCATGCCATCGCCTTGATCGCGTGCATGATCAGCTCATTGAGCCCGCCTGGTATCCAGAGCCCGAGCAGGAGAAGCAGCCCGAGACCGGCAACCAGCGGAACAGCGCCGACCCGCCTGGGCAAGGCCGACAGGCTCGCCGTGCCTCGCGGCCGCGTCCCGAAGACCATGCTCACGGTGGTGCCCGAGAACGCCACGAACGCGATCACGAGCAGCGCCAGCAGGAAGAAGCCAAGCCAGCTGGCCTGGCTGGCGAAGCTTGCCCGCACGATCGTGAACTCGGAGAGGAAGACGCCGAACGGCGGCGAGCCGAGGATGGCCAGGGAGCCGAGCAGCAGCGCCAGGCCGGTCACCGGGACCAGCGGCAGCAGGCCGCGCACCTCGCTGGCGTTCCGGGTCCGGTACCGCAGCACGACCTCGCCGCCGCTCAGGAACAGCACGGACTTCCCGATCGCGTGCGTGAGCGTCTGCAGCAGTGCGCCGTAGAACCCGAGCACTCCGCCGAACCCCAGCGCGACCGCGATGATCCCCATGTGCTCGATCGAGGAATACGCGAACAGGCGCTTGAAATTCCCGCACCCGATCATGAACAGCGCACCCACCAGGAGCGAGGCGAAGCCGAAGATAAGCAGCACGTTGTTGGCGTAGCGGCCAAGCTGCGGGGTGGTCAGCGCCTGGAACCTGATGATCGCGTACATCCCGGTGTTCAGTAGCGCCGCCGACAGCATCGCGCTCGCTGGGCTCGGTGCCTCGGAGTGAGCATCCGGCAGCCAGGTGTGCATGGGCGCTAGGCCGACCTTTGTCCCGTAGCCGACCAGCACCAGCAGGAACGCCAACCGCAGGCTTGGCGCCTGCAGGACGCTCGCGTGCGCGAACAGCGTGGGCCAGGTGAGTCGCTGGTCCGGCGAGACGTGCACCAAGATCGCCGAGTAGTAGACGAACAGCGTTCCCACCAGCGCGATGGTCACCCCGAAGGAGCTGATGATGATGTACTTCCACGCCGCCTCCAGCGAGGTCGCGCGCGCTTCCAGCGCCACCAGCACGGCGCTGGCCAGGGTCGAGGCCTCGACCAGAACCCACAGCAGCCCGAGGTTGCCGGTCTGCAGGGCCGCGAGCATCAGCGATGCGAACAGAGCGAAGAACGTGCCGTACAGGCGCACCTGCAGCGCACTCAGCTCGCCGCGCTCCTCCTCGGCCCGCAGGTAGGCATACGAGCCGAGACCGGCCAGAGTGACGACGAGCGCCACGGTGGCCACGAAGAACGCCGACAGCGAGTCGACGTAGATGAACCCGCCGAGCAGCTTGAGCGGGTGCCCGGAGACTATGCGCACCGCGAGTGCGATCGCCGCGGCCAGCGACCCGGCGCCGCCCGCCGCGGTCGCCGCCGCGGTCCCCCGCGCCCGAGCGCCGGCCCAGGGCACGATCGCGCCGCCGAGCGGCAGCGCCCAGGCGAGGATCGACAGAGTGAGTGTCATCCGTTCAGCCTCCGCAGATCGTCGGCGCTCGCCGACGCCAGCCGCTGCGCGAGCCCGGAGACCAGCGCGAGCATGATCAGCACACCGGCGACCAGGTCAAGGAAGATCCCGGCCTCGACGATGAAAGGGAACGTCGCGACGAGCGTGATCGCGCCGAGGAAAACCCCGTTCTCGACGATCAGCCAGCCGAGCAACTGCGCGATCGTGTGTCGCCGGACCACCATGCACAGGCCGCCGAGCAGGACCACGGCCATCGCCAGCGGCACCGCGGCGGTGTCCAGCAGCCGGCCGGGCAGCGTGGAGGGGCGCATCGCGAAGTAGGCGAGCCCGGTCAGCACGGCACCGATGATCAAGGTCGTGGACAGGCCGAGCGCTATCGCGGCATCCCGCTTGAGGCTGAGCCTGGCCAGCAGGTAACGGCGCGTCGCGACCGGGATGCCCACGCCCTTGATCAGCAGGGTCAGCACGGCGAGCGCCCACAGCGCCGGAGCGTCCAGGTCATAGGCGACGATCGCGGCGACCACCGACAGCAGCACGGATTGGATCGCGTAGTAGCCGACGTAGCGGTCGAACAGCTTCGACCCGAGGCAGGCGAACGCGAACAGCAGGATCAGCACCGACGCCAGGTTGAGCAGGGTCGTATACGCACTGGTCATGAGCGCGCCATCCCTGTTACCTCCCGATCACGTAGCTGGTGATGATGCCGACCAGCGCCAGCAGGAACGAGCCGCCAAGGTACTCGGCAATGCGGAAGAACCGGAGCTTGGCAAACGAGCTGTCGATGATCACGATCACGAGCCCGCAGATCACGAGCTTGCCGGCCAGCGCGCCGATCCCCTGCAGGCCGCCAAGCAGTGAGTCCGCGTGGCCGAGCCCCCACGGCAGCACGAAGACGTTCATGAAGATCGACGAGAGCAGGAAGAGCTTCATCCAGCTTCCCCACTTGACCAGCGCGTACTCGCGGCCAGAGTACTCAAGCACCCGGCTCTCCTCGATCATCGAGATCTCGGTCGAGCCCGCCGGGTTGTCGATCGGGATACGCCCATTCTCGGCGAGGACGATCATGAAGAACGCGGCGAGGCCGAGCAGGTGCGTGGGCAGCGTGTAGGCGGAGAGCGAGCTGGCGACCGCATGGTTTTCCAGGTAGGGGTTGTCCGAGTTGGACAGCGCCGCCACGGTGAAGAAGACGAGGATCAGCGACGGCTCGGCAAGGCTGCCCACCCACGTGGTGCGGCTGGCGCCTAGGCCGCCGATCGGGCTGGCGGTGTCCATCGCGGCCAGCGTGATCGCGAAGCTCGCCAGCATGAGCACGAACGCGCCGCCGATCAGGTCCGCGAGGAACGCCAGCGGCAGCGGCTCGTCGGTGATGATCGGCACGATCACAGAAACGGTCAAGTAGCAGCAGAACGCGACGAACGGCGCCGCGCGGAAGACCCAGGTCGCGTACTCGGAGACCGCGCTCTCCTTGCGCAGCAGCTTGCCAAGGTCGCGGTATGGCTGGAGGACGCTGGGCCCGCGTTTGGACTGGACGATTGCCTCGGCCCGGGCGAGGAAGCCAGCGTAAAGAGGGGCAAGAAGCAGGACCGTGACACTCTGGATAACCTGCAAGGCGATGGCTATCATGGCAGGCCTCTCGCACCCTAGGTGTAGAAGCCATTAGCCTCGCCGATACCGCCCGGCTAGACGCGTGCGAGCCTCATCGCATGATGAACCCCGTACATACTAGCAGCAGTGGCCGGACCGGGAAGGTGGGGAGACCGCGATTGCAAGTCGCGTATGTTTCGGATTGCAGACCGTAGCGGATGCACTTGCCCGGCCCGGCGGCTCGTCTGTCATCCCGCGGAGCCCGGGACGGTCAAGCGTCGGCGTCGGCCCAGGTCTGGGTGAGCGCGGGCAGGCCGGCGAGGAGGCGGAGGGCGCCGAGATGAGCACGGGATTCCTCCTCGGTCACCAGGCCGCTGTGCAGCGCCTCGCGCTTGAGCGCGTAGGCGCGCATGTCATCGCCGTCGCGGCGCAGCGCCGCGGCCAGCGAGCGGATCATCGCCCTTCCGGTATCCGGTGAAGGGTCTTCGGCAAGGGCCAGCGCCAGGTGCCGCAGGCACAACGCCGCCGCCCCTGGCGCCTGCCCGGCGGCCTCGCTGACCGCCTCGCGCTCGCGCTCGGCCAGCGTGGCGCACAGCGGGCACATGCCGGTCTGCGGAGCAACGGCGGCCACCTGGCCGGCCAGGTGGCCGACGGTCCCGTCTTGCTCGCCGATGGATTCCAGCGCGTCGGCCACGGCGGCGGCCAGCTTCGGGTAGCCGGCGGAGATGCCCAGAGGGGAGGCGATGGCGGCGTACTGCCAGGTATGCAGCGAGCAGAACCCGCCCGCCAGCGCATGCCGCTCCTGGTCACCCTCGCGAGTGGCGAGCCGGAACTGGCTGCGGCGAAGGTAATCGGCAAGCGTCGCCTGCATCCGCAAGCACACGATGCAGTGGGCTGACGGCGGGCTAGCGGCCGGTGTCGACTCCGTGTCGGCGGTGTCGGCGGTGTCGGCGGTGTCGCCGGGGTGCCGTGGCTCCGCGGCGTCCAGGGCCGCCTGGAAAGCGGTAAGCCGGCCCGCGAGGTCGTCAAGCACCGCGAGGTCCTCATCGCGTGGCACCGTCTGCAGGAAGCGGCGGAAACGCTCGGCCGCCTCGCGGATCTGCCGGTCAGCCAGTTCATCCAGCCTCCTGGCCCAGTCCCTCGCCGCTGCCTGGAACGCGGCACGCGCGCGTTCGTCAAATGCGACGATCGCGATGCTGAGCGCGTTCTCCAGGTGGCGCCGGACCTCCGTGTCGGCGGTATCGGCCCTGCGGCGGGGTCGTCTCGGCATCTGCACAGGGACCGCCCACTCCGGTACCGGGACGGCGAGAGCGGGAACGTCTTCGGCGGACCAGCCCGCCGGCTCACCACGGTCATCGGCACCCGCAAGGCCGGCCATCCCGGCGCCGATCACGCCTGGCGAGCGCGACACCTCGAGCAACTCGCCGATCTCGCCGGCCGCCAGGCTGGTGAGCAGTTCGTGCACCTCGCCTACTCGCCGGTCCAGCCAGGCACCGACGACGTCACGCCCGGCATCCTCCAGTTTGCCCCGGGCGTTCGCTAGAACGCTGCGGACGGTGCCATCGCCGACTGCGGTCAGCGCGTCGTCGGCGCGCGGCTCGATCAGCTCCCGCAGACCCGCCTGCCAAGCATGGCTCCGTGCGGCGAGCAGCTCCGGCAAGCCGGTATCGATCCGGTCGGCGATCTTGCCTGCTGCGGCGCTGAGCTGCCTGCCCAGTTCGGCCATGCGAGTGTCGAAGGCGGCGAGCACCGCAGACGGGTCGGGACCGCCGTCGAGGCGGAGCCGACCGAGCCGCAGGTCGCGCCGCTGGCCGGAAACGAGCCTGGCGGCGCGGTCGGCGATATTGCCGAGGAACACACGCGTCTTGCCCGTGGCCAGGAACTCGTCCAAAGTAGCGCGAAGCTGCTCCAGACCGCTGCCCGACAATCGCCCGTTATCACCCTGGACGACCGCCTCCAGCGCGTCGCGTGCCGACAAGGCGAACAAGCGGGGCTCGTCGATCCCCAGGTCGTCGCGTACCCGGCGGCGGACGAACTCCGCCGCCGCCACGGCGTCATCGTCGGAGACCAGGTCGCGCTTGTTGAGCACGAGGAACAACCTGCCAGCATGCCGCGCCGCGTCGGCCAGGAAACCGGCCTCGGCCTCGGTCAGCGGCGAGTCCAGGCCGGTAACGAAGATCACCGCGTCGGCCTCGGGCAGAAACTGCCTGGTGGTCGCGGTGTTGATCTCGATCGCCGACCCGACCCCTGGAGTGTCCACGAACTCGAACCCAAGCCGCAGGATCTCCGCCGGGATCTCGACCTGGACCGACACCACCTGCAGCTCGGCCCGCCTGGCGCTCGCCTGGGCGACGAAACTGGCCACCTCGGCCAGCGGCACCTCGACGGGCAGGGGTGACGCCCGGCGGTACACGATCGCACGGGGCCGACTGCCGAACCGGACCGTGGTGATCACCGAGGTCATCGGCAGCGCCCCCATCGGCAGGTAGGCGGCGCCGAGCAGCGCGTTCATCAACGTGGTCTTCCCCCGGCTGAACTGGCCCACCACGGCGAGCTGGAACCTGTCGGCGGCCAGCCGCGCCAGCAGCTCCCTCGCCCGCTTCTCGGCCAGCTGATCTTCGGACGCTCGCGCCACGTACAGCGCCGCCCGGATCATGTCGCCGAGCTCAAGACGGCGGTCCCGGTAGGTCCTCAGCCCGTTCAGCTGCCCGCCGCGGACTGCTGGCTCGCCTGTCCCAGGCTCCCGCGGAACAGGATCAGCCGGTTCGGGTGACGGTGCTGACGGCATTCGACCTCCGGATCGTGGTCAGGGACCGTCAGCGGGCCGTGTCCGCGGCCGCGAATCCGGGGTGAGCCCCATCACCCCATGCCCATCTATTGTGCCAGAAACCCTGTTTCCGCGTCCCGCTGCTCGCGGCCGCGAACAGACCCGGATTCGGCCCCGGTCTGGGAGCACGGGCGCGTGACGGATACCACCGTTCGTTCGGCCAAATGCTCTTGAATTGCTGCGGCTACGGCGGGCCGCCAAATCGCCCAGCTCAGCCGGCGCGGCCAGCTCCGTGCCGCAGCTGCCAGCCTGGTAGCGTGGACGGGGCGGAGGGGCCCGCCGTCAAGCGCAGCCGTGCCAACGGTCCCTGTCGGATGACAGGGAAAGGGCGTGCGCGCGGATGAACGTCGATGACGACGAGGTGATCCGCAGGGCCGAACGTGTCCTGTACCTCACGCAGTGGCGGGTATGGGAAGAGGCGGTGCTGGCCAGGCTGGCCCTTACCCGCGGCCTGGCCGCCGCGCCGCTGCTGCCGGGCGCTGACGTGATCTATCTGGTCACCTACGACGGAGAGCACCTGGGCCATATACGGCGGGAGGGGCCGCGCACACGCGGTGAGTGCTGGGTGGCAGTGCCCCTGATGGAGATGCCGTTGGCGGGCTACCACCACAGCGCCGAGGCCGCGGCCCGAGCGCTGGCCGGCGCCTGCGGCCGGGCGTGAGGAATCGGGCACGAAAATCTGGGTCAGCCGGGGCCGATGTGTCTCAG
>Ga0335074_10008596_pt1 | contig 14191 bp, 10 predicted proteins | sample Lox_Sample_23_FD_206715 | JGI IMG/M metagenome (GOLD analysis project Ga0335074, IMG submission 206715) | Soil microbial communities from Loxahatchee National Wildlife Refuge, Florida, United States - Lox_Sample_2.3 | ecosystem: Environmental > Terrestrial > Soil > Wetlands | place: USA...
CGCGAGCGCGCCGACCGTCACGGCGGCCACCGAGAACACCAGCAGAGCCAGCACGGCGACGGTCACGATGCGGCTGAGCGGCCAGCGCCGCCCCGCCTCGGCCCGTTGTGCCCCGGTCATCGGTCCTGGGCTCATCGGTCCGGGGAGTAGCCGAGCGCGAGGACGGCCAGGTCATCGTCCAGGTCCTTGCCGTTGAGCTCGCGAACCTGCGCTATCACCCGATCCAGCAACGGGCCGCCGACGGGCCCGGCGGCGCCGGCCTCGCCGTTTCCCTCGGGCGCGGCGCGCATGGCTTCGCCGATCAGCTCCATCAGGCCTTCGCTGCCAAGCCGCTCGGATCCCTTCCCGATCCGGCCCTCGATCAGCCCGTCGGTGTACAGCAGCACCGACCAGCTGCCGTCGAGCGGCACCTGGGTACCAGGCCAGTGCCGGACCTGGCCCAGGCCCAGCGGCGGGGCGGTCAGTGTCTCCAGCTCAAGCACGGCGCCCCGGGTGACGAGCAGCGGCGGCAGGTGGCCGGCCATGCGCACCCAGCCGGTGCGCCGGTCCGGGGTCACCGACACCATGCACATGGTGGCGAACATCGTGTCGTCCTGCCGTTCGTGTTCGAGCAGCTCGTTGAGGGTGGCCAGGATCTCCTCGGCGGGCCGGCGCGCCAGAACCAGGGTGCGCCAGGCCACCCGCAGGGAGACGCCGAGCGCGGCCTCGGCCGGACCGCGCCCGCAGACGTCGCCGATGAGGGCGTGCACCCAGCCGTCGGCCACCTCGACCACGTCGTAGAAGTCTCCGCCGAGCAGATGCTGCTGGCCGCCGGCCTGGCCGCGCGCTGACACGCTCAGCCGGGCGTCGGACAGCACCGGCGACGGCAGCAGGCCGCGCTCCAGCCGGGCGTTCTCCTGGGCCAGGACCTGCACGATGCGCAGCTCGCGCTGGGCCTCCTCGGCCCGGCGCCGCTCGACCGCGTACCGGATCACGCGGTGCAGCATGTGCCCGGCGACCTCGCCCTTGACCAGGTAGTCCTGCGCGCCGGCCCGCACCGCCCGCTCGCCGAGATGCTCGTCCGCCTGCCCGGTCAGCACGACGATGGCCGCCTCGGGCTCGATGCTCAGCAACCGCCTTAGCCCCTGCAGGCCTTCGGAGTCCGGCAAACCCAGATCGAGCAGCACGCAGGCCGCCTCGGAGACCAAGGCGGTGGCCTGGCCGAGGGAGCGGGCCCGCTTCACCACGACCGGGGCGTCCACCTCGCGCAAGAGCTCCTCGACGAGCAGAGCGTCACCGTCGTCGTCCTCGACAAGCAGGACAGGCACCTGGTCGTAGCCGCTCGCGGCGGCCTCGGCGTCAAGCTCAGCGTTACTTGTCATCGCAACCTACATCGGGGTAGCTGTCGTACGGGCGTCGGATACCCAATATTCGCGGACATACCATCATGCCCGCCCGCAGCATGATCGCATCACGCCCGACGCGCCGCACCGGGTCCTTGACCCCGCCCGCGGGCCAGGTAGAGCCTCTGGGGTCATAGTGGCGGATGAGGTCACGGGACGGGCGGGCGGCATGCGCTTATCAGACCGTGAACAGCAACAACTTGGTGAAACTTGCCGGAGTCCCCTTGCTGGGTCCGGTTTCGTGGGGCTAAGAAACATTTGATCCCAATACCTACCGGTATCCGACTGGAGTGCACAAATGAGGGCACGATCGCACGTGCGCGGTAGACATCCAAAGGTCCTGCTCGGGACATTGAGCGCGGTCACGCTGCTGTTCGGCGTGGCCTGGACCAGTGGGGTGCCGGCCGCCGCGGCGGCCAGCGTGACGTCGCAGGCCAAGTACGTCCCGAACGCAACGGGCGAGCTGGACTGCAACGGGTTCAGCCCGGTGCAGAAGCCGCTGCGGCTGTTCAACTGCACCGACATCCGGGGAACCGGCAAGGCCAACGCCAACACCTGGGGCGGCCGGTTCTACGACAACGGCCACTACATCGGCCACGACGAGCCCGACGCGACCTTCACCTCCAGCGCTCCCGGATCCGGCAACAACGTGACCTGGTCGCTCACCCTGGGCAAGGACCCGAAGGCGGCGCCCACCGACGTCAGCCCGGGCCATGACGTCTCGGACTGGTTCGAGCTGACCCCGGCGCCGTGGTTCTCGATGGCCATGTGCGACCCGAACTCGTACCCGCTCACGGCGTGCACGCCCGAATCGGACTCGAACGCCCCGACGTGCAGCGAGAACGGAAGCTGCGCCAGTGGCGGCGACGGCGGTGGCTCGGCCTTCATGGAGATGCAGTTCTACCCGCCGGGTATGGCGCCGTTCGTCGACAACTTCAGCTGCGACAACACGCACTGGTGCGCGGCGCTGACCATCGACAGCCTGGAGTGCACCGCGGCGTTCGCGAGCTGTAATACCAACTGCGAGGAGCCGATCAACTTCGCGTTCATCCAGCGGAACGGCGTGCCGACCGGGCCGCCGTCGCCGCAGGACGCCGACACCGGCACCGAGGTGAACAACAGCGAGACGCTGCTGATGAACCCGGGCGACAAGGTCACGTTCCACATGTTCGACGCGCCCGCGCCGGGAGGCGGCAAAGCCTTCAAGGTGGTCATGGACGACCTCACGACGGGCCAGAGCGGCTACATGCAGGCCTCGGCGGCCAACGGTTTCCAGACCACCTCGAGTGCCGACTGCTCGGGCACGCCGTTCAACTTCCAGCCGGAGTTCAACACGGCCAAGGCCAGTAACGTCATCGGGTGGGCCGCCGACCAGACCGACATCAGCACCGAGTTCGAGACCGGCCACTGGCAGCCCTGCACCTCGCTCAGCGACCAGGTCAGCCCCAACCCCCTGGACCCGAGCGACGGCAGCCCGATGTACGACACCTGTACCAGCCCGTACGAGAACGTGGCCGGCATCCACCAGAGCCCGGCCGAGCTCGGAAACGGGCTGTGCTACTACGCCGGGGCCACCCACCCGGGCTATAACGGGGCCGGCACAAAGACCCCGCCGAACAGGATGACCGGCTGCGGGGACGACCTGGACCAGAACGGTGACCTGGACTTCCTCGGCACCCCGTATTACCGCGGGGAATGGCCTACCGGGCCCACGCCGACGAGCCGCGTCCCGTCGTCGTTCGTGGAATCATTCCCGACCACGAACGGGCAGCAGTACTCGCAGTACTTCTTCCAAACCGACATCGCGCTGAGCGAGTACGAGTGTGGTGGCGGAGACTACGCCGACGCCGCCAGCAACTCGGCGGGCTGCACGGTGCCGCCGCAGGGACCGGGCGGCTTCTACCCGTACTGGAGCCAGATCGTGAACGGCGGGTCCTGCACGCTGGAGTTCGGCAACGTGTCCTCCGGCGCCGGCCTGACCGACTTCGGCCAGGACAAGCAGTACGGGACCGACCAGTTCGCCAAGCTCGGTTTCCCGCAATTCATCGGCCGGACCTACACCAACCCCTGCTCGTCGTCATACGCGTAGCAGGCGGATCGGCCTGACCTATCCGGGCCCTCAGCCGCCACCCGGCGGCTGAGGGCCCGTTTTCCCTCGTGGACGGCACAACTTGGTGAAAATTGCCGGAGTCCTCTTGCCAGGTCCGGTTTCACAGGACTATGAACATTTCATCCCAGTACCTACCGGTATCCGACTGGAGTGCATAAATGAGGGCACGAACGCACGTGCGCGGTAGACATGCGAGGGTTCTGCTCGGGACATTGAGCGCGATCGCCCTGCTGTTCGGCATCGCCTGGACCAGCGGGGTGCCGGCCGCCGCGGCGGCCACGACCAGAGCGGCCACCGTGACCAAAAGCAGCTATCACCTAGCGGCCAAGGGTGAACAGGACTGCAACGGCTTCAGCCCGGTGCAGAAGCCGCTGCGGCTGCTGAACTGCGCCGACGTCCGCGGCTTCAAGACGGCGAACGCCAACACCTGGGGCGGCCGGTTCTACGACAACGGGCACTACATCGGCCACGACGAGCCCAACACGACCTTCAACTCCAGCGCCCCGGGGTCCGGCAACAACGTGACCTGGACGATCACCCTGGGTAAGAACCCGAAGGCGGCGCCCACCGACGTCGACCCGGGCCATGACGTCACGCACTGGTTCGAGCTGACCCCCGCGCCCTGGTTCTCGATGGCCCTGTGCGACCCTGACTCGTTCCCGCTCACGTCGTGCACGCCGGAGTCGGACTCCAACGCCCCCACGTGCGACTATGCCAACTGCACCAGCGGTTTCGGCGGGGGCTCGACCTTCATGGAGTTCCAGTTCTACCCGCCGGGCAACCCGCCCTTCGTCGACAGCCAGAGTTGCGACGACACGCACTGGTGCGCGGCGCTCACCATCGACAGCCTGGAGTGCAACGCAGACTTCCAGAGCTGTAACAGCAACTGCGAGGAACCGACCAACTTCGGCTTCATCCAGCGGAACGGCGTGCCGACCGGGCCGCCCGGGCCAGCCGACGCGGACACCGCCACGTTCGTGAACAACAAAGAGACGCTGCTGATGAACTCGGGCGACACGATCCGGTTCCACATGTGGGACGCGCCCGCGCCAGGAGGCGGTAAAGCGTTCGAGGTCTATGTGGACGACCTGACGACGGGCAAGACCGGCTGGATGCAGGCCTCGGCCGCCAACGGCTTCCAGGAGTCCGATCCGTCCACCTGCGCCCCTACGGCGTACAACTTCCAGCCGGAATACAACACCGCCAAGCCCGCCAACATCAACCCCTGGGGCGCGGACCAGGTCGACATCAGCACCGTGTTCGAGACCGGCCACTGGGAGCCCTGCACCTCGCTCAGCGACCCGGTCGCCAACCCGCTCGACCCGACCGACGGCAGCCAGATGTACAACACGTGCGCGAGCCCGTACGAGAACGCGCCCGGGATCCTCCGGACCTCGGCGGAGATCGGTAACGCGGTGTGCTTCGCCGCCGGCGACACCCATCCCGGCTACGACGGGGCTGGCACGAAGACCCAGCCGGACGCCATGACCGGCTGCCAGGACGACCTGTACCAGAACGGTGACCTGGACTTCCTCGGCCCGCCGTACTACCGGGGATCATGGCCCACCGGGCCCGCGCCGACGAGCCGCGTCCCTTCGTCGTTCGTGGAATCGTTCCCCACCTCGAACGGCCAGCAGTACTCGCAGTTCCACTTCCAGACCGACATCGCCCTGAGCGAGTTCGAGTGCGGCGGCGGGAGCTATGCCGACGCGAGCAGCAGTGCGGCCGGCTGCACGGTACCGCCGCAGGGGCCGGGCGGGTTCTACCCCTACTGGAGCCAGGCCCAGGGCTACGGCGGCTGCACGCTGGAGTTCGGCAACGTGTCCGCCGGCGTGACCACGTTCGGTGAGGACAAGCAGTACGGCACGGACCAGTTCGCCAAGTACGGCTACCCGCAGTTCATCGGGCGGACGTACAAGAACCCCTGCGCCACGTAGGGCGCGGTTGGTACTGGAACGGGCCCCCGGTCGCGCTGGCTGGGGGCCCGTTCCCTGTGCCCGGTCAGACGGCCTGCGGGAAGCTGAACAGGCGGTGCGGGTCGTAGGCCGCCTTGACCCGGGTGAGGCGGGTGTAGTTGGCGCCGTAGTAGGCCTGCCGCCAGTTGGCCAGGGCGGGATCGACGTAGTTCTGGTAGGCCTGCCCACTGGCGTACGGGCGCATGGACTGCCAGAACGACTGCTGCCATGCGTGCTGCCGGGCCACTGCGGCGGACGCCGAGCCCACCGGCCAGGTCGTGGTGTACTGGGCGTCGAACAGCGCGTTGCGGTGCACGAACGCGGTCGCGCCCGGCGCGACACGGTTGATCGCGCCGCCGAGCGCGTCCAGCGCGATCCCGCCCGAGGCCCCCGCCGCGCCGGCCACCTTCTGGAAGTTCTCCACGCCGGCCAGCAGGGTGCCGATCCCGTGGCTGCTGAGCGGCTTGGTGAAGAAGTCGGACTTGGCGTACTCCGAGGCCCGGGAGACCTGGCCTCCCTGGGTCGTCAGATGGCATTCGCTCACGGTCTTGGTGGCACAGCCCGCCTCGACCAGCATCGCGTGCAGCCAGTTGGTGCTCTCCAGGAACGGCGAGGACGGATCGGACCCGACCGCGGCGTACAGCTTCTCCAGCTGGGCGGCCGCGTCGCTCACCGAGCCCAGGTAGGTCCCACCCACTGCGATGGTCGGGATCGAGCCGCCGGGCGCCGCGGCCAGGTGCATATTGGACCAGATCTGGTCCGGGGCGTGCGGGGCCCACGACTGCCAGCCCGCGATGACCCGGGCCGCCTGGGACCAGGGCCAGGACAGGAAGAACAGGCAGATGTCCCCGGCCGGGTGCGTGGTGAAGGTGAACGAGGTGACCACGCCGAAGTTGCCGCCGCCGCCCCCGCGGCAGGCCCAGAACAGGTCGGAGTTGGTCTTCGCGTTCGCCGTGCGGATCTGGCCGTCGGCCGTGACGATCTGCATGGACGTGACGTTGTCGCAGGTCAGTCCGTAGGCCCGGCCGACCACGCCGATCCCTCCGCCGAGGGTCAGGCCGGAGATGCCGACGGTCGGGCAGGAGCCGCCGGGCACGGCGCGGCCGTGCGCCGCGAGCCCGTTGTAGAAGTCGATCAGCCGGGTGCCGGCCCCCACGGTCGCGCTGCCGCCGCTGACGCTGACCCCGGCCATCCTGGTCACGTCCACGATCAGGCCGCTGGTCGACGACCAGCCCGCGTAGCTGTGCCCGCCGCAGCGGGCGGCCACCGGGAGGCCGTACTTGCGCACGAAGGCCAGGCTGGTGGCGACGTCGTGCGGGTTGCGGCAGTAGGCGACGCCGGCCGGGTGCAGCGAGTCGAAGCGCGGGTCGAACAGCTCCTTGGCCGTGGTGTAGCCCGACTCCCCCGGCCGGACCAGCGGCCCGGACAGGTCGCGGGCCAGCGCCGCCCAGTCGGCGGCGGTCGGCGGGCCGGAGGCCGCCGTGGCCCCGGCGGACATGGCCACGCCCGCTGCGGAGCCCGTGCTGGCGCCGGCCGTGGTGCCGCTGGCCGCGGGCGCGCTGCCGTGCCCGCCGCACGCCGAGAGCAGGGAGGCGCCCCCGGCCGCCGCGGCCAAGCGGAGGAACGTGCGCCGGCCCGGCGCCTGTCTGTCCTGGTCGCCGCCTTCGTCCATCCTTGGCCCTCCCTTTGCCTTCGTGACACTCCCAGTGTGAGCGCCTGACGGTAAAGACGCCGCAGCGCCCCCGCCAGTTGAGCGGGACAAACAGAGCGAGTGTGACATGGGCGATATTCACTTGCTTGGTCCGGCGGGTGGCAATATAGTTGAGTTACTCAACTGTTGATGAACTCAGGCAATGGACGGGGGTGAGCATGGATGGATGAGCCGCACGGCACCGCGACGATCGTGGACGCCGAACCGGTCGCGCACGCGACGCCGCTGGTGACCGGGACGACCGGCGACTCCGGCGACGACGAGCTGAACCAGCAGATCACCGATACTCTCAGCGAGCTCCTCAAGCATGCTCACGATCTGGGCCAGGGCATCGCGACCGACCTCGGGCTGACCGGGACCGACGTCATCGCGCTGCTGAAGCTGGAAGCGCCCATGACGATGAAGGAACTCGGGCTGAAGATGGGCTGCGACCCCTCCTTCGTCACCTCGGTCGCGGACGCGCTGGAGAAGCGCGGGCTGGCCCGGCGGGAGCCGTCCCAGCGGGACCGGCGGAGCAAGAACCTCGTGCTCACCTCCGACGGCGTGAAGACGAGGGGCCGGGTGTGCGCCGAGCTGGCGGCCCGGGCGCCCTGGTCCACCATGCTCGATACCAGCGAGCGCAGATGCCTGCTCACGCTGATGCGGAAGATGCTCGGCTCACGGGGCGGGAGGTGATGGTGTCACATCCGCGGCGGCTGCTTCGTCATGACCGATGACAACGCAATCGCAAGGTCGTCCGAACGGTGACGATCACACGGGAGAGCAAGACACGTACGGGGGCTGATATCTCGGTCCGTTCGGCCGAAAGATCTTAAGAATTTAGCGCTGAGCTCGGTTCAGCGCGCTCGAAATCGAGGGAGTTAACTTTGTCCGCCACACCACCAGACACCGGGCAGGCCGCGCTCAACGGCGCGGCGACCCGGGAGGTCAGTACCGCGGCGGCGTCGGTCGCCGGCTCGACGCCAAGCTCAGGCGCCCCGACGCGCCGGTTGGGCCTGGCCCTGGCCGTCATCGCGACGGCACAGCTGATGGTCGTGCTCGACGCGACCATCGTCAACGTCGCCCTGCCGCACATCCAGACGGCACTCCACTTCTCCGGCACCAACCTGGAATGGGTCGTCAACGCGTACGCGCTCGCGTTCGGCGGGCTGCTGCTGCTCGGCGGGAGGTCCGGCGACCTACTGGGGCGCCGCCGGATCTTCATCGCCGGGATCCTGATCTTCTCGCTGGCCTCGCTGCTCGGCGGGTTCGCGACCAGCGAGGCATGGCTGCTGGCCGCGCGCGTCGTCCAGGGCATCGGCGGCGCGTTCGCCGCGCCCACGGCGCTGTCGCTGATCGCTGTCACCTTCCCCGAGGGCCCGCCGCGCAACCGCGCGATGGGCGTGTACGCGGCGATGAGCATCGCAGGCGGAGGCATCGGCCTGATGGCGGGCGGCCTGCTGGTCGAATACGCCAGCTGGCGCTGGGTGCTGTTCGTCAACGTGCCGATCGGCCTGGTCGTCGCGTTCCTGGCCACGCGGGTGCTGCCAGAGTCCGCGCGGCGGCGGGGTCAGTTCGACCTGCCGGGCGCGATCACCGGATCGCTCGGCCTGGGCGCGCTGGTCTACGGGCTGGCCTACGCGGCCACCACCCCGGACGGGGTGTCGCACTGGGGCGACACCAAGGTGGTCGTGTCGCTGGTGGCGGCGGTGGTGCTGCTGGTGACGTTCGGGGTCATTGAGGTGCGCAGCAAGCAGCCGCTGGTGCCGATGCGGGTGCTGCGCAGCCGGGACCGGACCGGGGCCTACCTGATCAGCCTGTGCGTGGGGACCGCGCTGTTCGGCATGTTCTTCTTCCTCACCCTGTTCGTGCAGAACGTGTGGGGGTATAGCCCGCTGAAGACCGGTATCGCCTACCTGCCGCTGATCGGCATGGTCATCGTGGCGTCCGCGGTGGCCTCGCAGCTGGTCACCCGGATCGGCGCCCGGCCGCTGATGCTGGGCGGCAGCATCTTGGCCACCGGCGGGTTGTTCTGGCTGTCCCGGATCACCGAGAACAGCCACTACGTCTCCGGGCTGCTCGGGCCGATGCTGGTCACCGCGCTCGGGATGGGGCTGATCTTCGTGCCGCTGTCGCTGGTCTCGCTGTTCAGGGTGGCCGACAACGACACAGGCGTGGCGTCGTCGCTGCTGAATGTGGGTCAGCAGGTCGGCGGGTCGATCGGGCTCGCGATCCTCGGCACGGTGGCGTGGAGCGCGGTGGCGAACAGCATCCACTCGCAGGTCGCCGCCGCGGCCAAGCACGCGACGGGACACCTGACGGCAGCCCAGGCGGCCGCGGCGACCAGGGCCATCACCGACCACGCGTACTCGGTCGGATTCTCCAAGGGGTATGTGGTCTCGGCCGGGATCGCGCTGCTCGGACTGCTGATCACGGTGCTCGCGATCCGGGTCAAGCGGCAGGATCTGGCCGGGATCAACCCGATGGCCGCGCCCACCGACTGAGTCCTGCGGTCTTACCGGGCCCCGCGGTGTCATGCCGCGGGGCCCTTGGCGTTTAGCATGCTTTGTCATGGCGCCAGGACTGCTGTTCGTGTACACCGACGTCGGGGCGGGTCCCGTGGCGGAGGCGGAGTACCACGACTGGTACGACCACGAGCACGGGCCGGCCCGGCTTACGGTGCCGGGGCTGGTCGCCGCGCACCGGTACCAGGCGCTGGACGACCTGACGCCCCGGTGGCTCGCGTTGTACGAGCTTTCCGGTACCGGGGTGCTGGACAGCGCGGAGTACAAAGCCCTGGTCACGGGCGGCGGCGACCGGGACAAGTTCATCATGTCGCACCTGGCCACGCTGGACCGGCGGATATACGAGCAGATCAGCTCCGATGGCCGTGATGCCGGGACGCCGGGGCCGGTGATCCTGGCGGTGGCCAATACGGTGCCGGCCGAGGCGGTGGAGGACATGACCGCCTGGTACGAGCAGGAGCACATCCCGATGCTGCTCGCGGTGCCCGGCTGGCGCCGGATCCGCCGGTACCGGCTCGTCGGTCCGGCTCCGCTGGACGGCCCGGGGTTCGGCTTCCTGTCGCTGCACGAACTGGCCGGTCCCGAGGTGCTCTCCGAGCCGGGCTACCGGGCGGCGGTGAGCACGCCGTGGCGGGACCGGATCGTGGCCAGCGCGCTGTCCCGCGAACGCCGTGTGCTCGGTTTTCGCAACTCTTTCTGAAGACCCTCTGGCATGCCTAGACTTGCCGCGTGTCATTTGTCCCTGATGGTGTACGGCGGCGTACCGTCCTCGGCGTCATTCCCGTGGCGGTGGCCTCGGCGGCGGTGCTGGGCACCGAGGGCTGCACGTCTTCGTCGTCTTCATCGGCCGCCCGGACCTTGCGCTTCTTCACCGGCCATCAGGCCGCGGTGATCGAGGACGCGACCGCGCGGATCGCTCCGGGGCCGTCCGACGACCCGGCCGAGGCCGGGCATCCGGGGGCCCGCGAGGCGGACGTGACCGGCTACATCGACACGATGCTGGGCGCGCTCGGCGCGCTGGACGACGCGGCACCGCCGATCTTCGCGGGCGGGCCGTGGAGCAACCGGCACACGTCCGGGCCCGATCTGATGGCCCGGTTCGTCCCGCTCGACCCAGTGGCGCGCATCGCCTGGCGGCGCCGGCTGCAGGGCTGGCAGCAGCAGTACCGGACGGGCATCGCGACGCTGGACAAGCTGGCCGGCGGCGACTTCACCAAGGCCAGCCACGCCGCGCAGGACAAGATCCTGGCCTCCTCGTCGGCGGGCTCGTTCACCTCGCTGCTGTTCGAGCACACGATCGAGGGCCTGTACGCCGCCCCGGAGTACGGCGGCAACCGGAACCTGGCCGGCTGGAAGGACATCGCCTTTCCCGGCGACATTCAGCCGCGCGGCTACACCCCGGACGAGGTGTCCAGGTCCGACGGGCCCGACCCAGTGGACCAGACCGGCATCGTGGCCGACGTGCTCAAGCTCCTCGGCGTCCTTTGATGAGCAAGGCCGTGGTGATCGGCAGCGGGGCGGGCGGCGCGCTGGCCGCGATGACGCTCGCTCAGGCCGGATGGCAGGTGGTGGTGCTTGAGAAGGGCCCCAACCACTTCTCCAACCTCGGCGGCGAGGGCCCGATTGGCACGAACTTCGCCAACGACAGCCTGGCCATGATCGTTCGGAACTATCCCGGCCCCGACCCGGAGGTGTTCCCGCGCACCTGGCGGCCGGTCGGGGTCTCGGCGAACCAGTACACCGGGAGCGTCGACGAACTGCCCCAGGTGGTCGGCGGCGGCACCATCCACTGGGACGCCAAGGTGCCCCGATTCTGGGACATCGACTTCCAGCAGCTATCCGCGCTGGGCCCGGTGCCGGGCGCCGACGTGGCCGACTGGCCGTTCACCTACGCCGACATCGCGCCCTACTACGAGGAGGTGGAGCAGCTCATCGGGGTGCAGGGTGACGTCACGGCCTTCCCCGACCTCGTGCGCACGCACGCCCCCCGCGCCGGGCAGTATCCGATGCCGCCCGGCCCGCAGATGCGCTCGTCGCTCGCGGTGGCCGCGGGCGCCACCGCCATGGGCCTGCACCCGTTCCCGTTCCCGATGGGAGCCAACTCGGTCAGCGGCTACAACGGCCAGCACGCCTGCAACAACTGCGGGTTCTGCAGCAGCTTCGGCTGCCCGGTGGTGGCCCGGCCGTCGGCGCTGATCCCGCTGCGCCAGGCGCTGCGCACCGGGCGGGTGACGCTGATGCCGTCGACGATGGTTTCCGCCGTGCTCTTGTCCGGGTCGGGTGCGTCGGCGCGGGCGACCGGGGTGCGGTGGGTGCGGATGACCGCTTCGGGGCCGGTCCACGGCGTCGAGGACGCGGACGTCGTGGTGATGGCGGCGTCGGCCATCGAGACGGTGCGCCTCGCGCTGCTGTCGTCGTTCCCCGACGCGAGCGGCAAGCTGGGCCGGCGCATGATGTTTCACGCGTTCATCGACGGCAGCGCCATCTTCCTGGACGAGCGGATGCACGGCTACCGCGGGCGTTCGGTGACGCAGTGCGTGGAGGATGCCGTCGACCCGGATTACCCGGGGGCCCGGGCCTTCGCCCGCGCGCACGGGCTGCCATATCTGCGCGGCGGCCTGATGGAACTGGGCGGCAGCCAGGACCCGATCAGCGAGGCGCAGTCCTACCAGACCGTGCTCAGCCTGGTCAGCTCGGCCAAGCCGTTCGGCACGGACTTCAAGCAGCTCATGCGGGCCTCGCTGCTGCGCGACCGGCTGGCGGGCTGCTCGTTCATCGGCCACGACATGCCCTACCTGGATCACACGGTGACCCTCGACCCGTCGGTGCGCGACGTCTTCGACCTGCCGGTGGCCCGCATCACGTGGAGCGCCGGGCCGCACGAGCAGGTAGCCCAGGACTTCTGGATCCCGCGGCTGAAGCAGATGATGCTCAAGGCCGGCGCGGGGGTGGCACTGGCCGTGCCGGCCACGGAGAACAGCGGCGGGCTGCCCACCGGGAACCACATCATGGGCGGGATGATGATGGGCGCTTCTCCCGCTTCGAGCGTCACCGACCCCTACGGGCGGGTGCATGGGCTGGACAACGTGTATGTGGCCGATGGGTCGGTGTTCGTCACCTCGGGCGCGCACAACCCGACCAACACGATCATGGCCGTGGCGCTGCGCAATATGCGTCACCTGGCCGGGACTGGTGGGGCGTCCGCGGGGTAGGCAGACAGGCATGAAGAAGCTTCTGGAGCTCCTGGTCTGCATTATCCACCCGCTGGCGGTGATCCTGATGTGGATCAACCTCGCGTCGCGCGATGACCTGTCCTTTGGGGTGAAGCTGGCCTGGGCCTTGTTCGGGCTGATTCCGCTGGTGCCGTTCGTGTACGTGCTCACCGGCGGCGACCTGTGGTGAACCGCCGCTGTTAGCTGGGCTCTCAGCTTGAGGATCCATAGGGGATCGGGACGGTGAGGACCTGGGCCTTGGTCCAGGTGGCCTGGCCGGGGGCGTACTGCCAGACGGTGAGGGTGCCGCGGTCGACGGCTAGGCCGAAGTTGCCGTAGCTCTCCGTAGGCGCCGCGCGCTGAACTGCCGTTTCGGCAAGATCCGGACACAGGAGTGTAGTCAGAATATTTGCGTGTCGCTACCGGGATATTCACCGTCATACTGCTACGATCTGGCCATGACGGGAAACGGCGGGAAGGTTCACGTAGTCAGAGTCACGAAGACCGGGTACGTGGACAAGCAAGGCCACCGCAAGGACTACTCCTCGGCCTACCTGCGCCGCACCTACCGCGAGGCGGGCAAGGTCAAGAACGAGACCGTGGCCAACCTGTCCGCGCTGCCGGACCACGTCATCGACCTGATCGACGCCGGGCTGAAGGGCCAGCAGCTGGTCCCCGCCAGCGATGCGGTCACCATCACCGGGTCGCTGCCCCACGGCCACGTCGCCGCGGTGCACGCGATGGCCGCCAAGCTGGGCCTGCCCGCGCTGCTCGGCCCGGCGGGCCGGCCACGGGACCTGGCCCTGGCGCTGATCATCTCCCGGGTCGTCAAGCCGGGCTCCAAGCTGTCCACCCTGACCTGGTGGGCCGACACTACCCTGGGCGCCGACCTCGGCGTCGCGGATGCGTCCACCGATGACATCTACGCGGCGATGGACTGGCTGGAAGACAGGCAGGACGCGATCGAGGCCGGGCTGGCCCGCCGGCACCTGGCCCCGGACACGAACCCGGCCCGGATGGCGCTGTTCGACCTGTCCAGCTCGTGGCTGGAAGGCTCACGGTGCCCGCTGGCCGCCCGCGGGTACTCCCGGGACGGCAAGAAGGGGAAACTGCAGATCGAGTACGGGCTGCTCACCGACCCGGCCGGGCGCCCGGTCGCGGTCCGGGTGTTCCCCGGCAACACCGGCGATCCCGCCGCGTTCACCGCGATCGTGCAGGTGGTGCGGGACACGTTCGGGCTGGCCAAGATGGTCATGGTCGGCGACCGGGGCATGATCACCAGCGCCCGGATCGCCGCGCTGAACCAGCAGGAGGACG
>Ga0335074_10008599_pt1 | contig 14190 bp, 14 predicted proteins | sample Lox_Sample_23_FD_206715 | JGI IMG/M metagenome (GOLD analysis project Ga0335074, IMG submission 206715) | Soil microbial communities from Loxahatchee National Wildlife Refuge, Florida, United States - Lox_Sample_2.3 | ecosystem: Environmental > Terrestrial > Soil > Wetlands | place: USA...
GCTCTCCCAGCACCATTCCCAGCAGCCCGACCAGCGCGATCACTGGCGGCGCCGGCGAGCGGACCTGCACGAGCCCATAAATCGCGCCGACCGCAAGGCCAAGAGCAAGGGAAACGAGAAGACCGTTCATGGCCGCCTCCGGTCAACTGCGTTTGCAGCGATCCAAATGGATGCACTGGCGCCAAGCGGAAGCCCGCGCGGCCGGATACTATGTTTCCACCTAGCGGAAGCATGGGAGGCTGCCATGCCGGATGGCATCGGCGATATCGAGTTGTTCTGCGCTGTCGTGGAGGCTGGGGGTATCTCAGCGGCCGCCCTGGCGATCCGCTCCTCGCCGCCGGCGGTCAGCCGCCGCCTGTCGGCGCTCGAGGCGCGCCTTGGTGTTCGCCTGGCCGAGCGCACCGCGCGGCGCTTCCGCCTCACCCTCGAGGGCACGCTATATTACGAGCATTGCCGCGGCATTCTCGCCGACCTGCGCGACGCCGAGGCCGAGGTGTCGGCACACGGCACGGCAGCCCGCGGGCTCCTGAAAGTCGGTGCGCCGATGGAACTTGGCCGGCATCGCATCGCCCCCCTTCTGGCTGACTTCGCCAAACGGCATCCGGGACTGGAGGTCCATTTGACGCTCTCCGACGCCGGCCTGGAGGTTGGGCAGGACGGGATCGACGTCGCTCTGCGCATCGACCGCCCCGACGATCCGGCAGTCATCGCACGCAAGATCGCGTCCACGCGTCGTGTTCTCTGCGGCGCGCCCTCCTATTTCGCGTCGCGCGGAGTGCCGGAAAAGCCCGCCGATCTCGCTGACCACGAATGCCTGCGTCTCGCCCGTCGGCACCGGCTGCACGATCTCTGGAGGTTCCGTATCGAGGGTGGGGTAGAGGAGATCAAGGTCGGAGGTCATCTCTCCAGCAGCAGCGGCGATGTGCTGCACGGCTGGGCGCTTGACGGCCGGGGCCTATCGTCTGAGGCACTGTGGGACGTGGCAGAGGATTTGCAGACCGGGCGCCTCGTTGCGTGCCTGGCTGATTACTGGTGCGACGAGATCGAGCTCTTCGCCACGTTCCAGCCAGGCCATCCGATACCACCCCGCGTCCGGCTGTTTGTGGATTTTATAGCGGCGTCCCACCTGAGCTGATGGCACTGACAGAATTGGGTCGAATGACCCTCGACGAGGGACCGACTGGCCGCTTAGTATTATATTACACTGCGAACCCGATGGCCCCCCACCGCCACACGAGCCCGAACATAAACATTCTGCACAACGAACAGCCCCACCATCGATATCGGCGGAAACAACAGGTTGAACTTCGCCCACACAACCGGATCTGCAAAAGCAACCAAAGCCGCGTTCGCCGCGGCAGTCAGGAACATCAATCCGGCCCAGATAAAGCCGAAAGCGGTCAGCATCGGGCGAATCCTGTCGCGCTCATTGGCCGGAACATAGCGTTCCATCCAGCCCGGGCGCAGCATCACCGCGCCGAGCATCACATGGATCACCGTCGGCTTGAACATGATGAACCGCGCGTCCTGGGTCACCAGTGTCGCTCCGCCGAACACCACCAGAAGCCCAAGCGAGGCCCATTGCAGCGCGCCGATCTGCCTCCCACGGACCAACGCGTAGACCAACTGCGCAACGCTGACCGAGATCCCAAATCCCAGTGCGAACACAATATTCCCGCTGCCCAGAAACATGCCCAGGAACACGATCATCGGGACGAGGTCGCCGGCAAAGTAGCGCAACGTGTAACCGAAGTCGCCCATGGCAGTCTCGTTTGCCAGAATGGAGGAAGGTTATCAGCCCGGATCGCGCAGCCAATTTCCATGGAAACCGAACGGCACCCGCACCGGCAGCGAGATCGTCGCCACCGGAGGGTCCGCGAAGCATTGCGCGTCAAGGATCACCACATCCGTCGCATTCCGCTCGGCATCATAGACATAGGACATCACCCACCCGTCGTCCTCTGCCGACGCACCCTCCCGGCCAACGAAGACCGGTTCAAGCGCCGACCGCCCAGGCCCGTAGTCATGCACCTCGGTTCTTCCGGTCGTCACATCGTGCTTGAACGTCGGACCGAACTCCTGAGCATTTCCTGCCGAAACCGTATAACCGTACCGGTACGCCCGCCCCCCGAACGCATCGTTGAAGCGCGGAAACTCGCAGCCACGCTCCTCCAGCAACGCCTGGCTCAACCGTCCGCTCGCAACGTCAATCCGCCAGCGCACAAGCTGCGGGTCACCCTCGCTCGGCCCGCGCCGCTCCCGATCGAACACGCGCGGATGGCGAACCACGTCGAGCACGACCGCGCCCCCCTCGTCGAACGCGTTCATCACATGAAACACGTAGCACGACGGTGCCTCGATCCAGCGCAGCCCCGAAAGGTCGCCGTTCCGCGGCAGCAGACCGACGCGCGGCATACGTTCGGCATTCCATGCAAAGGGAAACCCCTTGCCCACCGCCGCCCCGTCGAAAGTCACCGGCAGATCGAGCACGATGACCCACGTCGCTGTAAACGCCACGTCATGTACCATGGGGCAGTGCGGCGCGGAGATATCCGCGACCGGCCGCGAGCGGCCGTCGCTGTCCACAACCAGATAGCTGAGCGCCTCAAGCCCCGGTTGATAGGTCAGCACGTGAAGCTCCCCTGTCATCGGGTCGAACTTCGGATGCGCCGAGAAGCCGTGCACGAGCGTGCCGCCAAGATCAGACCGACCAACGCTCTCAAGATTATACGTCAGCTCCACCGGCAGCCCGCCGGCTTCGACAATCGCGTACGTGCGCCCGCCCATCTCGATCACGTTGGTATTGGCGGTGTTGTCGCGAAAGCCGTTGCGCGGTCCGGGCAGCGCGGGCCGGCCCAGCGCGTGCGCAATCCGGTCGGAAACCACGAACCGGCTGCGATACCACTCGGCCTTTCCCCCCTTCAGCCGCAGCCCGTGCACCAGGCCCGAGCCCGTGAACCAGTGATAAGTCCGCGCATCGACCGGCCCCAGCGGGTTCGGCCCGATGCGCACCAGCCGCCCCTCCAGCCCCTCCGGAATCCGCCCCCTCAACGGCAGGTCGATGGCCGTGGTCTCCGTCTCCACCGGCGCGAAATTGCCCTCGAGGTACGGGTTGCCCACCCGCGCGGAGGCCGACGTTTCAAGCACTTCAGGAGTGGACATGGTGCGCTGCCCCAGAATGTGATACCTGATCACATCACGCTCCCACGCGGCCGTCAAGCGAAAAGTTATATGGAATTACATGCCGGCAAATCCGCCCGCCCGATCACCGGCCGCGCCCAGTGTGAAGGCGGCCCACTCCTATCACCACGGCGACCTGCGCGCGGCGCTGATCGTGGCTGCGCGCGAAGCGTTGGAAACGATGCCGCCCGAAGCGATCACGCTGAAGTCCCTCGCCGCCCGGCTCGGCGTATCGCAGCCCGCCCCCTATCGTCACTTCGAGAACCGCGAGGCACTGCTGGCCTCTGTAGCGGCGGATGGTTTCGAGCGGTTTCGAACGCAATTGGCCGAGGCGGAAGCCAGTGCGCCCTACAACGAGAGATTCGAAGCCTGCTGCCTGGCTTATCTCGCCTTCGGCCGCACCAACATGGGCGTTTATCGGCTGATGTTCGCCTCTCGCCTGGTGCCGACCTCCGGCGACGCTTCGCTCCGGCAGGCCGCCGCCACCGCATTCAATTTCCTCGTCGAGGGTCTCGCGCATCGCCTGCCGCCCGAACGGGTTCATCCGATGGCGGTCTGGGTCTGGTCCACCCTCCACGGTCTCGTCATGCTGGAGGCCGAGGGCCTGCTGAAAGACCAAGCTTCATCGGCCGAGGTGGTTCGCCAGATGGCGGAGGTGTTCGCAAGTCACCCCCATGCGGCAGGCGATCCCAAGCAAGCATGAATGCCGCTGACCGTTGCCGCGCTCAAGGCATGAAGGCCTTGATCAGCAATGAGACCACGCCAGCCATCACGGCACCGGTCATCCACTTCAGAAGCAGAAGGTCAGCTTCGATACGGGAGAACCGGGACTCATAGTCGGCGATCGCCCTGGCAGCGGCTCGCGCCTTGTCCTCCGGCGTACCAGCCGCCAGAAAAGCGTCGTAAACCTCGGCGATCATCGTGGTCATCGGCACTAATCTGAGCGGGGCTGTCCGAGAATGCAACGTGAGACGACCCACAATGTCTCACTCGACTGTTAAGGCGCCGCCGAGCCCTGCGACGCCTTCTTTTGCGAAAGGCTGCGGCGATCACCGTCGGCCCGTCACTCCCCCGCCACCGCCGCCCGGATCAGCCCCCGGTGGTTCGGCGCGTCGATAAATGCCAGCACCTCCGCCACCAGCGGATCATCGCCGTAGCCCACCCGCACCTCCGCCAACCGCTCGGCAAACACGCCGGCACCGCGAAACAGCACCGCGAATGCCGACCGCAAACGCATGATTTGTTCCTTGTCGAAGCCACGCCGCTTCAGCCCGATGACATTCAACCCGACCAGCCTTGCCCGATTGCCGATCACGCTGCCGAACGGGATCACGTCCGCCTCCACGCCCGACACGCCGCCCACCATCGCTGCTCGCCCGATCCGCACGAATTGGTGAATTGCCGCACCGCCACCGATCACCGCATGCGCACCGATCGACACATGCCCGCCCATCACCGCATTGTTGGCGACGATCACATGATCGCCCAGCGTGCAATCATGCGCCACATGCGCCACCGCCATCAGCATGCAATCGGCACCGATCCGGGTAATCCCGTCCGCCCCGACACTGCCGCGATGGATCGTGCAGTGCTCGCGGATCTGCGTGCGGGCGCCGATGTCGCAGCATGTCGGTTCGTCGCGATATTTCAGGTCCTGCGGCTCCAGACCGACGGTACAGAACGGATAAAGCACCGCCTCGGCGCCGATCCGCGTGCGTCCATCGACCACAACATGCGAAATCAGCCGCGCGCCGTCCTCGATCGTCACCTCGGGACCAACAGTGCAGAACGGCCCGATCACCACATCCATCCCGACCTGCGCCCGACGAGAGACAATCGCGCTCGGATGGATCTGCGTCCCCACACTGGTCGGCTCGAGCGTCGCGGCGATGGCGTCCATACCTGGATAATCCTTCACGCACCGATAAGCAGGCTAGAAGCGCCGCAGCCGAGCCGCCAACTCAATCATTATTGCCGCACATTTCACCTGAAAGCGGTGTAACTGATTGTTTCGCCAAACTATTCCGCCGCCCCGTCAGGTCCCGTGGCGCGTTCCATGATCATCGCCGCATAAGTCGCTTCGGCCACCGAGACGCCATCCACCCTCGCGATCGCGTGAAACTTCCAGACATTCCCGCGGTTGCGCTCCTTCGCCACGTGAATCCGAAGCTGGTCGCCGGGCACCACCGGACGCCGAAACTTCGCACCCTCGATCGACATGAAATACACCACCTTGCCGGCCGACTCGGGCCCAAGAGTTTCGACCACCAACACCGCCGCGGTCTGCGCCATGCTCTCGATAATCAACACGCCCGGCATCACCGGGTGGTTGGGAAAGTGCCCTTGGAAGAACGACTCGTCGATCGACAGATTCTTGATCCCGATCGCCGATCGGTCGCGCACCAGATCGACCACCCGATCGATCATCAGGAACGGGTAGCGATGCGGGATCGCCCGCATGATCCCGGCGATATCGACCAGCGGAACTGCCTCGCCGCTACCTTCCGCTTCGATCACCTTCGCGGTTCGCTCGCCGCGCGCCACGTCCATCGCGGTCAGTCCGTATCCTTATCCCCGGTCGGCGCCTTCGGTTTGCGCGCCAGCCGGCGCAGCACGGCCACCTGGCGGAAGAACTCGCGAACCGCCATCGCCGGGCTGCCGATCACTTCGGTCCCCTCGGCCACGTCCGACATCACCCCGGCCTGCGCCCCGATACGGGCGCGCCTGCCGATCCGGAGATGTCCGATCAAACCGGCCTGCCCCCCGATCATCACTTGGTCTTCCAGAATCGTGGACCCCGAGATGCCCACCTGCGCGACGATGACGCAGCCGCGGCCAAGGCGCACGTTGTGCCCGATCTGCACCAGGTTGTCGAGGCGGGACCCGGCCCCGATCACGGTATCATGCAGGCTCCCGCGATCGATGGTTGTGTTCGCTCCGATCTCGACGTCATCCTCCAGCACCACGCGCCCCAGTTGCGGCACGGACCGGAACCCTCCCTGGGTCACCGCGAAGCCGAACCCCTCCTGGCCGATGCGCGCCCCTGGATAAACGACAACGCGGGCGCCCAACAACGCGTGGCTCAGGCTCGCCAGCGCGCCGATCCGGCACTCCGGGCCCAACACCACGCCCTCGCCGATCACCGCGCCCGGACCAATACGGCAGCGCGGGCCGATCTCCGCCCGCCCGCCGATCACCGCCAGCGGGCCGACCTCCGCGGTGGGATCCACTCGAGCGTCCCCCGCCACCACCGCAGCCGGATGCACGCCGGGGCATGGCGGCGGAGGCGGATGGAACAGCGCCGCCACCAGCGTCCAGGCGGCATAGGGTTCTGGCGTCGGTAGCGCCACGGTTCCGGCCGGGACGCGCGGCATCATCTCCGGGTGCTCCAGCACCGCGCCGGCGCGCGTCGCAGCCAGCGCCGGCGCATAACGGCGATTGTCCAGGAAGCTGACCTGGTCAGGCCCGGCGGTCTGCAACGGCGCGACGCCGGCCAGCAACAGAGTCGCCCCCGGCGCTTCCAGGCCCGCCGCCGCGGCAACCGCCTCCAGGCTGTGTGGCCCGGTCCGCGCGAAGAACCGTGTATCGCCAGCGATCTCCGGAACCGCTTGATTCGTCCCGTTCGTCCGCGCCCCGCTCACCCGTCAGGGGCGCTTCTGCGGGCTCGATGCCGCCGCCTTCGTCGGTGACGCCGCCTTGGTCGGTGACGCCGCGGCGGCGACAGGGCTGGTGCTGACTGGCGAGACACCCTCGGCAGGGATCACCACCGACGGCAGCGCTTTGTTCAGGATCTCCGTCACTTCCGGCGTAATGTCGAACTCCGGAATGTTCACCGCCACTTCGGCGCGCTGCAACACCAGGTTCATGCCACGGCTGACGGCGACCTTCTGCACCACCTCGCTCAAGGTGCGCTGGATCTGCAGCAGGGCATACTGGCCCTGCTCCTGGATGATCCGGTTGCGCTCGGTAAAGCTGCGTCGCGAATCGGCGATGCGATCTTGCAGCTCCTTCTCCTTCGCGCGAATCTGTTCAGCCGACAGCTTGCTACGATCGTTGGCCAGTTCCTGACCCAGGTCGCGCAGCTTCGCCTGCTCCTGCTCCGCATCGTCATTCAGTTTCTGGCGCCGCTGGGCAATCGTCTTGTCCGCCGCCTGATACGCCACCGAGGCGCGCAGCACGTCGGGCACCGACAGGACTCCGATCACCGAAGCCGGAGGCAGCGCCCCGTGCGGTACATCCGGAACGGGAGGAGCCGGCGGAAGCTGGACCTGGATCTGCTCTTGGGCAGCCGGAGGGGCCGCCTCCGCGGGCGGCGCCGCCTCCGCCAGCGGAGGCGGTTGAGCAGCGTGCCCCCGTGCCGGGGCCCGCCGTTCGGGCCCCGGGTGGGGCTGGTTCGGGATGAACCAATTCTGCCCCTGGCTTTGCGCCAGCATCTGCTGGGCTTCGGCGTGATGTCCGGAGAGCAACAAGACGGCCGAAGCAAGGGCCGCCGCTGCGAGAAGTCGTTGTTGGAACACTAGAACCTCGTGCCGAAGCCGAATCTGAAGATCTGCGTCTGGTCGTAGGGCTGTTTCACGACGAAGGGCGTCACGTCAACATTGATCAGCCCGAACCCCGACCGCCAGGTTATACCCAAGCCCGCACCGATCCGCGGTGCGGAGAAACTGCTCACCGGCGGGCACTGGCTGCCGCCAGTGCTGGGCAGATTGGAATTCGGACAGACGCCGGACTCGAACGTACCCCCGGTCAGCCCGCCGATATCCACGAACGTATGTCCGGACAGGCCGAATTCGCCTGAGACATAGGGTAGCGGGAAATTGAGCTGCTGCGACTCGGTCCAGATAGTCCGGCCGCCGAGAGAATCGCCGGTACTCTCATCATGCGGGCCGGCGCCCCCGGTCTCGAACCCGCGCAGGTTGTCGCCGCCCAGGTAGAAGCGGTCGATCACCGATTCCTGGTAGCCCAGGTTGAACAAGTGACCAAGCCCGCCGGTCAACGCGATGTACCAGTCGCTGTTCCCAGTGAAACGATCGAGTGGGATATAATACCCAGCGTCGATGCGTGCGCGCACGAAACGTGCGTCGCCGCCCAGGCCGGCGAAGTCGGTACCAAGGGTAGTGACGAAGCCAGAGTGCGGATCGGTGGTGCTGTCGCGGTAATCAAGCGTCATGACCTGGCTGACCTGCGACAGCAGCGTGTAACCCTCCTGGCTGGTGATGTAATAGCTCGAGCCTGACGCCACGTCGTACACTTCGCGATCGACCAGCGAATAGCTCCAGACCTGGCGCAAATGGTCGGTGAAGTCATACCCGGCGCGAACCGCGAACCCGACCCGCTTTTCGTCATACGGCTCGGTGCCGAGATTGTTGGTCTGCACCAGGAACAGGTCGCCGCCGACCAGCAGGTTGCGGTCAAGGAAGTAGGGATTGGTGACCGAGAGGTCGATCGAGCTTTGCTTCGTTGCCAAAATGCCGTTGACCCCCGCATCGATGCCGGTGCCGACCAGGTTGTTTTCGTGCAGACCGGCATCAACCAGCGCGCCGACGTCGGTCGAATACCCGGCGCCGATCGTTATCTCGCCGGTCGCCTTCTCCTGGACCGTGGTGGTGATAATCGCCTTGTCCGGCGCCGAGCCCGGCGTCGTGGTGATGTTCACGTTCTGGAAATAGCCCAGGTCGGTCAGCCGCTGTCGGGTACGGCGAATCGAGCTGGCATCGTAGGCATCGCCTTCCGCGAGGTGGAACTGCCGGCGGATCACACGGTCCTCGGTCCGTAAATTGCCGACGATGTCGATCCGTTCGACATAGACCCGCGGCCCCTCGGTTACGTCGTAGGTGATATCGACGGTGTGCGTCGCCGGATGGCGAACAACCCGTGGTGTCACCTGCACGAACGCGTAGCCGTGGCTGCGCACATAGTCCTCCATCAGGTCAGCCGTGCGCCCGACCGCATCGCCATCGTACCAGTCGCCGGAGGCGAACTGGAGCTGCCCTGACAGAGCCTGGTCGGTGATCCCCTTCAGTTGCGAATGGATCGAAACCTTGGCCACCCGGTAGCGCGCGCCTTCGCTTACCGTGAAAGTCACGAAGAACGACCGGCGGTCCGGCGACAGCTCGGCTGAGGCATCGAGCACTTCGAAATCCACGTAGCCCTGGTGCAGGTAGAACCGCCGCAACAGCTCTCTGTCTAAATTCAGCCGCTCGGGGCTGTACTCGTCCGAGCTCGAGAGGAACCGCCACCAGGCCTCCTCGCGACTGTTGATCACCTCGGCAAGCCGCGAGGAGCTGAAAGCCTTGTTGCCCACGAACGAGATCCGGCTGATCAGCGTCTCCGGCCCGTCATTGATCTCGAACACGACGTTTACGCGGTTCTCCGGCAGCCGGATGATCTCCGGCACCACGCTGGCATCGTAGTAGCCTTTCGACGCGTACAGGTTGAGGATGACCTGGCGCGCGGTATCGGCGGCGGATGGGGTGAACACCGAGCGCGCCCGAAGCTGGATCTGCGCGTTGATTTGCGTGTCCGTCACCTCGTGGTTGCCCTCGAACACCACCTCGTTGACCAACGGGTTCTCGGCCACGTGGACCACCAGCGTGTCGCCCTGCCGAGTCATGCTGACGTCCTGGAAAAGGCCGGTCGCATACAGGGTCTTGAGGCTCTCGTTGAGCGGGCCGGGCGCGAACGGGTCACCAGGATGCACCACCATATACGACTCGATGGTGCCGGCGTCGATGCGGCGGTTACCCTCCACCTGGATCGCAGCGATCGTCCCTCCGGTCGGCACCGGGCTGGCAGCGGCTGCGGCAGGCGGTGTGGTCGGCTGAGCCGCGGCGGCTGGGGGCGCGGCGGCCGGCGCGGCCGCGCCCCTTGCGAGCGGTATGAGGCAACCAAACAGGCACGCCGCAGCGATCAGCGCAGCACGTAAGCGGATCAAACGGCTAGCCTCCCATGTGAAGCCTCAACCCGAAGAAACCGCACTACCAGACGGATACCCGGGCGGGCAAAGCGGGGTCGGACAATAGTCGCCGACCCCAGGCAGCGCCAGCCGTCACAGCTTGGGTGACCTCACCTCTCCTGCCTTGCGGGAGAGGTCGGTTCGCGCAACGAACGGGGTGAGGGTCCGCGCGCCGAAGCACCTGACTCGCCGACGCAATCAGCCCGCTGTGGCCATGACGGCGGTGCGGAGCGCTACGATGGCCGCCCCAGCCCGTCACCGCCGGCCCCCAAACGTCATGGCCGGCGAAGGCCGGCCATCCACGTCTCTTCTTCGCCGGTGACCGAAGTGTCCTTGAAGAGTCGACGAACCGGCCGACTGGCATAACGGCGCGCCGCGCCTCGTGGCCTCCCATCCACGGCCCGTGCGGTAACGAGTGATTTTTGATTCGCACGGAGGAAGCGCGGAGGACCACGGGGAACACGGGGCCCCGCATGCTTCCGGCGGAGTCGTTCACAGAACAGGTCATCGGAGTGGCAGTCGCTGCGACTGATAAATGGCCTCCGCCGGTACGTCTGTAGTGGTCTGCCCACTGACGCTGAGTCGCCGGCGGAGAGGGGACCAGCCTAGGCCAGCTTGCCACGAGCCCGCGCCACGTCCGCCAGAAGATCAATCGGTCAAAATCTCTGTGCGGCGGTACTAGCCACCGCAATAAGGAAGCCGCCCGACAATAGTCTCGACGACGCCGCGCATATCGTCGCTGAACCGGGCGAACTCGTCCTCCGCGACCAGGCCGAGTACGCACATACGGCCAATCTGTATGACGGCCGTCGACCGCCGCATGTCGTCAAACGCATCCTCAAGCTGGTGGTCGCGATCCCTGATCAGCTTGCATATCGCCAGATATAGTTCGTGGTTCCCACGCGACGTATCGGATGCGGCTCCAACGATGTCCGCAAGCACCCGCTTGCAGAACCGGTCCAGCGCGATCGGATGCAGCGCCCTCAACTCCTTCCAATCGCGCTCCGCGAGATGACGCTCCACGATCGGCCTCAAGTACGCCACAACGCCGGAACCCGACTCTTGCGCCCTCTGCGGTTCGACTTCGCTCGTCCCGCCCGCTCAGAGATGCGCCAGCATCTCCTCCGCCTTGCTCACCTCGAACCCGCCCGGCTGCTCGATCGCCAGATACGTCACCTTGCCGTCCTGCGCGAGCAGCGCATAGCGCTGGCTGCGCACGCCCATGCCGCGCCCGATCAGGTCGAGTTCCAGCCCCATCGCCTTGGCGAACGCGCCCGACCCGTCGGCCAGCATCGTCAGCTTGCCGTCAGCGCCCTGCTGCTTGCCCCAGGCGCCCATCACGAACACATCGTTCACCGCGATGCAGGCGATGGTGTCCACGCCCTTCGCCCGGAAGGCGTCCGCATTCTCCACGAACCCCGGCAGGTGCCGGTTGCTGCAGGTCGGCGTGAACGCACCCGGCACCGCGAACAGCACCACTTTCTTGCCCTTGAAGATCTCGTCGGTAGAGGTCTCCTTGGGCCCCTCCGGCGTGGCCATCATCAGCTTCATCGACGGGATCGTGTCGCCGACCTTGATCGTCATGGGATTGCCTCGCTTGTTGTGGACCTTTGCCAGCCGCACCCTCCTAGCGCCGCCCGCCGCCCGAGTCACGCCGGCCGGCCATGGCTTGCAGCCACCGGGGGACGGACCAAGATGGAGTGCATGGCACGCACACCACGCCCGGCTCCGCCGTCCGCCGATCAGTTCCTCACCGGCCAGCTTCTCATTGCCATGCCGGTGATGGCCGACCCACGCTTCGCGCAGAGCGTCATCTACGTCTGCGCCCATACGCCGGAGGGCGCGATGGGACTGGTGGTGAACCGCCCGCTCGCCAAGCCCAGTTTCGATGACCTGCTGCGCCAGCTCGAGATCGAGCCGCTCCCCCCGGCCCGCCGCATCCGGCTGTGTGTGGGTGGCCCGGTCGATAACGCCCGCGGCTTCGTCCTGCACACCACCGACTGGACCGGCGAAGGCAGCCTGAAGGTCAATGACGCGCTGGCTCTGACCGCCAGCCTCGACGTGCTGAAGGCGCTCGCCGAAGGCGGCGGCCCGCGCGAGGGCATCCTGGCGCTCGGCTATGCCGGCTGGGGCCCCGGCCAGCTCGAGGACGAGATCCACCAGAACGCCTGGCTGTCGCTGCCGGCGCAGGAGCATCTGGTCTTCGGCGCCGAGCACGAAACCAAGTGGCGCCGGGCCCTGGCCACGATGAAGATCGACCCGCTGCTGCTGTCCGGTTCCGCCGGGCACGCCTGACGTCCACCTCTCCCGCTCTGCGGGAGAGGTCGCCGCGTGGCAGCGCGGCGGGTGAGGGTGCCGGCGCAAGCTGCCGATTCCGCCCACCGTCAATATGCCCTAACCTTCCCGGCATGATCCCATTCCAACTCCATCGGCGAATCCCGCTGGTGCGAAGGCCATTCTACCAGCGCGACGCAATGACAGCGGAGCGCGACACAATCGCAGCGGAGAGAGATGCCCTGAAGACGCGGCTTGGCTGCGTCGAGCAGCAATTGGCTGCCCTCTACCATAACGGCGCTGTTGCAGAAAACGCCACAGGCGACGCGGTGGACGGCGTCGCGGCCACGGTCGAACGGCACTGGGACAACGCGGTCAAAGCATTGGCGCACGTACCGCCCAACAGTACATGGTGGCTCGCACCCGTCGTAATTCGCCATATCAACCGCATCGTCTGCGGAGAACCGATCGATGGTCTTCATGCCGGCTTTCATCGGCTGATCGGGCTGGCTATGGCCGACTCACCTCGTCCACGCCGCGCACTATCCGTGGGTTGCGGAATGGCGAGCAAGGAAATGGATGCCCTGGCAGCCGGTATAATCGACACATTCGATTGCTACGATGTCAGCGCGAACGCAATCCGCGCGGGACAGGAATTGGCGATGGCCCGCGGGCTCCCGGAAAGGATCATGTTCCACCATGGAGATCCATTTACCTTTGAAATCAAGCACGATTTCGATCTTGTTTACTGGAACAATGCGCTACATCATATGATGGACACTCGCGCTGCAATTGAATGGAGTCGGGACCATCTTTGCGATGGCGGTGTCTTTGCAATGGACGATTATGTCGGCAATACCCGCATGCAACATTCGCCGGAGCTGGTGGCATGGGGCACTCGTTTGCTGGGCATGCTTCCCGAGTATCTGCGCCGCCACTGGAACGGTGTGGATGTTTTGCCCGCCGTGATCGGCGTCGTGCCGGCGGAAGACATGGCGCGCGTGGACCCGTCCGAATGCGCCGACAGCGGATCGATCCTGTCATCCGTGCAGTCGATCTTTCCAAACGCGCAAATCATAAAAACCGGAGGCGCGGCCTACGTTATTGCGCTCTGTAATACAATCCAGAACTACCGAAGCGAGACCGAACTGGCATTGAAACCCAATGTGCAGTTGCCGTCGCCAGGAAAGTTTGACTCCCGGACCGGACAAAGCGCCGAAACATCGACCTGAGGCGATGCCCGCCCGCCTTGCCATCGCAAGCCATGCGAGACACGCATGCCCCCTAACAGGAAGGATTTCTTGATTTTTATCTAATCCTATGCTTATATGCCTGTCATGTCCCACACCGCCCCCGCCGAAGCCGTCCAGCCCGATCCCCATCGGGCCGTGTCCGCGCGCCCCGGCCCCGCCGGTGTCGGCAACATCCTTCGCCTCCTCCATACCCTGATCGCCTACGGCAGGAACGTCGTCCAGACGCTGCGCGAGACCGACGACCCCAAGACTCTCCCCTGGTTTGCCGTCCTCACCAGGATCTTCGACACCACCAATCCAGCCCTGATCACCGTCTACATGATCCGCGGTCTGCTCCGCGCCGTCGCCCTCCAGGCCAGGCTCGGCAAGGGCCTCGCCTCCCTGTCCACCCTCTCCTCGCCGCAGAACCGAGCCGCCGAGCGCACCGACGCCGAGAGCGCGCCAAGCCGCGCCCCCGCCCCACGCCGCCCGCCCGCCATCGGATGGAGGACCTTCCCCCCGGGCTGGCCGGCCTACGATTCCGCCCTC
>Ga0335074_10008600_pt1 | contig 14189 bp, 9 predicted proteins | sample Lox_Sample_23_FD_206715 | JGI IMG/M metagenome (GOLD analysis project Ga0335074, IMG submission 206715) | Soil microbial communities from Loxahatchee National Wildlife Refuge, Florida, United States - Lox_Sample_2.3 | ecosystem: Environmental > Terrestrial > Soil > Wetlands | place: USA: Florida...
ACAATCTTCCGACGCGTCTCGAGTTTATGTTCGGGCCGGTACCGCATGAGTATAGGATGCTGCGGATCATCTGAAAGCGCAATTTCCGAAGCAACTCGGCGGAGACGAAGAATTTCGAATCCATAGGATGATGTACATCATCCTACGAGCGGGCAGGGTAGCAACTCTTTTCTCAGGAGGCCTGAAATGTCAGCGGAAAATATCTTTAGAATTCATCTGGTTTTCGGTTACGTCGCGTGGCTGCTTTGCTTTAACGCCTATCTTTGGCCCTGGCTCAAGGCCGCGAATCGGTTCGACGCTCAACGTGCGATCGCTACTCTGCACAGCTTCCGATTCTTTGGGCTTGTCTTCATCCTCCCCGGAATCGTCGGCCCCAATATGCCCCCCGGCTTCGCAACATTCGCCGCCTATGGTGACTTCTTAACCGGCGTGCTCGCCTTGTTGGCGCTTCTCACGGCAAGGATACGGCCGCTGTTCTGGTTTTTCGTCGTCGCCTTTAATGTCGTGGGGCCGATTGACATCATCGTCGACTACTACCACGCCATTCGGACTGGCCTCGATGCGATGCCGGGCCAATTCGGCGCCGCCTATGCGATCCCGGTCATTTACGTGCCATTGTTGATGATCACGCATGTCGTCGCATTGTATTTGTTGCTCCGTCCTCAAGTGAGTAAGTAACTGACAACAATTTCGGGGAAACGACTATGGCCGATTCCATCATCAACACACACTGTTGAGCGACTCGCTCGTTTCCCCCGTTCACAACTTCTGCAAATTTTCTCTCCCGCCGCAACCCCAATGCATCCCGCAACTTACCCGCTCCGCGTTCGATCGCTACCCTTCACGCCTTTCTTCCCGCCTGCTACGTTGTAGCCGCCATGAGCTCTCATCCGCTCTCCACCGCCGCTTCCGCCGCCGCACCGGAATCGCACGCCGCTCCCGTTTCCGAAGCGAAACGCATCGCCAACGCCGCGAATGCTCAACTGTCTACTGGTCCCGCATCGGCGGACGGTAAGGCCAAATCCTCGTTGAATGCGCTCAAAAATGCGCTCACCGGCCGCACAGTCCTGCTCCCCAGCGAGGATGCCGCCGCGTACGAACGACACGTCCGCGATTACGAAAAGGAACTCCGTCCCGTCGGCCAGCGCGAATGCGATCTGGTGCAATCCATTGCCGATTCCTCCTGGCGGCTCCAGCGCATCCCCGCCCTCGAATTCGCAATCTACGCGCAGGGCCGCATCCAATTCGCAAACCAGTTCGACGACCATGAGCCCGGACTGCGTCCCGCCCTCATCGAACTGCACACCGCGCTCGCCTTCGAAAAACAGCTCCGCAATCTACATCTCCAGGAAGCGCGCCTCCATCGCCGCCGCGAAAAGGACCTCGCCGAGCTCCGCCAGGCTCAATCCGACCGCCAGAATCGCGACACCCAAACTCTCGAAACCGCCTATCGCCTCTACACTCAGGCCAAACGGGACAATAAACCTTTCAAGCCAGCAGAACTTGGCTTCGAATTTTCAATTGCCGACATCGAGTCTTACAGCGCCGCCAACGCCGTCCTGGATATCGCTTACGCCGCCTTCAAACGAGCCGCCGCCGCACGAACACAGGCTGCCTAGGCCCATGCGTCTGACCTTACCGCGGCAGTTTAGTCCCGTTTTTAACCGCTTCCACAACCTCGCGGATGCCGTTAGTGACTACCTCCGGCTCATCAATAATCACCATGTGAGAACTATGCGCCGCAAGCATCTGCTTACTGTCTCGTGAGAGCGTCAGCAGCTTCGTCTGGAGCCCCTCGTACCCAATCGCATCATTATTGGTTCGAACAACAATCAGCGGCCGATCGCCCAACGGGTGCGCACGGCTCCTCGTCGCATCGTCCACCGTTGCAAAACACTCTGCGGCCATCTCCACACTTGGCCGCAAGGGGGAAATCGACATGGCCCACGTGTGAAGATTCCGGTCCAACTCAGGCAGCTTGCCAAAGTTCCGGTCGTCCTCGATGCCTAGCGCAATGGGCGTCTTGTAAATCAGAACGGGAGGACTATCCACCGAACCGGCTAAAGACCCGGCCGGGGCCTCGGAAGTGCGCGCCGTATCCGGCCCGGCGTCTATGAATGCGTGATCCACGATGACCATTCCCGCAACTTCCTGCGGAAAATCATGAGCATATAGGCGCGCAATGAGTCCCCCAATCGAAAACCCAACCAGCACGTAAGGGCTTCCGATATCGGCATTCTGAAGGACGCGATGAATTTCTGACACTCTATCGGTGCAGCGCGGAACACGCAGCCCCTGTTGAGCCCCCGGGAACGGATCACTCCAGGCAGTTCCCGACGGATCGTAGGTGCAGATCCTCGCGAATTTTGCAACCTCCGGCTGAATCAGTCCCCAATCGAACGAGAATCCTCCGCCCACAACCACCACAGTCGGATTTGTCGCGCCGGTGCAGTAAAGGTGCACGCGATAACCACCGGCGTCGATCAGCTTTCCAAGCGGAGGCGGAACGGTCTGCGCGGCTGCAACGTCACCCGCCATGACGATGCCTGCGCATAAGCATAGAATGACTGCTCTCATGCCCCTCGTAGCCCTATTGTCGACCACCGGCTGCATCCACAAACCTGCTGTGCCCATTGCAGTAGCCGGCGCGTCTACGGAAAACTCGTACATGGATCTGGTCGCAGGCGGCCGTCTTCGAATAGTCGTCCCGATCGCCACCGGTTACGAAATCTCGCATTATCTGATCGAGCCACGGCACGCTGGACAAGTCCGACTCCGCTTCGTGTCCGCCGCAATCACACGAAATGGGGTAACTGCTGAAGAGACGGGCGCGCCAGCGCTGCCATTCGCTCTCCCGCGAGCGGCGCAACACATTCGTCTGATCTATCTCGTGCGCAAAAGCTCGGCCGACCACAAAATGGCGATCGCCGCTTCGAAGAACCTCCCAGCGCTAAATGCCTTTACCGGACGGTTTCAGACCGATCCAAACATCTGCGATGGCGATCCCGCACTATTCTGTTCCTGGGTCCCGTCCGGCGTCGCGATCCGGCCTGAGTAAATGAAGCATTCAAGCAGCATGCTCCTTATCGAAGACTTCGAATGTCCGTCCCGATTGCGCCAGTTCCTTCAGCAAAGGCGCCGGTTCCCATAAATCCGCGCCGTGCTGGGCTTTGAACTCCTCGACACGCGCCAAAACATTTTTGAGTCCCACCGTATCGGCGTAGAACATCGGCCCGCCGCGCCAGGCCGGGAACCCATATCCGAACAAGTACACAACATCGATATCGGCCGCGCGCAGCGCAACGCCCTCGGCCAGCAGCTTGGCGCCCTCGTTCACCAGCGCGTACACGCACCGGTCCACAATCTCTTCTTGCGGAATCTCTCGCCGCTGAATGCCCGCCTCGCGTGCCGTCTTCTCAATCAGCTCTGCTGTCTCCGGGTCTGCCGACGGCTTGCGCTCCGCGTCGTATTGCGACCACCCGCGCCCCGTCTTCTGTCCGAAGCGCCCCAGCTCGAACAGCTTATCGGCAACCAGCGGCTCGCGCACGCCGGGCTTCCGCAAATGCTTCGCCTCCCGCCGGATGTGATAGCCGATGTCGAGCCCCGCCAGATCGTCCATTGCCAGCGGCCCCATCGCCATTCCGAAATCATAGAGCGCCTGGTTCACCTGTTCCACCGTGGCGCCCTCTTCCACCAGAAACTGCGCCTCGCGCAGATACGGCCCCACCATCCGGTTGCCAATGAATCCATGCGCATTCCGCGCCAAAACCGCTACTTTGTTCAGCTTCTTGCCAAGCGCCATCGCCGTCGCGATCACGTCATTGCTGCTCGCTTTGCCCCGCACCACCTCCAGCAGCTTCATCACATTCGCAGGGCTGAAGAAGTGTGTGCCGATCACCATTTCCGGCCGGCTCGTCGCCGCCGCGATCTCGTCGATGTCCAGCGTCGAGGTGTTCGAGGCCAAAATGGCGGCTGGTTTCGCGATCTTTTCCAGTTCACCGAAGACTTGCTTCTTCACCTGCATGTTCTCGAATACCGCTTCGGTAATAATGTCCGCCTGCTCGAAGCCCTCGTAGCCGAGCTGCGGCGTGATGCGCGCCATCCGTTCGTCCATGGCGGCCTGGGTCAAGCGGCCCTTCTTCACCGTCTTCGCGTAATTGTTCCGAATCACCGCCATGCCGCGGTCGAGCGCAACCTGCGCGGTCTCCTTTACGATCACCGGGATGCCCGCGTTCGCATAGTTCATTGCGATTCCGCCGCCCATGGTGCCCGCGCCGATCACCGCCGCCCGCCGGATTTCCGCGATCTTCACATCCTTCGGCAGGCCGGGAATCTTGCCCACCGCGCGCTCGGCGAAGAACACATGAATCAACGCCTTCGATTGCGTCGAATGCAGGCACTGCTGAAAAAGCTCGGCTTCCCGCTTGCATCCTTCCTCAAACGGCAGCTTCGTCGCCGCTTCCACCGCATCGATCGCGGCCAGCGGCGCAATCATGCCGCGCCCTTTCTTGCGAGCTTGCTCTCGCGCCATCGAGAACATCATCGGGAACGCGCCTGCCAGTTTTCCATTGCGCTCGCGCGTCTTCCGCACCGGTTTATTGAGCACTTCGCGCGCAAACTCAATGGCGCCTTCCAGCAGATCGCCCTCTACAATCCGGTCCACGATGCCGGCCGAAAAGGCCTCCTGCGCATTCACCGGCTCGCCCGCCGCGCACATCTCGAGCGCCTTCATGACCCCGGCAAGCCGAGGCAGCCGTTGCGTCCCTCCCGCGCCCGGAATCAACCCGAGCTTCACTTCTGGCTGGCCCACCTGCGCCGTCGGCGTCATCACGCGGTAATGTCCCGCCATGGCCGTCTCCAAACCGCCGCCGAATGCTTGGCCGTGAATCGCCATCACCACCGGTTTCGGGCAATCTTCAATTGCCAGCAGGAATGGCAGCAGCGTCAGCGCTGGCCGCTCGCCCGAAACAATCTTTCCGAACTCTCGAATATCCGCGCCTGCAATAAACGTTCGTCCGGCGCCGATCACGACAATCGCGCGGACTTGCGCGTCGGCTTCGGCCGCGTGAATGGCCGCCTCGATGCCTTCCGGAACTCCCGGACCAATCGCGTTCACCGGCGGATTGTCGATTGTAATCACCGCCACATCGCCCCGCGCCGCGAAGCTCACAAGTTCACTCATCAGGTCCCCCTTTGTAGGTATATACTGTGGCTTCCCGCGATCATTAGAAGATGGCGATCAAAGAAGCTGTTATCGTTGCGAGTTCACGCACCGGGCTCGCCAAATCGTACCGCGGATCGTTCAACATGACGCGTCCGGAGGATCTTGCGGCGCATTGCATCCAAGACGTTCTGCGCAAAACGCCACAACTCGATCCTGGTGAGATTGAAGACGTGATCCTCGGCTGTGCCCAGCCTCACGGGCCCCAGGGCATGAACGTTGCCCGGCTTTCGGCCGTTCTCGCGGGCCTGCCGGTCACCGTTGCGGCTACCACCGTCAATCGATTCTGTTCCTCGGGCCTGCAGGCCATCGCGATGGCGGCGCACGAGATCATCCACGAAGGTGCCGAGGCGGCGATAGGTGGCGGTGTCGAAAGCATCAGCCTCACTCCACAAGATGTCAATCCGCATTTGATGCTCATGAAGAAGGCGCCCGGCCTCTACATGCGCATGGGCGATACCGCCGAAGTCGTCGCGAAAAAGTATCAGATTCCGCGCGAAGTGCAAGACGAATATGCTCTCGCCAGCCAGCAACGCACCGCTCGTGCGCAACAGGAGGGCTTCTTCGCCGGCGAGATTGCGCCCATGCGGGTCACCATGACCCTTTTGGACAAGAAGACCGGCGAAAAAATCGGTACAAAAGAAGTCTGTTGCGATCGCGACGAGTGCAATCGTCCCGATACCACTCTCGAAGGCCTGCTCGCCCTCAAGCCGCATTTCGATCCAAACAGCGGAATGGGAACGGTAACTGCCGGCAATTCATCCCAGCTCTCCGACGGCGCTTCGGCGACATTGCTGATGTCGCGCGACCGTGCGGATTCGCTCGGCGTTTCCTACAAGCTCATCTTCCGAGGTTTTGCAGTCGCCGGTTGTGAGCCCAAGGAGATGGGAATCGGTCCCATCTTCGCGGTACCGAAACTGCTCAAGCGTCACGGACTCGAGATCGGCGATATCGATCTTTGGGAGCTCAATGAGGCCTTCGCGGTGCAGGTGGTCTATTGCCGTGATCGCCTGGGCCTCCCGATGGAAAAGCTCAACGTGAATGGCGGGTCTATCTCGATCGGCCATCCCTTTGGCGTGACGGGATCGCGCCTGGTCGGTACCATTGCCAACGAACTGGCGCGCCGTCCCGGTTCACGATACGGCGTGGTCACTATGTGCGTCGGCGGCGGCCAGGGCGCCGCTGGTTTGTTCGAAGCCGTGCATTGAGCGCACACGTGTGGCTCAATCGCGCTCTCTTCGGCATTTCCCCCGACGAGGCCTCGTTCTCGCGCCGTGGCTTTCAAGACACGACACCCGCCAAGCGTGCCCATCTCGAGAACATTGGTCGCAGTTTCATTTCCGGCTACCTGACCGCGCTCGAGACTCGTGAGCTCGACGCCGTAGGGCAGATCCTGAACGCAGTTGCCGCGGAGTTTCGGGGCTTCGCGTTCGAAGGCGCCGGAATGGGTTTAGCCCTGACAGATCACGTCTGGCTGCGCCGGTCACAGAGGTTCAGACAATTTCTTGAAGGACCCGCGGCCGCGCACCGCTACATGCTGTATGTGGGTCAAGGCTGGGCAGTTGCACGAATTCCTTGGCTGCGCCGGAGTGCCGAAAAAGCCCGCAGCAGCCACGATACATGCCTCGACTGGCTCATTATCGACGGCTATGGTTTTCACGAAGGCTATTTCCACTGGCGATCCGCCATCGCAGAAATGCGAGTGCCGCGCGGGCTTTCTGGGTATGCGGCCCGCGTTTTCGATCAGGGCTTGGGCCGCTCTCTCTGGTTCTTCAACGGAGCGGATGTGGCGCGCGCGGCCGCATGCATCAATCGCTTTGTCCCGCAGCGCCGGGCCGACCTCTGGAGCGGTCTCGGCCTGGCCGCTACCTACGCAGGCGGCGTTGGCGAAGCAGAGCTGAACGAACTGCTGCGCCTCGCGGGTGAATATCGTAGCCACTTGGCGCAAGGGGCGGCTTTCGCCGCAAAGGCCCGTCACTTGGCGGGAATTCAAACGCCCCATACTGAGATTGCCTGCCAGATCCTTTGTGGCATATCGAGTTTACAGGCAGCCTCGCTGACCGATTCGGCCCTCGCCGCCGCACAGCGCCCGGCCGCTGTCGGCGAGCCGTACGAAGCTTGGCGCTCGGAAATTCGCGCACAATTGCAAATTGTGCAAACCTCCTTTTCGAGATCCTCATAAAAGACTCCGCATTGTGGGAAAATAGGCAGGATTATTGGCCAGGACGGAGAGGTACGCGCTTGAAAAGCCCCGCAATTGCGATCGTCGGCATGGCTTGCCGTTACCCCGACGCCCCTTCTCCAGGCGAACTGTGGAACAACGTATTGGCTCAGAGGAGGGCTTTTCGGCGTATCCCGCCAGAGCGCCTCAACCTGGACGATTACTGGTCGAGCGACCCGAACCAAGCCGATACCACGTACGCTACCGAGGGCGCCTTTCTCGCGAATTACGAGTTTGATCGGGTCAAATTCCGCGTCTCAGGTGACGCCTACCGCGCCTCCGATATGGCTCATTGGCTGGCTCTTGACGTGGCGGCCGATGTGCTTGCGGACGCTGGTTTCACAGGTGGCGACGGGCTCCCGAAATGTAGTACGGCGGTCTATCTTGGCAACACCCTGACCGGCGAATCATCGCGCGCCCAGTTGATGCGGCAGAGATGGCCGTTCGTGCGGCGTGTGTTGGCTGCTGCTCTCGCTGAGGACGGGTACTCTGACAATCGAATTCCCGCGCTGCTTGAAAGAATAGAGGCGACCTACAAAAATCCCTTCCCGGCACCTGGGCCAGAATCGCTCGTGGGCGGCCTTGCCAATACCATTGCCGGCAGAATCTGCAATTTCTTCAATCTGCAGGGCGGCGGCTATGTGGTCGACGGAGCCTGCGCATCGTCCCTGCTCGCTGTCGCGCAAGGTTGTTCGGCCCTGGTCTCCGGGGATGCCGATGCCGCTCTGGCGGGCGGTGTCGATCTCAGCATCGACCCGTTCGAACTGGTCGGCTTCGCCCGAGTTGGCGCGCTTGCAAAACACCTTATGCGCGTGTACGACAAACGTTCCGCCGGCTTCTTGCCGGGCGAGGGATGTGGGCTGGTTCTGCTGATGCGAGAAGCCGACGCGATGGCTGCTAAGCGGCAGATCTATGCCCTGATCCGCGGTTGGGGCATTTCGTCCGATGGCGCCGGTAGCATGACGCGCCCTGAGGTCGCTGGTCAAACGCTCGCTCTGGAACGAGCCTACCGGCGCGCCGCAATTGACATTACTTCCGTGGGCTATTTCGAGGGCCACGGGACAGGTACTGAGATTGGCGATCTCACCGAATTGGCAGCCATTGGCGCGTTGCGCCGCCGGAAACCGGACGCGCAGCCTGCGGTCATCGGCTCCATCAAGGCAAATATCGGCCACACTAAAGCTGCGGCGGGTGCGGCTGGTCTCATCAAAGCGGCCATGGCTTTACATTCTCGCGTGCTGCCGCCCACAACCGGTTGCGACGACCCGCATTCTGAGCTTACTGGAGAACGGCCCGCTCTCCGCGTGTTGCGCGAGCCCGAGCCATGGGTAACTAGCGGCGCTCGTTTTGCCGCCGTGAGCGCCATGGGTTTCGGCGGCATCAACACTCACATTGTTTTGGAAGAAGCCGGGGCCACATGTCGGACTCCGGCGAGACGCGAACTTCGCACCCTTGCGAGTTCCCCACAAGACGCGGAACTCTTCGTCTTTGCGGCCGAAAGTGCATCGGCGCTGATTGCCCGGCTCTCTGCACTTGTTGAAATTGCTCGTCATCTCTCGCTCGCGGAAATGTGCGATGCCGCGGCCGCTCTGTACAGTTCAGCAACCGGCCCGTTCCGTGCAGCGCTGGTTGCCTCAACCCCGCTTGAGCTTCTCGAGAAATCGATTGCGCTGCGCGATCTGGTGCAAAGCGGCGTTACACATCACATCCAGCCGTCAAAATCCATCTACTTGTCGTCTGCCGGGCAACAGCCTCGCATCGGCTTGCTCTTTCCCGGACAGGCGGCGCCGGTGCGAAGGACGGCGGGTACCTTCGGCCGCCGCTTCGCCGAATGCGAACGGCTCTATCTTGATGCCGAAATCCCCGCTGGACCTGATACAGATACGTCTATCGCTCAGCCTGCGGTTGTCACGGCCTCACTCTCCGCATTGTCCGCGCTCACCGCTCTCGGGATCACGGGCGACCTCGCGGTTGGTCACAGTTTAGGAGAGATTACTGCCCTAAGCTGGGCCGGAGCAATCGACGCCCCGGCCGCCATTCGGCTGGCGCACACGCGCGGCCGCTCCATGATGGCCTACGCAACCCAAGGCTCGATGGCCAGTATCGCTGCCCCGGCCGAGCGAGTCGAATCGATACTTGCACCGGGCCTCGTGATCGCCGCCATCAACGGTCCGCATCAAACTGTCGTAAGCGGCGAACCGCAAACCATCTCCGATGTCACCAAGTGTGCGCGGGCCCGCGGCTGGCACGTGTCAACGCTCCCGGTAGCTCATGCGTTTCACTCTCAATTGATGGCTGCTGTAGCGCCCGTACTGGCTGCATCCTTCGAGGATGAGCGCTTCCATCCTCTCCAGCGCCCCGTCTATTCGACGGTCTTGGGCTGCCTCTTGCCCAGCGATGTCAATCTGACTGACCTGCTGACGCGCCAGGTCACGCAGCGGGTCGAATTTCAATCGGCCATCTCCGCCGCAGCGCCGCAAGTGGATCTGTTCATCGAAGTCGGTCCGGGCGCCATGTTGTCCGGCTTGGTGTCTCAATCATTCCCGATACCCGCCATTTCGCTCGATGCGGGAAGCGAATCCTATTGCGGCTTGCTGAACGTTGCGGGCGCTGCATTCGCGCTTGGAGCCCCCGTACGGCTGTCGGCACTCTTCGAAAGCCGATTCACCAAGCCATTCGCGATGGCTAGGCCGACATTCCTGGCGAATCCTTGTGAATCAGCTCCGCGCCTGCAAGCGCCCGGTTCGCGCAGCCAAACACCCAAGCCGATCAGCGAGCCCGCGGTCCTTGCTCTAAAAGGCTCGGCTCTGCCAGGATCGCCCTTCGAGACCGTCCGCAGTCTCATCGCGCGCCATGTCGAGTTGCCGCCGGCGGCCGTCCGGGAAGATCATCGCCTGTCTTCCGATCTACACCTGAACTCAATTGCTGTAGCTCAGATTGTGGCGCAAGCTGCCCGCGAGCTGGGCGCTCCGGCGCCTTTGATGCCTACCAGCTTTGCAAACGCCACTGTGGCTACTCTCACCGGAGCGCTCGTCGAGACGGGGCGGAACGCCCCCGATCATCGTGAGCCTTTGCCTGCCGGTCTCGCGTCGTGGGTCCGATGCTTCGCAATCGAGTGGATTGCAGAGGCCGGCCTCGCACGGTTGCAGCCGCCCACGGGCGCATCCAACTGGCGCATCGTGATGCCCGAAGATCACCCGTTAAAGGACGCGCTTCGTCAGGCGTTCTCCAAACCCGGTAGCGGAGTGTTGCTGTGCCTGCCTCCCGGCGCGGGAGACAATCAGGCGCGTCTGCTTCTTGAGGCGGCACGGCGGCTGCAACCCGACGGTGACCATTTCGTCTTGCTTCATCACGGTGATGGCTCGAGCGGCTTTGCTCGCTCATTGCGCATGGAGTATCCGCGCGTCGATGTCTGTGTGATTCAAATTCCTGTTTCGCCCGCGGCCTACGAACAGGCGTATCTCGAAGCAGTCGGCACGCAAAGTTTTGCAGAGATCTCATACGACGAAGCCGGCACACGGCGTGTCCCTCGCCTTCGCCCGGTTCCGATTCCGAATTCCGCGCAGCCGTTTCTAGGCGAACAAGACGTGCTGCTGGCCTCCGGTGGCGGCAAGGGCATCGGGGCCGAATGCGCGTTCGCGCTCGCCCGAGCCGCTTCTGCGCGGCTTCTCATCCTAGGCCGTTCTGCGCCCGAAGACGATACCGAGTTGGCTCAGAATCTGGATCGTATGTCGGCCGTCGGCGTCCGCTATAAATATCTCCGAGCAGATATTAGTGATCGCGCAGCAGTTGCGGCAGCAATTCAAGAAGGCGAACGCGTCTTCGGCAAGGTGACTGCCATTCTGCACTCGGCCGGACGCAACGTCCCTGCTGCGATAGAGTCTCTCGACGCCGGTGCTGTCGCGGCTACGCTCGTTCCCAAGGTGGACGGCCTTCGCAATCTGCTGGCGGCCGTTTCCCCTGAATCCCTGCGGCTGCTGCTTTCCTTCGGCTCTATCATCGGTCGGATGGGAATGCGCGGTAACGCCGATTACGCTCTGGCGAACGAACGCCTGCGGCAAATAACAGAAGACTTCGGCACCGTCCATCCCTCCTGCCGATGCCTTACGCTCGAATGGTCGCTCTGGTCCGGAGTCGGCATGGGAGAACGCCTGGGAACTGTGGAATCGCTTGCCCAGGAAGGCATCACGCCCATTTCGCCTGAGCGGGGCACGGCAATCTTGCAATCGATTCTCGCAAAGCAGGACCTGCCATCCTCTCTAGTTGTCGCAAGCCGTTTCAAGAATCTACCCGAGCTGCCGTTCGAACAGGCCGATCCACCGCTCTTGCGCTTTCTGGAACGCACCAAGCTCTTCGTGCCCGGCGTCGAGCTGATCGCGGACGCCAGATTATCCCTTTCCTCTGACCCTTACTTGAAGGACCATGTCTTTGAACGAACGACGCTCGTGCCGGCGGTCATGGGAATGGAAGCCATGGCGCAAGCAGCTGCCGCAGTCAGCAGCGGTACAAGTGCGATAGTTTGGCGCGATGTTGCCTTCGAGCGTCCGATTACGGTCCCGCAAAACGAGCCTGCCTCGATCCGGGTCTATGCGAGCGGCGATTCCAGCGGGAACATAGCCGTCGCGATCCGCGCGGAACAGACCGGGTTCCAAATCGATCACTTTCGCGCCAACATCAGGCTTGAAAACGCGCCGCCATTCGCCCCAGTTGACCAGCCGCAGGAGCTGGCCTCGGCTCCTGCGATTGCTCCTGACCTAGACCTCTATGGAAGCATACTATTTCAATCGGGCCGCTTTCAGAGACTTCTAGGGTACTCGTATTTGACCGCAACCGCCTGCCGCGCGCACCTTAAAGGCGCTGGCTCAGACAGCAATGCCGCGCGCTGGTTCGGGAGCTATTATCCATCGCGTCTCTTGTTGGGTGATCCCGGCGTTCGCGATGCGGCCATTCACGCGATTCAGGCCTGCATCCCGCATCGAACAGTCGTTCCCACGCGAGTGGATGAGATTCGAGCCTTTGAGAATCTCGCCGCCTCCGAAGTTATCGTCCAGGCAATGGAGCGTTCTTCAGGCGGGGGCGCGTTTGTCTACGATCTGGATCTCCTCGATACCGGCGGGCGCATTCTTGAGCAGTGGCGTGGTCTAACTCTTCGTCAAGTAGCTTCAGAGACGCTCACTTCCGTTCGGGCTATTGGCCTGATCGGGCCTTATCTCGAGCGCCGGCTTGGTGAAATTGCTCCGCAGGCAGGCATTAAGATCGCGTTCCGTGCAGATTCATCAGAAACCGCATCCATGCTCAAGCCCCTACGAGTAACTTACCGGGTCGATGGCAAGCCCGAGGCATGCACAAATGGCGACCAGCGATGCGAGACGTTTGTGTCTGCCGCTCACAGCGGTCGGTTTCGCATCGCCGTCTCGGGAAAGAGCGCTTTAGGTTGCGACCTCGAGCGGATCGTACCTCACGGCGATGAGGAATGGCGGGATCTGCTCGGGCCCGAACATTTTGCCTTTTGGAACCACTTGGCCCGCGAAAGCCCCCAGCCCGCGGAAATCGGTACGCGCCTGTGGACTGTGCGGGAGTCCTTAACTAAGCTCGGAATTCGCCTGCCGCCGCTGCTTCGCATAAGTGCGGAGCTGCCGGACGGATGGATTGAATTCGCTGCACAAGATCGCCGGATACAGACCTGCATAATAAAGCCGGATGGCGAGCCAAGCCCATTCGTTTTCGCTATCGCACATTGAACACGCGCTTCTATGAATACCGACATATTGTCGGGTTGGAAGAGACCAACCTGGTAGGCAACGTCTATTTCGTCAACCATATTCGGTGGCAAGGCCGATGCAGGGAGATGTTCCTGAAAGACCATGCGCCCGGCGTCATGCGAAGGCTTTTCGAAGATTTGAGCCTTGTCACCGTAAGTTGCTCCTGTAATTATCTTGCCGAAGTTACGGCTACAAATGAGATTTCCATTCGCCTTTATCTAGGCGAACTCAAGCAAAATCGGATTCGTTTGCGATTTGAATACTGGCGCGTGGATCAAGCGCTGGAAGAACTGGTAGCGGAGGGGAGCCAAGAGGTTGCCTGCATGCGCCGGGTTGGCAATCAGCTCGAGGTCGAAGAGGTTCCCGCCGAGTTGCGTCGCGCACTGGCTCCTTATGAGCGCCGCTGACAGCCGATGCTAAGCTGGAAATCTTGCCGTCTCCCAGTGATCGCGAAACGTTGAAGGAAATTCTGCTGCGCCGGTCCGTGCGCCGGGGCGAGTTCAAGCTCGTATCCGGCCGTACCAGCAGCGTCTATGTCGATGGTAAGCTCACTACGCTCGCCGCAGCCGCTATGCCGCTCATCGGCCGGTTGTTCCTCGAGAAAATGGAACAGCACAGGTGGAGCGCGCAAGCTATCGGCGGCCTGAGCCTGGGAGCGGATCCGATCGTAACCGCTGTGGCGCGTGAGAGCCTCGAACGGGGCCGCGTCGTCGACGCCTTCCTGGTCAGGAAAGAAGCCAAGAAACACGGCACGCAAAAATTCATCGAAGGCATCGAGCAGACCGAAGGCCTGCCCGTCGTCATTGTCGACGACGTTTGCACTACCGGCGGATCTACCGCGGACGCCATCGTCAAGGCAAAGGAAGCTGGTATGCGCGTTCTCGGCGCGATCTGTTTAGTCGATCGCGAAGCCGGTGCGCAGGAGATGCTGAAAGACCGCTTTGATTGCGATTTCGATTGGATCTTTCGCCTCAGCGAGCTGCTG
>Ga0335074_10008601_pt1 | contig 14189 bp, 12 predicted proteins | sample Lox_Sample_23_FD_206715 | JGI IMG/M metagenome (GOLD analysis project Ga0335074, IMG submission 206715) | Soil microbial communities from Loxahatchee National Wildlife Refuge, Florida, United States - Lox_Sample_2.3 | ecosystem: Environmental > Terrestrial > Soil > Wetlands | place: USA...
ACGATGAGAAACAACTGAAGAAGCTCCTGCCGCCCGCGATCCTCGCTGAAATTCCACCAATCGTGAATGCATCGGATGTGCAAACGCAGACACGTCGTATCTGGATCGGATGGGCGACGGCGGCCCTGGTGCTTGCTACTATACTTGTAGGATCTGCTTTCAGCTACTTGCGCGGCTAGCGGCCTTCGAAATGTACAAGGCTTTCTACAACTTGAAACGAAATCCCTTCGAGATCACCCCCGATCCGGGGTTCTTGTACTCGACCAAGCGGCACAACGAGGCTTTGGCATCGCTCTATTATGGAGTGCGTAGGCGCAAGGGTTTCGTGGTTTTGACCGGAGAAGTAGGTACTGGCAAGACGCTTCTCGTGCGCTGCCTGCTTCAGATCCTGCGACGTGCCGACGTGGCGTACGCCTACGTTTTCAATTCGCGCTTAACCCCGATGGAATTCCTTCAGTACATTGCCGGCGATTTTCGCCTGCCGACTTCGGGGAAATCGAAAAGCGAACTCCTTTTGGAGCTTGGCACCTATGTTATAGCTCGCGGTCAGAGAAATCTCACAACTGTCCTGATCGTGGATGAAGCCCATCACCTGTCAGTCGATGTGCTGGAAGAAATACGACTTTTAACGAACCTGGAGACGCCGCACGCAAAACTTCTGCAGATTCTGCTCATTGGACAGCCCGAACTAGACGAAAAGCTGGATGCCGACAACCTAAGACAGCTGAAACAACGAATTGCATTGCGCTCCTGCCTTGGTCCGCTTGAACTGGACGAAGCGGCTGGCTACATTCATCGCCGCCTGCAGCTGGCGGGCAGCGAAAGACCTGACATCGTTTTTCCAATCGAGACCGTTTTGGAAGTGCATCGTCACTCGCGTGGCTATCCGCGGCTCGTCAATACTCTCTGCGAGAACGGCCTTATTCATGCCTACGCCAAGCAGTCTCAATCCGTCACTCCTGAAATGATTGAGGAAATCGCCATTGACTTTCGGCTAAACGTTGTGCGCCGGTCTGCCAGCGACGGATCTGAGAAGGAACGTTCCGAAGAGGTGCAACACGCCGCGAGAACTCTGCTCGATCTTTATTCCTATCTGCGCGCGGCCCAATCGGAAGGAAGCGATCTCAGCAGACTTGTCAGAACAGGCAAACATGAGCCGATTATTTGACGCACTGCAACGAGCGGGTACGGAACAGTCGGGAGTGGAGTATCCCGATCTGGTTTCCATCGCGACCGAGGTATTCGAGTCAGAACCTGCGGAAAAACTGCAGGAACCAGTGGCAAACAAGCCGAAGTCACTTGAAATGCCCGTACCGCAATCGCTACCCGCGGAAGAATCCAGTCAAGAACCTGCTGAAGTTGCTGATTTGGACTTCCCTTCCCTGAACGTATCCGTCGCTGCGAATAGCCGACTGGTGTTTTTCAATGATCCAGACAGCCTGCCCGCCGAGAAGTTTCGTTTTCTGGGTGTGCGCCTGCGACAGATTCAACAAAATCGTTCGCTAAAGAAAGTACTCGTCACCAGCAGCATTCCAGAAGAGGGCAAGAGTTTGGTGTCAGCAAATCTGGCTGGGGTGCTCGCTCGTCGCAAACAACGAGTCCTCCTGATCGAGGGGGACCTGCGACGCCCTACTCTCGCTCAACAGTTTGGGTTGGGGCCACTGGCGGGTCTCGGCGAGTGGTTGCAGAGTGATCATCAAAGGATCTCCAATATCTACCGGCTGGCTGACTTTAATTTCTGGATGATGCCGGCGGGTCGTCCTCCGTCCAATCCTCTCGAGCTGATGCAATCGGGAAATCTCGCGCGCTTGATGGAGCATATTGGCAATCTATTCGACTGGATTGTCGTAGACTCCCCTCCATTGCTCCCTCTTGCCGACACGACGGTTTGGGCACGCGTCACCGACGGCACGTTGCTTGTTGCCCGGGTTGGAAAAACTGAGAGAGCGCAGTTGGAGCGCGCCTTGGATCTTGTAAAAAAGTCTGAGCTGCTCGGAGTTGTAGTCAACGGCTCGGAACAGACCGATTACAAGAGCTACTATCAACGCTATTCGCCCAACGGAGCGGAGTAGCCCTCCCCTCTGTCGTCCCAGGCCACAGATTAACTTTAGCTCACCCACGCGTCTGGCTTCCGAACGCTCCGTCCATAGTCATTTCTCTATCTCGACCAAGAACAATCAGGAGAAGAAGTCGTGAACTTTCGACGATCACTCGATACTTTAAGTGCTGGCCCGTTCTCAGGAACTGTCACAGATCATGATCGCGAGGTTTTAAATCAGGAAGCGTTCCATCGTGTAATTTCGCTAGAACGTCGCAGAACCGAGCGATCCCGCAAACCCTTCGTTCTTATGCTTTTGGACATGGGGGACCATTTGCATTCTGAGGCTAAGGGAAAGAGCCTGACGAAGTTACTTGGGGCGGTCTCTCTCTGCACACGAGCCACGGACGTCGCCGGCTGGTACAGGACAGACTCTGTCATTGGAGTGATGTTTACCGAAATCTCCCTTGAGGATCGCAAGACGATCGTGAGCACGATGATCGCCCGCGTCAGCGACATACTCCGGAGACATCTCAACCTCGAGCAGTTCAGTCAAGTCAGCGTTTCTTTTCACGTGTATCCGGAGGACTGGGGTCAGGACTCGGTTAAGCCTAGCAATCCAGTGTTCTATCCCGACCTAACCAGGCAGGCCGAATCCAAACGAGCATCTGGAGCGATGAAGAGGACGATGGATGTCGTCGGCAGCGTCATCGCCCTGATCTGTGCGTTTCCCCTGTTTGTCGTGATCTCTTTAGCCATCAAGGCTACATCGAAAGGGCCCATCTTCTTTCGTCAGCGGCGCATTGGGCAACACGGGCAGCCATTCGTATTTCTGAAATTCCGATCCATGTATGTCGGAAACAATGCCGGCATTCACAAGGAATACGTTCAGCAGTTGATTGCAGGAAAAGCAGAACGTCAGCCTTCCAATGGAAGTGGCGACGGAGTATTCAAGCTGACCATGGATCCACGAATCACCAAAGTCGGGTCTTTCCTACGCCGGACGAGCTTGGACGAACTGCCACAGTTTATCAACGTGTTGAAGGGCGAAATGTCGCTAGTCGGTCCTCGTCCTCCGGTGCCCTACGAAGTTGAGGCTTACGATCTATGGCATCGAGGCCGATTGCTCGAAGCGAAGCCAGGGATTACCGGATTGTGGCAGATCAGTGGACGAAGTCGCGTCACCTTTGATGAGATGGTTCGCCTCGATTTGCGTTACGCACGCTCGTGGACACCTTGGATGGACGTGCAGATTCTTATCCGAACACCCGGTGCTGTGTTACTCGGCGAAGGCGCTCACTAGCAGCGACACTTCTTCTACCTTCCTCTCTCCTCGAAAGGATTTACAGATGGTTACCTACCTCGCCAATCCGGATCTCCACACCGGGCAAAAGCCCGGATCCGATCTAGTCAAGTTTGGAGTCATCGGGTATGGCTATTGGGGGCCGAACGTCGTTCGCAACCTCAAACAACTCGAGGCCACGGACGTCGTGGCGATTTGCGATAAAAGCGCGGCGTCCAGACAACGTGTCCGAAAAGCATATCCGCAGGTTGTGATTACGGAAGACCCCGTCGAACTCATCACTTCTCCGAATGTCGATGCAATCGCCGTGGTCACTCCAGTGTGGACGCATTATGAGCTGGCCAAAGCCTCGCTCGAGAATGGCAAGCATATCTTCGTTGAGAAACCGTTCACCAGCACTGCGGCGCAAGCGGAAGAGTTGATCGAACTCGCTGCTAACAAGAACCTGAAAATCATGGTGGACCATACTTTCTTGTTCACTGGCGCGGTGCGAAAGATCAGGCATTTGTTGGATGAAAATGCACTCGGCAAGCTGTATTACTACGATTCAACCCGAGTAAATCTTGGGCTGTTTCAGCACGATGTGAATGTGATTTGGGACCTCGCGCCGCACGACCTCTCGATCATGGACTATCTGATCCAAGGACGCCCTGAAGCGGTAGTGGCAACTGGACAGACTCACCTGAACGGCTATGAAGACGTCGCCTTTATGACTCTATACTTTCCCGACAAGGTCATTGCGCATCTCAATGTCAATTGGCTTTCGCCAGTGAAGGTTCGCACGACCTTGATTGGCGGCGAGAAGAAGATGCTGGTTTGGAATGACCTTGAAGCGGACGAAAAAATCAAGATTTACGACAAAGGCGTGACCGTCACAAGTCGAGAGGGACTTTATAACCTTCTCGTTAATTACCGGTCGGGCGATATGTGGGCGCCTCAGATCGAACAGGTGGAAGCACTCCACCGTGAGCTGGAATACTTCGTCGACTGCATCACGAACAATGTGACCCCGATTAACGATGGGCATGCAGGCTTGCGCGTCGTGAAGATGCTCGAGGCTGCATCAGAATCCCTCAGGCAACGCGGAACTTTGGTTTACTTATAAATAGGAATCACGTCAATTCCTAAGAACATGTTACGGGTCATAAAATTCGGCGGATCCTCGGTCGCAGATGCTGCGTGCATTGGAAAAGTGGCTGAGATTGTTCAGGCCACTTCGCGCGTGTCCGATTTGGTTGTCGTTGTCTCCGCCATGAGTGGGGTTACAAACAAGTTGGTCGCGGCGGCATTGGCGGCCGAAAAAGGTCAGACTGATCGAGTCGCGGAAATCTTCGAACAACTCCGCACCCAACATTACACGGTACTCAGCGAGCTCATCGCCGTTGCGGACCAGCGGAAGGAGCTTGCAGGCACGATCGACACTCTTCTCGCGGAAGGTACACGCCTCTGCCACGGGACGAACTTGCTCCGTGAATTGACCTCACGCGCGAACGATGCCATCACAAGCCTCGGCGAGCGTCTTTCAGTTCCTCTTGTCGCCGCCGCTCTTCGACAGCGCGAAGTGGCAAGCGAGGCGATCGAGGCCACTCAACTGATCGTCACCGGTGCCTCGCATGGAGCGGCCGATCCTTGGATGGATCTAACCCGCGAGCGCTGCAGATCTCGTTTGTTGCCCCTCCTTGAACAAAATGTGGTTCCTGTGGTTACAGGCTTTATCGGCGCAACTCCGGAAGGTGTCCTGACCACTCTTGGCCGCGGAGGGTCGGACTACTCGGCAGCCGTTATCGGCGCTGCTCTCGATGCGCAGGAAGTTGTGATCTGGACCGACGTTGACGGATTCCTCACCGCCGATCCTCGTCTGGTGCCAGACGCTTGCACTCTTGCCGAGATTTCCTATCGCGAGGCAGCCGAGCTCGCATTTTTTGGCGCAAAGGTGCTGCATCCGAAAACCCTGCGGCCACTTGTCGACGGCGACATCCCGCTTTGGATCCGCAACACCTTTGCTCCCGAAAAACCAGGTACGAAGATTACAGCAACAGGTGCAGCGAACGGCCGCGGCGTGACTGCACTCACCGCGTTCACAGATGCGGCACTCATCACCGTGGGAGGGCCTGGCATTGCCGGCGTCCCCGACGTGCTTGGCCGAACCTTAGCTATCACCCGAGAACTTCGGGCGGACGTTCTATTAATCTCGCAATCGTCCTCAGAAAACGAGATTTGCCTTGTCGTTCCTTCCAGCATGGCGAACGTGACAGTTGAAGAACTTCGGCGCGAGTTCACCCAAGACTTGGCTTACGAAAAGGTCGAACACATCGCCGTCGATGCCACGGTCGCGATCGTGACTGTAGTGGGGCAAAAGATCCGTGGAATGTCGGGAGTCGTCGGCCGTACATTCTGTGCGTTGGGTCGAGCCAACGTCGACACCATCGCTACGGCGCATGGGGCGTCGGATTGCAAATTTTCCTTTGTGGTTTCGAAAAAGGATATGCAGACGGCGCTGGCCGCAATTCATCAGGAATTCCGGCTCGGGACGCTGGCCTCCGATGCTGGCCCAGAATCCAACTTCGCAACGCGGCCTTGCAGCCTGACCCAGGAGTTTGAAGCCTGCAGAGTGAGTGCCGATTAGTTCCCCACCCGCTTTGTCCTCCCCAGAAAGGCAATTGAAGATTATGAATCCGTTTGTCTGCATCGACGATGAAGTGAAGCTTGGGAGAGATGTCAAACTCTCCAAGTTCATCAATCTGTACGGATGCGAAGTCGGGGACGAAACGAAAATCGGGGCATTCGTGGAGATTCAAAAGCAGGCGACCGTAGGCAAACGCTGCAAGATCTCCAGCCATACGTTTATCTGTGAAGGTGTCGCCATTGAAGATAACGTCTTTATTGGGCATGGAGTTACGTTCATTAATGACAGCTATCCACGTGCCACAACCTCGGACGGCAGCCTGCAAACCGAGGCTGACTGGAGCGTGGAGCGCACCGTCATCAAAAAAGGTGCTTCGATCGGATCGGGAGCTACGATTCTTTCTAAGGTCACGGTTGGCGAAAACGCAATCGTGGGAGCTGGCAGCGTGGTAACCCGAGATGTGGCAGCCAACACGATCGTCGCTGGTAACCCAGCAAGATTTTTGCGTCATGTAGAGCAGAAGTCGGAGGTCATAAAGTGAGCACCGATAAGAAAGTTCCATTTCTTGATCTGGTTACTCCGCACGTTGAACTGGAACAAGAGCTGAATGAGGTCTTCCGGAAGGCGCTGCGTACCGCCGGATTTATCGGTGGTCCTATGGTTGAGGAATTTGAAAAAGCCTTTGCCGACTTTTGTGACGTCGAGTACGCAGTGGGGGTCAACAGTGGGACGGATGCACTACGTTTCGCTTTGACCGCTTGCGGCGTGAAGCAGGGCGATGTCGTCGTTACGGTTCCACATACGTTCATCGCCACCACCGAGGCGATTTCTCAAGCTGGCGCTGTGCCCGAATTCGTTGACATTGACGAGCGCACCTACAACATGGATCCAGAGAAGCTTCGGGAATATCTGGAGCGGCACTGCAAGAAAGAAGCTTCGGGACATCTGATCAGCCTTCACAGCAATCGGCCAGTCACCGCTGTTGTTCCCGTTCATCTCTACGGACAAATGGCGGACATGGACACTATTGTCGAACTAGCACAGCGCTTTAATCTGATTGTGATCGAGGATGCTTGCCAGGCGCACGGCGCCAAGTACTTCTCGCGCAGGCATAACCGTTGGTTGAAAGCTGGATCGGTCGGAAAAGCATCCGCATTCAGCTTCTATCCTGGAAAGAATCTCGGCGCCTGCGGCGAGGCCGGTGCGGCGACGACAAATGATGAGGAGATTGCGGCCAGGGTCAAGATGTTGCGCGATCACGGCCAAGCCAGGAAGTACTACCACGATTTCGAGGGCTACAATGGCCGTCTTGACGCCATCCAGGCTGGCCTCCTTCAGGTGAAATTAAACCACCTGGCCAAATGGAACGAGCAGCGTCGCGAAAGGGCCGCCGGATACGGTGGTCTGCTCACACAGGCTGGTTGCGGCATTAACCCTCCCTACGAGCCGGAATGGTCGAGAGCGATTTATCACCTATATGTAATCCGAACGGAGGATCGCGAAGGTCTGATAAATCATCTAAACAATGTCGGGATCGGAGCGGGAATCCATTATCCGATTCCACTACACTTACAGAAGGCCTACGAGTCGCTGCACTACCGCAAAGGGGACTTCCCGGTAACCGAAACAATCGCAGCCCAGATCATCTCGCTTCCTATGTTCCCGCAGCTTACAGCTGAGCAACAAGTTCGTGTTGTTAACGGAATTGTCGGTTTCCTTGGGAATAGGGTCCCAGCCGAGCATCCTTCTGACATGACGGAGATGGCCGTAAGGAGCATATAAGTTCGATGCAAATACGAATCGAATCCAGACATCTGGGAGACGTGGTAGTGCTAGTTCCAGAGATATTCCAAGACAGCCGCGGCTTCTTTTCAGAAACTTTCAGAGCCGACCAATTCGATGCTTTCGGTCTGCCAACACAATTCGTCCAAGACAATCACTCGCGATCAACAAAGGGAGTAATTCGTGGTTTGCACTTCCAATGGTCCCCCCCGATGGGAAAGTTGATGCGTGTCACGGTTGGTTCCGCATTTCTGGCAGCGGTCGATATTCGCAAGGGCTCGCCAACTTGCGGACAGTGGATCGGAATAGTAGCATCCGCGGAGAATCGCCGTTGTGTTTGGGCTCCGGCTGGATTCGCCCGCGGCTTCTGTGCGCTGTCGGAGGCGGCCGAGATTCAATACAAGTGCACCGGTATCTACAATGGAAGTGCGGAAGGAGCCATCCGTTGGAATGATCCTGCTATTGGCATCCAGTGGCCGGGGGAGGATCCGATTATTTCGGAAAAGGATCGGAACGCGCCCCTGCTAGCCGAATGGTTAGCCTCCTCCAACTCCAATCATTTCACCTACCCCCGTGAAGTCGAGTTTGTGAAGTCTTAAGGAGAGTTGATCATGAAACTACTGATTGCAGGTGGCGCAGGCTATCTTGGATCCGTACTGATTCCAGAATTGATGGAGCGTGGTTACAAAGTCGACGTGGTAGACCTGTTCTGGTTCGGTAATCACCTGCCCCGCCAAACTGGTATCCTGAACAAGGACATCTTCCAGCTCACAGTCGAAGATCTGGAGCCCTATGATCAGGTCATCTTTCTTGCTGGACTGTCCAATGATCCGATGGCGGAGTACTCGCCTAGCAAGAATTTCATCTTCAATGCGGCAGCTCCAGCCTATCTTGCCTATATCGCGAAGATTGCAAAGGTAAAACGCTACATATACGCATCGTCCTGCTCTGTATACGGATATACAGAGGATGAACTTTACGATGAAACTCGTTCTGTTAGCTCCCATTATCCATATGGAATTTCGAAGTTGCAAGGCGAGCAGGCAGTCACGCAACTGATCGATGATAAGTTCTCTGTCATATCTCTGCGCAAGGGCACCATCTCCGGTTACAGTCCCCGAATGAGACTGGACCTCATTATCAACACGATGTTCAAGTCCGCAATGAAGGACCGAGTGATCACGGTCAACAATCCTTCAATCTGGCGCCCCATATTGAGCATTCAGGATGCGGCTACGGCTTATATTCGGGCTATCGAAGCGAATCAGAAGATTTCCGGAGTTTTCAACATTGCTTCGGGAAATTACACAGTAGGCGAAGTTGCAGATCTGGTGAAAAGTGCGCTTCAGGAACGGATGGCAAGTAACGTGAAGCTGGAGATCAAACACATTCAAGATGTTCGGAATTACAAAGTCAACACGGACAAGGCTGCGAACGTTCTCAGTTTTCATGCTACCGACAACGTGAAATCGATCGTTTACAACCTAATCGATAACTTTGATAAATTTCGCGACTTGGACAATCCGGTATACTCGAATATCCAGAGCTTCAAGAAAATGGACAATGGCATCCAGGTGAATGAAGTGGTAGGTGCCGCCATATGAAGGTCGCGGTTATTGGCGCCAACGGCCAACTAGGGACCGATGTGGTACGCACGTTTACGGAGCGTGGTCACGAAGTCTCGCCGATGGTTCACGACGATATCGAGATCACCAGCATCGAGTCTGTGCGTCACGCACTCGTGGCGATAAAGGCCGAAGTGGTGGTCAACACTTCTGCGATGCATCATGTGGAGCACTGCGAGCAAGACCCTTCGGCCGCGTTTTCCGTGAATGCTCTGGGCTCACGGAATCTGGCCCTTGCCACGCGCGACTCGGGGACTTTGCTTATCCACGTGAGCACGGATTATGTGTTCGACGGGAAGAAAGCCAGCCCCTACGTTGAAAGCGATGCTCCGCTTCCAGTGAACGTGTACGGCAACACAAAGCTCGCCGGCGAGTACTTCGTCCAAACCATCAACCCAAGACACTTCGTGCTGCGCACATCAGCCCTTTATGGCAAGCATCCGTGCCGTGGTAAGGGCGGTTTGAACTTCGTGGAATTGATGCTCAAGTTAGCTCGCGAGAGGGGAAAGGTTCGCGTCGTCGACAGTGAGTTCGTCTCACCGACACCGACGACAGATTTGGCGAACCAGATAGAGGCGCTAAGTCGCAGCGATGCCTATGGGTTGTACCACGCAACATCCGAAGGCAGTTGCTCCTGGTACGAGTTTGCGAAAGAGATTTTCGCAATTACCAAGACCCGGGTCCAGCTTGAGATTGCGGCACCTGGCGAATTTCCTACCAAGGTGGCCCGACCAACATATTCTGTACTTGAGAACCAAGGCTTGAAGAAAGAACATCTCAATCTCTTCCGCACCTGGGGCGACGGATTATACGACTATCTCGGAATGGCCATAAGCTCGACCGTGCCCGTGCACTCGTAGTTTGATCTCAGTCCACAGGTCATGCGTCAATCTTTTCTCAAATCCGAAAAACAATCAAAAATGTCGATGCGGCCAGTGTAGTCCCTCCTGTCGATCGCGTGCCGTTTACCACCCGTTATATGGTTTGTTTTGATGGCGCAATCGCCGGCACAATCACCCGAAGCATGATGGGATCGGGGCGGGAATTCACTATCCCATCCCAAGCGACTGTGTCGGAGTAGGGGCGCAATGGGCAACCCCGGGCCTTGATCTCGAAGCTCGGGAACGCCCGTCGAAAGATGTTCGCAAAAGCACAGACGGCAGTTTGCATCATAGTCGAGAATCTTTCCGTACCGCTCGACCGACGGGTATGGCGCGAGGCCTGCGCGCTGCGAGATGCGGGTTATCGCGTCTCAGTTGTGTGCCCTAAGGGCGCAGGCTGTCTGTCTGCCTCCTATGAAGTCTTGGAAGGCATAGAGATTTATCGTCACCGTACTTTTGAAGCGTCAACCGTACTGGGATATGTAGCCGAATATGCTATCGCGTTGCTGCTTGAGTTTATCTTAACTCTCAGGGTTTTCACGCGCACGCGGTTTCGCATTCTTCAGGCTTGCAATCCGCCGGATACGATCTTCCTAATCGCCATTTTCCTGAAGCCGTTTGGGGTTCGTTTTATTTTTGACCACCACGATCTCAGCCCTGAGCTCTTCGAAGCAAAGTTCGGTCAGCGACACAGTCTGCTTTGTGCGGTCTCGCGATTTCTTGAGCGCTGTTCGTTCCGAGCCGCAGACGTCTGCATTGCCACCAACGAATCCTTTAAGGATGTTGCCGTTTCGCGGGGCGGGAAACATCCCAGCGATGTGTTTGTGGTTAGAAATTGCCCTGACCTCACCAAATTTCGAGCTCCGAAAGAACGAACGGGGAATAGGTTTGGCAAGTCTTTCGTCGTGACGTATGTGGGTTTCATGGGCACGCAAGATGGCCTCGACCTGCTGCTTGAGTCTATCGAATACATCTTGAAGTGCGAGGGGAGAACGGATACGCACTTTGTTCTTGTCGGAGGAGGAACAGTCACAGCTCAGCTGCAATCCACGGTTGCGCAGAAAAATCTTGAAGACTATGTGACCTTCACCGGCCAAGTGTCGCACGAGGAAGTCGCATCATATCTCTCAGACGCGGATGTGGGCGTAGCTCCCGATCCAAAGAACGAAATGAACGACAAGTCGACTATGGTAAAGATCTTCGAGTATATGGCATTCAGCTTGCCCGTCGTTCTCTTCGATCTGAAGGAGGGCAGGAACGTGGCAGGCTCTGCCGCTCTCTATGCCACTCCCAATGATCCCATCGATTTCGCTCGTCATATCCTTAGACTGCTCAATTGTAAAGACCTTCGCTTGCAACTCGGGACGCTGGGCCGAGACCGTATCCAAGAACGTTTGAACTGGGATGCCGAGAAGACATCGCTTATTGCGGCCTACGACGCAGTTCTGCACCTCAACTGAAAGCCAATATCAGCTTCTCGCCAAGCGCATCGGCGAGTGGAGATTGCAGGGAGAAACCAAGACGATGTTTGGCAGTAGTTCGAGGACTTACAACGCAGCGTTGGGAGGGAAAGTTTATTCCCCAGAAAGATCGCTGCAATGCGAGGCAGATGTTTCCGGCGCGCCGAGGGGGTCGGTTTGGCGCTTAATTGTTTCCTTATCGTGTCTAATCTGCTTTTCAACCTCCGGTTGTTTCGCGGCTGACATTGCTTTGATCGACTCGGGTGGGCATTCGTCGATTGAGCAGCGGAAATTTGCCCTTGCAGCTCAATTCTACGGAGTAAACATCGACCACGTGTCTCCGTTTGATGTGAAGGCCATACGTCGCGGCGTTGAACACAACTCACTCCTGGCGGTCGCAGTCGAGGCAAATGACCTGCCCTTCGTGAATCGCAGTGCGTTGCTGCATGCGCTGCGGCGGAAATCTGGTGCGAGTATCCCCTTGTTGATTTTCGGCGTGAACGAACAAGTGGACGCCCACTTGCTCAGCGATTGGTCCGACGGCGAGGTCGGTGGCGTTCAATTTCGTACCGGCAGCCATCTCAATTACCTTGTCGGCGATATCTCCGGTTTCACGCAGCAATTGACGGGCGTTCACCTCCCCTTTGCTGGCGAGGGCTTGCTTTACTTCGCTGTTACAAAGCCGAACTTCGTCCGTACAATCATTCAGGTCGACGACGATACTATTTCCTTCCCGACATTTCTTGAGCTGGACAACAGTCAAAACCAGATATTCCTGGTCTGCAACGATGCGTTGGGTGCTATTTCGAACAATGCAGACCTCATGGAGAGCTTCGCGGAGCTTTCTCCGGACCTGATGTTTATTAAGTACGTCGCGGGGAGTCGTGCCTGGCACATGCTGCACCAATATGCCAATCTGACGATCGACGATCCTTGGCTTCACGAACCTTACGGTGGGGTGAGTTACAAAAAGCTCTTAACGGAGATGGAAGAGCACAATTTTCACACGACGATTGCCTTCATCCCATGGAATTACGATCGAAGCGAAAAGCAGGTTGTCGAGCTCTTCCGTCAACATCCGGAGCGCTTTTCTATTTGTGTTCATGGGGACAATCACGATCACAAAGAATTTGATGACCTGGCAGACAGGCCCCTAAGCGTGCAAAGCGCAGCTCTGCGCCAGTCTATCGCCCGTATGGAGCGATTCCACGATCTTACGCGCATTCCTTATGATCCGGTGTTCGTATTCCCCCACAATATTGGTTCGGTGGAAATTCTGAAAGAGCTCAAGAAATACAATTTCTTGGCAACGGTTAATTCGTCGAACGTTCCAGGCGACAGCCAGCGGCCGCATGATCCGTTATTTGCTCTGAGACCAGTCACACTGGGGTTCGGAGATTTTGCCAGTATCACCCGCTTTCCGGCTGGCTTAACGAATCGCCTCAGCTTTCTGGCGGTTCAATCTTACCTGGACAATCCGCTGTTCTTTTATGTCCACCAGGATTTCTTCTTGAGTAGCACCGGCGCCTTCAACGCAGTCGCGGACGATGTGAATCGGCGCGAACCGAACGTCCGCTGGTGCAACCTGGGCGAAATCCTCAGACATCTTTACCTGGTGAAGCTGAGAGACAATGGCGATTACGACCTCCTGACTTTTTCCCCAGCCATTGATGTTGAGAACACATCGGGTCGCACCTCCACTTTCGCCGTCAGAAAACGAGAGTCGGGTTCGCCGGCCATCTGGTCGGTTCAAGTAGATGGGGAATCCTTCCCTTTTCAACAGTCCGATGGGTATCTGAATCTTTCTCTGTCAATTCCGCCGGGCCAAACACGCAGTGTTACGATCCGGTACAAAAATGATTTGGAACTCGCATCCATCGATCCTGCAGCAGGTACTTTCCGGGTTTATCTGCTACGTAAGACATCTGACTTTCGCGACATGACCTTATCGGAGTACGCGCCGGGACGAGCCCTCACCAGCTTTTATTATCGCCATTTTTACTATCGCCATGATAAGTGGGCGCGGATCGTGATCTTATTGCTGGGTGGTCTGTTCATTCTTATCTGCGGCGCAGGTTGGAGTGTGTTGCAAGTTGCACGTAGTCGCCGGATCAAATCGAAGAGCAGCTACGTGCACCAAAATCCGGAAACACGGATGCCGAGAAAGAGCCCGGTTTCCTAACCTGGTGGCTCACCAGCAACCTAGAAGTGATCCGAAGCCACCTTAGGTGCGGAGTGAAGATGACAAAATACGTAATCATTACCCCAATACGTGATGAAGCTTGCTTCATTGAAGCGACCATCGCATGCGTGATGGGACAGACCGTCCGACCCGCGGAGTGGATCATTGTTGACGACGGCTCCACCGACCGGACCGCTGAAATCGTCGACCGCTATGCGTCCCTGGTGCCCTGGATCCGAGTGGTGCATCGGCCGAACCGCGGTTTTCGCAAAGCGGGTGGAGGCGTAATCGA
>Ga0335074_10008603_pt1 | contig 14187 bp, 12 predicted proteins | sample Lox_Sample_23_FD_206715 | JGI IMG/M metagenome (GOLD analysis project Ga0335074, IMG submission 206715) | Soil microbial communities from Loxahatchee National Wildlife Refuge, Florida, United States - Lox_Sample_2.3 | ecosystem: Environmental > Terrestrial > Soil > Wetlands | place: USA...
AGCCACCTTGTCCGAATTCGGTTGGGACTCGATTCGGACGTCGATCCGATACTTGCTCACGCCATAGAGCAGTTGTCGTTCGACTGCAGCGGCGGACCGGACCCCCGCCACCAGGGGTGTCCTGGCGCTATCGAACATCAGGCTGGCAACGACACGGGCTGCGCGGCCGACCTTGCGGGGGCCCCGAAATCCGAAAGTGCCCTTCACGCTGCGGACAACGCTCGCAGGCGGCGTATATGCGGCTTCGCGTTTGCCTGCCTCGGAGACGCGCTGCCATAGGCTGAGAGCCTTCGAGCACTGCTTGCAGCCGTCACTCAGATGACTCTCCATCTCGGCCCTTTCACACGGCCCGACTACGTTCCGGGCGAAATCAATCCACTGCTCCATCGAAAAATGTCGCATCCGTCCTCCCCCAGAGAAATTTGTAGTTGCCTCACTGCCCCGATCCCCTTCCGGCCACCTCGATGGCTCCGCCGGAATCGCATCACCAACCCATAAGGGCGCGAAGCAGGTCGAAAAATATAGGGAGCAGAAGGAATTTTTCGCGGCGAGCTAGGAAGCTAAAGCCTTTCCAATCAGTGTAAAGGGAGCCCAATAGTAGGGGTGGGGGTAGCGGGAGCGGAGTTCCTGCATGGCGCCCTGTAGGGCAATGGCCTTGGAGTCGCCGTTTGTGGTCCGCCGGTAAAAGGCGGTCATGAACTCGGATGTGCTGCGGTCGTGGACGTCCCAGAGCGTGAGCAGCAGGGATTGGGCACCCGCGAAGAGCAAACCCCGAATCAGGCCGAGCAGTTCGTCGCCAGGGCTCACGACGTTCATGCCGGTGGCGCAACCGCTGAGCGTGACCAGCTCCGCCTCGAGCTTCAGCTGATACAGATCGTAGAGGTTCAGGTAGGCGTCGCCGAGACGAATGCCGGAGAACATCGGATTGTCCTGCCGGAAACTGCCATGCGTCGCGATGTGAATCACGCGGCTTTGCGATCCCTTCTCGTGAAGCTTGGCTTCGTTTGCTTCGGCGCCGACGATCAACTCCGCGTCGGGAAGAATTCGCGCCACCGATTGCACCTCGTCCAGAATCAACGGGGCGCGCGAGTCCGGGATTCCGAGGACGAGCGAGCGCTCCCAGGTAGGGAGAGGCTTGCGCTGGCAGAAAGCAAAAATACTGGCGCTGGGCGCGTAGGAAACTGTCACGGAATCGATCAGATATCCTTTGCCATCGTGCAAGGCGTGAAACGGAAGATAGTGAAGCACGCCGTGAGGTACGATCACCACGTGCCTGGCGCGCAACTGGCGCCGCACGCCGGCGAAGACTTCCTCATAGAGTTGAGAGAGGTGCGATTGCATGGCGTCGAGCAGCGGCTTCTCGAAAGTTTGCACGTATTCGGGACCCAAGCGGAATTTTGAGATCTGCAGATGGAGCATCCGAAGCAGGTTCACGACCCGGGAGATGGGCGTCACGGGGATGATTTCGAGCGCGTCATGCGTCACCACGGCCGCAACGAACTGGTCCTTGATGCTGAAATATTCCACAAGCGCCGTCTCGGGCGGCAGGCATTCGCGAACCTCTTTCAGGGAAGCGATCGCGGAAACGGGGCTTGCGGCTACGCCCGCCTGGGGCGCGGGAAGGTCGCGCAGGGCTCGAAGCAGCTCGTTCTCATGCGCCAGCGCCTCTTTCTGAAGCTTCTCGATGCGCTGCGGCGACGGATCCTCGGAACGCAGCTGTTCGAGTTCGATGCGGCGGTAATACCAATTCAGCTCCTCGCGCATTTCGCGAACGCGGCGCACCAGGCCGCTCTGGCCCGCGTCCGACGCCGGCACCACGTGGCCGTGTTGCACGAGCGATTCAGCCAGGCTGCGCGATTTCGCCAATTCCATGTACCCGAAGGCTTCCTCGCGCGAATTGCGGCTTTCGCTTTCATTGATGCACAGGTCCACAAGGCATTCGTAGACCTCGAGCCGGTTTTTCATGAAGGCGATCTTGAGTTCCTCGCCATGAAGGCTGCTGCGAAGAGTTTCGAGCGCGCTGCGCGCCCTCTGATACGAATCGTACGCGCCCGAAAAATTCTCGGAGGACTGCTGAATCTGGCCCATCAGGAATTCTGCCTGGTAGCGCAGGACCGGGGCTTCGAGCGACGCGAGGCGTTCGAGCGCCCGCGCGCATTCCGATCGAGCGGCCGCGCGGTCTCCCGTGCGCATCGAAAGCCGCGCCAGCAGCAAGTGACACAGCACGGCCTTGCCCGGCAGAAACGACGTATCGAAAAATGCGGCCGAGCCGGCGCAGAGGCGGCGCGCCTCGAATAGACGGCCCTCGTTGTAGAGGACGACCGCCTGGTAGAGATCGATCAGCCACGGCCAGACGAGATTCTTTTCGCGAACGAACTTGGGTCGGGCCTCAGCGAATAATTCGAGCGAACGGATCGCTTTGCCCACCTGACTGAGCGCCATGGCTTCATTCGATTGGCACTTCGCTTCCTCGTAGCCCATCCCGAGCTTCTGAAACCGGATGTAGCCTTCGTGAGCGGTTTCCATCGCTTCCGAGCTCAGATTCAGCTCGAGATAAATTTCGGAAAGATCGAGGTAGCACAGGGCCATCACGTAAGCGTCGCCATTTTTCTCGCACTCTTCCCGCGTCGCGCGCAGCATCTCGATCGCGCGGCCGTATTCCCCGCGCAGATAGTAGAGGTAGGCGATGTTGTAGTCGCTCTGGGTGACGAGCAGCGTCATCCCGTGCTGCACGCACATCTCGCGGGCTCGCTGATAGCTCGCGAGCGCGCGCGGGAAATCGTTCAGCGTGATCAGGCACACGGCCATGTTGTACATGGCCACGGCGAGGCCCTCCGAATCGTGAAGGGGCAGCAGCGCTTCGTACGCGCGCTCGTAGCACGCCAGCCCTTCCTCGAAACGGTCCTGGCGATGATAGATATTGCCCACGTTGATCTGCACGTGCGCCAGGCGCTGCTCGTCGCCAAGCCGGCGAAAAATGTCCTCGGCCTTTTTAGCGGTCTCGAAGGCTTTGTCGTATTGGCCCAGCAGGATCAGTGGCTGAATCGAAGGAATCAGCGTGCGCGCTTCTTCTTCCTCGTTGCGGATCTTGCGGAAAATCTGAAGCGCCTGCGCGTGAAATTCCAGGGCTTTCTGATTTTCGCCCAGGATCATGAAGGCGTTCGCCTTGGACCTCAAGGCGCGCCCAAGCGCTTCCTGGCTGCGGAGTTTTTTCGCGATGGCTATCGCCGATTCCACCAGGGCGATCGCGTGCCGGGTATCGGAGCGCAGCTTGGCCCGCGCGATTTCGTTGATCTGCCGCAGCGCCGGCTCGCGATACAAACTCTTGTGCCGCGCGAGAAATCGTTTGCGGGCGGCATCCGTGCCGAGATTTTCCAGATCGCGCAGCAACTTCTCGGAAAGAGGCGCCTTTGCCTTCTTTGGTGTCACGAAAAGCCCGCCTCAAGCAGCTTCTTGCGCAGGCGATCGAGGCAGCGCTGCCGGATAAATCCGATCGAGCCCGGAGCGATTCCCAGTTCGCGCGCGACTTCCTGATAGGGGCGCGCGGGCTCTTCGAAGAAGAGCATACGCACCATCTGTTGGCAGCGTGCAGGCAGCTCGCTCATCACCTGCCGGATGCGCTGTTCATCTTCCGCTTCGCGCAAAATACTTTCGGCCCGTGCGGGCGTGCTTTGCTCGAATGCGGGATCGTTGGGATCCGCCGTTTCGGTGCGCTGCGCATATCGTTTCCCGTGGAGACACTTATGCGCGGTCACTTGGATGATCCACTTCGGCAGCGCTTCTGGATTGCGCAGATTCGGCAGTTCCGCGAGGAGTTCGAGGCACACCGCCTGAAAAACATCCGACGCGTCGTCCTGCGAAAAACGGTATTTCACCGGGATCGAATAGATCAGGTTCTTGTACTTGTCCACGAGCACGGACCACGCCTCATCGTTTCCATTCAGGCATTCGCGCACCAGGCGGCGGTCCGGCCACGCTTTGAATTTTTCCTTGTCATGCGCTCCCCGCCGGAGTGGCATTGTTTTCTCGGCTCCAGCTTCAGCGGACATAGAGCTCGTCGATATTCCACAGCGTGTAGGGATCGAGAATGGCAGGCTGAAAATTCCCGATTCGGTCGCTCGCGCCGACCAGAATGTTGGGGCTCACCAGGCAAATAACCGGCAGATTCTCCGCGATGATTTCCTGAACTCGATCGTAGAGACGCTTTCGCTTCGCATAATCGAGCGTCACAAGCTGCTGTTGCATCAGCCGGTCGATTTCGGCTTCCCAAGGCGTTGCGGGCTTGGTCTCGTTCGGATGCCACAGATGCGTATCGCCATTCGACATCCAGACATTCATTTCCGCCGTCGGGTCCGCGTCGCCGCTGGCCAGGCCCATGATCGCGGCTTCGTAATCGTGGCTATTCAGCAGGCGATCGACCATCGCGTGAAATTCGAGCGACACGACATGTACGTTCATTCCAAGATGGCTCAGGTCGTCCTGAATCAGCGTCGCGATCTTCACGCGCTGCGCATTCGAAGAGCTCGTGAGGATCGAAAACTCGACCGGGCTGCCCTTGCTGTCCACGAGCGTGCCGTCGCCTTTCCAGGAAAAGCCGGCGGCTTTGAGCAAGTCGCGTGCACGAGCCAGAGATTTCGGCGGGTGAGGAATGCTTGGATCGATCCACAGCTTGTTGCCGGGTGTGACCTGCGTCCAGAGCGGTGTCGCCCGGCCGTTGTACACGAGCCGCACGATCGCCTCGCGGTCGATGGCCGCGGATACAGCCTGGCGGAAACGCACGTCCTGAAACCAGGCTTGCTTCCGCAAAATGTCGGAAGCGGTCTTCGGCCCCGGGTCGTTGAGGTTGAAGAAGAGAAAATTGTATTCGAGGCCGGGCCCCAGATCATCGAGATGATAGTGCCTGGCCGCCTGCTGCTTGGCCAAAACTGCGAAGTTCTCGGCGCTGAAGCGGTCAAGTATGTCGGTGTCCCCGGCCTGGAAACGTATCGCCTGCGCATCCTCGCTCGACACAAACAGGAACACGATCTCGTTGAGGTATGGCAGCCGGTTCCCGCCGCGGTCCTGCTTCCAATAATACGGATTGCGCTCGAGAACCAGCCTCTCCCCCGGCACGTATTCCTTCAGCCGAAACGGGCCGAGACCCGCGAACGCGCTTGGCGCCCTCGAAATGTTCCAGGCTTGCGAAAAATTGCCGCTGCGGTAGGCGCTCTCCAGAAGATGGCGGGGAAGAATCGCGAAGCCGTCGAAAAGCCGGTCGGCGGCGGCATACGGCTGGGCCAACGTAAATCGAACCGTGTCGCTGTCGATTTTCTCCACCGTAATCGGTTTCCCGCCGACGATCAGCAAATCGCGCTGCGGCGAATCGATTTTTTCGTCGAGGTACAGCTGGAAACTGAAAACCACGTCGTCCGCCGTCAGCGGCTGGCCGTCGGAAAATCGGATCCCCCGCCGCAGGTGCAGCGTGTATTGCTTTCCATCGCGCGAGACGGTCCACGACTTTGCGAGCGCGGGCTCCGTCTTTTGCGTTTTACGATTGATGTCGATCAGATCCGCGGTCACGCAGCGAATCACTTCCTGCGAAGCGGCGTCTCCAGCAAGGACTGGATTCAGCGTCTTAGGTTCCGAGCGAAGCGCGAGGACGATCCTTCCGCCGGAATGGCCGGGCGGATTGTTCGTGATCATAAATTCCTCGCCACCGGGAAACCGCGCGGCAGACGCGCGCGACGCAACGGACAGCGAGGAAGTGATCGCAACCCCAAGTATAAGAAGAACTAACGCAAACCGGGCCTTCGCCATGTTTCCACTCTTAACAAAGATCGGCGGGTTTTTACAGCGAGACGGACTTGAAACGTTCCTGCAGAGCATCGGCTGTCGTGTAATACGCCAAAAACAAGGGGATTAAGAGCAAGGCAGGAAGGAACATCCACCAATAAGACGAAAGTATGTAGTACTGCTGTAGCGACGAGAGCAGCGTGCCCCAGCTGGCCATGGGTTCGCCGACGCCAAGCCCGAGAAAGCTCAGCGTCACCTCGGCCAGCACATATTGCGGAATCAGCAACGCGATCTGCGTGAGGATCACGCCGTACGTTTGAGGCAGCACGTGTTTCAAGAGCAGGTGCGCGTCCGAGGCTCCGAATCCGCGCGCCGCGAGCACAAACTTGCGTTCCTTCGCGCTGAGCACCACGCCGCGAATCAGCCTCGCCGGCCGCGCCCACCCGATCAGGCCCATCACCGCCACCAGCAGCAGAAACACTTGCCACTCCGCGATCTGCAAAGGCAAAGCGGCGCGCACCGCGAATAGCAGGTAGAGCCATGGCAGCGCGAGAAAGATCTCGCTCCCGCGCATCAGGAGCTCGTCGATCCAGCCGCCGTAAAAGCCCGCCAGAGATCCCACCAGAATTCCAAGCAATACCGAGAGCGCCGCCGCGAGCAATCCTGCAAGCAGGGAAATCTGTCCCCCATAGAGAAACCGGGAGAGCTGATCGCGGCCGTAGCCGTCCGTCCCCATCAGAAAGAGGCGGTTATCGCCGGAGACGCCGATGAAGTGCAGATGTGTTTCGAATATCCCGGCGATCTTGTAAGGCGAGCCTTGCACGAAGAATCGCAGCGAATAGGCCTGCGTCGTGTCCGCCGCGTAGGCGCCGGGATTCGCCGGATCATCCTTTAGACCGTAGACGAATGGGCGCAGGTGAAATCTGTCCCGAGCGTCCGTGAAATGCAGGCGCGTCGGCGGCGCGAAAGGCATGTCGCGATCCTGCACTGCAAAGCCGTACGGCGCGAAGAACCCGGCGAAAAGAATAAGCCCGTGGAAAGCCGCCAGCAGGATCAATGCGGCCCACAATTTGCGCCGCGCTTTCATTCGCCCCCCGTTCGAATCCGCGGATCGCTCGCGAAAAGCAGCAGGTCGGCGAGCAGGTTGCCCATCACGAGAAAGACCGACGACAACATCACAACGGCAATCACCACATACACGTCTCTCGAAAAAATTGATTCGATCAGCAGCGGGCCGAGCCCCGGCCAGCTGAGAATCACCTCGGCCAGCATCGAGGTGCTCAGCATCGTCGCCACCGAAAAGCCAAAAAGCGAAATCAGCGGGTTCGATGCCGCCGGAAGCGCGTAACGAAACAGCAGGCGTGCGCGAGGAATTCCGTGCCCGCGCGCGGCGCGGATGAAAGGCGATTCGAGCGCTTCGATCGTGGCCGAGCGCACGTGCCGCGCCAGCACCGGCAGCATCACCACGGCAAGCCCGAGGGCTGGCAGCACGAGATGAAATGCGATATCTTTCGCTTCACTCCAGAAATCCGCCCCGTCGATTCCCGGCGAAATCATTCCGCCCGTCGGAAACCAGCCCGTGCGAACCGCCAAAAGCAGCAACCCGAGGAACAGCAGCAGATCGGGCACCGTGAGGATCGCGGATGTGGCGATATTCCCGATCCGATCGCCCCAGCCTCCGCGTTTCGCCGCGCTCCACACGCCGATCGGCAGAGCCAACATCCACGCGAGCAGAGTGGCCGTGCCGGAAAGTAGGAGTGTGTTGCGCGCGCGCACGCGCAGCAGCGGAGCCACGGGGCTGTTCGACGCCAACGAGTAGCCCAGGTCGCCTTTCAGCATCGAGCGCAGCCAATGCTCGTAGCGAATCGGCAGCGGCTTATCGAGGCCGTACTCCGAGCGAATGCTTTGGATCGTTTGTTGCGAGATCTGAGGATTCAGCCTCATGGCGTCGAAAAAATCGCCCGGCGCAAGCTGCAGCAGGAGAAATGAGAAAAATGAAACGGCCAGCAGCAGAAGAACTGCGTGAATGATCCGCCGGCCGATATATCTCATCGCGGCACCCTACGCCAGCCGTCGCAGGCAGATGGATTCAAGCGACGGCATGGCCGCCAGCAGCGCTTTCGTGTCGGGATGCTCTGGGCAAGCGAACAGCTCTGCCGCCGGTTTGTGCTCGACGATGCGCCGCCGGCTCATCACCGCCACTTCATCGGCGAATTCCGAGACCATTCGCAAATCATGCGAAATGTGAATGTAGGTAAGCGAGTGCGCCGCGCGCAGGTCGGCGAGAAGCTTCAGAATCATTTGTTGATTCAGTAGGTCGAGACTTGAGAGAGCTTCGTCGAGAATCAGCAGCTTCGGCTCGAGGGCAAGAGCGCGGGCAATCGCCAGCCGCTGCCGCTGTCCGCCGCTGAATTCAAGCGGACGTTTGCAAGCCGAACGCGCGGGCAGACCGACTTGCTCCATCAGTTCCTGCGCCCGCATTCGTCTGCCGTCCTTGGTGCTTATCTTCTGAATCGCCAGCGGCTCCGCGATGATCTCTTCCGCCGTGAGTCGCGGATTCAGCGCGGAGGTCGGATCCTGGAAAATAAGCTGAATTGCGCGGCGCACGGGAAAAAGCGCCTTCCTGTTCAGCTCGAGCAGGTTTTCCCCCTCGAACCGAATTTCGCCCGCCGTAGGCTTTTCGAGCAGGGCCATGCACTTCGCGAGCGTCGATTTCCCGGCGCCGGATTCACCCACAATCGCGAGGGTGGTGCCGCGGCAAATCGTGAGGTTCACATCTTCAAAGGCGCTGATTGTGAACGGCGCTCGCGTCAGCGGCCTACGCTGAGCGTATCGCTTGCTCAGGCCTGCGACCCGCATCAGCGGTTCGTGCGTCCCCGCCTCGAATTGTGCGTGCGCTCGCATGGTTACAATGTCTCGACCAGATGCTCGTGCGCGGGGCTTTCTCGGCGGGGCTCCGGCGTGGGCGCGCGATCCTTCCGCGCCAGCAGCGCTCTCGTATAAGGGTGCGCGGGATTCCGGTACAAATCATCGAAACGCCCCATTTCGACGATCTCTCCGTCCTTCATTACCAACATGCGATCCGCCAGGCTCGCCTGAATTTCCGGCGTGTGGCTGATGAGCAACAGCGATATTCCGAGGTTCAGCCTCAATTCGCGCAATAGCAATATGAAGTCCGCGCGGCTTTGCGCGTCGAGCGAGGCGGTGGGTTCGTCGGCGATCAGAAGCGCCGGCTGGCAAACGAGGGCCTGCGCAAGGATGATCCTTTGCAGTTGTCCCCCGCTCAATTCATGCGGATACGCCGAGAAGATTCGCTCGGTCGAAGGCAGGCCCACCCGGTCGAGCATCGTGAAGGCCTCCTCGCGGCACCTTCGCCTGCCATATTTCCGGTGCGCGCGGACGATCTCCGCGATCTGCGTTCCAACCTGCATAACCGGGCTCAGGGCGATCCCCGGTTCCTGATACACCATCGAAATCGCGGCGCCGCGAATTCTCTGCAGCGATTTTTCGTTCATCGCGAGCAAATCTTCGCCCCGGAACACGGCGGAGCCCGAAACTTCGGCGTCTTCGTCTGAGAGCAGGCCCAGCAACGCAAGCGCGATGCTCGTCTTGCCGCTTCCGGATTCGCCCATCACGCCCAGCGCTTCGCCGCGCCCGACGTCGAAGCTCGCGCCCGCAACGGCCTCGCGTTGCGTGGCATCCGCCGAACGATAACGAATGGTCAGGTCTTTGACTTGAAGGATCGACTCCATCACGCCCCCACAAATCCGGCTGCGAAGCCCACACTTCGGCTCCCGAGCAGACTAGGTGGCGGATGCGCGCCAGTCGATAGGCCGCACGGCCCATGTAGCCAATGCGGTTATGGTACCGACGTACTAGCGGCGGGACGTGCCCCAACACTTGTCAACCTCCGAGTCGGGCGTCACCGGCTCGCGATTCCAAGCGGCCGAAGAAATCACTCGATGCGAAAGGGCGTCCATGATATTGATTCACCCCACAGAGTGGCATGCACCGAGAGTTCGCCAGCTCAAGCTCAAGGAGACTTCATGTACGCGCGCGTATGGCGATTCAGCATCCGTCCAGGCAAACTCGAAGAATTCTCGGAAGCCGTTCGAACCCTCGTCCCCGAAGCCAAAAAAGAACGCGGATTCCGCGGCTTTATTGTCCTCCGCGGGCATAGCGAAGAACCGAATCCCGAATGCACCATGATCGGACTTTGGCAATCACGTGCGCACCTGCGTGAGAGCGATCAGGGCCTCTTTCTGCCTCGTGCCTTGGCGCACCTGATCACATGCTGCACGGGATTTCCGCTGATCCAGGAACATCAGGTGCTGGTAGATGAATTCACCAGTCACACCGGCGATGAGCTGATCACCTGCTGATTTTTCCGTGTCGTAAACTGGAATCCGGACTAGGTGCCACCCACGCGGCGGCCGCGGAAGGATTTACTCCGGCGGAAACTTCGAGGGGTATGCGAAGGCGAAGACAGCAAAAATCTTGCGGGCTGCAATCGTGTAGAAGTGCTTCATGAGCTTCGCAGGCATCCTGCGAAGCTCATGCGGCGAGGCGCCGTCGATTAGCTCTGATGTTCCGGCTCCACTGGATTGTCGGCCCAGGGATCGTAGTCCGTTGAATGCGCATTTTCAGGCGAGTCTTCAGCGCCGGCAGCCCCGGCAGCTTTCTTTTGCGCGCGGCGTTCGGCTTTCTCGCGCTGCTTTTCAAGTCGCTTCATTTCTTTTTGACGTTTCAGGAATGTAGTGGCCATCGAGCCTCCTTGGATTTTGATTCAACTTCAACAGCGACCCAAGCACTACCTGGGTAAATCTACCAGCGCGGCTCCCGCGGCTGTCGCGGAGCCTCGCGATAATCCTCGTTCGAGAATCTGTCGCGGCCTCGTCCTCCGCCGCCCCCGCTGCCGCCGCGTGGCGGTCCGCTCCGTTCCTTGGGGCGCGCCTCGTTGACCTTCAGATTGCGCCCGCCGACCTCTTTCCCATCAAGGCCCGCGATTGCTTTCGCGGCTTCGTCGTCATTCGGCATTTCGACGAACGCAAAGCCGCGCGCGCGGCCTGTCTCTCGATCCATCGCGATGTGGACGCGCGACACCTGCCCAAACGCCCTGAAGAGTTCGCTCAGCTCGCTTTCGGTCGTCTGGAAACTCATGTTGCCCACAAACAGATTCTTCATGTCCTTCTCCTTGCTTGCCTCAGAGAGAGCCTTGCAGGAAAACCCGGAATTGTCCCGAGCGCGTCGGATGGCGCAGCGCGCGCAACGCCTTCGCTTCGATCTGTCGGATGCGCTCGCGAGTCACCGCAAAGGTCTTGCCCACTTCCTCGAGCGTGCGCTCGCCCCCCTCATCGAGGCCAAAGCGCATCTTGATGATGGTTTCCTCGCGCGGCGTGAGCGTCTTCAGCATCGACGCCATTTTTTCCTTTAGGTTGAGGCTGATGGCGGCATCCGAAGGAGAAATCGCCTCCTTGTCCTCGAGCAGGTCGCCCAGGTGCGACTCTTCGTCTTCGCCGATCGGCGCCTCGAACGACACCGGCCGTTGCGCGATCTTTCGATTCTTGCGCACCTGTTCCACGCTGCATTCCATGCGCTGGGCGATCTCCTCGGCCGTGGGTTCGCGGCCGAGTTCCTGCACGAGCTGCCGGCTCGCGCGAATCTGCTTGTTGATCGCTTCGAACATGTGCACCGGCACTCGAATCGTGCGCGCCTTGTCGGCAATCGCCCGCGAAACGGCCTGGCGAATCCACCAGGTGGCATACGTCGAGAATTTGTATCCCCGGCGCCACTCGAATTTGTCCACGCCGCGCATGAGCCCGATATTCCCCTCTTGAATCAGGTCGAGAAACTCCAGCCCGCGGTTCGTATACTTCTTCGCGATCGACACCACGAGTCGTAGGTTTGCCTCGGTCAGCTCCTTCTTGGCCTGTTCCGCTTCGGCCTCGCCTCGCAGAACCGGACCCAGCGAACGTTTCAGCGCCGCGAGTCCCACGAGGCTTGCTTCTTCGATCTCTTTCAGGTCTTTGCGCCGGTCTCGCAGCTCTCCGCGTGCTTCGGCCGTCCCATTTCCGCGCCCGCTGCCAACGCGCCGCTCCAGCCGCGCGATTTCGCGCTCGAACGAATGCACCTGTTCGACCGTTTGTCGGAGCTTGTCGATCAGCCGCTTCTTCTCGCCCGGATTGAAATGGATGGAGCGTACCAGGCGCGACATCTCGATCCGCGTTTCGATCAACTGGCGCTTGGCCCGCGCGTAGCTCCGCTTGCTCGACTTCGACACCTTCTCGAATCGATTGAGCTGCTTCACGCCGGCCGCGTAGAGCTTCTCGATGCGGTCGATGATCCGCAAAGTCTGGCGGGTCTTATCTTCCAGCTGCTCGGCCGTTATTTCTTCCTCGCCGAATTGGACGATCTCTTTGATCGAACGCGTGCCTTCGCGCAGCTCGCGTCCAACCGCGATAAGCTCCTGCAAAATGATCGGGGACCTCGAAATCGTCTTCAGCACGAGGGCGTGGCCGCGTTCGATGCGCTTCGCCAGCACCACTTCGCCTTCGCGCTTCAGCAGCGGCACGCTTCCCATCTCCCGCAGGTACAGGCGAACCGGATCGTTCGTCTTGTCCAGCAGATGAGCCGTCTCGTCGAGCTCCACTTCCTCGCCGCGGCTTCCTTCCGCGCTCGCATGCGGTTCCGGCGCCCCAAATTCCGCCGAATCCAGCGCGTCGTGCGCGGGCGTCTCCACTCGGGCGTCTTCGTGATGGCCCTCTGGATCGAACGCCGAAAATATGCTGCCGATTTCCTCGGGCGGACGCACCTCGCCCGGCAGCGCGTCGCTCACTTCATCGTGGAGCAAATAGCGCGCTTCCCTGCCCTTGTTGCCGATGAGACTTTGGACTCGTTCGTCCTTTTCGTGAATCGCGAGCGGCAAAGATCTCTCCTTTTTGAGGAGACGGCCGAAATCCGGCCGTCAGGCCCCCAAGACCATACCATCCACCAGCAGAAATCGCTTCCTAAAATCGGCGCGGGCGCTAGCTCTCCATCTGCACCTGGAGATACTCTCCCGGCAGCCGTACCAGGCGGCTCTTGATCCCCGTCGTCGGCAGGGAATTCGTGCGCACCCGAGTCTCGTTCGCGATCTTTTCGACGGCTTTCGAATCGACCGGCATTCTTTCGATGCGGATGCCGAGCGTTCGCTCCAGTTGAAATAGCTCCGTCCGCTGATCCCTTGAGAAAAGCGTCGAGGCTACGCCGCGCTCGCCCGCCCGTCCCGTCCGCCCCACGCGGTGAATGAAGTTTTCCGCGAGTTCCGGCAGGTCGTAGTTGATCACATGCGCGATGTCTTGCACGTGAATTCCGCGCGCCGCCACATCCGTGGCCACCAGCACGCGGTAATGCCCTTGTTGGAATCCCGTAAGGGCTGCCGTTCGCTGCGATTGCGAGCGGTCGCCGTGGATCATAGCCGCGTTGATGCCTTGCCGCACGAGGGCCCTGGCGATTCTTTCCGCTCCGCGCTTCGTGCGCGAAAATACGAGGCACCGGCCGGTTTCGCGCGCAAGAAGGTGATGGAGCATGTCCTGCTTCCCGTCCGCGGCCACCTCATACGCCTGCAGCCGCACATTTTCCGAGGGCTTCAGTGTCGAACCGAATGCGAGCCGCACTGGATTCTTCAGGTAGTCCCTCACGAGATGCGCCACAGATCCTTCCATCGTCGCGGAGAAACACATCGTCTGCCGGTCTTTCGGAAGAATCGCCGCAATCCTGCGAATCGCGGGAAGGAATCCCATGTCCAGCATACGATCGGCCTCATCGAGAACGAGCGTTTGCAGTCCGCCGAACTGGATCAGCCGCCGGTCGAGATAATCCTCCAACCGGCCCGGAGTCGCCACCACGATGCGAGCCCCCTTGCGGATTGCGTTGAGTTGCGGCCCTTCGGCCAGACCGCCCACGACGAGTGCCGCGGGCGCAAGCTGCCGTCCGCGCAGCACGTTGTATTGCTCCACTACCTGCATGGCCAGCTCACGCGTGGGAACGAGCACGAGCGCGGCGATTCCAGCCGCGTTTCGCGCGGCGAGCCGCTCCATGATCGGGATTAGAAACGCGAGCGTCTTTCCGGTTCCGGTTTGGGCGGTCGCAAGCACGTCCTTGCCTTCAATGGCTTGCGGGATCGTCGCGGCCTGTACGGGCGTCGGAACGAGGAAGTTCGCCGCTGCCAGTCTCTCCTTCATCGAAGAAGAGATGGGTAATTCTGAGAAATTTTGCATTTTGCTTTCTTGCTGGCGAGGAGGTCGGCCGGCGCGAAATTCTGTGCGGGCGCGATCGGCTCTTGGCCAGTCTTGTTTTAGATTACGCTGAAGACGTACGGTGAAAACTGAAGGCGGGTATTCTCAGATCAGGTCTTGCACCAGAGGGACCGCACAA
>Ga0335074_10008604_pt1 | contig 14187 bp, 14 predicted proteins | sample Lox_Sample_23_FD_206715 | JGI IMG/M metagenome (GOLD analysis project Ga0335074, IMG submission 206715) | Soil microbial communities from Loxahatchee National Wildlife Refuge, Florida, United States - Lox_Sample_2.3 | ecosystem: Environmental > Terrestrial > Soil > Wetlands | place: USA...
GACGATACGCCCTTTGCTCATGATGAAAATGACGTCCGCGTAGCGCAGCGCGAAGGCAAGCTGCTGTTCGATGAGAAGGATCGACGTTCCGGCCTGTTTGAGCGATTGGATGGCGCGGCCAAGTTCCCGCACCATCAGCGGCGCCAACCCCTCGGTCGGCTCGTCCATCACCAGGAGGGCGGGATTGCCGACCAAAGCACGGGCCGCCGCGAGCATTTGCTGCTCGCCGCCGCTGAGCTTGCCGGCGAAACTGCGCAACCGCTCTCGAAGATTGGGAAACAGCTCGACGACCCGATCGAAGGTCCAACGGCCTTGCCCGCGTGCCGTCACTTGCAAATGCTCTTTCACCGTTAAGGACCGGAACACATGTCGCCCTTGCGGCACCAAGCCGATACCCATGCGTGCAATGCGATGTGCCGGCATGCGGGTGATGTCGACGCCATTGAACATGATGATGCCGCGCTTGGCCGGCGTAAGCCCCATGATAGAACGCGCCAGTGTCGTCTTGCCGACACCGTTGCGACCGAGCAGCGCTGCCACTTGTCCCGACTTCAGCTCCAGCGTTACGCCCTGCAGGACGTAGCTGTCGCGATAGTAGGTATGGATATCTTGGACGTTGAGCATAGCCTATTCCATCTCGTCCGCGCCAAGGTAGATCGCCGTGACGTGCGGATTGCCGCGAATAGCCGCGACGTCGCCTTCGGCGATCAGGCGGCCTTGATGGAGGACGGTGATGCGGTCGGCGAGATCGAAAGCGACATCCATGTCGTGCTCGATCATCAGGATCGTCATCGCCTTCGACAGGCTGCGAATCATGCCGACGACGCGGACGACTTCGGCGGCGGACAATCCGGCGGTCGGCTCATCCAGCAACAACACCTTGGGCGTAAGCGCCATGGCCAGAATCAGATCGATCTGGCGCTGCTCGCCATAGGAAATGTTCCTTGCCGTTTGCCCGGCGATCGCGGTCAGATTCCATTCCCCAAGCAGCGCCTCGGCGCGCTGATAAAGCGGGCGGTTGGCGCGCATGCGCCGGAACAAGGACGCCGCGCCGTGTTCGGCGGCCTGCAGCGCGAGCAATATGTTTTCGAGAACGCTAAGGCGCGGAAACAGGTTGGTGATCTGGAAGGTACGTGACAGTCCCAGCCGCGCGCGTTCATAGGCGGGGAGATCGGTAATGTCGCGGCCGAACAAGGTGACCGTGCCGTCTGAAACCGGAAACGCACCGGCCAGCATGTTGAACAAGGTGGTCTTGCCGGCGCCGTTCGGACCGATGATCAGGCGGCGTTCGCCGGGTTCGACTTCGAACGAAATGTTGGACAGCGCCTGCACGCCGCCGAAGTTGCGCGAGACGTCGCTGACGACAAGCGCGCTCATGGTCCGGCTCGTTTGGCGCGAAGCTCGCGGATAAAGCCGACGATGCCGCGCGGTGCGAAACAGGCGACCAGGATGTAGATAACGCCGAGCACGATCAGCCAGCGCTCGGTATAGGCGCTGATGACGTTCTCCAGCAGCACGATCAAGGCGGCGCCGATGGCCGGCCCGATGAGCGTTCCGGCGCCGCCGAGAATGACCATCAACAGGACTTCGGCCGAACGGACGACCTGCAAATAATCGGGGCTGACGAAGCGGTTGTAGTAGACATAGAGGCAGCCGGCGAGTCCGGCGAAGGTCGATGCGAGCACGAAGGCCGCCAGCCGATAGCGCCAGACGTCGTAACCCAGCGCCAGCATGCGCGTTTCGCTTTCGCGGATGCCGCGCAGAGCGTAGCCGAACGGCGACGATACGATGCGTATAAGCAAAAGGGTGCCGATGCCGATAAGGATCAGGACGAAATAATAAAAGGCGGTGTCACTGGTGAGCGACCAGTGCGGCGTCAAGTCGGGCCGCGGTACGTTCGGCAGGCCATCGTCGCCGCCGGTCAAGCTTCGCCAGCCGAACGCAATTCCCCATACCACCTGCGACAGTGCCAGTGTGATCATCAGAAAATAGCTGCCGCGCGTGCGCAGCGCCAACAGGCCGAACAGCGTCGCGGTGAGCGCGGCAACGACGAGGCCGGCCGGCAGGGCGAGCCAGACTTCCCAATTGAGTTTCAACGCGAGCAGGCCGGTGGCGTAGGCGGCGACGCCGAAATAGGCGGCATGTCCCAATGAGGCCATGCCGGCATAGCCGATGAGCAAATCGAGACTCATGGCGAATAGCGCAAAGATCATCATCTCGACGGCCAAGCCGAGATAGTAGGTCGACAGAACATAGGGCAGCGCTACGAGCAGCAGAATGCCGATGACCGAAACGGCGGCAATGCCGCGCCAAGAGCTTTCCGGTATCGGCGGCTGCGCGCTCATTCGCGCCCGAACAGACCGGATGGCCGAATGGCCAGGATGAGCGCCATCGGCGCGAAGATCGTGAACAACGCCAGTTCCGGAAAGAACACCTTGCCGAAATTATCGAGCAATCCGACGATCAGGCCGCCGAACAGCGCCCCTTTGAGGCTGCCCAGGCCGCCGATGATCACGACGACGAAGCCGAGCAAAAGCACCTGAAAATCGGCGCCGGGATACATGCCGACAATCGGACCGCCCATCACGCCGCCGAGCGCGGCGAGAAAAGCGCCGAGCGCAAACACAAGGGTGAAGAGCAATGATACATTGATGCCGAGCGCGCGCGCGACTTCCTCGTCGTCAACGCTGGCGCGCACCATGGCGCCGATCCGCGTGCCGTCCTGCAGCCACCACAAGATGGCGCCCACGATCAAGCCGAACCCGATGATGAACAAGCGATAGGTCGGATAGTAGAACGCCCCAAGCTGCAGCGAGCCGTCGAAAATGTCGGGCTTGGGCATAGTTTGCGGATCGCCGCCCCAGACCACCGTCGCCAAATCTGAAAAAATGAATAGGAAGCCGAACGTCACCAGCGCCTGCGGCAGTTCCTCGAGGTGAAAGCGCCGCAAGAAGAAGCGTTCCATGACGATGCCTATGCCAGCAACCGCGAGGCATGCCGCCAGCACCGCAAGCACAAAGCTGCCGGTTTCATTGATGACCGCCATGCCGAAATAGCCGCCAAGCAGGTAGAACGACCCGTGCGTCAGATTGAGAACCTTCATCAGGCCGAAGATGAGAGAAAGGCCGGCGGCCAAAAGAAATAGCAGCATTCCATAGGAAATGCCGTTGAGAGCTTGCACGAACCAAAATGTCATCTGCAGGCGGTCGGCATGTTCACATCATGGGCGGGTTAGTCATTTCAATTAGACCCACAAGTGCGGCATTTCCACTGACACGATGGCGCAGCTACCCCAATATTTTGAGCAAGCCGGCCCGGCAACGCGCCTTGCCGCGGAAACAACCGAGTAAATCCCGCGTGGGGTGGTCGCCCCGCCACGGGATTTTTTTCTCAGTCGCCCTAATGCCGTGTGCCCGGGCGAGCAACTATCTCACGGGAAGATGTCATACGGGTCCTTCACCTGCGCGATGCGCTCGCCACAACGGTTCTGCAACTTCCCGTCGGGGCCTTTCTCCACCGTGAGCTGGTAGAAATCGGCGACCATGCCGTGGTGCTCGTCAAAGCTGGTCATGCCCATCGGACCTTTGACTTGCACTTTGCTCAACGCATCGATGAAAGCTTGCCGGTCTTCCGCTTTGCCGCCGATGTCCTTGAGCGCTTGGATCACCATCTTCGCGGCCATGTAGCCCATGTAAGAGTAGGAGCCCGGCAGCGCGTTGTCGCGGGCCTTAAAGCCATCCACGAACTTCTTGTTCTCCGGGGTGTCGAGCGTGCCGCAATAGGTGTAGACGCTCTGCACGCCGACGGCTTGAGGCGGCATATGCGCCAGCAATTCCTCGCTGGTGAATGAGGCGATGCCGAACATCGGCATCTTCTTGTTCAAGCCGTAATCCGCATATTGCGAGACAATGCGCGGCGCATCGGCGCCCCACATCGCGGTGAATAGGCCGTCGGCCTTGCCGGTATCCATTGCCGTAAGATAGGGCGCATAGTCGGAGGTGCCGACGTTCGGAAACTGCGCATCGATCACGTTGTCCGCGCCGTAAAACTTCTTCACCACATCCGCGGATTCGCGGCCGGGCGGCGCGTTCCAGCCGATGAAATACACCTTCTTCCAGCCGAGCTTCTGCGTGAACTTGGCGGCGACCGTGGCGTATTGATAGGTCGACGGGACGAAGCGGAATATATACGGGCTCTTCTGGGCGCGCGTGAGACTGTCGAGCGCCACAGTGCTGATCCAGGGGATCTTTTGTTCGGTGACGTAGGGCGCCATGGCGGCGCCAACCGAGCTGACCAATTCGGACAACAGCAAATCGACTTTATCGCGCTCGACCAGAGCTTTGGTCTTGGTCAGCCCCACGTCGGGACGTCCTTCGCTGTCTTCAAAAAGCAATTCGACTTTGCGGCCGGCGATCGTATTGTTCTCTTCATCGAAGGCTTGTTTGATGGCGTCGCGCTCGGGAACGCCTTGTCCCGAAATCGGTCCGGTCAACGGAAACATCACGCCGATCTTGATCGGTTCTTGGCTCAAGGCCGGTCCCGTTAAAAAACCGACGACGGCAAAACCGAGGATCGTCACAACGCTGGATTGGCGCATTTTTCTCCTCCCATTTTGGCGCAGGCTAGTGCGTTAACATCCGATGTGCAACCGTTCTATGATTTCGCCCAGCGTCTGACGTGCGGTCGCCGACAGAATCTTGTACGCGAGGCCGAAGCATTTTGTAGATCTCGCGCGACGGTTTAAAAACACGCGCCGGAGTCAAGAAAATGGATTTCGATCTTCCCGAAGAACTTCGCATCCTGAAAAAAACAGTGCGGAATTTTGTCGACCGCGAGCTCATTCCGCTCGAAATGAGCGCGATGGATGGCGCGGCGATGCGACCGGAAGTGCGCGCGCCCCTTGAGGCCAAGGCCAAGAGCCTCGGACTGTGGAATCTCGATGTGCCGCAAGACTACGGCGGGCAGGGGCTCAATCTGCTTGGTATGGTTGTGGTGTGGGAAGAAATCTCGCGCACCATCGCTATGCCGCCCCGCGGCCCCGGCGTATTCGGTCCGGATATCCGACCGGTCTTGTTTACGCTCAATCCGGCGCAGAAGGAGAAATACTTGTTCCCCGTCTTGCGCGGCGAGAAGAAAACCGCCTTCGCGCAATCCGAGCCGGATGCCGGTTCGGATCCCGGCGCGATGCGGACCACCGCAGTGCGCAACGCCGATCACTACGTCATCAACGGCTACAAGCGCTGGATTACCGGCGCTGCCGATGCGGATTACTTTCAGCTCGTCGCGGCGACCGACCGGAGCAAGGGCAGCCGCGGCGGCTTGAGCATGTTCCTGGTCGACGCCGACACGCCGGGCGTCAAAATCGTGCGCAAAACGCCGACGGTGATGGGCGATGAACCCTGCGAGATCGCGTTCGACGACGTCCATGTTCCGGCGGAGAACTTGATCGGTCGGGAAGGCGACGGCATGCGCGCTGCGCAGTCGTGGATCACGGCCGGGCGGCTTTATCAGGCCTGCCGCGGCCTCGGCGTGGCCAAGCGCTGTATCGATCTGATGATAAGCTATGCTAAGCAGCGCGTGACCTTCGGCGCGCCGTTGGCCGACCGCCAAGCGGTGCAATTCATGATCGCCGACAGCTTCATGGAGCACCACATGGCGCAGCTGTTGGTCTATCAACTCGCCGCGCGCACCGATGCTGGCGCCGCGACGCGCCACGAGAGCTACATGGTCAAGATCGCCGGCACCGAATTGGGTTTTCGCGTCGCCGACCGCTGCATGCAGGTCCACGGCGCCATGGGCCTCGCGACCGAAATGCCGATCTCCAAGATGTGGCGGGACGCGCGCAGCTTTATGATAACCGAGGGACCGGTGGAAGTCATGCGGATGGTGCTCGCGCGCGATCTGTTGCGTAGCGGGAATTGAGTAAGCGCCGCTATCTGGCGGCGCCGTCGGTTTGCTGCCGTGCCGCCCGTATGCAATATCGCGTCATCTCACAGCGTCTGGGGTAGTCATGTCCGAATCAAACACTGTCACCGTCGAGATCGACAATGCAGTCGCAACAGTTACCTTGAACCGACCGGCCAAACGCAATGCCATGAGCCCGGCGCTTCATGTCGAAATGGCCGACGTTCTTGAAAAGCTGCGCTACGAGACGACCTCGCGCGTTGTTGTCATCACCGGTGCCGGTGAATCCTTCTGCGCCGGCATGGACCTCAAGCAGTTCTTCGTGGAACTCAAGGACAACCCCCCGGAATTCGATCGCATCTTCCGCTTGGCCACCGAATGGCGCTATCGCACGCTGCGCTACTTTCCGAAGCCTACCATCGCCATGGTCAATGGCTATTGCTTCGGCGGCGCGTTCTCGATCGTGGAGGGCTGCGACCTCGCGTTTGCCGCGAAGGAGGCGACGTTCGGTCTCTCCGAGATCAACTTCAAGCACTATCCGGGCGGCAGCGTCAGCAAATCGCTCGCCAATCTGTTGCGCCCGCGCGACGCTTTGTTCTACGCCATGACCGGCCGCAATTTCGGCGGCGACCGCGCCACGGAGATTGGTTTCGTCAATGCGGCCTATCCACGGAATGAGCTGAAAAAAGAGGTGATGGCGGTCGCCCAGGAGATTGCGCAAAAGGATCCCGACGCGCTCGCCGCCTGCAAGGACGGTTACCGGTTCTCCCTGGAAATGAGCGGCGAGGCCGCCATCAACTATGCGGCAGCCAAATCGGATCAACTGACGCTGCGGCAGAAGGATTCATGGCGCAGCGAAGGCATTGGCGATTTCCTGCAGGGCAAATACCGGCCGGGCCTCGCTGCGCACCGGAAGACGGAAAGCTAGGCTCCTTTCGGCGATCCGCCGGCACGGCGCTCTCGCTCACATCCAGGCTGTGCTGAAGTTGCGGCGAGGTTGCGCCGCATGCGCTGCAGCATGCTTTTGAGCACGCGCTGCTCTGCGGCGCCGAAGCCAGCGAGCATCGCGCGGTTGGTCACCTCGATATCGGGCATGACCAAGTCGTAAAGCTGCCGGCCCTTCGGCGTCAGCAGCACGCGAATTTTGCGGCGGTCATGACTGTCGGCGATCCGGCGGACGAAGCCGCGGCGTTCCAACGCGTGCAGCGCGCCGGCCGCCGAAGGCCCCCGCATGCGCGTGCGCTCGGCGAGCTCGACTTGGGTGAGTCCGTCGTCTTCCCATAGCACACGCAGGAATTGGAAAATCCCCATGCCGACGCCGTGCTGTGCGATCCGCGCCGAGAAGGTACGCGTCATCGTCCGAACGGTGTCGGAGAGGAGAAAACCGACCGTTTCCTCGAGCCGCAGATGCGCGAAGCGCGCCTGATCCAGCTTCGCGGCGGTTGCGCGTCCCCTAGCCAAAACGGCGCTCCGAATCTCTCATGAGCCCAACATGCCGCTGCCTTACGTCATTGACAACCGCGAAAAATGATAGGAACCTAACGATTAGCCGGCCCGCTAAGAGCCGCAGCCATGCTTGGCGCCGAATGGCCCGCCAAAACGCGGCAGAGGGAGAAACCGTTGCAGCACAGCGAAATCGACGTTCGCGGATGTAAGATCAACGTCCGCCGCGGCGGCAAGGGCGAGCCGCTGCTGTTTTTGCACGGTGCGCAAGGTCTCAACGGGCACGAGCCCGGACTTGAGGCGCTGACCGCAGATTTCGACGTGATCGCACCGGATCATCCCGGCTTCGGCAAATCCGACCTCACCTCAGCGGTCGAAGACGTCGGCGACCTGGCGCTGTTCTATCTGGATCTCCTCGAGGCGATGGAATTGCGGTGCGTTCACGTTGTCGGACAATGCATCGGCGGCTGGCTCGCGCTGGAAATCGCGATCAGAAACACCGAACGTATCAAGTCGCTCATCTTGGTCAACAGCGCGGGCATACGCGTGAAGGGCGTTCCGCGGGTCGATATGTTCGTGTGCTCGGAGGATGATCTGCTCAAATTCCTGTTCGCAGCCAAGGGTGGAACGGAGTGGCTGCAGTCCTGGCGTGCCAGCCCGGATATGGAAGACATCTACGATCGCAACCGCGCGGCTGCGGCGCGGTATTCCTGGGCGCCGCGATTGTGCAATCCGAAGCTCGATCGTTGGCTGCACCGTATCGACGTGCCGACGCATATCGTCTGGGGCAACGAAGAGCGGATCATCCCGCGGGAATACGCCACCGCCCTCAAGGACGGCATTGCGGGCGCCACACTGGCGACGATTTCCGAGTGCGCCCACATGCCGCACATCGAGCAACCGCGGGCCTTCGCCGGCGAAATAACAAAGTTCATCCGGAGCGCGGCGCGATGAAGATTTTCATTTTCCACCTCATGCCTTACGCCAATCTGGACATGAGCTATGCGGAGAAGTACCGCGCCGCATGGGTCGTGCTGCCGAACACCTATTTCGACCCGAAGCAAGGCCACGAGCTTTACAATCGCTATCTTGACGAACTGGAGCTTGCCGCCGAGCTTGGCTTTGACGGCATTTCCGTCAACGAGCATCACCAAAACGCCTATGGCTTGATGCCGTCGCCCGTGGTCACCGCCTCGGCGCTGTCGCGGCGCACCAAAAATGCCCGCATCGCCATCCTCGGCAATGCCTTCTGCCTGCGCGAACATCCGCTTACGCTCGCCGAAGAGCACGCGATGATCGACTGCATCACCGGCGGCCGTCTCATCACCGGAATGGTCCGCGGCATCGGTGCCGAATATTTTTCGCTGGGAGCCAATCCCGCCTATTCCCATGCCCGCTTCCAGGAGGCGCACGATCTTGTAGTCGAGGCATGGACTAAGCCGGGGCCGTTCTCTTTCGAAGGCAATTACTACCACTTCGACTACGTGAATTTATGGCCGCGGCCCTTTCAGCAACCGCATCCGCCGATCTGGGCGCCGTCGACCGGCAGCACCGAGACCATCGAGTGGGCCGCGCATCCATCGCGCAAATATGTGTATCTGCAGGCCTATAGCCCGACACAATCGGTGGCGCGATACCTGAACTACTACCGCGAATGCGCCCAGCGCACGTACGGCTATACCGCGAGCTCAAACCAGATCGGCTGGTCGACCCCGGTTTACGTTTCCGACACCGACGAGAAGGCGCGCGAGGAGGCGAAACCGCATATCGAGATTCTATTCAACAAATTGCTGCGCCTGCCGTTCGAAATGCTGTTTCCGCCCGGCTATCTGTCGGCAAAGTCGCTGAAGAACATGCGCAGTCATAAACACAGCGTTAGCGGCCAGGAGCATACGATCGATACGTTGATCCGGCAGGGTATCATCGTTTGCGGCAGCCCGGATACCGTGCGTCGGCAATTCACCGAAACGCACCGCTTGCTCGGCTTTCAAAACCTGTTGTGTCTGCTGCAATTCGGTACGCTGCCGCGCGATCTCACGGAAAAAAACATTCGTTTGTTCGCGCAAGAGGTCATGCCGGCGCTGCAGGTGCTGACCGACAAGGAATATGCCGGATTGCAGGTGCAGGCGGCCGAATGACGACTCGCCGGAATGGGTGCTGATCGGGAGGGCGCGTGCTCAAGCAGCTGCAGTTCCAGGGTGAAGTAGTGGTCGTCACCGGAGCCGGCACCGGCATCGGCCGCGCGATCGCGGAAACCGTCGCCGAGCTGGGCGCCACCGCGGTCCTGGTCGGCCGCACGCAAGACAGGCTCGACGAGACCAAAGCGGCCATTGAGGAGAACGGCGGCCGGACGATCGTCTTTGCGGCCGACGTTTCGAAGGAAGAGGACGTTCGCAGCCTGCGCGATTTCGTGAAAAGCGAGTTCGGGCGCGTCAAGGCGATCGTCAACAACGCCGGCAACAATTTCATCTCGCCGGTGACCGACCTGGCGACGGCCAAATGGCGTGAGTTGCTCGCGGTCGATCTCGACAGCGTTTATTTCATGTGCCGAGATTTCATTCCGCTGCTGCTCGAGGCACAAAGGCCGTCGATCCTCAACGTGGCGTCGACGTTTGCCCATATCGGCAACGAGCATATGCCGGTCTATTGCGCGGCCAAGGGCGGCGTCGTGTCGTTCACGCGGCAGTTGGCGGTCGATTACGGTCCGAAGGGTTTGCGGGTTAATTCCATCTGTCCGGGTCCGACGCTGTCGCCGCGGGTCAAGGGTTATTTCGATTCCGGGCGCGCCGACTCCAAGGGCACCTTGCAGAAAGTGATGCTCGGTCGTTTTGCCGAATGCAGCGAGATCGCCAATGTCGCCGCATTTCTGGTTTCCGACGCGGCGAGCTTCGTTCACGGGGCATCGATCCTGGTCGATGGCGGCCAAACCATCAATTAGCGGGAGCCGCTGCGGTGACAAAGGTGCTCGACGGCGTCCGGGTGATCGAGCTGGGGACGATGATCACCGCTCCGCTCGCCGGCATGATGTTGGCCGACCTTGGCGCCGAAGTGATCAAGGTCGAACACCCGCAGGGCGGCGATCCGTTTCGCAATTTCCGCGGCGGCCTCTACAGCCCGCACTTCGTCGCCTACAATCGCGGCAAGCGCAGCATGAAGCTCGATCTGCGCAACGCAGCGGGCCGCGAAGCTTTCGCGCGCCTGTTGTCGCGCGCAGACATTCTGATTGAGAACTACCGCGCCGGCGTCATGGATCGGCTGGGACAAAGCGCGGCGGCGCTGAATAGTGCGAATCCCAGGCTCATTCACTGTTCGATCACCGGCTTCGGCGCCTCCGGGCCCTATAGCGGCCGGCCGGCCTACGACACCGTCGGCCTGGCGCTCAGCGGCATCGCCAGCCTGCTGCTCGATCCGGAGAATCCACAGGCCTGCGGCCCAACCATTCCCGACAACGCCACCGGTATGTTCGCCTGCTACGGCATTCTCGGCGCGCTGTACGAGCGCGAACGAACGGGCCGTGGCCGGCGGGTCGAGGTCAACATGCTGGAGGCGGCGATCTCCTTCATTCCCGATCCGTTCGCCAATTACACGCAGAACGGAATCAGGAACGATCCGTTGACGCGCGTTGCCAGCTCGCATTCGTTTGCATTCCGCTGCGCCGACGGCAAGCTTTTGGCAATTCACCTGTCGTCGCAGCCAAAATTCTGGGAAGGCCTGCTGACGGCGATCGAGCGGCTCGATCTTGGCGTTGATCCGCGTTTCAGCAGCCGAGAACTGCGTATCAAGAATTTCGTCACGCTTACGCGCGCTTTGGGTGAGGTGATAGCGAACAAGCCGCGCTCCGAGTGGATGGCGCTGCTCGAGGCCAACGATGTGCCGTTTGCGCCGGTCCATGAAATCGAAGATGTGCTGGACGACCCGCAGGTCAAGCATCTGCAAGCATTCCGTACGTTGCAACATCCGACCGAGGGCGCACTGACCGCAATCCGCCGCCCCGTTCACATCGATGGCGGACGCGACGGTTCCGATTTGCCGGCGCCCACGTTTGGTGAGCACACAGACGAGGTGCTCAAGGAGCTCGGCTACGACGACGCGGCCATCGCGCAAATGCGCAAGGCGAAAGCGATCTAGCGATGACCACCGCGATCCCCGAGGCCGGCCGGCCCGTCGCCGTCGTTACCGGAGCCGGCGGAGGCATCGGCTATGCGATCGTGCGCCGGCTGCTCGATGAAGATTATTTCGTCAACGGCTGGGACGTTGCGCCGGGCCGGCTTGGGGAGATCGACGATTCAAATTTTTCGATTTCCATCGTCGACGTCCGCAACAAGGCGAGCGTCGATCGCGCCGTCCAGCAATTGCATCAAGCCGTCGGTCGCATTGACGGCCTCGTCGCCTGCGCCGGCGTTTACAAAGCCATGCCGTTTCTCGATCTCGACGAGGCGACCTGGGATCATACGCTCGCCGTCAACCTGAAGGGTAGTTTCTTTGCCTGCCAGGCTGTGCTCCCGGCGATGCGGCGACGGCGAAGCGGCAGCATCGTTTTGTTCTCCTCGACGCTGGCGCGCATCGGCGCGGCGCGCGGCGCACACTATGCGGCGACCAAAGGAGGCCTGCTCGGTCTTGCCCGCTCGCTCGCGCTCGTTGCCGCGCCGGACAACGTTCGGGTCAATACCATCTCGCCCGGGGTGACCGATACCGCAATGCCGCGCGAGCACGCCACCGACGCCGATCTCGAAGCGACCGCGCGAACGATACCGCTCGGCCGGATCGGTCGGCCGGAAGATATGGCGGAAGCCGCACTTTTTTTACTGGGGCATGACAGCTCATTCGTCAGCGGACAGGATTTGCGCGTCAACGGCGGAGCGCTGATTTTTTGATGTGGGAATCGGGATCGTGAATCTGCTCATCATAGGCGCGGCAGGCGCGGCCGGTCGCGCCGCGGCAAAGCGAATGGCGCCGCGAGCGCAGATCGTCGCCGCCGACCGCGATGGCGAAGGCGTACGCGCGCTCGTGACGGAGTTGAGGGCCGAGGGGCATCGGTGTTGCGGCTATGAAGTTGACGTTACCCGAAGCGACTCCGTCGCCGGCATGTTTGCCGGCATCGCTCGCAACGTCGGGCCAATCGATGCGGTTTTTTACGCAGCCACAATTTATGGTGACAGAGCGATCGAGGCGATCATCGAAGCCGATTGGGATGCGATGATCGCGACCCACGTGAAAGGGGCTTATCTTTGCGCCCAGGCGGTGCTGCCGCAAATGCGCGATCGCGGCGCGGGCGTCATCGTCACCATGGCATCCGATTACGCCGTCACCGGGCTTGCCGACAACGTCGCCTATGCCGCGGCAATGACGGCACTCTATTCCCTGACAAAATCGCTGGCGCAGGGCTTCGCTCGGGATGGCATACGCGTCAACGCCATCGGATCGGGCGCAATCGAATCGCCGTTGCTTCCAAACGGAGAGGTTGAAGGATCTCGGCGGCCGCTGAAGGCGTCGCGCGCCGAGCGAGTGCCGATGGGTCGTCTAGGCGAGCCCGAGGAAATCGCCGCGGTTCTGGACTTTCTGCTTGGCGAACGGTCAGCCTACCTCACCGGACAGATCATTCACGTTAACGGCGGCGAGCTCACCTGGTGAGCGACATCGTTAGCCGCACGCATTTTGCAAAGGGAGTAGAGAAGAAATGAGCGCGCGAAGAATAGACGTCCACTGCCATCTCAATCCGCCGTTCTATCAGGAGGCGGTCATCGCCAATCGCGGCATGCCGCAGATCGGACGTTTCCCGGACTCTACGGTCCCGACCGTGCTTGATCTTATGGATAATAATGAGATCGAGTTCTCCATGCCGGCTGTAACTTATCCCGGGGTGCATTTTATGCCGCCCGATCTGGCGCGCGACATTGCCCGACGGTGCAATGATTTCTCCGCCGATCAAGCGGCGAAGTTGCCGAAACGCTTCGGCGGGTTTGCCTTGGTTCCGATGCACGACATGACGCATGCCGTGGCCGAAATCGACTATGCCCTCGACACGCTCAAGCTCGACGGTATCTGCCTGTTCGCCAGCTATGGTGAGAAATTCCTGGGCGATGCCGCCTTCGATCCGGTGCTCGAAGCGCTCAATAGCCATGGCGCCGTCTGTTTCATCCATCCGACGGTCAGCCCCTCGAGCCGCGATCTCGATCTACCCTATCCGGCCTCGCTGATCGAATATCCGATAGACACCACGCGTGCGGCGGTGCACCTCCTGTTTTCTGGAGCGCTGACCCGTTACCCGCGCATCCGTTTCATTCTTTCCCATGCCGGCGGCACATTGCCTTTTCTGGCGTACCGGTTGTCGGTGTTGCCGTGGTTGATCAAGCGCATCCCGCAATTGTCTCGCGAACAGATCTACGACGGTTTGCGGCAGTTCTATTACGACACCGCGCTTTCCGCCGGACGCCAGACCATGGCATCGCTCGAAACCGTTGCGGCTCCGGATCGCATCCTGTTCGGAACCGATTTTCCTTACACGTCGGTCGAAGTCGTCGCCGACGAAGTGAAGAGTCTGGTCGATCAGGAATTCGATCCGCCACGGCAGCGGGCTGCGATCGATCGCGAGAATGCGCTGGCGCTGTTTCCGCGACTGCGGAGCGTTCTCGGCCACTGAAGCGACAGCCGACGATGAGCAGTCCTGCAAATGTAAAGTCGCAGACGTCCGGGGAGGCAGTGATGAATGTCGTCGAGAACAATCGCGCGAGCACATCGGTAATCACCGCAACCCGGGTTCGTTGGGTCCAAGTGGCGCCGACGCTGCTGGTCATCTGCGTCATTGCCGCCCTCGATCGCGCGAACCTGTCGATCGTTCAA
>Ga0335074_10008605_pt1 | contig 14185 bp, 13 predicted proteins | sample Lox_Sample_23_FD_206715 | JGI IMG/M metagenome (GOLD analysis project Ga0335074, IMG submission 206715) | Soil microbial communities from Loxahatchee National Wildlife Refuge, Florida, United States - Lox_Sample_2.3 | ecosystem: Environmental > Terrestrial > Soil > Wetlands | place: USA...
ACAAACGCGCCGATCTTCGTCTCGTCGCCGATGACACAGCCATACAGGTTGATGAAGCGGGACAGGCGCACATTCGCGCCCAGCCTGACGTCGTCCGCGATCGAATTCCAGTCATTCACAGGCTGATCAGCGCTCCTCGTCTGCGCAGCGACTCGCTTGCCGCCTCCAGCATTTTCACCACACGCAGCCCCGCGCAGCCGTCGTTGTGCGGCGTCTGCCCGGCCGTAACGCACTCGACAAAATAGGCCAGTTCCTGGCGCAGGGCCTCGCCCTGCTCCAGCTGCGGCGCGAACATATCGCCGGAGCGGTAACTCACCAGCAGCTCGTACACGCCCTCGCGGCTGGTGATGTTCACGCCTTTGTCGTAGACCTTCACCTTCTCGTCGGCTTCCAGATCGTTCCACACCAGCATCCGCTTCTCGCAGCCGATGAGCGTGGTGCGCACCTTCACCGGAGACAGCCAGTTGACGTTGATGTGCGCGATCACGTCGTCGGGAAAATACAGCGTCATGAACGCGATGTCTTCGTGGCAGTTCAGATGTTTCTGGCCCGTCGCCACAATCGCTTCCGGCTTCTCCTGGATCAGGTGATCCATGATCGACAGGTCGTGCGGCGCCAGGTCCCAGAGTACGTTGATGTCGTGCTGGAAGAGTCCCAGATTGACGCGCGTGGAATCGTAGTAATACAGCTTTCCCAGCGTGCCCTCGTCCAGCAGCTGGCTGATCTTTTTCACCGCGCCGGTGAAGAGAAACGTATGATCCACCATGATGGTCAGGTTCTTCTTCATGGCCAGCTCGATCAGTTCCTCGCCCTGCGCGGTAGTGCTGGTAAACGGCTTCTCCACAAAGACGTGCTTCCCGTTCTCCAGCGCGGCTTTTGCCAGCTCATAATGAGTCCACACCGGAGTGATTACCGCCACCGCATCGATGTCCGGAGATTTAATCAGCTCCATGGCGTCGGCGGTGACCCGCATGCCCGAATGGGCCTTCTGCGCGCGGAGGCGCGCGGAGGCGCTCATCTCGGCAACCGAAATCACCTGGGACCCGTCCAGAGCCGCGAGATTCCTCACGACATTGGGTCCCCAATATCCGTAACCAATCACACCAAAGTTCACGGCAGCATCACCACACTCTCAGATTTCGAATCGCAGCGAACGTCTCTCTCCGAACCGGGCTCGCAGGAATCCAGGCTGCGGCGCCCACGGGCCGCGCTCAGTACGCTCCGCGGATAACGGCGCCGGGCGTGCGCAGCAGGATCTTCACGTCCAGCCAGGGAGACCAGGTCGTTGCGTAATGAAGGTCGAGCCGCACCATGTCATCGAACGTCACCCGGCTGCGGCCGGTTACCTGCCACAGGCCGGTGATTCCCGGCTTGACCTGCAGCAAACGGCGGCGATGCCAGATCTGGTACGCGGCCAGTTCATAGGGAATCGGAGGACGAGGACCGACCAGCGACATGTCCCCCCAAAGCACGTTGAGAAACTGCGGCAGCTCGTCAAGGCTGGTTCTGCGCAGGAATCTTCCGATCGACGTAATCCGCCGGTCGTTGGCCAGCTTGTAGACGCCTTCGGAGTTTCCTTCCGTCGCGATCCGCTCTGCATTCCCGGCAATCAGCTGCTTCACATACTCCCGGTGCACGCTCGGATCGTTATTCACATACATGGAGCGGAATTTCAGGAACGAAAATTGCCGCCCGTACTGGCCCACCCGCTGCTGCCTGAAGAACACCGGGCCCTTGGAGGTCGCCTTGATCGCGGCCGCAATCACCAGCAGGATCGGCAGGCACAGCGCCAGCAAAAACAGGCTGCCCGCGATATCCATCAGCCTTTTCAGCCGCACCATCGAGCGCCGCCCCGCCGGATGCTCGTGCCGGTCCGGATAAAGCACCGGGTCGCCCCGGTCGCCCGACTCGTTCTCATCCCACTCGTCGGGAAAGAAATGGAACGAAATGCTGACCTGGCTGAACTCCTCCAGCGGCAGCTCGTCGCGCAGAGCCGCGGTGACCTTGCCGAGAATCGTGCTGAGCGCGGTCCGCTTGTCCACGGCTCCCAGGCCGGTGAACATGGCTCCGACCGTCGCGCGTTCCATATACCAGCCCACGATGTCCGTGTCGCGAATGACGGGCAGAAGCGCCGCCACGACCCTTTCCAGAACCTTGCCGGCGCCCGGCCGGTCGCCGGCCGCCAGCAGCATCAGCAGGAACGGTTCGCTGGACCTCTCGGTGCGCTTGCGCTCGATCGCGATCATTCGCTTGAACGCGTCTTCGCTCAGCACATCCCGGTCCGGGACTGGAATCGATCCGGAGATCAGCTCGTCCAGACCGGTTGCGTTTTCCATACGTAACGGATTCAAAGTCCGCTCCTTTCCAGTGCGATCACCACAGGATCGTCTCTTGCGCAAGGGCGTCCTGCTTCGTCCCGTGCGCAGATTAGCGAGTCTTTTTGTTTTGGGGCTTAACGGCGCCAGCCATCTCCGCACCATCGGCCTGAATTCGGAGATCGGTTCTGACGGGGGCTTGCCTTGGCGGGAATCGAACAACCGCCGCGCGCGTCGCAGCCTTTTCAGACCGCGAGTGGCGACTTCTGCGACAGGTAATCTGTGAGGCCCGCCTGCCAGGTCCCGAATACGTTGAGACCGGCTTTCTTCAGTCGCTGGTTCTCGAGAACCGAGTAAGTCGGGCGAGGCACCTTCGCCGGGAAGTCACCGGGCGCGGCCACCTGCACTTCCACCTGCATTCCCGCACCGGAGAAGATCTCCAGGGCAAATTCATACCAGGTGCAGCTGCCTTCGGCGGTCGCATGATAAAGCCCGAACGCCTCCCGGTCCGCAAGCGCGGCAATTTGCCTGGCCACGTCTGCGGTCGGAGTGGGACTCACGTATTCGTCGTTGACGACTTTCACGCGTCCCCGCTCCCGGCCCAGGTGAAGCATCAGCTCCACGAAGTTTCTGCCCCCTTTTGCTCTGCACGCGTGCTCGCCGTAAAGGGCAGATGTCCGAAGCACCAGGTGCCGCGGGTTTAACGACCGGACGAAGTATTCGCCCGCGAGTTTCGAATTCCCGTAGACATTCAGTGGCAGAGGAGCGTCGCTTTCGACATACGGCTGGCCTTTGGTACCGTCGAAAACATAGTCAGTGCTGACGTGGACGAGTACAGCCCCTGTCTCGCGAGTGACCAGAGCAAGATTTCGCGCGCCCACCGCGTTCACGGCGAACGCCCGCGCCGGGTCCTGCTCGCAGTTCTCGACGTGATGCATCGCCGCGGTGTTGATCACGCAGTCGAATTGCCGGCTGCCGAGACAGGCGCGCACAGACTCCATGCTCGAGAGCTCGACGTCGGAATGACACAACTCCGCAACCGTGTCGTCCCGGCCCGTGAACACAGAGGCGACATCTGCACCCAGCTGTCCGTTGGCTCCGATAACGGCGACGTTCAAACCGCACCCACCATGTTGTGGACCGTCAGGTCCCGTTCGATACCCTTGAAGGTCTGAATGTTGGCGTACTGGGGATTATCCCAGTCCTGAAATTTGTGCATGTTGTCGATCAGATTGTCGACGATCGATTTCACCGATCCGGTGGAATGGAAGCTCAGGACGTTCGCCGCTTTCTCGGTGCTGACCTTGTAGTTCCTGTAGTCCTGAATGTGCTTGATGCACAGGTTGACGGGAATGTTCAGGCGTTCCTGCACGGCGCTCCTGATCAGATCCCCCACCTCGCCCACTGTGTAGTTGCCCGAGGCGAGATTGAAAATGCCGGAGATGCTGAGGTTCGCCTCGATGGCTCTGATGTACGCTGTGGCCGCGTCATCGATGCTCAGGATCGGACGCCATATCGAGGGATTATTCACGGTGATCGTGTTGTCCCTGACGGCCGTCTTGAACATGGTGTTGATAATCAGATCGAGACGCATCCTGGGACTATATCCGGAGATGGTTCCTTTGCGCAGCGAAATGACGGAAAAGTTCTCGCTCGTGAGCTGAATGACCGCCTGCTCTCCCTGCAGCTTCGAGATTCCATAGGGATAGCTGGAGCTCACCGCGCGCGTCTCATCGTACAGCTCGTTTTCCGTATAGCCGTAGACCGAGCAGGACGAGGCATAGATATATCGCTTGACCCCGGCTATCTTCGCGATGTAGGCGAGATAGGCCGGCGCCGCCGCGTTGAAGATGAAGTTCTTGCTGGGCGAATACTCCGCCATCGGGTCATTGGACAGCCCGGCCAGAAAGATCACCTGGTCGTAGGAAGCCAGATCCTCGGAGGACAAGTGGAAGATATCCTTGTTAAGGATTCCGACCTGGCGAGGCAGATGGTTGCCGAACCAGAACAGGTCAACCACGTCGACTTTGTACCCGCGATCCAACAGTCGCGGAATCAGCACGGAGCCAAGATAGCCCGCGCCTCCGGCGATAAGTAATCTCATAGATGACTCCCGGTAACAGAAGCTACGATCTGTTCGTTTTCGGAATATTGAAAGTTGTCGGATTCAGGGGACGCGAGCCATGATGCCAGGGTACGTGCGTTTCGATCCTTTTCCGAGACGGTCACATCGCTCAGAGGCCACTGAATTCCGATGGCCGGGTCATTCCACCTGATACCCGATTCGGCCTTCGAATTGTAGATCCCGGTGCACTTGTACTGAATTTCGGTTCCGTCAGCGAGAGCGCAGAAGCCCCGGGCGAAACCGGCCGGCGCCCACACCGCGCGGCGGTTGGCCGCGGAAGCCTCGACGCCGATCCATTTCCCCAGCGTCGGTGAGCCCTTTCTGATGTCCACGGCCACCAGGAATGCCGCCCCCGCAGTTACTCGCATGAGTTTTCCCATGGGCGGCTCCCACTGAAAGTGAAGCCCGCGCACCACGCCTCGGGCCGAGGCGGAGTGGTTATCCTGAACAAAATTGGTGGGCAACCCCAAAGCCGCGAATTGATCGGCTCGATAAGTTTCCATGAAGAAGCCGCGGCTGTCCTGAAAAGCCTCAGGAACAACAACGACCACTTCGCCCAGATGTGTCGACTCGACCGTGATTTGCATGAATATCCTGTTCCCTCGGGATCGTCAGACTTGGCTATTTCGTTTCACTGTGCCGGGGCGCTGTCAGGCGACACGTGCCGATAGTAGTAGTAATCCTTGTCCGGAGAGCTGTGGGACGAATTCAGAAGCGTGCCGATCAGCTTGGACGGCTCCAGCGCCTCCACACCACGCTCCATCCGCCGTTTTTCCGTGATGCCCGGGCGTGCGACCAGCAGTATCCCGTCCGCGAGGCGCGCCCACACGCTGGTATCCGCCAAGGGCAGCACCGGCGGGGAGTCCATGATGATCCAGTCAAACCAGGCGCTCAGCTGCTCCATCATTGCCGGCAGTTTTGCCGACTGCATCACGTCGAGAGGATTGCCCTGCGCGACACCGGCCGGCAGGATCCAGAGGTTAGATTTCTCGATGTGACAGATGCTCGACGCCAGGTTATCGGCGCCCTGCAGACATTCGCAGATACCCGGGCCCCCTGCCACTCCGAACATGTGAGATAAAGCGGGCCGGCGCAGATCGCCTTCCAGCAGCAGCGTCTTCTGCCGGGTCCCCGAAGCCAGCACGCAGGCAAGGTTCGCGGCAGCGAAGCTCTTACCTTCCCGCGGAACCGTGCTGGTAATTAGCAGTCTCTTCAACGCACGATCTTTTCGCAGGTGACGCACACGCACGGCCAGAAGGCGAAACGCTTCGCTCGCTGGGCTCTCCGGCTCCGTCAGGCAGACAAGCCGAGCCTCTGGGGCGGGCGCCAGTTCCACCGTCCGGCACCGGTCCAATATGCCGACGCGTTCCAGCGCGCGCGAGGGCGCCTCCTCGGGGGATGCGGTCGGCTGCGCCGCATCGCTCTCCAGGACGTAGAGGCCAGCCCCCGAAGTGACTTCGGCGGCTGCATCCGCGCTGCGATCTTCGCTACTCGACTCGGACCTCCACTGCCGTACCGCCTGTCGCTCCGCCCGCTCAAGAAGTTCAGTGGCGGCTGCTGTCATCGCCCGGTCAGCGCCGCTGCGTTCCGCCTCGGAGCGCTGCAGGGCGTCAAATATATGGCTCATGCTTGCTCACTTCCGCTAAAGCTGTTGCGTCGCCTTCGCTGGCGGCCGGCTTGCGTAACGTGGCAAAGATGTCGAGGAGCAGATTCGCCGCCCGCTGGATATCGATGTCCGCACCCGATCCGACATCGCCTTCCGAAGAGACGACATCCAGACGAAACTCTCTCGCCACATCTCCGATGATCTCCGACGTAACAATCGACGATTGTCGGGCATAGGCGGCGATGAGACTGTTCTCGCAGATGGTGTTGATCAGCCTGGGCAGTCCGCGCGAGTGTTGATAGACCTCTTCAACCGATTCCGGGGGAAAGATAGGAGCACGCGCCGGATCGGCTCCCGCGATGTGCAAACGCTGCGCGATGTACTCCTTTGTCTCGTCGCCGTCCAAAGGCCCCAGCTGAGCCCGCAGGGCGATGCGCTGCTTCAGCTGGCGCAGTCCCAGCGAATCCAGCTTCTGATCCAGTTCCGGCTGGCCGACCAGCACAATTTGCAGCAGCTTGTCATCGGTCGTCTCCAGGTTCGACAGGAGCCGGATCTCCTCCAGAAGTTCGTCGGAAAGGTGGTGGGCCTCGTCCACGATCAGAACCGTGGTCAGCCGGCGCGCCCCCCGCGAAACCAGAAACTGTCCCAGATCCAGCAGCAGTTCACTCTTGTTCTTTCCCGAAGCCGGCAAGCCGAAGTCCGACAGGATGTACTGCAGAAACTCGGTTGGCGAAAGCCTGCTGTTGAACAGATAGGAATAGGAAATATCCTTGCTCTCGCGCAGCAGCCGCAGCAGGCAGCGCAGCAGCAGCGTTTTCCCCGTGCCCACTTCCCCCGTGACCACCACGAACCCTTTGTGCCAGCGAACGCCGTAGTAAAGCGCGGCGAGCGCCTCATTGTGCCGCCTCGTCGAGACAAAGCAGCTCGGGTCCGGGGTCAGGTCAAACGGATTACGCGTCAGCTGAAAGAAAGCCTTGTACATAGGTACCCGTTCTTATGCGTGAAGATAACTGAATGCTGTGCCCGCCAGAATCGTGATAAGTACCACCGCCGCCATCGCCCAGCCCAGAAATGCCCTTCTTCTGTTGCGGCCTGCGTCGCGCGGACTTAAAACGTCCGGAATCTCCGAGATCATCGCACCCGGCAGCAGCTTCTTGATTTCCTTTTCTGTATGCAGGCGGTCGTCCAGAAATTCGAGCAGCGCGACCACAAACACCCCGAGCGCCGCCCCCACGCCAAATCCCGCGGCGCACAGCTTCAGATGATTGGGAAAATCTGGCCTCAGCGGCAGGCTCGGCGGATCCAGCATGGTGAATCGCTCGCCCTCCTGCATCTGTTCCATGCTGGTGGCCATCTGCGAATCGCTTTCCTTCTGCAGCAGCTGGTTGTAGTTAGATTGGGACTGCTCATAGCCGCGAGACAGGTCCGCCAGCTGCTGTTCTACCGCCGGTTCCGCATTCAGACGCGCCTGGTACTGGCCGATCCTCGTCTGCAGATCGGCAATCGCCCGCTGACGCGACACAATGTCGACTTCTTCTGAGTGAACCTGACTCTCAAGCTGTAGCAGGGTGGGGTTCGCCTCGGTAGACACGGAAGCCTGAGCGCTCCCCTGAGGGCTCCCCTGAGCATTGTTCGCGTTGCTTGCGGAGTTGGCTTTCAGCGTTGCGAGCATCTGCTCTCTCGCCTTCTCCGTTCGCGCGATCTCGGCCTTCACCTGCTGCACCTGGGGATACTCATTCGTGTACCGCGTCAGGAGATCGGTGAGACTGGATTGCAGCGTTGCGAGCCGCTGGTCGAGTGCTGCCAAGGGTGTGGGAGCGCCGGTAGCGGTCTGAGTTGGCTCCTGAATCGCCCGATACTGATCGACCAGCGACTGAAGGTAGGCCCGCTGCTGCCGCGAGGAACTCAGGCCGTCCTGCTCGCTCTGCAGCTGCGACTGGAGGCCGCTCAGGATCTGCAGATTGCTCGCCTGCTGGGTGGGCAGTTCGCCCTCGTGCCCTGCCTGAAATGCCTGGACTTTCGCGTCCTGGTCGGCGAGGCTTTGGCGTGCGCTGGACAGCTGTTCCTGCATAAATTCCGTTGTATTTTCCGACTCTTGTTCCCGGACCCGCAGATTCTCGTTGATGAACAGATCTGTCAACTCGCCCGTGACCTTCTGGGCCATGCGAGGATCCGGAGCCGAATAGAAAACCTGGAACGCAGTAATTTGATCCTGCGGGTCCCGCACCAGTTCAATATCGATATCCTTGCGCATTCGCGCGACCTGCTCATCCGGGGTCAGCACATGATGCTTATCCCAATAAAGATGGAACTTATTAATGATGAGCAGTAGCCGGGTCCGGCTCAGAATCTGCTGGCTCATACTCTGGAGCCTATCCTGCAAGTCATCGCTGACATTGGGCATGACGTAGTTTCTCGGCATCGTCGGTTCCTGCACCAGAATCAGAGTTCCCGACTTGTATCGCGCAGGCAGCGCCCAGCTCCCTCCCCATACCACGGCCCATCCCAGCAGGAGCAGCGTCAGAAAGACGACGTGACGCCGGCGAACGATGCCAAGGTAGCGCCCGATGTCAAATGTTTGCGATGCCTGTTCTTCGAATTCTTCCGCCATAACTACCGTCCGAGGGGCCGCGACAGCTGCCAGGTGAGAGACACAGTTTCAAGGTTGCTATTGGGGTTGCCCGCGACGGAACTGATTCCGGCAAACACTTCGCGAATATGAGCGTAGTCAAAGCTGATCTGCAGCTGCTGCCCAATTTTGCGGTGCAGATCAAAACCGCCGACGATGCTGTGGCCGCCCTGTTCACCCACGGTCGCCAGCGAGGCCAGCGTCTCGTAGTCTGAATATTTGGCGTTGACCCCAGCCACCCAGTTGCGCGTCGCCTGCCAGCGGGCCGATGCCCCAGCCATACTGGTGTTATAGACGCCGAGTTCGCCGCCCCCGCCCGTCACTTGTCGTGAGTAATTGGCCGCAAAACTGGTCCGGTCGCCCTGCCAGCCGATACTGGCAATCACCGCCGGACCCCAGCCGCTCTGCTCCGGGAATGACCTCTGGGAGAACGTGTAATACTGCGGGCCGCCAGAAACGGACAACGAGAGGTGATCCGTTGGGTTGAACGAGTAATAGGCGTTCACCGAATCCGTCACAGTTTGACTCGTACCGGAACCCAAAGTCGTGAGGAAGTCCGAGTACTGGTAAGTCACACCCAGGTATTGCGAGCCGGAGACGCGGCCGTTGTAGAAGACCGAAGCGCCCCGTTCGGACGAATTGCCGAGGCCGGTGGTCTCGGACGTGTTGGGATACTGCAGGATCGAGTCCACTCCCGAAAGACCAATCATGCTGGAGCGACTGAGCTGTGCCGTGTACTCCCCAGTCGCCAGATTGCTCCGCATCTGCGCAAACGGCGGCACCACGCCGGGCACCTGGGATTGCAGCGAACCGGACACCGTTCCTCCGCCATAATCAGAACCAAAGGCCATCGACGTATCCTGAAACACATCGCTGAGGAGTAGCGAGGTGTGTGGGGTAAACCTCAAGCTGTATTTCGCGGAGGCCGCTTGGCTCGCCTGGTTCAGCACACTGGTGGGCTGATAAAAAATGAAGCCCGGACTATAGGTGACGGTCGTGCGCTGGATTGAGGACGACTGATCGTAAGAAATGACGGGATCGACCGTGTATGTGGTCTCGCTCAGAGTGCCGCCGCCTTCTCCTACGTAGAGATTGTTCGTATACGCGCCGCTGACGGTCACACCCATGCGCAGATTGTTCGACCGCTCCTCGTTCCCTACGGCAGTTGGAAACGCGGCGCCGCTTACCGGTGGCGGAGTCTGCATCTGGGTATCTTCGGTCTGACCCGCCGCTCCATTGTCTGCCTGGCCCCACACCGGAACAGCCGTCAGCAGCACGAATATCAAAGATATGCGGAAGCGCACAGAAACTTTCTCAGGGCACAACGATCGTGTCGCCCGGTTGCAGCCTGATGTTCTCCTGGGAAGCCTTGCCCCGGATCACATCCTTGTAATTAAAAGGCAGCCTCTCTTCTCCACCGCCGGGCTTCTGGCGGAGAATGTACACACTCTTCTGCTTTGCGAAATCCTGAAACCCGCCCGCCTCGGCAATGGCGTCGAGCACCGTTGTCGTCGTCGACAGCGAATACGATCCCGGCTTGGCCACTCGTCCCAGGATGTTGAACTTCTGGCTGTTGATCTGCAGCACCATCACCGTGACTTCCGGATCGGTCATGTAAGTCCGCAGTTTGTCCGCAATCGCCACTTCCAGATCGTGAGGCGTCCGTCCGGCGGCCTGCACTTCCCCGATCAGCGGCAGCGAGATCTTTCCATCCGATCGCACCGGCAGCGTCTGCGTCAGGTCCGGCTCCTTCCACACATTGATGGCGAGCCGGTCGTCGGTGCCGATCACATACGTGTCGTTGTGCGGCTTCTGGAGGGAGGCTGTATCCGCCGCCACGGATGCGGCGGGCGTAGCCTGAACTGATCCGTCAGATGTCTGCCCCTGCAGGAAAGCCCCCTGAAACACGATCAGAAAGCTCACGCTCAGCAAACGGTACGACTTCATCTTCATCGCTCCACTTCGGTCGGGTGCACCCGATTGCATCGGCGCCCGGTTGCTCATCCTGCTGCGGTCGCTGAACCCGGGCCTGGCGTCCATCCGCCGCTTCGCGACGGCAGAGAATGCACTGCGGCCTGGACCGGTCCAAACGCGGCAGCCAACTTTCCCGGCTTCACCGGTTCCACATCGCAGGCGTCGATTTCAACACCCACCGACTGCGTCAGCATCTCCACCGACAGAACCAGCCGGCAAAGGTTCTTCTTGCGGACCAGAATGCCTTCGATCCCCTGCAGGGAACCTCGAATCACTCGTACCCGCTCGCCGCAGCGCAGAAACGGATGCGGCTCCACCCGGAAATCGCCCTCGACCGTGCGCCGGATGGCTTCGATTTCGTAGTCGGGGACCGTGGCCATCCGCTCCCCGTGAGCAAGAATCATGTGCACGCCCGGAGTGCTCACCACCGGCAGCCGCCGGTCATGAACTCCGCGCACAAAGACGTAGCAGGGAAACAGCGGCAGCGAAAGCATCTTCTGCCGGTCTTTCCAGCGGCGCAGGGACTCATACAAAGGCAGAAATACCTCGAACCCCTTGCCGGCCAGCGTCTCCGCCACCACCTTCTCGTGCTGATGCCGCGTATAGACAACCCACCAGGCAGGCATCTGGGCCATTTCGGCTTGTCTCATCGTCTCCATTGTCATTTCGGTCTGCCGCCTCAGCGTCTCCCGGAACTTACCGCCGGATCGAATTTTGACCATAGCTTCGCCCTGTGAGCTACAGAGCCCATTTCCGTTTCGTCGTTCCGGACTACGAGCGGCGTACTGGAGGAGCCTGGTTCCAGAGGGGAGATGATTGGCTCACACCGCGTCCGGCCCATCCTGGAGTTTGAAGGGGTAGGTCGCAAGCATATTCGCCTGCGCCTTTCACGTCATTAATCCCCGGCAAACTCCTCCTTCTTCGTCATCTGTCGCAAAAATCGCGAATGGGCAATTCTTACAGCAAGGCTGACGCTGCCGGCGTGGCCCGATCGGGGAGTTGATCGGACAACCCAGCCTCGACAGAGAACCTCAGCAGCAATCTCACCGTTAAGTTCCACAGGTAGTGCAAATCTAAGTTCAACCAGCGTGTTTGGCTCAAGGACCTGAGAGGTGTGAATCAGAACACCCGTAATGCTGATGTTCTCCATCACACCCTCTCGCCACTCCTGCTCCCCCCGCACCCGATAGCGAAGTCCAGTGCCGATCGGGTACCGTCGCGCTCGCGCAACTTCACCCTTTGAGCCGATCAGCGCTCGATTCGGTTCCATCCCGTCTCCTTCCAGCGTGTGGGGGAAATTAAAGATCGCAATTTTTTGCAAGAATGGCGAAACCTGAGCCTATTCGGAGACGGCCATCGCTTCAATGGCCCGACAGTACCATTGTCATGTGCCCATGTAGTTCTATTCCCGCTGGAACTATGGAGAGTTACCCGCGCGCGGAGAGCATGGTGACCAGGCGCACCACTGCCATGCCAAACGTATGGAAACGAAGAGGATTCACCTTCAGATGTGCAGGAAAAACCCGCGCCGCGCAGCCCTCAGGAACTGCTTTCTGTCAGGCGGTGATTCACAGCGAACAGCGCCAGCTCAAGGCGATTCGAAACCCCGAACTTATCGAAGATATTGCTGATGTGGTGCTTCACCGTCTGCTCGCTGATAGCGCAATGCTGTGCAATCTCCGGATTGGAGTATCCGGCGACCACCAGCGTCACGATTTCAAACTCCCGCGGGGTCAACCCGAAATCCCGCGTGCGCGGCTTGGTCTCCGTCGGCGCTACGCTGCGCAGCGCTTTCACCAGATCGGATACGCTCTCCCGGCCGACCCAGTACTGGCCTGCCATCACGCAGCGAATGCTCTCGATCAGCCGCTGGGTGGTCGATTCCTTCAGAACCACGCCATAGGCCCCGAGTTTCAGCGCCTGCACCACCTGCGCCTTCTCGATCGAAACCGTCAGCAGCAGCGTCCGCGCCGGAATCTGCGACGCAGCCAGCTCGCGCAGGACCTCCATGCCGTCCCGGCGCGGCATAGCCAGATCGAGAAGGATGATGTCGGCCGCCGTCGTGCGCGCCATATTGAGCAGCATCTCTCCGTCCGCTGCTTCGCCCGCTACTTCAAAGCCTTCCTCTGCCTCCAGCAGTCTGCGCAGCCCGTCCCGAAACAAGGTATGATCGTCCGCGATCAGGATTCGAATAGGCCGAGGGGTGGGGCTGCTCTTAACCAAGGTAGCCATTCTTATAGGTCCCTGAGCGACCGCCCCCTACACCGGACGGCGCCTGTGGTTTTGGTCTCGCGCGCTTTTGGCAGCGCGCCCTTGCAGACGGCTCCCCACCAGAGTAACACTAGTTGATTCAACATATTGCTAATTTCGTTACTGGCTTCTCCCCAGGCCCCGGGCCGGACGCCCAGCCGCTCGATTTCCGCCATGGTTAATTTTCGAACACCCCGCAAAAATGCAGCTTGACGCGAGGTTTCACCCAGCCCATAATCTGGAAGCTTAGCTGGTCCCCCCTGGCTAATTGCATTGAGGCGCGCCGGCTGGTTCGCGTGGCGGCCGGCCCGCAGGACCGCTTCATCCTCTCCGGGCGATCGCTGCAATCGACGGCGAAGCCCCGACGGCGCTCTGCGGTTCCGGTCGATGCTTCTCTTTGCCGAAGGTTTCCATGTGGGGTATGGAAAAAACCAGGGCTCTTCGAGCGCAGTCGAATCTCGCGTCCTTCCTGCCGTTTGGCAGGGCTCTCTATCGCGAGCAGGCCATCGCTGTCTGCCGCCTCGCCGCCGCCCTCTGCTTTGTCGTTATCTTTCCCCTCGTGGAACCGCTGGCCGGATCCCACCAGCTGGCCCTGTCCCTGATTCTCTTCGGCTATGCCATGGTCAGCGTCGCCATCCTGGCGCGGGTCTTCGTCAGCAGGGCGATGACTGCTCCCTTCCTGATCTTCGTCCACTCTTCTGACCTCCTTTGGCCCTCGCTGATCTGCCTGTTCACCGGCTGCGCCCGCAGCCCGTTCCTGCTCCTGTTCATCTTTGCGCTGCTGGCCACGCCCTTCCGGAAAAAATGGCTTGAGACGCTTCTGGCCGCTGTCTTCAGCGCTCTCATCGTGCTCCTCGAGTGCCTGTTTGCGGTCACGCCGGCCTTTGCCCACCTGCAACTCGTCAGAGGATCCATTCAGTGGGGATCATTCGCTGTCAAGGTTGCGATTTTCCTCATTCTCGGCGGCTTCCTGTCCTATTCGGCATTCTGGGCCGAGCGCGAGCAGCTCGCCTATGCCACGCGATCCATCCTGCGCCGGCTTCGCGCCGGCTCAGGGATTCAGGCGAACCTGCGCGAGATTCTGCCTGCCATCCGTGACGTTTTTGAGGCGCGCAAAGTCGTTCTCGTGCTGCGCAATGCCTCCAGCTGGCGCGTATTTCAGTGGGGCGCCGGCGCCGACGAGCAGCGATCGGAAACCCCGCAGAACATCCCCTATGCCGAGGTCGACGAACGCCACTTCCGCGAGCTCCCCTCGGCCGTCTGGGCCATGGCCTGTTCCAGGAAAG
>Ga0335074_10008606_pt1 | contig 14185 bp, 15 predicted proteins | sample Lox_Sample_23_FD_206715 | JGI IMG/M metagenome (GOLD analysis project Ga0335074, IMG submission 206715) | Soil microbial communities from Loxahatchee National Wildlife Refuge, Florida, United States - Lox_Sample_2.3 | ecosystem: Environmental > Terrestrial > Soil > Wetlands | place: USA...
GCGCCGTGCGTCGGGATCGGGCGGCACGGTGGATGCCGACGGAAACAGTACGAATTCGAATTCCGATGACGACGATCGTCCAACTTTAAAGCGCCGTCCCTCGTCTGAATAACAGATCCTTCTCCTCTCTCTAGAAAGCCCCACGGTTACAAACCCTGTGGGGCTTTTATTTTGCCGAATCAGCCCGAACTTCGGGTCCGGTAAACTGGATCATGCGTTTGAGAATCAGCCTGCTATCCTTCCTAACGATCGCTGCGGCAGCCGCCGGCACGGATTGGAACGCGGCCGGAAAAGCCTGGTGGGCACACGTCCAGGTTCTGGCCAGCGACAAAATGGAAGGCCGGGACGTAGGCTCCAAAGGCTTCGCAGCAGCAGCCGATTATGTTGTCCGCCAGTTCGAACGCGCCGGACTCGCTCCCGGCGATGGTTCCTCCTATTCCCAGCCGGTCCAGTTCACTAAGGCCACGCTCGATGAACCAAAATCGCGAATTACGCTGCTGCGCGACGGCCAGGAGATCCCAGTCCCTCTCGGCGGCGACGCGCTGCTGCGTTGGGGGAGCGGGGTCATCCCCGACGTTGATGCGCCGCTGGTGTTCGCCGGATATGGCCTGGAGATTCCTGAAGCAGGCTACAGCGATCTGAAGAATCCGGCCTTGCGCGGCGCCGTCGCGGTCTATCTCGCGGGCGGCCCTGCGAGAATATCAGGCAATCTTCGATCGCACTATTCTTCGGCCGAAGAGCGGAACAAGGCCCTGCGTGCGGCGGGCGTGGTGGGCGCGATTGCGATTCCCAACCCGCGAACCATGGAGGTCCCGTGGACGCGCTTGAGCGCCAACCGGCTGCAGGAGCGTATGTCGCTTGCCGGCGCGGGCTTTTTGTCAGGCACGGGACTGTTTTCCGCCACCTGGAATCCGGCCAAGACCGGCGAGTTATTCGAAGGCTCCGGCCATACCTTCGCCGAAATCCTGGAAGCGGCCGATCGTGACCGCCCACTCCCGCACTTCGCGCTCACCGTCCGTGTGCGGGCGCATACGGCAACTGCAACCGAAAAAGTTTCGTCCCGCAATATCGTGGTCTTGCGGCCCGGTTCCGACGCGGATCTCAGAAACGAATACGTAATCGTCTCGGCTCACTTGGACCACCTAGGCGTCGGACAACCCGTGCATGGCGACGCCATCTTCAATGGCGCCATGGACGATGCCTCGGGCGTAGCTTCGTTGATCGAAATCGCGCGCTCGCTTCAGGCCGCGAACGTGAGAGCCAAGCGTTCGGTTGTTTTTCTTGCGGTCACCGGCGAAGAGAAGGGCGAACTCGGTTCCCGCTATTTCGCCGAGCATCCCACCGTGCATGGCCGCATCGTCGCCGACATCAACATGGACATGTATCTGCCGCTGTTCCCGCTGCGCTATCTGGAAGTGCAGGGGCTGAACGAATCCACGCTCGGTGACGATATCCGCGCTGTCGCTTCCGCGGCCGGCGTGGAGGTGCAGGCCGACAAGGAGCCCAATGCGAATCGCTTCATTCGCAGCGATCAGTACAGCTTCATTAAGAAAGGCGTCCCGGCGCTGGCGTTCAAATTCGGCTGGATTCCCGGCAGCCCCGAAGAGAAAATCTTCCGCACCTGGTACACCACCCGATACCACGGCGTCGCCGACGATACCAGCCAGCCGGTGGATTTGGAGGGCGCCGCGCACTTTAATAGCATTCTCGAAGCGCTGATCGAACGCGTAGCCGACGCGCCGCAGGCGCCCGAATGGAAGCCCGACAGCTTCTTCCGGCGCTTCGCCGAGGCTAGCAGATAAAACAGCGCCACTCGTCCTGTTCGAGAATTTGCTTTGGCGAAAATCCCTCCGGCAAATCCCAGGCGGGGAAGCCCGAGAGGATTAGCGTAGAACCTGGCTTGCGCACGCGCTCGATCTCCGGCGCGATTCGCTCCAGCGTCGCGGCGTCGATATTGGCGATCACCACATCGGCCCACGCGGACCGGACTGCCTCAGCCGATCCCACGAACATCGGCACGCGCACACGTTCGCCGGCGATTCGGACAGCGTCCGGATCGACATCGCACGCGATCACTTGGGCCGCGCCCATCAAGCGCGCCGCGTCCGACAGAATGCCCGATCCCGCGCCCACGTCCAGCACTCGATCGCCAGCCCGCACGCGGTGTTCGATCGCCCGCAAACAAAGCTGCGTCGCAGGATGCCGGCCCGTTCCGCAGGCCATGCCGGGATAGATCTCGAGCCGCACGCGGCCGGTAGGTATTGCGACTGCGCTATCCCACGGCGCAACCAAAAACCATCGCTCGCTCACCTCCATCGGCGGCCAGGCATCGCGTGTGAGCTGCTCCCAATCGGCGGATGGTTCCTCGCGAAATTCGGGTGAAAATTCCGCGAACCGTGCCGCCATCGCTCCCGCGTCTTCGCTCGAATTGAAGAATGCCCGCAGTCCCGCTTCCTCCTCCGTGATCCCGGTGGTGCCCAATTCATGCAACTCTGCGATCAGCAACTCCTCGCGATCCGGCGCCGGGTGGAAAAGAAGGGAAAACAAGTCTCAGTTTACGCAACTGTGATAATCTGATCTACGTCCTTCCGCGTCGAAGCAAGGCACTTCAGCTCGACACGCTAATGGCTACACCTGGAATTGACGAACCACGGATCGCTTCCGGCCCTTTCTCCAGTTACGTCCTGGACGAAGCGTTCGATGAAATGTTTGACGCCCAGCGCCGTCCGCGCCAGCATTATCGGGCGTTGTATGACTTGCTGCTCGGTCTGCCGGCCGAAGAAATGCGCCGCAAAAAGCAGGCCGCCGATGTGTCGTTTCTCCACCAGGGCATTACCTTCACCGTCTATGGACGCGATGAGGGCACCGAGCGCATTTTCCCGCACGATTTGCTGCCTCGCATCGTCACCAGCTCCGAATGGGAAACCATCGAGCGCGGGCTGACACAGCGCATCACGGCGCTAAACTTCTTCCTGCGCGATATCTATAACGAAGGCCGCTGCCTGGCCGACGGCGTGGTGCCGCGCGAAATGGTCTACAGTTGCAAGCATTTTCGCCGGCAGATGCGCGGCGTAACGGTGCCTAAGAATATCTACGTCGCGGTGATGGGTACCGACTTGATCCGTTTGCCCGATGGCCGCTTCGTGGTTCTCGAAGACAACCTGCGCGTGCCGAGCGGCGTGTCTTACATGCTCACCTCCCGCCAGGTGATGAAACGCACCTTCCCCGAATTGTTCCGGCACACCGATGTCCGGCCCATCGATCATTACCCGGAAGCGCTGCTCACCACGCTGCGCGCTCTTGCTCCGGAGGGCCGCGGCGAGCCGAACATCGTGCTGCTCACGCCGGGTGTCTACAATTCCGCGTATTTCGAGCACACCTATCTCGCTCGCCAGATGGGCATCGAGTTGGTGGAAGGCCGCGATCTCGTTGTCCACGACAACGTGGTCTATATGCGCACCACCGGCGGGCTGCGCCGCGTGGACGTAATCTACCGGCGCGTGGACGACGATTTTATCGATCCGTTGGCCTTTCGGTCCGATTCCATCCTCGGTGTTGCGGGCCTGTTCAACGCCTATCGTGCCGGCAACGTGACGCTCGCCAACGCCCTCGGCACTGGCGTGGCCGACGACAAGGCCCTCTACGCCTATGTTCCGAAGCTGATCAAATACTTTCTGGGCGAAGATCCGATTCTCGACAATGTCGAAACCTATTTGCTTACCGAGCCGCAGGAACGCCGGCATGTGCTCGCGCATTTGGAGAAATATGTCGTAAAAGCCGTCGGCGAATCGGGCGGTTATGGCATGTTGATCGGCCCGCATTCCACCGCCGAACAGCGCGAGGATTTCCGCCAGCGCATCGAGGCCGATCCGCGCAATTACATCGCGCAGCCCACGCTGATGCTCTCTCGTGCACCCTGTTTCTTCGACGGCAAAGTCGAGCCGCGCCATGTCGACCTGCGGCCGTATATTTTATGCGGCGACAAAGTGACCATCGTGCCCGGCGGGTTGACGCGCGTCGCCCTGCGCTCGGGATCGCTGGTGGTGAATTCGTCGCAAGGCGGCGGAAGCAAAGATACATGGGTGCTGCAATAACACCATGCTCTCTCGCGTCGCCGACAGCCTCTATTGGATGAGCCGCTATCTCGAACGCGCCGAACATACCGCGCGCGTCCTGGGCGTTCAGCTCAATTTAATGCTCGAACAGGATCCGAAAACTTCCGACCGCCGCTGGCTGCGCACGCTCGGGAGCCTCGGCTATACCAAGCCGATTCCCAAGGACGCCGATCCGTTCACGCTGGCGCAGACCTACGCGCTGCAGCAAATCACCGCCGGCATCGGATTGGCCCGCGAAAACGCCCGTCAGGTGCGCGAACAAATCAGCTCGGAAATGTGGGAGCACTTGAACCGGCTGTTTCACGAGATCAAACGCCTGGAAGCAACCGGGCTCTGGAAGTCGCAGCCGCTGGATTTCCTGACCGTGATCCTCGAAAGCTCGCATCTGGTGCAGGGTGTTACCGATTCCACCATGAATCACGGCGAAGGCTGGCAGTTCATCCAGGTCGGCCGATTCATCGAGCGCGCCGCGGCCACCGCCCGCCTACTGGATATTTATTTTCACGAGTTCCCCGCCGGCCAGCCCATGGATTCCGGCGAGCACATGGAATGGATCGGATTGCTGCGCAGTTGTACCGCGTTTGAAGCTTACTGCAAGGTCTACACTGCGGACCTGCGTCCCGACCGTATCGCCGAATTCCTGCTGCTCAACAGCGAATTTCCACACTCGGTGCGCTTCGCGGCCGATCGCATGCAGCACTCGCTCGAAGCCATCAATCAAGCCGCGGCCAGCAGGCGCTCGCCGCGCGTCGCCAAAATTGCCGGGCGCCTCAGCGCCGGCCTCATGTTCACGCCGCTCGAAGAAGTGGTGGCCAATCTTGCGGAATTTTTCGCCGACATCCAGCGGCAATGCGTCCGTATTCACGCCGCGATTCACGAAGTTTACATCACCTATTCGATCGAGGCCGCCATCGAAGCCTGATTGAATCCCGAGGCCCCATGTATTATTCCATTCGCCACCTGACCAAGTTCCGTTACAGCGCCCACGTGAGCGAGAGCCTGATGGAGGCGCGCATGCAGCCGCGTTCGGATGGCCCGCAGCGCTGCCTCACCTTTCAGTTGAGCGTGCAACCTCGCGCCCGCGTGCAGTTTTATCGCGATTATCTGGGCAACACCGTCCATCATTTCGACGTTCCGGGCCGGCACAAACAGCTCTCCATCGTGGCCGACGCGTTGGTGGATGTCCAGGCTATCCCCGCTCTGCCCGCTTCGCTGGGCGATCAGGCGTGGGAAGAATTGGACCAGATGATCGCCGCCGGCGATTACATCGAGATGCTCATGCCTAGCCAGTTTGCGCAATCCACCGAACTGCTGGAGAAGTTCGCCCGCGAGATCGGCCTGGACCCTCCCGAGACAACCCGCGGCCGCGATCCTCTGCAATTGTTGATGGATTTGAACGCGGCGCTCTATTCGAAGATCTCCTACGTCCCTAAAAGCACCAGCGTCGATTCGCCCATCGATCACGCACTCGAAAGCCGCCAGGGCGTCTGCCAGGATTTCGCGCACATCATGATCGGCCTGGGGCGGCGCATCGGAATTCCCTGCCGCTACGTTTCGGGCTACCTGTTCCACAAAGCCGGCGACAAGACGCGTTCGGCCGAAGGCGCAACCCATGCCTGGGTGGAGGCTTTGCTCCCTCGCTTGGGATGGGTTGGACTCGACCCCACCAACAACGTGCTCGCCGGCGAACGGCACGTGCGAACCGCCGTAGGCCGCGATTATGCGGATGTGCCGCCCACCAAGGGCGTATTCAAAGGATCGGCGGAAAGCCAGTTGCTGGTGGCGGTTCGAGTAGCGCCGTCCAATGCTCCGCCGCCCATCGAATCGGAAATGGCTGCGGCGGAAGATTGGTCTACGCTGCGCGAAGATGGCGCCGATCCCGATCTCGTCGCTCAGCAGCAGCAACAACAGCAGCAGTAGCGCGGCTATTTGGTCGCCGTGCTCGGAGTCGCCGTGGCCGCGGCTTGCAGCGTCACCTTCGGTGTCTCCTTCGAATCTTGCACCGTAATGTAAACGGGCTGTTCCAGCAGCAGCGGATCGCGGCCCGTGGTTTTCACCAGCAGTTCCAGCCGTCCTGGTTTCACCGAAGGCGGAATACGAAACTCGATGTAGTCGTCGGTTTGGGCCATGACCTTGCACTTCATATCGAAGGTGTGGTCGGTCAGATAAACCTCGTCCACCTTCGCCTTTCCGAGGAAAATGCCGTTCACCCGCAGTACCGACCCGATCTTGCCATTATCGGGCTGCACTTTGTACATCACGGGCACTTTGGTCTGATCGGGCCTTTGAGCCGGCAGCGAGGCCGCTGCGCCGATACAAAGGAAGGAGAGAGAAAGCATCAGTCGCATGGTTTGGAAGCTCCGTATCAGGACTTTAATTCCAGTACGAATAGGCCGCAATGGACCAAAAGTACCGAAGGAAATTAGGGAAATTGCTGAGTCGTGGATGGTAGCTAGGGTGTACGGCCAGGAAGGTGAACGGAGGGAAGGGAAGGCGGACTGGCGATGGATGCCAGCCCGCTTAAGGAGAAGCAGAGTTTGATCAACTCACCGCTCGGCGGTGAGGTGCAAGCCTTTATGAATGGCGTAGAGCGCCAGCTCGAGCCGGTCCGACACTCCCAACTTATCGAAGATATTGTGCAGGTGATTCTTAACCGTCTGCTCGCTGATGAACATCTTCTCAGCCATTTCCTTGTTCTTGTAGCCCTGGGCGACCAGTTGTACGATTTCCCGTTCGCGCTGGCTTAACGGCGAGCGTTCCCGGGTCTTGCTGTTGCCGCCGGAGCTCCCGATCTCGCCCGGAGCGGCGAATTGCCGCATGACCGCCGCCGTGGTGTGAGAATCCAGCCAGATTTCGCCACCATGCACCTTGCGGATGCTTTTAACGATCAACTCCGGCGCGGTCTGCTTGAGCACGATTCCCGAACAGCCCAGCTTCATGGCCTGCACAAATTCGTTCTTGTCCTCGGACGCGGTGAGGACAATCACGCGCGTGCGCTTGTTGGTTTGCTGCAGGGACTGGAGAGCCGAAAGCCCGTCTAAATTGGGCATCCGCAGGTCGAGCAGCAATACGTCGGGATCCAGTTCTTGCACCTTGTCCAACACTTCGCAGCCGTCCGCCGCCTCGCCGACAATCTGGAAGTCCTCCTCCAGGCTGAGCAGTTTCTTCAGGCCATCCCTCACAATCGGATGGTCGTCGGCGATGAGAACTCGAATCATGCCTTTCCTCGGTTCCCCAGGACCGGGTTGAGATTCATTATCTTCCAGAGTCGTAGCGCTGTCGTTCATATATAGTGTATCGACCATCGGCATCTAGATTCTACCGGGGTACTGGTACGTAATCAATGTCAGGTAACGCTTAGTGTACCAAAGGGAATCTCCTTAGGAAACGGGAGGTAGCATACCTTAGGTTTTGGTAGTGCCCGGAGGGGATACGGCGGGATGCGTGGGCGATGGGACTCAGGTTCAAATCGGTACCCCTGCGTTCCGGAACGGCAAATCTCTGCCGCCGGATCCAGTTCTTAGCGCCGATCGCACCCTAAGTCTCTGATTTCGCATACACACTAACTTTGGAGCGCCGCTTGCTTTCCCACCCGCGTGGTCGACGCGATCACTAATCAAATTGAGCGCTACATGGATTTGCTCAGCGCTCGTCAGAAACTGGTCGTATCCAATATTGCGAACTTGGATACCCCAGGGTATAAGACCAAAGACATAGATTTTCAGTTCGAGTATATGAGTCTGCTGCAGGGAGACAGTCCCAACGTAATCGACGCGCCCGGCCTGGCGCTCAAAAGCGACGAAAACAACGTCAGTATGGACCGCGAGGCACGCCTCCTGGCCGAAAATGCCTTACGATTCAACGTCGCTTCCAATCTCATGAAAACCCAGTTGAAGGAAATTGAGTCGGCAATCAAGGAGGGGCAAACCGGATGAGTCTGTTTTCGGTCCTCTCGGTCAGCGCTTCCGGCATGGCGGCGCAACGAACCCGGGCCGAGTTGTTGGTTCAGAATCTCGCGAATTCGGAAACCACGCGGACGCCCGAGGGCGGCCCGTACCGCCGGCAGGATGCGGTCTTCGAAAGCGCGCCCCAGACCTCGCCCTTTTCGGCGGTGTTTCAAACCGAAATGGACTCCGGGGTCAACGGTGTGGAGGTGGCCGAGGTGGTTCAGGATGCCTCGGAGCCCGAAAAGCGCTACATGCCGGGACATCCCGATGCCGACGCGGAAGGATACGTGGCATTTCCGCGCATCAACCCGGCCGAGGACATGGTGGACCTGCTGAGCGCGCAGCGCGGATTTGAAGGCAACGTCGCCGCCATGACGGCGGTCAAGGACATGATCGAGCATTCCATCGATCTCATGAAATAACGATCGGCCAAAATAGCGATCAAACAAAGCCAGCAGTTATGACCCTGCCCCCTCTTCCATCCCTACCGCCTCTGGCGCCCCTGGCGAATCTCGCGCAGACCGGCGGAGCCGCCGCCGGCGCTACTGCAAATTTTGGCTCGCTGCTCGCCAATGCCATCGGGGGTGTGAATCAGATCCAGCAGAACGCGCAATCGAGCATCGATAAATTTCTTTCGGGTGAGGACGAAGAGGTACATAAGGTGGCGCTCGCAACCCAGGAGGCCGCGCTCTCCTTCGACCTGTTCTTACAGGTCCGGAATAAAGTGGTGTCCGCGTACCAGGAAGTCATGCGCATGCAGATGTAACCGATCTCGCGCCGCGCCGGGCGGGAGCAACACGGAGGTGAAAATGCCGGCGGCGGTGGGCCGGCGATCGGACCAACCATGAACGAAATCAAACGTCTGCTGGAGAGCCTGAGCTGGAAGCAAATGCTCTCGCTCGCTCTGGCGGCGGGCGCGGTGATTGCGGGATTAACCCTGCTCTCCCGCTGGAATCGCGAGCGCGATTTCCGGCCGCTCTACAGCGCGCTCTCCCCCGACGACGCCGCGGCAGTGCTTGCAAAAGTGCGCGAAGCCGGATCGCCCTACCGGCTATCGGAGGACGGTTCGGCCGTGCTGGTCCCTTCGGCGCGTGTCGCCGAGTTGCGTCTGGATTTGGCTGCGGCCGGCATTCCCAAAAGCGGGCGCATCGGTTATGAGCTGTTCGACAAAAGTAACTTCGGCTTGAGCGACTTCAGCGAACAGGTGAATTACCATCGGGCCTTGGAGGGGGAGTTGGAACGGTCCGTGCTGCTGCTCGCCGCAGTGGAGCAGGCGCGCGTGCACATCACCTTTCCCCAGGACTCCGTTTTTCTGGACGACCGACAACCGGCCAAGGCCAGTGTGCTGGTGAAGCTGCGCCCAGGAGCGTCGCTGTCGCCGCAAAACGTAGCCGCCATCTGCCAGCTGATTGCCAGCTCCGTGGACGGCCTGCTGCCCGAAGCGGTTTCGGTCGTTGATACGCGGGGAAATCTGCTCAACCGGGCGCGAAAACCGGGCTCGCCGGACGATCCCGAGCCGTCGGAGGCCGATATCGATTATCGCCAAAAACTGGAGCACGGCCTGGTCACGAAAATCGACAGCACCCTCGATCCGCTGCTCGGCCCCAACAAATATCGGGCTACGGCTTCCGTGGAGTGCGATTTTTCGAGCGCCGAGCAAAACGAGGAAACGTTCGACCCTTCCAAATCGGTGATGACGGCCTCGCAAAAAACCGAGGACATCAGCGGCGGCTCGGTGGCAGCGGGAATTCCGGGAACTTCCTCCAGCCTGCCCCGGGCCCCGCGCCCCGGTATCGGCTCCACGCCGGTGACGCGCCGCAGCGAGAACATCACCTATCAATCGAGCCATACGGTTCGTCATGTGCGGGAGCCGGAGGGGACCATCAAGCGCATCTCAATTGCGCTGCTGGTGGATTCCGACGTTCGCTATGAAGGCAGTGGCGCGAAAATGCGGCGAATCGTGGAACCGCCGTCGCCCGCAAAGCTCAAGGCGCTTTCCGACCTGGTCTCCGGCGTGATTGGCCTCTCGCCCGAGCGTGGCGACCGGCTGGTGGTTGAGACTTTGCCGTTTGAATCGACACTGAATCCGGAGCAACTGCCGGAGACCCCCCGGCCGGTGGCTCCCAGCTTACGGGATAAAATCCTGAACAACAAACCTCTGCTGGTGGGAATCGGGGTGGGCGGCGCGGTCTTGCTAGCGATCCTTTTTCTGCTGTTCCGGCTCGCTGGTAAAAATGCTCATGGCCGGGGAGCAGAGCTTCCCGCCGAACTCGCCGCGGGTGCGCAGCCCGATCAGCTGCAAGGTCAAATCGAGAGCCGCCTGGCCGAACAGGCCGCCCTGCGCGAGAAACAGGAATTGGAAACTCTGAGCAAAATGAAGCTGCCTCCCGCCACTAAGAAAACTGAGGTGCTGACCAAGCATATTTCGGAACAGGCGAAGAAAGATTCCGGCAGTATGGCGCAAGTGCTCCGCGCCTGGATGGAGCCCGGCGAGGAAATGAAGCGCTGACCGAAATGAGACCATGATCCAGAATCTTGAATCGAACGCCGCCTCCGCTACGCCCGGCATCCGCAAGGCCGCGATCCTCATGATCATTCTGGGCGATAAGGTCAGCGGCGAGATTCTGCGGCAAATGGACGAAGAGGAGGTGCAAGCCATCGGCCAGGAGGTGGCGCGCGTCACCTCCATCAGTCCGGACCAGGCCGAAGCGATTCTGGAAGAGTTTTACCAGATGTCGATGGCCCGCGAGTATGTGCTCAAGGGCGGCATCGATTACGCCAAGAAAATGCTCATGACCGCGTTTGGCCCGGAGCACGCCAAGCGCCTGGTGGACCGGCTGGTGAAGACGCTCGGAAGCGAACTCGCCAGTTTCGATACGCTGCAGAAGGCGGACCCCCAGCAGCTCGCCAAGTTCATCCACAATGAACACCCGCAGACCATTGCGCTGATTCTTTCGCATTTGAACGCTTCCCAGGCCGCCGGGCTGCTGATCTCGCTGCCGCAGGAATTGCGCGCCGATGTGGCGCTGCGCATGGCCAACCTGGATCAGATCTCGCCGGAAATTGTCTCCAAAATCGCCATTATTATCGGACAGCGCCTGAAGGCATTGGGCGAAATGAGCCGCGAATCCTATGGCGGCGTGCGCGCCGTTGCCGAAATGTTCAACCGGCTGGATTCGGGCACCAGCAAAGACATTCTCGAAGCCATCGAGGAGAACGATCCCAAACTGGTGGAGACCATCCGGCACCTCATGTTCGTCTTCGAAGACCTGCTCCTGCTGTCCGGCGAGGCGATCAAGGAGATGCTGAGCAAGGTGGAACGTAAGACGCTTACGATCGCGCTCAAGGGGACCAGCGATCAACTGAAGAACCACATTCTGCAGCTCATGTCGCAACGCGGCGCTGAGATGCTGAAGGAGGACATGGAGGCGCTCGGGCCGATCAAGATCAAAGAAGTGGAGGGGGCCCAGCAGCAGATCATCGCGGTAATAAGGCAACTGGAGGCCGATGGCACCATCAGTCTCAAGGGAACTGTGGGTGAGCAATATGTGGTGTAAGACAAATGTCCTCTAAGCTTCAGCGTGGCCCCAGCTTTCCGGCCGAGCCCTTGACCTGGCAGCGGGTGTCTTCCTTGGAGGCGATTTCGAGCGAGGGCCAATCGGCCTCGCCGGGCGGCTTTCCCGCATCGCGTAGCGCACCCCAAAAGGCGGGCGCGGAGGTCGAACAGCGCGTTCGTCAAGCCCACCAGCAGGGCTATGAAGAAGGCCGGGCAGCCAGCCGCCAGGCTCATGCGGCTCAACTGGAAGCGCTGCAAATGAAACTGGCCCGGACGATTGAGGAAATGGCCGGTCTGCGATCGCGGTACCGGCATGAGGCCGAGCAGGATGCGGTCGCGCTGGCGCTGGCGGTCGCACGGCGGATATTGCATCGGGAGTTGACAGTGTCGCCCGATGCGCTTCTCGGACTGGTGAAGGCCGCGCTCGAAAAAATGGATGCAAGCGAAGTGCATCGCGTGCGCGTTTCGCGCGAGGACGCCGGGATGGTGCGAGCGTTCTTCGAGAAGATCGGCCTTCCACACCGCATCGAAGTGATTGCCGATCCCGCTGTGGCAGCGGGAGGCGTGATCTTGGAGTCGGATCGCGGATCGCTGGATGCCTCGGCCGGCACGCAGCTTGCCGAAATCGAGCGCGGCCTTGCAGATCTGGTGCGGAGGACCGCATGAATCTGGCCGCTTATCGCGAGAAATTGGAGCACATGGAAACCTGCCGCTGGACGGGCCGGGTGAGCGAGTTGGTGGGATTGCTGGTGGAGTCGCAAGGGCCGGCGGCGGCGGTGGGCGATTTCTGCGAGATCCAGATGCGCGGCGGGCGCATTGTGCGAACGCAGGTGATCGGATTCCGCGATGGGCGTGTGCTGTCGATGCCGCTCGAAGAAACTGATGGCCTGCACCTGGGCGATCCGATCACGGCTCGCAAGGAAGACGCGCGCATTGAAGCGGGAACGGCATTGCTCGGCCGCGTGATCGATGGGTTCGGCAGGCCGCTCGATGATGCTGGTCCGATCGGCGCCGGTGTGCCCTATGAGTTGTATGCCCCAGCGCCTGGGCCGCTCGATCGCGAACCCATCGGCGAAGCGCTGGCCACCGGGATTCGCGCCATCGACAGCCTGCTGACCTGCGGCAAAGGGCAGAGAATCGGCATCTTCGGCGGCAGCGGCGTCGGCAAAAGCACGCTGCTCGGGACCATGGCGCGCTATAGCTCGGCGGAGGTGAGCGTGATTGCGCTGATCGGCGAGCGCAACCGCGAGGTGCGCGACTTCATCGATCAGGAGCTGGGGCCGGAGGGGCTGAAGAAATCGGTGCTGGTGGTTGCGACCTCGGACCGGCCGGCGCCTTTACGCATCCGCGCTGCCTTTGTTGCGCTGGCGGTGGCTGAATACTTTCGCGATCAAGGCAAAGACGTGCTGTTGGTGATGGATTCGGTGACGCGCCTGGCGATGGCGCAGCGCGAGATTGGTCTGGCGGCCGGCGAACCTCCCAGCCAAAAGGGATACACCCCTTCGGTTTTCAATCTGCTGCCGAAGATTTTCGAACGGGCCGGAAAATTTCGCCGTGGCTCCATCACCGGGTTCTTTACCGTATTGGTGGAAGGCGACGATTTCAACGAACCCATCTGCGACGCGGTTCGCGCGATCTTGGACGGCCATATCGTTCTGTCGCGCGAGCTAGGCGCGGCGGGGCATTATCCGGCCATCGACATCTTGCATTCGGTGAGCCGCCTCGCTGCGCGCCTTTGTACCCCGGAGCAAAAGGAAGCGGCCTCGAAAATTCGCGAGGCGCTGGCCACGCATGAGCGGTCCGAGGATCTAATCAATTTGGGCGCCTATGCAAGCGGCGCAAATCCCAAGCTCGATGCAGCCATCCGCCTGCGCCCGCGCTTGCTCGATTTCCTGAAACAGAACTCGGCCGATCACGCGCCGTTCGACCAAACAATGATGAAATTGAGTGAGCTGGCGAAGCTCGCCGAATGAAGAAATTCGATTTTCCGCTCGAGCGCGTGCGCCGCTGGCGGGTAGAACAAGCCGGCATCGAAGAGCTGAAGATGCGCCAGCTTCGCGACCGCCGGACCGCGTTGGCTGGCGAGAAGCGGCGCGTGGAATCGGATCGCACGCGAAGCGAGCGACAAGTGCTGACGCAGGCGACGATCGAGGCAAGCGAAGTGCAGAACCTGGAGGCGTACCGGCGGCATGCCGCAAACCGGATCCGCGACATCGGGGTTCGCGAGAGGCAATGTGACGAGCAGATTCTTGAGCAGCGCCAGCGCTGGATGGTGGCCCGCCAGAAGGCTGAGTTGCTGGAGCGATTGAAGCAAAAAGCCTTCGAAGAGTGGCGCTCGGCCGCCGAGCGCGAGGAGGAGAATTTGGCCGCCGAACTGTATCTGGCGAAGCGGGGGCGACGCTGGCCGCCTTCGTGACAGCTTTCTGGGACCTGACAACCTGCCAAATCACCGACCACATTCGTCGAGCTCCCTATACAAGAGGACCATTCGATGGTTGCCAAGCCGGTTCACTGCGGCCAAAGAACTCAGTTCGCGCCCGGCTCCCGCAGCAGCGGATTCAGCCACT
>Ga0335074_10008607_pt1 | contig 14185 bp, 12 predicted proteins | sample Lox_Sample_23_FD_206715 | JGI IMG/M metagenome (GOLD analysis project Ga0335074, IMG submission 206715) | Soil microbial communities from Loxahatchee National Wildlife Refuge, Florida, United States - Lox_Sample_2.3 | ecosystem: Environmental > Terrestrial > Soil > Wetlands | place: USA...
TGGTCATCCGCTTGGTGCCCTGTTCGTTGAGGAAGCCGCGCATAGCGTCGTCGAGGCGGTGCCCGGCCGCGATCGCCTGCGTGGCGTCACCAGGTCGCCTGCGGGCCGCATCCAGTGCCCACTTCGTGGCCTCGGCCAGGTAACTGGCGCCGGCCCTGAGCGCGTCGGCTAGGTCATCGCCGAGCACCGCGGCAGCGCCGCGCGGCCAGAAGAGAAGGCCCACGACCACGCTCACCGCGCAGCCAAGGGCCACGTCCTCTACCCTGATCAGGCCGACTTGCCAGCCTGCGGGTGCCAGCAAGTTGAACAGCACGACGACGGTCACGGTGAAGGCGGCCTGGCCGGCCGCGAACGGTGCGGTGCCCGGTGCGTACGCGGCGACCGCCACCGCGAGGGGAAACACCACCCAGAGCGCGTCAGGAGTAGTCCCGATGCCGACGAGCAGTGCGGCGCCGATGACGAACCCGATGACGGTGCCGCCGAGCGCGCGGAGCGAAGTCGCGCCGGTCGACGTTGCGCTGGTCCTCAGCACCGACAAGGTGCCGAGCACGACCCAGAAGCCATGCTGCACGTTGAACAGCCTGGCCACGGCCACGGCTCCGGCGAGAGCGATGGCGGCCCGCGCGCTATTGCGGAACCACACGGACCTGCTGCTGGCGTCGGCGGCCAGCAAGGAGGTGAGCAAGGTGCCTGGCCGTTCCTTCTGCCGCGGCTCCGGTTCGTCCTCTGAGCGTGGCAGCCCGTCCACCCAGTGCCTGCGCTGCCGGGCGATGAACTCGGGCGTCGCCTTGCTCGCCGCGATCATGGCGTCGGCGGCGGCGGCTGAGGTGGCCAGGCCGATGGCCTGGGCGTGGTAGGCGTAGCCGACCCCGAGACGCAGGTCGGCCTGGTCGCCCCGCAACTGGCACATGTGCGTCGCGCTGGCGGTTCTCGCCTTCCAGATCGCCTCAAGGTCCACTTGCGCCTTGCGGCCGCTGAGCAGGCCGGCGACGGCTGTCAGTGCCCTGGCCGATTCGGCCAGTACCTGCTTATCCTGCGGTGAGGCCTGGCTCAGGTCCAGGTGGCCGCCCATCGCGTCGCAGGTCAGCTCGGCCGACCACTCGAGCAGGTGGATGACGCTGGCCAGTGCCTGATCGGCGGTCGCCAGGCCGATCGGCCGGTAAGGTGTGCTGCCGAACTTGCTGAGCAGGGCCTGCTTAGCCGCCAGCGACGCGTCGACGTCGGCGCGGGAAGCCGTGCCGGCCAGGGCCTTAGTGAGGTGATTGGCCTGGGCTTCGGCAGCGGCGGCGGCTGCCTCGCGCAACTGGTCACCTGGCGTGCGTGGCGAGAACAGCAGCACGCCAGCGGTGGCGACCGCCGAGGCCAGCAGCCAGCCTTCGAGACGCGAGGGGATCTCGCTGAGCGTTCCGGCAGAAGCGACCGGCAGCACGTAGGCGAGCAGCGCGGCGGTCACGCCTGAGGCGGCGTTCGGCCCGGCTACGGCGGCGAAGCACACCGCGAAGACCACAGGTATCGTCACCAGGGCGGCCAGCCAGGCGCTGCCGCTGACCAAGGTGCCGATCGCAAGCGTCGCGCAGCCAGTGAGGGCGAGGCCCGCGTGGGCAATCGCCTTGTCTTTCCTCGTCCCGCCGAACGAGGTCATGATCAGCGTGCCGAAACCGCCGAAGGTGGCGAAGACCGTCATCTGCGGGTTCCCGATGACCTTGAAGCACAAGGCGAACAATCCTGGGATGATCACCATGGCCCGGATGGCGCGGATCGCCGCGGCACTTGACCAGGTCACTTTCGGTACGCTGAGCCAGGAGCGGCTGAAGCCGGGGCGGGGCGGCGGTTCGCCTGGCCCGGCCTCCGAGGTGGCTTCGGCGGATTGCTGGCTCATCTGACTCGTGGACATCAGACCCGATGGCCAGCGAAAGTGTCAAGGTGGCCCGGTCCGGGGCCCCGGCTGAAGGCTCGACGAACTTCGGCGTCGAGAGGGCCGATAGGATTTTTCTGCCACTGGTTCCCCGCTAAGTAAGGACTTGCGCGATGAAACTTGGAGTTCATGTAGCCGATTTCACGTTCCCCGGCGGCCCGGCCCAGCTCGGGCCTGACCTCAAGCGGATCGCGGTTGCCGTGGAGGATGCGGGGTTCACCAAGCTCAGCGTCATGGACCACGTCTGGCAGATCGGCGTGATAGGGCCGCCTGAGAACGACATGCTCGAGGCCTACACGGCGCTCGGGTACCTGGCCGCGTGCACGTCGCGGATCGAGTTGCTCGCCTGGGTGACAGCCGTTGTCTACCGTGAGCCCGGCCTGCTTGCCAAGTGCGTGACCACGCTCGACGTCATCTCGGGAGGCCGGGCCTGGCTCGGCATCGGCGCGGCGTGGAACGAGCCTGAGTCGCGCGGGCTCGGGCTGCCCTTCCCGCCGACCGCCGAGCGGTTCGAGCGGCTTGAGGAGGCGCTGCAGATCTGCCTGCAGATGTGGAGCGGCGACGAGTCGCCTTACCACGGCAAGCATTACACGCTCGAGCGGACGCTCAACTCACCGCAGTCCTTGTCCCGTCCGCACCCGCCGATCCTGATCGGCGGCGGCGGCGAGAAGAAGACGCTGCGGATGGTCGCCGAGTACGCGCAGGCCTGCAACCTGTGGGCCGGGCCCGAGCTCGAGCGCAAGCTCGACATCCTGCGCGAGCACTGCGCGGCGGTCGGGCGGGATTACGACGACATCGAGAAGACCGTGATGTTCCACTTCGACACTGGCAAGGACGGGGAGAACATCGATGCGATGCTCGAGCAGCTCCAGGGCCTGGCCGCGCTCGGGGTCAGTCACGCACACGGCCGGATCATGAATGTCTCAGATATCACGCCGATCGAGATGCTGGGCGAACGGCTCGTGCCGGTAGCAGCCGGATTCTGAGTCTGCTCTTCTTCCGAGGTCGCGGCGGCGCGCTCACTGATCTCGTGGCAACTCGCTCCTCGCGATCGCGTCAGCGGCGGCCAGCATCTGACGGCCGATCGGCTGGAGGCCAATCTGGGTGGCGACCAGGCCGGTCGCCACCCGCTCGGCCGCACCCCACTCCCAGACGGCCTTCGGGTCGAGGCCGCCGCAGCGGCGAGCCAGTGCGCGGGCACGGTCGCGTGGGTCTGCTGCCCGCATTAGTTCGACCGGATCCTCGCGCATCATGATCCCCAGGTCGTACTCGGGTTCGGCAAGCAGGCCGTCGGGATCGGCCAGCCTGAAACCGTCCCCGGACTCCTTTCCAGCCGGCTGATAAGCCAGGGCAGCTCCTTCAGCCACTCTTCCGCGCCGAACGTCAGCGCCTTGCCGCGAACAGGGAGCGGGATTTCCTGCGTAGCCCTCACGGTGCCCATGCTGCCGGTCCGCGGGCGCCGCGCGCACCTGAGTTTCTGGCCGGCAGGTCGTCGCGCCAAGGCCGGCGCGGGGAGTGGCCGCCCTGAGGGACCGGATTGATGTTAAGGTCCAGGTTGATGCCTAAACAACGGGTCAATTCACCGTCCAGGCCAACTTGGGCGCCGGGAATGAACCAGGAAGACAGGCAGGCCGGGCCCGATCTGAGGCTCGGCCAGGCCCTGGGCAGCGACGGCTGCGGTTCGGCCAGGAGCGCGGCGGACGGCAAGCCCCTGGGATGCTGCGAGGATTCCGCTCCCGCACTTGACCTGCGCCCCGGCCAGCCTGACCCGATGCTGTTCCCGCGCGAGGCCTGGCTGCGCTCGACCAGGCGGGTGCTCGCGACGGCGCCGCTTGACGCCTACCGGCGCGGCGATCCGGCAGGCCGCAAGGAACTGCGGTCCGCGCTGTCTGACTACCTGGTCAGGACGCGAGGCGTGCTGACCAGCCCCGATCATGTCGTCGTTACGAGCGGTTACTCGCAGGCGCTCGGCTTGGTTGCCAGGGTGCTCGCGGACCAGGGTGCCCAGGCGATCGCCATGGAAGACCCCGGCCTTCCCTTCCACCGCGAGATTGTCACCAGGGCCGGCCTTCGGATCGTGCCGCTCCCTGTCGATGTACTCGGCGCGAGGACCGACCTGCTGTCGACCGTGCGGTTCCGTGGCATCGCCGCGGTCGTGGTCACTCCAGCGCACCAGTACCCGACCGGAGCGACCATGCATCAGGACCGGCGCCGCCTGCTCACGAACTGGGCGCTGACCCACGGTGGCCTCGTAATTGAAGACGACTACGACGGCGAATTCAGGTATGACCGTCAGCCGGTCGGCGCCGTGCAGGGCCTGGCCCCTGGCAACGTCATCTACGGCGGCACGGCGTCGAAGACGCTGTCGCCCGCCTTGCGGCTCGGCTGGGTGGCGGTGCCCAAGCGCCTGGTCCCCGCACTCTGCGACGCGAAGCGGCACGCTGACACGCACACGGAGTCGCTTAGCCAACTCGTGCTCGCTGACCTGATCGAGTCCCGCGCTTACGACCGCCACACCAAGACCGCGAGGCTTCGCTACCGCCGCCGCCGCGACCTCTTGCTGCACGCGCTGCGCACCCGCGCGCCCCGCGCGCAGGTCAGCGGCGTCGCCGCCGGCTTGCACGCGCTGATCAAGCTTCCGTCAGCCGGCCCCTCCGAAGCCGAGATCATCGAACTGGCCGTCGCGAGAGGGGTCGCGCTCAGGTCGCTCGCTGACCACTGGCAGCGGCCGGCCGAGCACCAGCAGGGCCTGATCGTCGGTTACAGTACCCCAGCGGAGCAGGCCTGGCCTGCCGCCCTCGATGCGCTCTGCGAACTGCTCGCATGTAAGGTCGTCGCCGATGCCGGGTGACCAGCTAGACGAGGCCGTAGGCCAGGCCAGAGCCCGCTACGCCGAACGCCGGCCGCATACCAGGGCACTCCACGACCGGGCACAGGGATTCCTGCCTGGCGGCAACACCCGCAGCGTCCTCTACCACCAGCCGTTCCCGCTGCGCATCGAGCGGGCCTGGGACGCGATACTCGAGGATGTCGACGGGCACCAGTACGTTGACCTGCTAGGTGAGTACTCCGCCGGCCTCTACGGCCATTCGCACCCGGTCATCGCAGCCGCCATGACCGCCGCCCTCGCTGAGGGCATCAGCAGGGGCGCGCACACCAGGTACGAGGTTGACCTGGCCGAGGTCGTCTGCGCCAGGTTCCCGTCGGTCGAACGGGTCAGGTTCACGAACTCGGGTACCGAGGCCAACCTGATGGCGATCACCGCGGCCCGCGTGTTCACCGGCCGCGACGCGATCGTCGCGTTCCGCGGCGGCTACCACGGCGGCCTGCTGACGTTCAAGAGCGGCCTGTCCAGGGTCAACGCGCCGTATGAGGTGCTGCTCGCCGATTACAACGACGCTGATGCGGCGTGCTCTTTGATAACTTCTTCCGATCTTCCAAATGGCACGGCGTGCGTACTCGTCGAGCCGATGCTCGGCTCAGGCGGGTGCATCCCAGGGGACCCCTCGTTCCTGGCGGCGTTGCGGGAAGCGGCGACCGAGGCGGGCGCGCTGCTCATCTTCGATGAGGTGATGACCTCGCGTACCGGAGCCGGCGGCCTTCAGGGCAGGCTCGGCATCACCCCCGACCTGACCACGCTCGGCAAGTACCTCGGCGGCGGTGCGTCCTTCGGCGCCTTCGGCGGACGGGCGGACGTCATGGAACTCTTCGACCCGGCCCGTGCTGGCTCGCTGCCGCACGCCGGTACCTTCAACAACAACGTCCTGTCGATGTCGGCCGGCTACGCCGGCCTCACCAGGGTCTACACCCCTGAGGTCGCCGAAGAGCACACCGCGCGCGGCGAGAAGCTGCATGCCGAACTGCTGGCCGTGATCGATCAGGCCGGGGCGCCCTTCACGGTCACCGGCGTCGGCACGCTGCTCAATATCCACCCGGTCAGGGCCGAGATCAGCAGCCCGGCCGACCTCGCCGCGGGCGAGCCAAGGCTGCTCGAACTGCTGTTCCTCGACCTGCTCGAGCGCGGCTACTACCTTGCGCCGCGCGGTTACCTGGCACTCAGCCTCGCCCTGACCGATGGCCAGCTCGACGGCTTCGCCGTGGCCGTCGCTGAGTCCCTCGCCGCCCGCCAGCACCTCTGGGCCGCGTAAACGGGGCTCGCCGGTCAGGTACTGGGGATCACGATGGCGAGGGTGTGCCTTGTAGTGGGCCCCGCGGCCAGTGCCACAACGGACAAGCCGGACGGAAGGTGCACCAGGACAGGAACGTCTTTGCTCGTCATCGTGCCGTTGCCGAGCTGGCCGAAGGCGTTGTGGCCCCAGGCAAGTTCCTGCCCTGCGGAAGTGATCGCGAGGCTGAATCCGCCGCCGGCGCTGATCCTGCTGATCACGTCCTTGGCCGGCAGGTGCACCGCGACGGGGACGTCGCTGTTCTTCGTGCTTCCCGTGCCGAGCTGACCGAAGCTGCCAAGGCCCCAGGCAAGTACCTGCCCGGCCGAGGTGAGCGCCAGGCTGTGCTGGCTGCCGCCCGCGATCGCGGTGATCTTGACGCCCTTGGGCAGCTTGACCAGGACGGGGGAGACCCGGCTCTTCCTCGTGCCGTCGCCGAGCTGGCCGTAGCGGTTGTCACCCCAGGCGTAGAGCTGGCCCTTCGCCGAAAGCGCGAGGCCGTCGTACCCGCCGCTCGTCACTTCCCTGATGACGACGCCGCGCGGCAAGTGCACACGGCCAGGTACCTCACTTGAGGTGAGGAAGCCGTTGCCGAGCTGGCCAGAGCCGTTGTAGCCCCACGTGTACACCTCGCCTGTGCTGGTCAGGGCCAGGCTGTAGTTGTAGCTGGCGGCGACCGCGACTGCCTTGACTCCCCTCGGCAGCAGCACCCGGACGGGGGTGCGGCGAGTGACCGTGCTGCCGTCGCCGAGCTGGCCGTACTGGTTATTGCCCCAGGCGTAAACCTGACCGGCTGACGTGACCGCCATGCAGTCCACGGCGCCTGTCGCGATCGCCGTCACTACGGTTCCCTCGGGCAGCTTTACCTGGACAGGGACATGACTGTCGCCGGTCAGGCCGTCACCGAGCTGGCCGTCGTGGTTGTCGCCCCAGGCGAGCACTTGCCCTGCCGACGTCAGCGCGAGCGTGTGCTTGCCGCCTGCCGCGACGGCCGTCACGGTGACGTCGGCCGGCAGCAGCACGCTGACCGGGACGTCGACCTTGCCGGTAGCGCCGTTGCCTAGCTGGCCGTTCAGGTCATCGCCCCAGGCCTGAAGTGTTCCAGCGGGACTGGCCTGGCCAGGGGCAGCGACCGCGCCAGGCGCAAGGACCGCGGCAGCGATCAGGGCGGTCAGAGTGACCGAAGCCAGTTTGATGAGCGCCGGTCTTGCGGCCATTCCGCCCTCCAAGTGCCGTTCTAGCCGACCAGATCCGCATTCTCCGCCGAATCGGATGCAATACTGAGCCGGTGGAGTCAACCAGACGCGGCATTCTCAAGTCCAGTGCGATCGGCGCGGGAGCGCTCCTCGCGAGTTCCGCAGCGCTCGCTAAGCCTGAAGCCGCACGGGCTGCGCCCACCACAATAGACCCGGTAGTGCCCTTTTACGGTGCCCATCAGGCCGGGATTGCCACGCCCGCGCAGGAATACCTTCAAATCGGCGCGTTCAACGTGGTCGGTGACTCGATCGCCGACCTGCGCAAGCTGATGAAGACCTGGACGGAGGCGGCGGCGGCGATGAGCCTCGGGCACCAGGTCGGCGCGCTCAGGACGGGCAGCAGGCCCCCGGTCGACACCGGCGAGGCGCTCGGCCTTGGCCCGGCCCAGCTCACCGTGACGTTCGGTTTCGGCGCTTCGCTGTTCACCGCCGGAGGCAAGGACCGGTTCGGGCTGGCCAGGCACCGGCCCGCGCCGCTCGTCGATCTTCCCGTCTTTCATGGCGACGACCTGCAGCCGGACATCTGCGACGGCGACATCGGCATCCAGGTATGCGCCAACGACCCCCAGGTGGCATTTCACGCCATGCACGACCTGATCAAGCTCGGCAACGCGATCGCCGCGCCGAAATGGCTGCTCTCCGGGTTCGGGCGGACAGGCAACAGCACGGTACAGGCCTTGCCGAGGAATCTGATGGGCTTCCAGGACGGCACCGCGAACATCGTGGTCGAGAACGCCGCCGCACTCGACGCTTTCGTGTGGGCAGCCGAGCCGGCCTCGCCGGCCTGGATGCGGGGCGGCAGTTACATGGTCGCGAGGCGGATCCAGATCGCGCTTAGCCTGTGGGACCAGACCAACCTGAACGGCCAGCAGGAGGCGATCGGCCGGGAGAAGGTCAGCGGGAACTTGCTGCCTGTCGTGCCACCTACGTCGCACATAATGCTCGCCTCGCCCGGCAAGAACAGCAATCAGCGACTGTACCGCCGGGGCTTCTCCTACGTTGACGGCGTGGTGGCTGGCGCCGCGGCGCCGGAGACCGGCCTGATGTTTATTTGCTATAACAAAGATCCTCGAGAACAGTTCATCCCGATTCAGCTCAGGATCGCGGGCAAGGATGCCCTGAGCACCTATCTCACCCATATTGGAAGCTCTGTCTTCGCCTGCCCGCCGGGCGTTAAGTCGGGCGGGTATATCGGGGAGCAACTGCTGTCTTCCGCCTAATCTCCTGATGCGGCGGGGAGCCCTTGTCACGAAGACGACAGTTGCGGATACTCGCCGTCATCATAGTGACTCGTGACCTCCAGTCGTGCTACGCGCACGGAACGTGACACCGGAGCGGATGGCGACCTCTTACCAGGCCCGGCGGACGTGTCTGTGATCTTTCCCGGCATTCCAGCCGCGATCTCCGCCGTACGCAAGGTCGTGGCCGACGTCATGGCAGGTTCACCCCGAGCCGATGACGCGGTGCTGATCGCCTGCGAGTACGCCACCAACGCGATCAGGCATTCGCCAAGCGGGCTGCCAGGGGGCGAGTTCACCCTGCGGGTGTGGGTGCGAAGGGGCTGGGTCAGGGTCGAGGTCACCGATCTCGGAACCGGCGACTGGATGCCCGGGCCTGCCGAATGGGACCCTGGCTGGGACTCCGGCTGGGGCGAGGAGAGCGGCAGGGGCCTGATCGTGGTCGCCGCGCTGTCAGAGATCTGGGGGCATGCCGCAGGCCGGGTCTGGGCAGAGATCGGCTGGCTCGAGTGAGTTTCGCGACCTTATCCCACGTCGAGGGCGAGCAGATCGTCGAGGGTCTCGCGGCGGATCAGCGGCCTGGCGCGGCCGTCTTTGACAGCGATCACCGGGGGACGGGGCACGTGGTTGTACTGGCTGGACATGCTGCGGCAGTAAGCGCCCGTGCCGGGCACGGCGAGCAGGTCGCCTGGCATTAGGTCTCCTGGCAGGAACTCGTCCCTGACCAGGATGTCTCCGGCCTCGCAGTGCTTGCCGACGACGCGGCTGAGCACCGGGCTTGCCGCGGACGCGCGCGAGGCCAGCGTGCAGGAGTAGTCCGCGTCGTAGAGGGCGGTGCGGATGTTGTCGCTCATGCCGCCGTCCACGGCCACGTACCGCCTGACCGCACCGTGCTCGAGTTCCACGTCCTTAATCGTTCCTGTGCTGTAGAGGGTGAACATCGCCTGTCCGGCGATCGCCCGCCCAGGCTCAACCGACACCTTCGGCACCTCGATGGCCAGGCCGCGGCATTCGGTCGCGACGATCTCCGCCAGTGAGCCTGCCAGTTCCTTGGCGTCGAGCGGGTCGTGCTGGCTGGTGTAGGAGATGCCGAAACCGCCGCCGAAGTCGATCTCTGGCAAGGCGACCCCGTGATCCCTGATGACCTTGGCGTGCAGGCCGAGCAGCCGGTGCGCCGCGACCTCGAATGCGCTGGTGTCGAAGATCTGCGAGCCGATGTGAGAGTGCAGGCCGCGCAGTTCGAGTTCAGGGCGGGACAGAACCCGCCGCACTGCCTCGGCCGCCGCGCCCGCCGTCAGCGAGATGCCGAACTTCTGATCCTCGTGCGCGGTCGCGATGTACTCGTGCGTGTGGGCCTCCACGCCGACGGTGACCCTGATCAGGACTGGCGCGCGGACCCCCACGGCCGCCGCGAGGTTCGCGATCCTATCGATCTCGGCGAGCGAGTCGATGAAGATCCGGCCGATGCCCTCGGTCAGCGCGGCCGCGATTTCCTCGTCCGACTTGTTATTGCCGTGAAGGCCGACGCGCCGCGGCGGGACGCCGCCTCTGAGCGCGACAGTGAGTTCGCCTGCCGTGCAGGTGTCCAGGCCCAGCCCTGCTGCGGCGATCCAGCGGGCAACCTCCGTGCACAAGAACGCCTTGCCCGCGTAGTACACGTCGGCGCCATCGCAGAGGTCGGCGAAGGCGTGCTTGAACGCGTCGCGGAAGCCCGCTGCCCTGGAACGGAAATCGGTCTCGTCGAGTACGTACGCGGGCGTGCCGTACTCCGCTGCCAGGTCCCGGACGTCGACGCCGCCCGCTTCGATCGCGCCGTCATCGTTGCGGGTCACGGTCTCTGCCCAGATCTGCGGCAGGAGCTCGTTGACGTCAGCGGGCGGGCGCAGCCAGGCGGGCACGATCGCGACCTCGCCGTAGCCCGGCGCGTGCAGCGCTCCGGCTTCGTGTACAGGCATGGTTCCAGCCTAACGGCGGCTTGCTACCTTGCCGTCATGGCAATCTCGCTTAGCGCCGGGACGATCAGGCTGCTCGACGGGCGCAACTACGCGGTTCTCGCGACCCTGAACGAGGACGGCAGCCCGCAGACCTCGGCGATGTGGGTGGGCAGGGATGGCGACGACCTGCTGATGTCGACCGTCGAAGGGCGGCTGAAGCACAGGAACATGGTGCGTGACCCGAGAGTCAGCGTCACCGTGATCGATTCAGCCGATCCTGAGAACTATGTCGAGCTACGGGGGACGGTCACGATGGCGCCAGACGTCGGCCGGACGTTCGACACTAGCTTGTCATGGAAGTACGACGGCAAGGACCCCGATCCCGACCGGCCTGGAGCCGTCCGGGTCATCGTGCGGGTGCAAGTCGCGAAGGCCAGCGGCCGCGCGGCCTAGCCGCACCAGGCAGCGCAGCAACGGTGGCCCGCTGATGCTGTTGCCACGCGGGCGGCAGCAGCATCGATGGCGCGGAGATGTTGTTCTGACCGCATCAGGATTCCACCGATGCGGTAGCACCGGGCACGGCCAACGACATCAGCGGGTCATGGATGCTACTCGTTCGGAAGGATCGGGGTGTGGTTGTCGAGTTGCCAGTGCTGGGCGACGACCGCATACCAGTGATCTTGCTGACCGGGGTTGATGATGAGGCGGGTGATCGTGCACTGGCCGCCATTCATGTCCGTATAGAGGATGTCAACGGTGACTGGTGTCCGGTTCTTGATGGCCTGGGCGAAGCCCTCGTATACCGGCTCGGCCGGATCGCGCAGGGCCCCTTGCCAGAAGCCGAGACCGGCGGGCGCTATGTAGAGCGAGCGCGTCTGCCTGCGGAACTTCTCAGGGTCCTCGTGCGCACGTGAGAATATTCGCTCGGGGGTCGGATTCCACCCGGTGATGATCCCGATGCCGTTGCCGAAGTTGCGCAGGCCGACGACAAGGTAGATCACGTCATCGCCCTGCTCGAACGTGGCTCCGACGCCTTCGATGTGAGTCCAGTGATCGTCGGCGAAGCCGACCTTCTGCCTCGGGTCGCCGAGTTGGGTAGTCATCAGCAAAGGACGCAAGGTGGCCAGCAGCGAGCGCTCGGCGATCCGTGACGCCCGGTTGGCCGATCTCGTCGCGCCGAACGTGGCGACCGCGAGCACAAGCGTCCCCAGCGCGGTGGTCAGCGACGCGATAGCTTCGGCGTTCATGCTCTAGCCCACCAGGCTCGCGTGCACGCCATCGATCACGTCTCAGATGCTACGCCGCTCCGCTCGCGAGCAGCCAGGTCCGCTGCGGGTTGACGTATTCCCATATAGGAATATGATGGGAGCATGGCTAGAGCGGCTACGACTGCCGATGCGTTCAACGCGGTTGCCGAACCTCGGCGGAGGCAGATACTTGACCTGCTCGCGGCGGGGGAGCGACCGGTGAACGAGCTGACCGGGCTGCTCGGGGTGGCGCAGCCGCAGGTGTCCAAGCACCTGGCCGTGCTCAGGCAGGTGGGGCTTGTCGAAGTGCGCGACGCTGGGCGCCAGCGGCTTTACCGGCTCAACGGCTATCCGCTTAAAGAGATCTACGACTGGGTGAAGACCTACGCGCGGGCCTGGGAGGGGCGGTTCGAGCTCCTTGACGCCGTGCTAGCGGAGATGAAGGAGGACGACAGCGATGGTGGTAAGTAGCAACACGGCGGTGGTCACGCTGCCTGAACCGACCCAGATCCTTATTACCAGGGAATTCGAGGCACCCAGGCATCTGGTCTTCCGCGCCTGGACGACGCCAGAACTGATCAGGCGCTGGTGGGGCGGTGACCGGGGCGAGTGCACCAGCGCCGAGGTTGACTTGCGGGTCGGCGGCCGCTGGCGGTACGTGATGGTCGCTAACGGCGGCTTCGAGGTCGCCTTCCACGGCGAGTACATCGAGATCGTGCCGGGTGAGCGGCTGGTCTCCACCGAGATCTACGAAGGCATGCCAGAGGCCGAGGCCGTGAGCACGCTGACGCTCACCGAGTCCGGAGGGCGCACCGCGATGCGGCTCCTCGTGCAGCACAGCAGTCAGGAGTACCGCGACGCCCACATCAACTCAGGCATGGAGGAAGGCATGCAGGAGTCGATGAACTACCTCGAGCAGGTCGCGGCGGGGCTGGCGTGAGCGGCGGGGCTGGCATCAGCGGGGGCGGCAAGGTGATCGCGAACGCGGCGATGTCGCTCGACGGCTAGGGCCGCGTGCTCAAGATCTCGGAAGCGACGGCCAGCCGCACGACAACGGCGCCCGTGCTCGATTCGGTCGGTGCTGGCCCTGAGCAAAGCTGTGGGTGATCCTGTGGGCTTCCTTCGTGGTGGCGCGATGCCCCGCTGCCTACCGTCATAAGTAAGCCGCTCGACCGGGGCGGCGGACAAATCGGCGAAGGCCGTATGACACAGAAGGAGGCCGACGATGATCATCTTGTTCTTCATCATTGCCGTCGTGGTCAGCCTGCCGGTTGCCGCCATCGTGCTGGTCAGCGTGGCAAGCAAGCGTGAGGACCGGCGATTCAGCCTGGGTGGCCAGGCGGACGGCCGGGTGCAGGAAACGGCCAGGCGGATCCTTGATTTCCACACCGAGTCAAGGTCGGACTGGATGCCGGCATCGGACACCGAGCCCTCCAGCCCGGCCAGGCAGGCCAGGCCGCGCAAGCGCATCGACTCGCCGCTGCAGGCCACGAGGATGATGAGCTTCCGCCACGCCGCATAGGCCACGGGGGGACGAGAGAGACAAGCCGGAGTGCGGGGACTATCCCCTCGCACTCCGGCTGTCACGTTCAGGCCCGGCAGGTCAGCGGAACACCGCCGTTGTAATCAACCATCTGGCTAAGCGCGGTCACCACGTCGATCGCGGCTCCCTGTGGTGCCCCTTCAAGCTCGGCGTACGCCCGGTGCAGGTTCCCGACCAGCCGCTCGGCGTCGGGCCAGCCGGCGAACCTGCCAAGGTCGGTTTTTCTTGCCGCCTCAAGCGGGCTCAGTCCGTCACGGTGATTTTTGGCTGCTAGGTCGGTGACGAATTTCAGGTAGTCAAGCGTGGCGTCCACCGGTCCCTGGCCGCTGAAGACCGGCCCGTGTCCCGGCACGGTAGTCTTCGCGTTGAGCGGCCTGATCACCTGCTCAAGCACCTTGATGGCACCCGCGACCGAGCCCATTAGCAGGAACGGAGTACCGCCATTAAAGATCAGGTCTCCGCAATAAAGCACCGAGCGCTCAGGTATCCAGACGATGGAGTCGTTCGTGGTATGGGCGGCGGCGCCGACGTGCCGCACCTCGGCCCGCAGGTCGCCAGCGTGCAACGCGATCTCGTGCTCGTAGGTGATGAACGGCGGGTCGAGCGACAGTTCGCCCCAGTCGGGACCATCCCAAAATGGCAGGTCGGACGGCGGGCCGAAGGCCAGGGCCTCGGCTCTGGTGCGCTCGTGCGCGATGATCGCCGCCCCTGGGAACAGGCAGTTGCCGAAGATGTGATCACCGTGGTGGTGCGTGTTCACGACCGCGCGCACTGGGCGACTCGTGATCGTGTTAATGGCGGCGGCGTAAGCCAGCGTGCGGCGCCTGGTTGAGCAGGTGTCGATGCTGATCACGCCCTGCGGGCCGACGAGGAAGCCGGTGTTGTT
>Ga0335074_10008608_pt1 | contig 14184 bp, 12 predicted proteins | sample Lox_Sample_23_FD_206715 | JGI IMG/M metagenome (GOLD analysis project Ga0335074, IMG submission 206715) | Soil microbial communities from Loxahatchee National Wildlife Refuge, Florida, United States - Lox_Sample_2.3 | ecosystem: Environmental > Terrestrial > Soil > Wetlands | place: USA...
CTGTAGTGCTAGGATGAAATAGTTCCCTAATGGCCACCTCCGCATCAGCCACGAATGTTCCCGCGCTGCCCGCCGAGCGGTTCTTTCGCACTTCCCTCTTCCTGCTCATGGCGACCGCTGTCGTTACACTTGAGAGCACGGGAAAACTCGATCTGCTCACCATGATCCTCGCGCCCTCGGCTGTCCTCTATAAAGGAGTACGCTGGTGGCGGGGCTGTCCGGCGGAAATTCCCCACCACATTGCCACCCGTCTTGTGGTTGGATATTTGCTCGTTTTCCCGGTGGATGTTCTTTTCCTATCACGTTCTTTTGTCTCGGCCTCATCCAATCCCGCTCTCTACGCCGCGCTTCTCGGGGCAATCCATTTTCTGTTATTCGTGATGCTCGTCCGGCTTTATAGCGCGACCACGGACCGCGACGCCTTCTTTTTGACCATGCTCTCCTTCGCGGGGATTCTTGCCTCCGCGGTGCTCACCATCGACACGACGTTTCTTGCCCTATTTTTCTTGTTTCTCTTATTTGGAGTGGCCACTTTCGTCGGCCTGGAAATGAGGCGTGGATCGAAAGGCGCGATAGCTCCGGAAGCCGACGCGCAGCCCAAGCAGGAACGCCGGCTCACTCGCGCGCTGGTCCTCGCGGCGCTCAGCGTGGCTCTCGGCGCCATGCTCATCGGCAGCGCGCTCTTTTTCTTCTTTCCCCGCTTTAGCGCGGGTTATCTGGGCCGCACAAGTTTGCAGCCGACGCTGATGTCCGGGTTCAGCGACGACGTGGAGCTGGGCCAGATCGGCGAGATTAAGAAAAACTCCGCCGTGGTCATGCGCGTACGTACAGGCATGCCCGTGAGCTATCCCGGCCTGCGCTGGCGCGGCATCGCCCTCTCGACGTTTGATGGAAAACGCTGGTACTTTCCCGATCGCGGAGCCGTAACTATCCCAGCCGGGCCCGGTGGCTGGATCGACCTGCAGGACCAGACGCAGGGGCGGGATCGGATCGGCACCGTCTTGCGCTACACCATTCTGCTCCAGCCCATCGCGACCGATACGATATTCGTGCCCGGCAACGCAATTTCTTTGCGCGGGAATCTGTCAGGCGAAGGCTCGAATTCGGATGCGGGCGCTCGCCGCAGTTACATCATCCGCGACGCCACCGGCTCCCTTTTCAATCCTTTTCACAATTTCAGCACGCTGCGGTACGAAGGATATTCCCTGCTGCCAAAGATAAATGTGTTCAGCTTGCGGGAAGCTTCCTCCGACTACCCACAGAACATACGCGACACGTATTTGCAGCTCCCGCCGAGCTTGGACCCGCGAATCCTTGAACTGGCAATGCGAATCACCACGCGCGCACGCAATCCTTTCGACAAAACCGTCGACGTAGAAAATTATTTGCGCACGCACTTCGAATACACGCTTAATCTCACGGGTAAACCCGGCGAGGATCCCCTGGCCCACTTTCTCTTCGAGACGCACGCGGGCCACTGCGAGTATTTCGCTAGCGCGATGGCTATCATGCTGCGCACTCTCGGCATCCCCACCCGAGAAGTGAACGGCTTTTTGCCCGGAGAGTACAACGATCTCGGCGGGGATTACATCGTGCGAGCCAGCGATGCGCATAGTTGGGTAGAAGTGTATTTCCCCCGGATAGGCTGGACGACTTTCGATCCCACGCCGCCGGGATCCGATTCCGACGGAGGCTTTTTTTCGCGCCTGGGCCAATACGTGGATTGGTTCGAACTCACCTGGAACGAATGGGTCATCAACTACGACTTCATTCACCAAATTTTGCTCGCGCAAACCATGCAACGCAGCACGCGCAGTTGGGTCGAGAGCGCGAGAAACTGGTACCTGAGCCGGCAAGAAAAAGGGCGAAGATGGATGAAGTCCTGGAACAACGGGCTCGGCTTTCTGGTTCCCGTGGCGATTGGGTTGTTCCTGGTGGCGTTGCGATTCGATCTGGTTGTCGCGCTGGTAAGGCGGCTATGGCTGTCGTGGCAACTCCGTTCGCCGGAGCTGGCGCGATCGAATCCGCAGCTTGCGTCGCGGCTCTACGGGGAACTCTTATACTTGCTCGAGCGGCGTGGCTTCGCGCGCCAGCCAACGCAGACGCCATTTGAATTTGCCGCGGCCGTTTCGCAGCCGCGGCTAGCGCCGGCCGTCTACGAATTCACGCAGTCCTATTCCAGAGCGCGCTTCGGCGGCGCGCCTTGCGATACGATTCGCTTGCGCGCTCTCCTCGAGCAGGTCCGGTCATCGGTCACGTCGCGCTGAAGCGCCAGCCAAATCTGGCTCTTCCATTCGGTCGGCTCCCCCCGGTTCGCCGGCGTTTGAGTTCCGCGTGCGGGCGCATGTTACAATTGGAAATTGCGCCAAGGCGCAAATTTACTGCCTATGACTAAGGTCGGATTCGTTAGCTTGGGTTGCCCGAAAAACCTCGTCGATAGCGAGGTGATGATGGGCATTCTTACGCGCGAGGGGTATGATTTGACGCCGCACGCGGAGGAAGCGGAGATTCTCGTCGTCAACACGTGCAGTTTTATCGAGTCCGCGCAAAAAGAGTCCATCGACGCAATTCTGGAAATGGCGGAGCACAAGAAATTCGGCGCCGCGAAGAAGCTCATCGTCGCGGGCTGCCTTGTCGAGCGCTTTCGTGACCACATTCTCGAACAGGTTCCCGAAGTGGATGCCGTTGTGGGAACAGGGGAAGTTGAACGAATTCTCGAAGCCGTCGACGGCGAACTGCGCGTGCTGCCAGCTGCTCCGCCAGCGTTTCTCTATCACGACCTGACGCCGCGCCTCATCACCACGCCGCGCCATGCCGCATACATTAAAATCGCCGAAGGTTGCGATCATCCCTGCACGTTCTGCATCATCCCGCAATTGCGCGGCGCTTTTCGCAGCCGGCGTTTTGAATCCGTCGTGCGGGAAGCGGAGAATCTTGCTGCCGCTGGCACGCGCGAAATCACATTGATCGGCCAAGATACGACTTCTTATGGCGAGGACTTGGGTCTTCGCGACGGCCTCGCGCAATTGCTCGAACGTTTGGCGCAGGTCGAGGATTTGCTCTGGGTGCGCTTTCTTTACGCGTATCCGAATCGCGTCACGCAGAAGCTGCTGGACACGCTTGCGGCGCATCCGCGGCTCGCCAAGTACATGGACATGCCGCTGCAACACGCCAGCCGCAACGTCCTGGCGCGCATGAAACGCGGCTCGCACGGCGACGCTTTCTTGAAACTTCTCGAACGCATTCGCGCGACGATACCCGGGGTTGCGCTGCGCACGTCGTTCATTGCAGGCTTTCCCGGCGAAACAGAGAGAGATTTTGAGGAGCTTTGCGATTTTGTGCGCGCAGCGAATCTGGATTGGATGGGCGTTTTCGAGTATTCGGACGTGGATAATGCGAGCAGTTACGCGCTCGATCAAAAAGTCGACGCGGAAACGATCACCGGCCGGCGCAACCGGCTGATGGCCATTCAAAAGAAGATTTCGCGTGATAAATTGCGTGCCTGGAAAGGCCGCACTGCCACGGCTCTTGTCGAAGGCCTGTCGAAGGACAATCCGCTGGTGTGGGAAGCGCGGCTCGAAAGCATGGCGCCGGATATCGACGGCAAACTCTACTTGACCGATATCGAATTGCCATCGGGCGAAATCGCCGAGGCGGGCGACGGCGCGCGCGTCGAAATTCTCAAGACGGATGTGTACGACCTAATCGGACGCGTCGTTGAAATTCTGCCGGGGCCACGCGGGCGAAGAGTCGCGGATGCCGGGTACGTCCAAACCTCAAGTGGTCTGCCCATTGAAAAACTCACGCGTATCTCGACTGGTGCCCCGCTGCGCGTTCTCAGCTGAGCTATACTCGCTCTTCAGGTAGACTTCTGTGCGTGCTCCGTAATTTCCGGGGCTCCTGTGCAAGATCCTTTGCACGGAGAACGCAGAGAGCGCGGAGTTCACGGAGAAAAAAAACCGGCTTGGTAGTTTGGCGAGAGGCAAGTTACGAGCCGCCGCGAGTCGCCCACAATGAGACACCGTTGCCCAACTTGCAAAACGCCAACCGATTCCGAAACGGACGCGGACTTTCCTTTTTGCAGCGAGCGCTGCCGCGACCGCGATCTCGGCAACTGGGCCAGTGAGAAGTACGTCGTCTCCGAACCGGTGTTCGACATGAGCGAGCTCGAAACGGATAGTGATCCGGCCAAACAAGAAGTTGCCGACGAAGACGAAGATTTCAAGGGGTTTCCCAAGCCCGATGACACCATCCACTGAAATTCCCGGCGACGTAACGGTTCCGCGAAAAAGCCCGCGCCTGGCAATGGCCATCGCCACCGCTCTCGGTGTGGGCCACATTCCCAAGGCTCCGGGGACGTTTGGCTCGCTTGTGGGTGTCGCGACAGCGGTTCTTTCCGCTGTATTTTTCCTTCACCCAGCATCCATTCGCGAAATTTTCTCGCGGCACCCGCTTTCGGAGGCGGTTTTTTCCGACAAGCACTTTTTGGTTCCGGGCAGCGACATTCACGATTCCGCGCTGGCTTTGCCGCTCATCTGCGTTTTGGCCCTTCTGGTGATCTTAGTGGCGATCGGCGTATGGAGCGCTTCGCAAGCCGCGGATTTCGCGGGGATCAAAGATCCTCAGTTCGTAGTGATTGATGAAGTGGCTGGGCAACATTTGACTTTGATCCTGCCGCTAATTCCAATCGGCTTGCCGCATCTAGCGCAGCACATGGACTTTTCCCTCTACGCGATTTTCATGACCTTGAGTCTCGTCAACTGGAAATATCTGTTGCTTGGCTTTCTGCTCTTTCGCCTATTCGATATTTGGAAGCCGTTTCCAGTGCGCCAACTTGAGAAGCTTCCGCGCGGCTGGGGCATCATGGCGGATGATTGGATGGCGGGCATCTACGCTGCTATTCTGTTGAGGGTAGCCCTTCACTTTGGCTTGCTTGGCTAGTTATGAAATTCGGCTTTGGGTCTTCGGCAGAAAAAAACGGCATCCCCCGCATCGATAGAATCGCGCCTGCCGCTGCCATTCCCAGCGGCGAAATTGCCATCTACGGCAGCGGCTTCGCCTCGCGCGCTCATCCGCGGCCGGTGGTGCGTTTCGGCGAAGCGGAAGCCGGCTTGGCGCTGGCCAGCGAGCATCGCTTGATCGCGCGGGTGCCAGAGGGCGCGAGTGGCGGAGCGGTCCGCGTCTGCAGCGCGGCGAACGAAAGCCAGCCGCATCCCGTCTCGATTGGCGTGCAAATCGCTGACAATTTACATCCCATTGCCAATCCCGCCGTCGATTCTTACGGCAACACGTACGTCACCTTTTCGGGCAACCGCGGTCAGCGCGTTCCCGTTTCGCTCTATAAAATCACGGCGAATTACAGCGTAAAGCCTTTCGTCACTTCCCTGGTGAATCCCAGCGGACTGGCGCTGGACCGCGCGGGAAATCTCTTCGTCTCTTGCCGCAACGATGGAACCATTCACCGCATTTCGCCGGAGGGACGCGCCGAGCAGTGGATTGAAGGCATGGGCATCGCCACGGGCATCGCCTTCGACCGCGCCGATAATCTGTATGTGGGCGACCGCAGCGGAACAATTTTCAAAATCAGCCTCAGCCGCGAGATTTTTGTTTTTGCAACCATCGAGCCGTCGCTGGCCGCCTATCATCTGGCATTTCATCCGAACGGCGATTTGTATGTGACGGGGCCGACGACCTCGAGTTACGACCGTGTCTACCGCATCACCCAGGGCGGTGAAGTCAGCACATTTTATCGCGGCCTTGGACGCCCGCAGGGGCTGGCGTTTGATCGCGACAACAATCTCTACGTGGCCGCGTCCCTTGGTGGACGGCGCGGCATCGTGCGCATCACCCCGCAGGCGCACGCTGACGTCGTTCTCAGCGGTTCCGGATTGGTCGGCATGGCCTTGCAACCCTCGGGGCGCGCCATCCTTGCTACCACGGGCGCCTTATTCACGCTGGATTGGGACGTTCGTGGACTGCCGCTTCTGGGATAATCGCTGCCATGAAAGCAGAGATCATCGCTGTTGGTTCGGAACTGCTCACTCCGGACCGGTTGGATACCAATTCGCTCTTCCTCACTGAAGAGCTGAATAAGATTGGGATCGAGGTCCTGCGAAAAACGGTCGTGGGTGATAACCACGATTTGCTCAGCGAAGCCTTTCGCGACGCGTTGAACCGTGTGCCGCTCATCGTTTCTTCGGGAGGGCTCGGCCCGACCGAAGACGACCTCACCCGGGAAACCGTGGCAGAGCTGCTCGGGCGCAAACTGAAGCGCAACGACGAAATTCTGCGTTACATCGAAGGCCGCTTTCGCGCGCTAAATCGCGAAATGCCGGAAGTCAACGTTCGCCAGGCGATGATTCCGGAGGGCGCGGAAATCCTCGAGAATCCGCGGGGTACCGCGCCGGGTTTGTGGCTCGAGGATGCGGGCCATTCCATCGTGCTGCTCCCTGGCCCGCCGCGCGAACTGAAGCCGCTTTTCCGCGAGCAGGTTCTTCCACGCCTCGAACGCCGCGTCTCAGGCGTGCGAATGTTCCACCGCGAAATTCGCGTCACGGGCCTTGGGGAATCGCACGTCGAGCAGCGCATCCTGGGCATCTACAAGCGTTTTCCCGAAGTGAACACCACGGTCCTCGCGGCACCGGGCGAAACGCAAGTGCATCTGCGCATCTGGACCGACGACTCGGAGCACGCCAAGAGAACTCTGGATGAAATCGTGAAGGGCTTCGAGATCGCGTTGACAGACCGCATCTTCAGCCAGGATGGCTCGCCTCTCGAAGAAGTCGTAGCGGCGCAATTGACGGTGCATAACGCCACAATTTCCGCCGCGGAAAGCTGCACGGGCGGCTTGCTCGCGCAACGACTGACCAGCATCGCGGGCAGCTCTTCTTATTTTCTTGGCGGAGTGGTTTGTTATAGCAACGAACTCAAGACGGTCTGGGCGGGAGTGCCTGCAGAGATGATTCAAGCTAAGGGCGCAGTCAGCGCGGAAGTCGCCGTCGCTCTCGCGGATGGCATTCGCCGCCGGGTGGGCAGCACTTTCGGCGTGGGCATCACCGGAATTGCGGGGCCAGGCGGAGGCTCGGAAGAAAAGCCTGTTGGAACAGTGCACATTGCTCTCGCACACGCCGGCGGCATCAAGGAACGCGGCGTGCGCTTCCCGGGCGATCGTGAATCCATTCGCTTTCAGGCTTCGCAGGCGGCCTTGGACATGGTGCGCATCCATTTTCTCTATAACGGCAAGCAGCCTCCGAAGCGAGCCTAAACGTGCGCCTCTTCGTCGCGCTGGAGATTCCCGCTGCGGTGCGAGACAATCTGGCAAACTTGGTCAAGGACCTTCACGCTCTTTCATCTCAGTTGTCGGATAAGCGCCCGCGCTGGGTGCGTACGGAGAATCTTCACGTGACGCTGAAATTCATCGGCGAAACAGGTCCAAGCAAGATCGAGGGCGTCCGCGGAGGGCTCGCCGAAGTCCGTTCGCACGCGCCTATCGATCTGCAATGCCGGGGGCTGAGATTTTTCTCGAATGAGAAACTTCCGCGTGTGCTGTGGGCCGGATTGGAGGCGTCGCCGAACTTGGCAGCGCTCGTGGAAGATGTCGACCGTGCGCTCGAAACGCAGGGTTTTACGAGGGAAAGTCGTGGGTTTACCCCGCATCTGACTTTGGCGAGGTTTGAGCCGGCCGGCCTCCACGAAAAGTTGCGGGCGACGATCGAGAAGAACGGCGAGCGCCAGTTCGGTGCTTTCCAAACGCGTGAATTTCATTTGATCGAGAGCAAGCTGAAACCTTCCGGCGCTGAATACACCACTCTTGCATCCTTTCCCTTCACTGTGGAGGCTTAGCGCGCGATGGCCGAACTGGACGTAATACTCATCTCGATTCCTGTGGCTGCGTATCTTCTTGGCTCCATTCCCTTCGGCCTATTGCTGGGCAGACTGTTTGGCGCGGCTGACGTTCGCGGGGCCGGCAGCGGAAATATCGGCGCGACGAATGTCCTGCGCGTTGCCGGACCCCTGGCGGGAATCCTGACGCTGCTGCTGGACGCTGGAAAAGGCGCGCTCGCGGTCTTTCTAGCTGCACGCTTCTCGAACGAAAGCGCGACGTGGATGATGATTGCCGGCCTCTGTGTCCTGGCGGGGCATTGCTTCCCGATTTGGCTGGGCTTCCGGGGAGGCAAAGGAGTGGCCACGGCTGCCGGCGTTTTTCTGATGCTTTGCCCGCTCGCTCTCTTGGGAGCCGTGATTCTGTTTGTACTGGTGGTGATCTACTGGCGGTTTGTGTCGCTGGGTTCGATTTCGGCGGCGGCGGCGATGCCGTTGTTGATCTACTTTTTCTGGGCGCCGCATCACGCGCCGCCGCACGCGATCACGTTTGGGACGCTGGCCGCGGCGCTGCTGATTGTCTATAAGCACGAAGCCAACATTCAGCGAATGGTCCAGGGGGACGAGCCAAGGTTTTCGTTCCACCGTAAAAAAGAGGACGCGCCTTGAAGCGCATCGCCATTCTTGGCGGCGGAAGCTGGGGCACAGCGCTTTCCATCGTGCTTTCTCAAGCCCATACAGCACACGAGACTTCTTTGTGGGTTCGCGACCCCTCGCTTGCGGAGTCCATTCGCTCCGGCCGCGAAAACAAGTTTTATCTGCCAGGCCACAAGCTCCCGGAAACGGTGCACGTCACGCAAGACGCGGCGGCCGCCTTGGAAAACGCAGAAGTGGCCATCGCGGCCATCCCTGCGGCGCATGTTCGCGGCGTTTATGGGCGCCTCCTGCCTCATCTGTCGCCGGAAACAACCATTGTCAGCGCGACGAAAGGCCTCGAGCCTGCGACTCACGCGCGCATGACCGAAATCATTTCTCAAGTCGTTTCGCCGAAGTTTATCCCGCGCGTCGCGGTTCTTTCCGGGCCCTCTTTCGCCGCCGAAGCTGCCGCAGGGCACCCCACTGCGGTCGTTGTTGCGTCGAGCGACGTCGCACTAGCATACGAACTCCAGGAGGAATTCGCCGGCCCCTCGTTTCGCCTCTACACCAACGAGGATGTCTTGGGTGTCGAGCTTGCGGGAGCCATGAAAAATGTCATCGCTATTGCAGCGGGCGCCTGCCAGGGGCTGGGCCTCGGCTCCAATCCACTGGCGGCGCTGATCACACGGGGCCTGGCGGAAATGACCCGGCTCGCCACAGCCCTGGGCGCGCGCCAAGAAACGCTCAGCGGCCTGGCAGGCTTAGGCGACCTCGTCCTGACCTGCACCGGTGCGCTTAGCCGCAACCGCCACGTCGGTATCGAACTTGGCAAGGGGCGCTCGCTAGCCGAGATTCTAAATGGCATGAAAATGGTCGCCGAGGGCGTGGGCACGGCGGGAGCGCTATTGGCCCTTTCCCGCGAGTCTGGAATCGAGCTGCCTATAACGGAGCAGGTGGAAGCGATTCTGCACGAAGGCAGGTCGCCAAGGGACGCCATCCGGAACATTATGGAGCGACCCCTGAAACGGGAATGACCGTGCCCATATACAGCGGCGCAGATACAAGTGGAGGTGCAAATCAAGCCCCGTAAATAATGAGTCCGGGAGAGGTGCTAATTTCGCCGATTTGGGCGCCTCTCAGCCCCCCTAGTACCATGGTTCCAGTTGCAAATGCGCGACGTGCCGTCATTCGCGGCCACCGCTGCCCCTTCCAATCCCCTAAAATTGGGGATTGGGATGCCAGAACCCGGTTCATCTCCGTGGCAGCACCTGCGCAAGGGACGCGTGCGCATTCTGTGGCTCGTCCTGGGCGCGCTTCTGCTTGTCAGCGCGCTGCCGATTGGGCTTTACCACCGCCAGGTGCTGCAGCTCAGCCAGGATAAGCTGGTTGACACCGAACGCGTCCAGCAATCCGCCTTGACGCGCTCTCTGGCTCAGGAAATTCGGCTCTTCGATGCGAACGAGACGCAGCAACTCTTCAGCGAGCGCCAGATTCTCGCCTTAACGGGGCTTATCGACAATGTCGAAGACCCTGTCGCCGAGCCCAAAGTCACGCGCCTTTTGCAGGAGTTTGTCGAGAGCAACCGGGACACTTTCATTTATCTGACGGCGGTCGATAAATCCGGCAAAGGCACCAAGGCCTCGCAGGGCAATTTCGAAGCGGAGCAGGATCCCTTCGTTGCCAAGGCCCTGCAACGGGCGTTTGTGACCTGTATGCAGTCCGAGGAGTTGCACACCGTCAAGTTTCGCAGCGATCCTCTTGCGCTCGCTCCGAACAATCAGCCGGCCTTCGTCCTCGCCGTGCCGCTAGAGGACTTGAACGGCAATTTCACTGGGATGCTCGCCGCGGTCGTTTCGCTCCAACCGATTTCAATGCGTTTACGGGACGCCAGCGTGCGCGGCCGCACCGTATTCGTGGTGGACCACTCCGGGCACATTGTCGCGCATCCAGACACGAAGAATTTCGTGCCGGGAGATCAGGCCAGCGGAAAGCTCGTCGACCAGATTCGCGGCTTGCCGCCCGATCTTCGCAACACGGAAACCATTAACTTCACGGAAAAAGACAAGAAGCGGCCTGTCGAGATGATCGGAACCTACAGCACGCTTCCCGACGTTAATTGGGCGGTCATTGCCGAGCGCAGCCTGGATGAAGCGCGTGCCGACGCGGGCGTCACCGAACTAAACCGCCAGGCTTTGGCTTTCGTCTCCGTCGTGATTCTCGTGGCCATTCTCTTGGGCTACTTTTTTGCCGTCGGTATCAGCGGGCCAATTCGCGGCCTTGCGGCCTCCACGCGCGCCATCAGCCGCGGCGAATTTCATCAGCGCTCGCCCGTGCGCGGCGCATCGGAAATCAGCGAACTCGCGGAAAATTTCAACAAAATGGCGAGCGATATCGAGGAATACATTGAGAAGCTGAAAGAAGCCGCGGAGGAAAACCGGGAACTTTTTATCGGCTCGATTCGCATGCTCGCCGCGGCCATCGACGAAAAGGATCCGTATACGCGCGGTCACTCCGGCCGCGTGGCGAAATATTCGACGCTGATCGGGCGCGAGCTGGGCCTTTCGAGCGACGATCTGGACAAATTGCGTGTCGCCGCCCTTCTTCACGACGTGGGCAAAATCGGCGTCGAGGACCGCGTCCTGAAAAAGCCGGGCGCACTGACTCCCGAAGAATTCGATTTGATGAAGCAGCACACGGTCAAGGGGGCCAACATCATGCGCCCCGTTTCGCAACTAAAGGAGATGCTGCCTGGCATCGAGTTGCATCACGAACACATCGACGGCCGCGGCTATCCCTATGGCTTGCAAGGCCAGCAAATTCCGCTCATGGCGCGCATCATCGGCGTGGCGGACACACTGGACGCCATGACGACGAATCGTCCCTATCAATCGGCGATGGATATCGACTTCGCGCTCAACCGCATCAAGTCGCTAACCGGCTCGAAGTTTGACGCCGTCGTCGTCAACGCCCTCGAATCCGCGATCAACGCTGGAAAGCTCCGCCTCAGCGCCGTCGAAGTTACCGTTTAATTCTGGACGACAACCTAATGCTTGGTTTGAACAGGCTCGACGGCGTCGCGCGCGGCCCGCTTCGAGCGCTTCTGTTACAATTTTGGGCTGCGCTGTCTAAGAGGCGCTCCACACCATGATTTCTCTTTTCGGAAAACCGGAAAAGGTCGAACCGTCGCTGCTCGAACGGCTGAAAGCATCGGTCAGCAAGACGAAGGCGGCGCTGTCTGAGTCCGTCGAAAACGTTTTTCTCGGCGAGCGCAAGATCGACCCGGCGCTGCTGAAAAAACTCGAAACCGCGCTGCTTTCGGCCGACCTGGGTGTGAAGCCGACACGCGAAATCCTCGACGCCGTGCGGGAAAAGCTGGATCGCCACGCGCTCTCCGACGCGAGCCAACTCAAGAACGAAATCAAATCGCACATCGTTCGCATTCTTACGCTGAATGGCGAGGCAGGAAGCGAGGCAGCAGGGACGGGCGCAGGACCTGTTCAGAAACCCGCGAGTTCTCGCAATGGTAGTGGCCCTCGAGTGATCTTTATCGTTGGCGTGAATGGCGCGGGCAAAACGACGAGCATTGGAAAGCTCGCCAACCGCCTCCGTCAGGAAGGGCTCAGCGTCGTTCTCTGTGCAGCCGACACTTTTCGCGCCGCCGCCGTTGAGCAATTGGAAATCTGGGCGAAGCGCAACGGCATTGACGTGATCAAACAAAAGTCCGGCGCCGATCCCGCCGCCGTCGTTTTTGACGCCATGGCCGCTGCAAAAGCCCGGAACGCCGACGCCGTGATTGTGGATACAGCCGGACGCCTTCACACCAAATCGAATCTCATGGCCGAGCTCGAGAAAATGAAGCGCACCGCCGCGAAGGTGATTCCTGGCGCGCCGCACGACGTGCTGCTCGTGCTCGACGCGACCACCGGCCAAAACGGCCTTGCCCAAGCGCGGGAGTTTACTTCCGCCGTAACCGTGACGGGCATTATTCTCACCAAGCTCGACGGCACCGCCAAGGGCGGCATCGTCGTCGCCATCGCGCGCGAACTCGGATTGCCCATTCGATTTGTCGGCACCGGCGAGCAAATCAACGACATGGTGCCCTTCGACGCGGAAACCTACGCGAACTCCCTCTTCGACTAAACCTTCGACAAAATCATGGACGCTCACGCCACTCGCTTCATGGAACACGCGCTGGAATTGGCCCGCAAAGGCGTCGGCCTCGCGAGCCCCAATCCTGTGGTCGGCTGCATCCTCGTGCGCGGCGGCGAGATTGTGGGCGAAGGCTTTCACCAGTACGATTGGCGCGATCACGCGGAAATCGTCGCGCTGAAATCTGCCGGCGAAAAAGCGCGAGGGTCAACGATGTACGTGACGCTCGAGCCGTGCAATCACACCGGCCGCACGGGTCCTTGCGCCGAGGCCATCATTGCAGCAGGTGTCCAGCGCGTGGTTGCGGCTATGGAAGATCCCAACCCCGTCAACTCCGGCCGCGGTTTCGCTCGTTTGCGTGCTGCCGGCCTGGAAGTCGAATCGGAGGTTTGCGAAGAAGGAGCTCACCGGCTGAACGAAGCCTTTGCTTGCTGGATTCGCACTGGCAAACCCTTCGTCACGCTGAAATCCGCGCTAACGTTGGACGGCCAGCTCGCTCTTCCCCGCGAGCGGCACAAACCGCGCAAGAAAACCGGGAAGCGAAAACTGAAAAACTGGATCACCTCGGAAGAATCCCGCGCGGAAGTTCACCGAATGCGGCACGCCTCTGACGCTTTACTCACCGGAATCGGCACGATCAAGAGCGACGACCCTCTCCTAACGGATCGCAGCGGGTTGTCCCGACGCAAGCCGCTCTTGCGCGTCATTCTCGATGGTGGCCTGACGCTTTCGCCGCATTCCCGCATCGTGCATACAGCCGACAGCGACCTTCTGGTTTTCACCCAGAAGAATCCAAACATACGCAGGCTTCGCACTCTTGAACGAGCCGGCGTCGAAGTCCATCCCATCGATTCGCGCATGGGGCAAATTAACTTGGAATCTGTCCTTGCCGAGCTGGGACGCCGCGAGATTCTGAGCGTCATTCTCGAAGCCGGTCCGACGCTGAATGGCGCCGCACTCACGGCAGGAGTCGTTCACAAATTGTTTCTCTTTTACGCGCCGAAAGTTTGCGGCGAAACGCGCGTGCCCTTCGCCATCGCGCCAAATCTAAATCTCCGGCCTCTGCAAAATGCCCGCACGCAACCGTTCGGCCCGGACGTCGCTATCGAGGGATACTTGCAGGACGTATACCGTTAGGTATGGATCGGCAGCCGTGCTGCCGCTTTTGCGATTTCAGTTCAGCACGGGCCCAAAAGCGGGAGCCGGGCTCCCGCACTCCATAGCGCCGTTTCACTCGCTGACACGCAGCACGGCCGCCCCTTCAATCGCGTCGTTCTTCAGGGCATTTAGGGCGCGGTTAGCTTCGCTGAGCGGAAAAATCTGCGTGTGCATCTGTACCGGAATCTCCGCGGCGATGCGCAGGAAATCCTCGCCATCATTCCGCGTATTGTTCGCCACACTGCGAATCATGCGCTCGCCATACAACAAATCGTAACTGAACGATGGAATCGGGCTCATGTGAATTCCGCCGAGCACGAGCACGCCGCCCTTGCGCAGCGCCGCAAGCGCCGCGGGCACAATTTCTCCAGCGGGCGCAAACACAATCGCGGCATCCAGTTTTTCCGGAGGCGCATCCAG
>Ga0335074_10008609_pt1 | contig 14184 bp, 10 predicted proteins | sample Lox_Sample_23_FD_206715 | JGI IMG/M metagenome (GOLD analysis project Ga0335074, IMG submission 206715) | Soil microbial communities from Loxahatchee National Wildlife Refuge, Florida, United States - Lox_Sample_2.3 | ecosystem: Environmental > Terrestrial > Soil > Wetlands | place: USA...
CTTTCTCCAGCAGCAGCTTCACCACCGCCTCGTGCCCATTCCGTGCAGCCCATGACAGCGGCGTCTGATCATAACTCTTATCCTTAGTCTCCTGCTCCTCGCCTTTCTCCAGCAGCAGCTTCACCACCGCCTCGTGCCCCTCCCCTGCAGCCCATGACAGCGGCGTCTGACCATACTTCTTATCCTTAGTCTCCAGCTCCGCGCCTTTCTCCAGCAGCAGCTTCACCACCGCCTCGAGCCCGAAATACGACGCAATAGTAAGGGAGCTGGCAGATTCAGGAAATACATATATATTGGATTTGTATATAGAGGACCAAGTCTTATATAGTTTCGATCGTGTCTCGCAAAGATTTTGTGCTAATACTGCTGTTTCCTCCTCGCTCCGTATGCCGGCCTCGCGAAAGTGAGAGGCCCAGTTATGAGCAGAATAATTGAGTAAGACCGTAAGGCGAGTCCCAACAAAATCCAACGTAAGATACCAAATACATATTTCTGCGAGTATTCTCTTTGACACCTCTGGTTGTAGCAAATGCTTCCACTTGAGTGGGCTATTCGGAGAGTTAGGACGAGAATGGTTCTTTAATAATGCTGAAGAATCGACCCAAACTAGAAACTCCTTTACAGTTTGGTGAAGGAGGTAGATTTTCGCATCTTTGACCACGCAAAGGCCGCAAATATCTCTAAGAGTGGCTCGGAATCGCTCTTCTGGTTCAAATTCTTCCATAACATCATCATGTGATTTGTGAGTTTCCCCGATTGCCATCGCCAGAGACATCTCTTCCAAAGATAGCGGCCTCGTTGCAGCAATAACAATATGTAGGAACATCTTGGTTTTTTCTTTGTCCAGGCTTCTCTCCAGAATTCCATTGTAAGCCTCATAGACGGTTTGAGGTATTTCACGTATTGTTCTACGAACTTTCCCTTTTGTAAAGCATGGTGTTTTCTTGATAATGTCTAAGGTAAGACTGACCCAGAGATAGGTCCGGTTCGGAACAAGCGTAAGCTGCTCCTGCAAAAACGTACACTCATCTGGATTTAGGAGTCTTTTCCGGCCGATGTCCTCAACTTCTTTTTTGATCACGAGATCTATCTCTCGCGAAATCTTCTCGACTTCGACCTCGTCCTCACCACTTAGATGAATAGTAGGTAGGTAGTTCTCTAACTCCCAGAATCCATGTCGTATATTACCATATGGCCTGCTGGTCAACAAAAACTTTAGGTTAAACTTGTTCGAGTCAGCCATGTAGAGGCTCTTCATGGCCTGGATAAGTTGGGATTGGTCTTTATGCTGGCACTCATCTAAAGCATCTAGGATACAGACGATCTCTCCAGCTTCTTGATCGGTTGCAACACTGATAAGCGTACTCCATAAATCGTGAAATGACTGTATAAAATTTTCCCCGTCGGTGTCGAGCTTGTCAAGTATCGGGTCCCGCAAAAGATACGGCTTTGTTTGGAAGAGCTGCCGTAATATCGCACATAGAGCATTTGTAGCGCTCTTCTGGTCTGGGAAATCATCTTTAAAAAAGAAGTAGCAAATAGACCCTTTGCTTGTGCTTGGGAGAAAATGGTCAATCAGGTATTTTGCCAAAACCGACTTCCCGCATCCTGGATCGGCAGATACCCAGAGAAGGCTTGACCTTTGGTTGTTGTTCCAGTCCTGAAAACGAGGATGGTTGGTGAACCATTCACATGTACCCGGTACCCGCTCAACATTCCTTTCTTTGCGATCCTTGTATGGGCAGGTGTAGAGCATCCTAAGAAACTTTTTCTCCTTCTCGTCCCGAGCCGAATTTTTAGGGTAATCTTGACTTGTCGCTCCTTGTTCTTTGCTTACTAGCATATAAGTGATTAGCGGTGCGTCATTTCAAACAAATTTAGATGGATAAGAGGTACAAGACAGTCAAAGGGCAGGACCTAGGCGCAGCATAAGTTGATATGCATATAGGTAATCATTTTCAAATAGGATAAATATAGCGCTAAGTTGACATGCATACAGGTAATTATTTTCAAACAGGATATTCCCTCAACCAAGCTAATCGTGCTTGCAACAAGTCCCATTCCTGCTCACCCTTTCAATCCTGACGATGACCTAACTACCCGGAATCTCAGGTCAACGACAAGGCATAGCAGGATATCTTGTAACTGATATCACAGTTCATTAAGACGCTAGGGAATGACAGGACTAACCGTTTCTAGGGGGAGGCTCCGGCCCAATGATGTTGAGAACGCCCTTAGCATAGGCAGCAGCCGTAGCAGCAGCATAATGATGCCACACGTCGTTCTTGCGAGAGTCGGCATAGTCACAGATCCCTCGTATGACGGCAACAGGCATTATGTTCATGAGGCCGGCTGCCTCCATCTCAAAGCAAATGATACCGTATTTGTCCCTCAATGCGTCCCTAAGCGCTGCATTCTTTATGAGCTTATTTCCCGATGCGATAAGGCCGTAATGAACTACAGGATCTTGAGAGGGCCGGCTTTGACGCGGTACTAGATTGTCCGCGTGGTCTCCTTTGTACAGTCGATCGTTCTCCCCACCTGGATGCCGGAACTTTTGGCCGTTGTTGCGTGTTGAGAAAATGTCGAGATGGTGTAAGAAGTCATTAGAACCTTCGACTTGCGCGTCCCTTGCAATAGATTCAAGTGCATTTCGCAAACGTCTGTCCGTTGGGGCCTGCCAGTCTTTCTGGATGAAGCCTTCAATAGTCTCCGCCCCAAGTTCGTAACCAATAACCCCTACGGGGCTAACGGATTTATCCAATGGTGTAGCGACTACGACATCGCCGAGGCGGATATCGGGTTCCAAGTTTTGTCCAGGCACTCCGGCTCCAATGCCCACCATCAGACCATACTTAAGGTTTGGGAAGCTTTGACGCATTTGGGAAATAAGGGTGGCCGCCGAGACGTTTCCGACTGATTTCTTTGGCAGGCAAGCTATTACCACCCTATGGCCAGCGATCTCGCCCGCTATATATTGGTTATCGTCGCCTTTCATAAAAGGAAATACGCCGGGGTGACGTGTATCCAACATATACAGGGCTGCCTCTGCCTCCACTGGCAGCGCACATATCCACCCTACTGTGTAGTCTTCGTATTGGAGCATAGGTGGTAGATTGGGCTGGCGGTAAAGGGGACGTTCTACAGGTGTGGCCATCTCGACGAATTTGGACCGTGTGGGCGGGAGATCGGCGAAGAGCTTGTTTTGTTAAACAACTATCACACCAGCGGTATATTGGCGGCTTTGACTTGGATAAAGATGTTTAAATGGAGCGGTGGCCGAAATGGACGAAATGGACGAAGACCATATGAAGAAATGCATGAAGATACTGATTAGGAAGAAGGTGGTATCTGCTGGCTTGTGAGCCCCCATGCAGGTAAAACGTCGTCGTGGAATTCATCCACTACCTCGTTTAACTCTGTTTTCTGCTGGCTTGTGAACTCTCGCTCAGGCAGGACGTCTTCGATATCTCGAAGGACGTTGGAAAGGCTCTTGACCCTATTATATTACAGAGTAAGCATCCGCAAAGCTATTTTACGGGACTCACTCGTCCGCGATTGCCTTAAATTGGCTTGGAGCATCGACAAACTGCTTCCGGATGTTGCTTGCAAGCTAGAGAATAGTAATAAAGTCGCCTACACTAAAGCCAAAGCTCATTGTGATCAAATCGAAGCATGCGCACTGCCCCGTAAGAAGAAAAGTGGATAAAGCCATCGCGATAAAGTAAAAAGCTTCGCGAGGCAATTCTGTAGTAGGTGACATGCGGGACTTGCCTTGTGCCTGGGGCACCTGATCTGCAAGACACGGTGTCGTCTACGCCCATCTTTCCATCTTACGTGTCAACCGCCACCCCCGCTCTGCTCTCGGCATCAACCGGATGATGGACGCAGATGACCCCTTCAATGATTCGTCTAGTGACGATGAAACTAGGCGTCAACTTCGCGATATTTCAAGTTCTTGCAGCGAACCCGCTTGAGACGCACTAGGGCCTCAGCGAAGCTAGCTTCGACCCGCGCCATTTGTGTCATATGCTGACTGGGTTCCTGGCCAGTTATATGCCGAACAGCCGCCACCTTCTTGTATGCACTATATAATGGAATGGAGGCTGACATTGAACAAGAGAGTAGTCGCGAAGCAAACAGAGGATGACCTTGTCCTAGCCCCGAGCGACTTCTAGAACGAGGAACTATCGTCAAAGATCGCGGATATTATGAAATCATTGGGGAAGCCTTGTAAGGCTGATGCAACAACGATCGTTATATCTGTTAATGATCGATCAAAGCGAGATATAACCAAGCGTTTCAAGGAGTTGCAGATTGATTAGACAATCGTGGAGAACAAACTTCAAGCATGGAGCCACCTTCTCCGCATTGGGAAAAGACTGAGGATCAGTGTTTTGCTGAATTATGTTGAGAGTGGCAAGACGGCCCGCACCGCTAGACGGGAGGCTACTGCTACCCAGCTTGCAGAGCGAAACGCTCGGCTCGATGCGGAGCAAGGGGTGTCTGGTGGACCAGATGCTTGGAGGCATGTCTATAACCTTTTTCGATGCCCTGGGCCCCCATGCGATCGCGGGCCTTATTGCTGGCAGGATCCTAATGGGAAGAAGCACCACAAACTTATAGGCTATTAGTTGAGAAGCTTGGTCAAGTTCGTACAGCAAGGTTGCAAACTGGAGACACACGGCGATGTCCCCCAAGACATTCGCACGCAGTTGTATGCTGAGGAACAACAGCACTCAGACTGCAAACGGAAGCGACGAGACTCGGGTTCTTCTCCAGCTGGCTATACCCCTATAATTATTAATAATTACATCCCAGTTCATCCTAGTCGAACCTTAGCAGACGGTTCAAAGAGGTCTACGCCAGATATGACAGATAGTTCTTCACGGCGGCCTTCTCTTAGCATACTTAGAATGCGAGATGACGCAGTCGAGGCTTACTGTGAATGGCATTGTTCAAAAGTTAGACGCTAGGACTAAAAGCAGCAATACAAGCTGGCGCGTGACCTAACATTAGAGAGGGGCCTTGACCTTGAGCCTTATTCACGAAGATAATGATGCTCAGTTCTACATTGAGCGCGGAGTGTTAGAGGGCGTAGCACGAAGGTTTGTTTGGGACGTAAAGGCTTTTCTTGATTAATACGATGCATTGTAGAAACTCTAGCGTATTCTTTGCATAGCATGTAACACAGTACAACTCATTCTAATAGCTTATCAATGGAAATTCCAGCATGACAGAAATGACCCTTAGCGCTTGCCTCTCAGCTACCTATAACAGTGACACATTCTTCTAAAAATAACAAAAAATCGGCCTTGATGAAACCCTTATGCTCATACCAGACTTGCCTAATATATGTCTTGAGTTCTCCAAAGAACTCCTCGATGGGGTTCAGGTCTGGCGAGTAAGGTGGTAGGTAGCGTAGGATTACTCCTACGTTGTCGCACAACTGTTGTATTTCTCCGAGTAGTAAAATGATGCGTTATCCATAATCAAGACAGATCTTGGGTTAGGCTACTTGTCACAGTATAGCAAAAGCTCTTCGATGAAATCCTCGAATACCCTAGTATCAGTTGATCCTTCATATACTTGAAAATGTATAACACCATCTTGTGTATATGCAGGGAGGATTTGAAACCTTCAGCCACAATGAAACCGCTTGATTTGACGTGGCCTCTTTCCTCAAGGAGCCCAACCCTTCCGCCTGATCCCAATGCTTTTGTCTAGCCCAGTCTCGTCTATAAACACTAGCTGATTAGGACGGAGGGACGATATTTCATACACATATTCATCTCGCAGATCTAGGTTGCGCTCTTATGCGACGTTCTATGTGACTTTCTTCGACCATTTAGAATCCTTTAAGGCTCTGCGAATGCTGAAACGTGTTACGTCAACATTAAACTCTTTCTGAAGAAAAGCAGCTATATCGCTAAGACGCATGCAAGGATCAATGGAAAGCTGATCATATAAAGCGGTCAGCATAGGAGGAGTGATGGCCTTGGGTCGGCCGGCACCATTCGATGGGGCTTTAGTCGATCCAAAAAGAAGTAGGTTGGATCGGATACGGCGCACCGCGCAGACAGAACAGTCGGCGATTTTGGCTATATCATCATCTTTAAGCGCTTCGTCATCTTGTAACTTAGTGTTAATCATGTTCTGAATCAGAACATGCTTGGAAAGCGCGAGATTTGGCGACATTGTGGTCAAGTTGTTGATGGCGGTAAGTAGGAGAGCTAGTTGCCGCATTATGACGGCTTCCATTTCTGTCTTACTGCCTAATTTTAGTGCCTGGCGATTATAAGCGTATTTCAAGGTACTAGGTATTTCAAGGTACTAGGAAGTAGCATATGCGGCTAAATATTAATCCGCACCGATTTTATCTGGTCTGTGCGCTTAAATTGATTCTTTAGAGTTTGAAGAGCAGGACGCCGATTTCGCTTATAGCTGTAAGTCAAAACTAGTTATTTACAATGAAGAAGAGTTCATGCGTCCATCTTGACAGTCTAACCTAGTAGGGTTAATAGTGTGGAGGGTGTTGCATTTTGATGCCTAAGGATAGCGGTTGCTGGCAGGGCCATTAAATGAGTCAATAACTGAGTCAGTGATTGAGTCAGTGATCGAGTCACTGTAAATGACTCATTATAGGCTGTTGAAGCCTAACCCCTAGGGTAACTAAGCACTATAAGTACAGCGTACGTATTGAATCGATTTCTTCACCGAGCCCCTGAAGACTATATTACTACATTTCTGCCTGAGTTTATGCCTAAAACTACCCTAATCGTAGCCTGGAACAACAGAGGGGATGGACGTTGGCACACACGTGACGACTGTGTGCTTCCAACTACCGGCCGGTGGCCCGGGACTAGAAACGAGAGGGTTGAAATTAAAGTAGTATGCAAAACTATGCCTTCAGAAAATATATACACGAATCAGAATGAGGAATGAGAAAGAATACAGTCTGTTGAATGAGTGTGTAAGAGCGTGCGTCCTGATACACGCTGTTTTCGCTTCCTAAAATGATAGACATGCAAAAGCACATGAACCAAAAGGTCTATTAAACGAATAATTGGTTATTCGTTCACTACTAGCAGTTAAATAGTTTCCAAACCAAGCTAGTCATTCGAAGATGACAAATATTCGATCATTTGTCACTTGATCATGAACCCATGAATGAGCCCTCAAATTACTGCACTGGGCTCAACCCCACCACAACGTGACGGCCACACTCGTCTAGCACTAGCTTGTTACTATTATGTATTAAATCCTTTTATAGAGCTAATTGAAGGTTAATCTTTAAATACAATCTACTAATTTCTTTATTAGCAACTTTAAAGGAACACGTTGTATAGTCTATATAGATTATTACTCTATGGTTGGTGAGTTTATAAGGTAAACTCCGAAGCTGAATTTGCATTGCAAGGAAATATCCGTTTGGCTTTGTAGAGCTGAAACATTGAGGCGGGAACACGTAGGGCGTTCCATATCTAATTTCTGATTTCATTGGCTCTTCTCGAAGCAAAGCTGAAACCTGAATTTTGCTGGAAGAGTCATACTCCTCTTCTTAGCTCTTGCAATTGAGGCAATGCTGAACTCCTTTCAAATACAGCTCGTCTATCACGCATGTGCAAGCTGAGCTTTCTCAGCTCGCCTGATCAGCTGCACACTATCGGATCAGAGTAGTATGTATAAAAGTCTGTCAAGGGTCATCAGCTCCTAGGTCCTTGTTCCTTCTCCGTCCATCTTCTTCTGTTATTTGTTACTTCACAACAGGCTCGCACTCTGCTCCGCACTGACTGAAACGCATCACGCTCGAGGGCCTCCATACACCTTTATAGTGTTTAACCCCCCCCACAAAGCCTCAACATGAGCAACCTCAATAACCTCAAGGTCTATTTCTTCTCCGGTTCTCACTATATCCGTGTCACTCGTGGAGAGACTGGTGCAGGTAGTATTGACCCAGGCTACAACCCACCGCAGCCCATCTCTAATTGGCAATGGCCACATTTTCCCGATGGAACTGCTTTTGGAGCTGATGGCATCGATGCAGCGCTCTACAGTGGCTACAAGTGCTATTTCTTCAAAGGACCTTGGTACGTGCGGGTGACACGTAACGGAACCACCGGTCCCGGACAGCAGGACTTCACTAGCCCACAGCCCATCTCTCAATGGGGTTGGCCACCCCTTTCTGATGGAACTATTTTTGGAGCAAGCGGAATCGATGCTGCTTTATGGAGTGGTCCTGTCTGCTACTTCTTCAGCGGAAATCAATACATTCGAGTAACTCGCGGAGATGATGACTTCGGGAAGACAGACCCTCAATATCCAAGGTCTATCAACGCAGGATGGGGTTGGAGTCCACCTTTTGCTAATGGTATAAAGGGAGCACTGCCAAGTGGCCTGAAGTGCTACTTCTTTTCAGGAATTGAGTACATTCGAGTAAGTCGTGGTCTAGAGCTCGGTGGATTCATTGACCCAGGATATCCTGGAAAGATCACTGCCTGGAACTGGCCTGCTGGATTCGGTGAAAATGGTATCGATGCGGCACTCTACAGTGGAGGGCTCTTGGAGCCGCAGCCAACTGGCGGCTTGATTAGCAACTGGAATTATTTTCTCGGGGACGGCGGAAACAACCTCGACGGAGTCTCGGTGACAATTAATATCGACAACGACTTCGCTAGCAACGCCAATGGCTTCGGCTTTCAGCTAAATACATTTTCCAAGTACATTCCTGGCACAACCAAAGCCGTGGCTCAGCAACTTATTATCTACAGCGATGCTAACACTAACGATCTCTATTCATGGATCTACATCTACTCGGGGAGTTTCGAGGACAACACAGCAAATGCTGGATTCATCAGCATTGAGAAACCTCTAGGGGTTACCCTCCCCGCTACTAACACCATCAAATCCGGTTCCTCTCTCAACTTCACGCCTCTCATCGATAAATCATCCAGCAATCTCCTCGGTTGCACATTCACTTACACTCCCGCTGGTGGCTCTCCCGTCTCTAACCAACTGCTTATCACTGATGGCGTGACAAATACCACAAAGCAGAAAGCCACCACTGCAGAACTATCTCCCATCGTCACATTTACTATGAACGTCGTTGCCGAGTACAACGAGCAGGTCGCCAATTTCGGCGAAGGTCAAGGCACCATCAGCTATTCAGCCAGCACCCAAGCTGGCCCGCAGCTACTAACAGCAACCGCATATAATCCGAGTTATTCGAATTTTGGTGGTAGCGGCGTGCACACCGTGGAAAGCGCCAATATAATCTATGCGGGCTTGCCGGGAAATAGACCAGTCGATGTGTCGCAGCTTTTTGGCATTACTCCGTCTGTACCTGTTGATGCGGATATTGTGGCAGCGAAGCCAAGCAGTGAAGGAATGGGCTTGCCTCTTCCGCCTCATTTATTAGTTAACCAGGAGGACAGGGAGGCGAAAACTGGGCTTAGGCTTCCGCTCCCACCTCACTTGTCTGGGGGTACGTGCTTTTCCAAGTCTCTTTATCGTGATTAATAACTAATTTTCAATCTGTTCTGAACTTTAGAAGGAGATTTGCTCTGAATAAATTTTCTACATTCACGAATTGGCAAGGAATTTTAAAGAAAACTTGTTGAAGTGGAGTCTTCATCTCTTTTCTCGTCACTAAGTCTGTTGTGCATGAGGACCCTACACCTGGCAAGAAGTTAGGTGTAGTATAAGTTTGAGCTCGTGCGCCCTAGTTATAGCTCGTCCGCTCTCTTTCTCACTATTATTTTTTTAAAAACGTAGGGAGTAGTCATGGATTAAGCCTATTATATTATTGAATAGTTACTGAATTGCTAAAACTACTACAACACATCTAATCTGCCCACTCAACTAAATATATTAACAACCTTTGAACCGGCGTCGCCCTTGCTCTTGCGGTGCCTACTTAGGTAGCCTTGACCCCCGCTTTGCCATTTGCAGTCTTCCAACTGGCTTGTGGGAACGATTAAAAAATAATCCAGGAACAGGAACCGCGATTTTCACACCTACTGAGTATCTGTTAAAGTGGATCGAGCAGCATTTCCTGGAGCATATAAAAGGTAAAGGATCTAATAAGGTACGTCTTTTCGTAGAGCAATAGAGACCTTCCCGCAAAATAAAAGCCCTAGTAGTTACAAACGATGCACTCGTCGTCCATCAAGCAACAAGAATTACAGAGCAAAATATATTGCAATCTGTTCTCCTAATAATCTAAAACTAATAAATTCTTAGCAGCTGCGACATGTTAGCTTCTCAGCAGAAGTCCTCAAGGCAGAAACGACTGGTTTTCTCGTTGTGAAATCGCTAGGAACACGCTATTCGTGGCGCCAATGGCATAGAGCAGAAGTTGGCAAGCGAGGTGGAGGGTTGGTTTGTGGTTGTGGTGGATGACGATTAGGGTGTGAGGCCGATGGCGAAGTGCATTGTGATCGAGGATGGAAGAATAGGTGTTCGCTCTTGCCTTCAGCTATTGGAAGCGCGATATTTGAGGAAGTTGTTGAGTGGTGGCTGCTGGGGACATTTGCAAGGTGGAAACTCAACTGTTTCCAAAACGAGTCTGAGTTTATAAGTATTGTAGAACCTCCCACAGTGCTCTTGCTTGTCTTGTTTATCAATTGCAGGTTGCCGTCCTTTATCAACCTCAGAATTGGCGGAGCCGTAATGGCGGAGCATTGTGTGTGATGAATTCTTTTTTGGGCGGCACTCTGTCCGCTCCCATTGTTTTCTCTATAAACACAGGATCTTCCCACGTGTCTGAAATGAAATGCAAATACTAATTTTCCTTTTGAACTCGAGCGTAACTCACAGGGGAATAGAGGGGATCGGCTGAAGTTAAAATTTGTGAAAAGAACCAAGTTCGTAGAATATTCTGTGAATTTGTCTAAGAGGCTTGCAAGCCCTGATCAGTGTCTGCCTCGCCATAGCCGCGAAGATACGGCTTCAACGGGGACGTCACGCCAAAGACCGTGGAGTCCTTCCCATCTACGACAGTAATTCCTCTACTTCCAGTCTCTATCTTGTTTGCGATTTACAGTTTCGGAAGTTGTTTAGGTTGTCCGAGCTGAGTGAGCGGGATGTATAATGATTTAGAATCCTGTACTCCGTTCTCCTACTGGCGAGTAGCTTACATACCAACATTCATTGAACATATAGCCTTATTCAAAACTCAAACTTGCTGAGAAAAGGGTAAAAAGAGCATAATTGCTTCAATCACAACTCAGTGTAAGTAAAACGACTTGTCTTCTGTCTTTTTCTCAAACTAACACTGGCCTGTATAGGGTATTCTATCTTCACACGTGTTCTACCGAGAAGTTTAGCATCACCCTCTATCCGCTCGCTGACCTCCAAGGCACTGAGATGGTATCCGCAAATACATAAGTCGCATGCCTATAATTTGCTCTCTAGCGCCGCTTCCAGCTGCTCATCCCTTCGCAACGCCCTCCTCGTCTCCTCAAAAATATCATACCTATGCCCTAATCAGCACATCTCAAACCCATGAAAGCCATCCGCTCCTTTCCACTTACCCATACAGAAAATCGACATGCTCCTTCCCCGTCCTAATCCCTGTCTTATGAATAGAATGCCCCGGCATCTTCTTCCTCAAATCCTCCTCCTGCCCCGGCCTCAAGGGGCTCAGCCACTGCACCATGCGCGTGCGCGGTTTTCGTATGGCCGAGTAGAGCTGGAGGCGGTTTTGGAGTGCGAATTTCGAAGGTAGCGAAGAGAGGAGGATATAGAGGCAGGCGATGTCTTCTAGCGCTTGGCAGCCGCCCTGGCCGCTGGTGGGGAACATGCTGTGGGCGGCGTCGCCGATAAGGAGGGATTTGTGCTTGTGGAGGTAGGGGAGAGGTTTGCTGTAGGTGATGGGCCAGTCGGTTACTGTGGTTGTTTTTCTGTAGGGAAGAAAGTTGCTTGTGTTAGTGTGGGGATCTTGCGTCTCCTTTAATACGATATGTGATGCTTACTGAAGAACTTTGACGATATCTGGGTGGAAGCCTCCGAATATGTCGAGAAGCTTTTCGCGGGCCTTGATGGGATCGGATTCTGGGGCTGGAAGTTATTTTTCTTCTTCTCAATAAATTAGGGAATGAGAAATGGGCGTACCGGGTTGTGCATCTGGGGATAAATAGCCCGCCTCGAGATCTTGCAATTCTCCACTTCAATAATCAAATCAGCGGGATTGCCACACTAGGTAGATTCCAATTTCACTGACTTTCTACCCTCAAACCATGCTATTGTATGGAAATCATCTTCCCCTACAAAAACGGTCCAATTTTTCCTTTGCCACACTAGCAAACTCCTTGTTGCAGGGTCATCCTCTAAGACTTTAGTCGGAATGATCGCTCGGAGGACCCTAAATTGCGCTTGCAGAAGATAGTCTGGCTCATCGTAGGCGGCTTTGACAATTGACTACGGTGAGTATGGGCATTAGCGCTTCATCACTTTTCTGGAAAGTCAGGACAGGAGAGAGAAAGTATTGACGAACACGCTCTCCATCTGCGCCTATAATAAGGTCACCACTCAATGTTGTTCCGTTTTCGAGCTTGACGGTGCCACTCTCAACATCCTATTGTTATCTTAGCTGAGTATAATTTATTAATTAACACCTATGAGGGCTTACTACGGCAATGGCTTTCGATCCGAGCAGAATGTATGGGATTGGATAAATGTCAGATGGTGCCAAGGCCAAACGAACGAGCTCAGCGTGCAGGTCAGGACGATAGATAGTCCTTGACTTCTCTCTTTCGGTCTGTAAACAACTCTGTAAGTGATCTTCTTTCGGAATGAATTAGACAGACAAAAATCCAGTGGCTTGCAGCATTTATAAATCCTCCGTACAATGGTCGCTCACAAGAAAACGTATGGCCTAATTACCTTAGCGTGTACTTGAGCGTCAAGATACGACATCCTCTCCAGCGTAAAGCCATGGTATGCCTCAATCTAACAAAAAATTTTGTCGGCTTAGCAAAGAGCTTCGCTGCCGGAGATGATGAATGGCTTACAGTATTGCTTTCGACCGCGCCACTTCTGTCAAAATCAAACCCTAGAGAATCCAAAACTCGGCATGCATTTGTACCTAAAGCGAACATATATCCCACTTCTCGCTTGAAGGACGACTTTTCCACCAGCTGTGGGAAAGAGTTAGTATATCAATCTTCGTTCCACTTGGCTTGCGGCGCGCACCGTTATCTGGTGTCCTGTTCTGCGTAATCCTGCGGCGGCAGCGAAGCCAGCTATGCCACCGCCGACGATGATGATTTCGAGCCGTACTGGCTCCTGCATTGTATTGAGATATATGACAATTGTTTATTGAAAATCCTATATGATATCAAGTAAGATATTTTCGAACTGTAACTGTCGTACTTATACTGGAAATATTACCTCTAGCGCTTACAATATTTGGTCGGTGCGGCTGACGTAACCTCGACCATGATTGGTTCATTTGCTTTTCTATAAGCGTTACCTCGGCAATGGAGGATGGCTATTGCACCACAGCTCGAGTGGCCGTAATTGGAAGGCAGGACCCTGGTGACCAGTAGAAGAAGGCGGCTGTTCCTGCCCAGACTTGCCGCTGTCCTCGCTGGCGAATGTTCTTCGTTTGTTTTACCCTCCTCCGCCGCCTTCTCCGTCATGGGAATCATTTCCAGGGCCATCAGCATCAATATCGTGGCCTCCTGCTCTGAAGGAGTTTTGGCAATCTTGCTGTTTCTCGGCGACTTGCATCTTCTGATGGTCATTCCTGGTGTCTGTCGCCTAATTTTTTCCACGATCCGTTCGAATTTACTCAATGGAGTAATGCCTTTTCAACGAAGGTAATGTAATAGAAAACGGTTTCGGTCCAGGGAAAATTCTTGCCATCATGTGTTGAAATATCCGCCACCACAAACTAGCTCAAGCCAGCTGAGCTTTCAGCTGTCTATGAGTGGCAATTTGCCAGGTGACAAATTGACTATGGTTGACAGATTTGGAACATTACATTATGTATATATGTAGGACTTACGTCGCACTGTATTAAGAATAATCAAGCTTCATTTTTCATTCAACATATGCATATGCGATTCAACGTTTTCATCCATTTGTTCCTTGGCAATCTGTACCAAGGGAGAAATTCGTATATCGGCGGCCTGAGGATGCGTCGGCAAGGTTCATAATAGCTGACGGGATGTATTCCGG
>Ga0335074_10008611_pt1 | contig 14184 bp, 8 predicted proteins | sample Lox_Sample_23_FD_206715 | JGI IMG/M metagenome (GOLD analysis project Ga0335074, IMG submission 206715) | Soil microbial communities from Loxahatchee National Wildlife Refuge, Florida, United States - Lox_Sample_2.3 | ecosystem: Environmental > Terrestrial > Soil > Wetlands | place: USA: Florida...
CCTGATCCGGCCAGCCGCGGTGGTCCTGCGGCCAGCCCTGATCGTCCTGCGGCCAGGCGCCCGGCTGCTGATCCGCCGCCTGCCCGGCCCCTCCGCTCCCGGACGGCCAGCCGGACGCCCCATCGTCAGCTCGCCAGCTCGGGCTGTATTCCTGCGGCTCGCCGCCCTGGTTCAGGTAGCCGGCCTCATCCGCGTAGTCGCCCTGGCGCACGTAGTCCCGTCCAGGAGAGAAACGGGGCCGCTCGTAACCACCGTCCTCGTAACCGGCCGGGGTCCCGTACTCGGACCCGCGGTGACCGGGCTGCTGGCCCTGGCCGCGATTGCCGTAGCCAGAGTCGCGGTAACCCGGCTCGCTGTATGGCGCGTCGCGGTACTGATCGTCGCGGTACTGATCGTCGCGGTACTGATCGTCGCGGTACTGATCGTCGCGGTAACGGGGCGCGGCAGGCCGGCCAGGCAGGTCCGCCGGCGGCTCGTCGAACGGCATTCCGGACGGCGACGCAGCGTGACGATGCGGCTGGCTGTGTCTCCCCGAACCGCCGCGAGTGTCAGGGGCGACGCCGCCGGCGCTCCGGTCTGGCGCTGTCCCGCCGCGGCGGCGGTAGGGCACGTCCCGCAGCACATCGGAGTCGCGCATGCCACCGGAGTCACGCGGATCGTCGAAGTCGCGAAGATCCGGCCTGTTCGCAGCCTCCGGCGGTCCGCTCACAAACCGGCTGACAGGCTGGCCGGCCGGCCAGGCGGCGGTCGGCCGCGAACCGTCCCGCCCGCCAGGACCGACGGCGCCGCGACCGGAATCGGGCCCGGCTCCCCCGCCCCGGCCAGCACCAGCCGCAGCGCCAGCCGAGCCCGCGGCCGCCCGCGGCCCTGCTCCCCCTGCACGGAATGCACCGGCAGCGGCGTCAGCCCCGAGCGCTGCACCGGCGGCAGCGCCGCCTGCAGCTGCCCGACGGCCGCCGCCGGCCGCCGCTCCGCCAGCCGACTTGCCAGCCCTGCGCCCCGGCAGCGGCAGGCGCCCGCCTCGCCGCGCGCCGTGTCCTGTCACGGCCGGCTGCGGGCCAGACTGCTCCGCCGTCTCGCCGGGCACCGCCCGGCCAGCCTGAAGCGATCGACCTCTGCCCAGGGTCCTGGTTTCATCGTCCGGACCAAACCCTGCTTCGCCGTCTCGGCCTGACGCTTGCATCCGTGCCGCCGGACCGCCGCCCGCCATCCGTCCCTCGACCGCCGGACCGCGGCCCGGCAACCCCGCGCCAGCATCTGTCGCTGTGCCAGCGCGGGAACCCCGGCCAGCGCCGACGAGCTCGCGCTCCGCATCGACTCCGGCGGGTGTTCTGCCGCCGGTCTCGTCGAGATCGCCAGTCCCATCGAGGTCGCCAGGCCCGTCGAGATCGCCCGACCCGTCGACATCGCCCTGCGCGTCGAGATCGCCAGTCGGCGATCCTGGCGCGGCGGCTGCCGCCGCCTCAAGCTCTGCCGTCGACCTGATGCCCGGCAGCGCTAGTGCGGCCACCACGGCGAACGCGATCAGCTCGAGCGCCATCACCAGGTCATGCGCGAGTGAGTCGCGGCTGATTGTCAGCGTGCCACCACCAGGCGGCAGCCTGAACGCCTGAGCCCAGCGGCCGGCGGGCGAGGACACCGGCGTGAGCGCATGGCCGTTGACCGCAGCTGACCAGCCGCCGGATGGCTCGGACAGGAGCAGCGTCCCGCCAGCAGCCGGAGCCGAGGCGCCGCTGACGCCGATCGCGCCGGACGGAATGGCCACGGTCGCGCCCGACGGCTCGACCACGCTGACTCGCGATGGCAGCGCCGAGAGCCGCCACAGATCGAAGGACGACGTCGTGCTGACCTCGGACAGGCCGCTCACGCCGTCGAGCACGCTGGCGAGGCTGGCGTCGATGGGCGCGCGCATGAGCACGAAGCCGATGTCGAACCTGGCGAGCTCCTGGCTCTGGTTCGCGGCCTCACCGCCCCCCGGCGCCACCAGCGAGGCCACCGCTTCGCTCAGCGCTGTCTGCGCGGCCGGGACCGGGGTCAGGGCAGGGTCACCGAACTGCGGGCTTGGTCCCCGCAGCAGCAGGAAGGAGACTCCGCCCCGCTGGGACGGGGTCAGGACGAGCGTCCGGAGTTGCAGACCGGTGTTGGCCGTGGTGGACACCAGCGACGGGACCACCTCGCCGGAAGCCGGTCCGAGCGGTCCGCCGACTCCGTTGAGCAGCCAGTAGCCGGCCGCGATCACCGGTGCCGAGCAGGCCACCAGGCCCGCCAGGGCGACCGCCAGCCGACGGCTGCGCCCGACCTGCCCGGGCTGGCCGGACCGGCGGCCGGCTCGGCCGCGGCCCGGCGAACCCGACCGGCCGCGCCCGGCTACGTTCCTGGCCACGTCGGGATGCAGAACCGCGTCAGCGGCCGCGGCAGCAGCAACCACCAGCCCTGCCGCGGCCACCGCAAGCCCGAGGCCCGGCCACGGAGTCACGGTCGCGCCGCCTGGCGGCGAGACCGTGACGCGGCTGGCCAGCAGAGCGGCGGCGAAGCCGAGCAGCGCAGCGATCCAGCCAGCGATGATCAGCTTCCGCCTGCCGGGCGCCAGCAGCGCAAGCAGGCCGGCGAAGACCAGCGCTGCGCTGGCCCAGTAGGGCGGCAGTCCGGGACCACCCGGGCTCAGCAGCAGCAGCGACCGGGCCGGAAGATCGCTGGCGGCCAGCCCAGGGTGCTGGATCCCGGCCTCGAGCAGGAGCAGGGACGGGTGCTGAAGCTGCTGGCTCAGCCACGGCAGCAGCAGCACCGGAGGTGTCAGCACCACGATGGCCAGGTTGCGCCAGAGGGCCAGCGCGGCCGACTGGCCGCGCGCTCGAAGCCGTGCCTGCTGCTGGGCAAGTCCGGCCAGCACAGCGCCCGCGACGGCCATTGGCCACAGCAGCGGGACGAACGCGGCACCGACCGTGACGGTCAGACCGGTAGCCCACGCCGCCCGCCGGGCAATCTTGGCCTGCTGAGTCAGCATGCGGCCGGCCAGCAGGCCGATGACGGGTATCAGGGGGAAAACGACGGCCGTGCCGAGCCGCCCGGCGGAGATCGCGCCGGAAGCGACCGGCAGCAGTGCGTACGCTGCGGCGGCCCACACCCGGACCGGCACGGACAGCGTCACCCGGCGCAGCGCGAGGAACGCGGTGATCCCGGCGAACGGCACGCAGCCGAGCAGCAGGACGTCCACAGCCAGCCATGCCTTGCCGAGCAGCACGGTGGCGAGCAGCGCCACCAGCCCGACGTAGGGCGGTCCGGCACTCGCCGACCCGATGCCGACCGGGTGGTAGGCCTGCAGGTACTGCGACCACAGGCTGGACGCGCCTTCCCAGGCGGGCAGCAGCGCACCGCCGCCGAGCGTCCCCGATGTGATCACAGACCGTTCGGACGCGATCGTGATGGCGATGAGCGCCACCACCAGCAGCACGCCCGGCCTGGTCAGCAGCCGCTGCAGCAAGCCGGCGCTGTCAGTGAGCAGGGATTCGTCGTCGTCCGGATCGTCGGTCGCATGATGCGCGCCGGCGAGGTCCTGATGCGGCGATCGGGACAGCATCGACGCGGCGAACTCCATCGCGCGCCGGACCGAGTGCCCGGCTGGCAGGTCAGCGCGCAGGCTGGCATATGCGGCACGCCGCCCGCGCGCACGCCGCCCCCTCGCCCTGGCGAGGCGCAGCGGATGGCCGGCGAGGCCGAGCACGGCCGCCGACTCGTCCAGAGCCGCCCCCGGCCGTTTGGCCACCAGATAGAACACCGTGCGGAGCAGCGAGAGCGTCAGGTTCCCGATCAGCGCGGACATCATCGGGCCGGGCGGAAGGTTGCCGAGCAGTGTGGCCAGGCCGTTGCGCCGGTCCAGCAGGCGGGCCCGGCGGCCGACCGAGATGGCGCGGCGCCGCTTGGTCGCCGCCGCCGCGTGGTAGACCACCGCATCGGTGATGACGCGCACGCGGTAGCCGACCTCGTGCACGCGCCAGCAGAAGTCGATGTCCTCGCCGAACAGGAGCATGCCGGGATCGAAGCCGCCGGTCTGCTCCCAGATGTCGCGCCGGACCAGCATCCCGGCGCTGCACACCGCGAGCGTGTCGCGGTCGCCGTCATGCTGTCCTTGGTCCACCTCGCGCGGTTCGACGCCGGTGATCCTGCGGCCCGCCGTGTCCAGCGTGAGACCGGCCTCGGTGATGACGCGACGGTCGGTCCAGTCCCTGAGCTTGGGCCCGAGAACCGCGGCCGTCGGCGTCTCCGCCGCGCCGCGCAGGAGCTGCTCCAGCGCATCCGGCGCCGGCTCGCAGTCGTCGTGCAGCAGCCAGAGCCACTCCGCCTGGTCCGCCGTCCGCCCGCGCGCCGCCGAGCCGCCGGCCGCCGCCGCGACCGGAACACTCGCGGCCTTGTGCTGGACCGCCCGCCGCACCGCCGTGGCATAGCCAGTGGCGCGGTCCATGCCGAAGACCGCGCCCTGACCGAGTCGCGCCGCCAGCACTGCGCCGCTGCGGTCGCGGCTGCCGGTGTCGACCGCGACCACTCGCTGCACCGGCCGGGTCTGTTCCGCCAGGGCGTCGAGCAAGTGCGGCAGCCACGCGGCGCCGTCATGCGCGACAATGACCGCGGTCACCACGTGCTGAGAGTCGTTAGCCGACAAGGAGATTCGCTTGCCTGTCCGGGGGTTGCTAGCCGAGGGGCGGCACTGCGTGCCTGGTTGCCCTGGTGGGGTACCCGTGAACAATACGCGAATCCGGCCCAATCAGATGGGCAGACGGCCGGGCTGATGGGCGGCGGGGCGCCCGTCCGCGCGGCTAAACCGCCTGGCTACCTATCCTCTCGGCGGCCCGGCCTGGCCGGCAGCTAGACCGCCTGGCGCTTCAGCCGCCGCCGCTCCCGCTCGGACAGCCCGCCCCAGATCCCGAACCGCTCGTCGTGGCCTAGCGCGTACTCCAGGCACTCGGCGCGCACCTCGCAACTGCGGCAGACTCGCTTGGCCTCGCGGGTCGAGCCGCCCTTCTCCGGGAAGAACGCCTCCGGGTCGGTCTGTGCGCACAGCGCGCGGTCCTGCCAGCTCTGCTCCCCGGCATCATCTGCGCCGATGCCTAGCGCGTCGTGCACCAGCGAGACGATGACGTCTGCCACTGCGCACCTCCTGCCATCAGTTCCCCGTGGTCCCGCCCCCGTGCTCGGCTGCGAGAATTACATGACTGAAATTACACGCGCGTGTCTTGCACCGCGTCAAGGGAGATACGTGATAATGGCCACCCGGTTGGCCGGGGATGGGCTAAAAGTCCCACCTGTAAATCGGGGAAACGCTGCCGCCGTGAGCGCCGCCGCCTGCTCCGGCCGCCGCCGCCGTCAGGGCAGGCAGTCCGGGGGTTCAGCAGGGCGCCGACGGCAAGTGTTGTAAGACTGCCAGCATGCGCATCACAGTTCTGGCCGGCGGCGTCGGCGCGGCACGGTTCCTGCGCGGCCTGCGCGCCGCCGCCCCGGATGCTGAGATCACCGTGATCGGTAACACCGGCGACGACTTCACGCCGTTCGGCCTGCACGTGTCTCCTGACCTGGACACGGTCATGTACACGCTCGGCGGCGGGATCAGCGAGGAGCAGGGCTGGGGCCGGGCCGGCGAGACGCACGCCGTGCTCGGCGAGCTCGCCGCCTATGGCGCCGGTCCGGGCTGGTTCGGCCTCGGTGACCGGGATATCGCGACGCACATTCTGCGCAACGAGCTGCTCGCACAAGGCCTGCCGCTCTCGGCGGTGACGAAGCGGCTCTGCGACCGCTGGCAGCCCGGCGTGACCCTGCTGCCGATGTCGGATGATCCAGTGCGCACGCACGTCACCGTCGAAATCGACGGCGAGCTGCAGGAACTGCACTTTCAGGAGTGGTGGGTCCGGCTGCACGCGGAGGTGCCCGCCCGCGCGATCGAAGCGGTCGGCGCCGCTGAGTCCGTCCCGGCGCCGGGCGTGCTCGAGGCCATCGCCGCCGCCGACTTCGTGTTGCTGCCGCCGTCCAACCCGGTGGTCAGCGTGGGCGTGATCCTGGCCGTCCCCGGCATCGCCGACGCGGTTCGCGCGCAGACGGTGGTGGGGGTCTCGCCAATCATCGGCGGTGCACCGGTCCGCGGCATGGCCGATGCCTGCCTGGCCGCGATCGGCGTGCAGACCTCGGCGCTGGCCGTCGCCGCGCACTACGGGCCCGACCTGCTCGACGGCTGGCTGGTCGACGACCAGGACAAGGACGCGGTCGACGCGCCCGAACTGGCCGGCATCGAGGTACGCAGCCGGCCGCTGTACATGACGAATGTGGCCACCGCGGCGGAGATCGCGAGAGCGGCGGTCGAGCTGGCGCTGGAATTTCAGCGGTGAGCGAGCCTGTCAATCCGCCGGTCACGGTGCTGCCGGTGGCAGTGCTGCCGGTGATGGGCCTGCCCGAGATCACGGCCGGCGCTGACCTGGCTGCGCTCATCGCCGACGCCGCGCTGGCAGGTCCCGGTCTGCTCGACGGCGACATCCTGGTGATCACTTCCAAGATCGTCAGCAAGGCCGAGGACCGCGTGGTCGCCACCGACCGGGAGTCCGCTATCGACGCCGAGACAGTCCGCGTCATCGCCCGGCGAGGCCCGCTGCGGATCAGCCAGACCCGGCACGGCCTGGTGATGGCGGCGGCCGGCGTGGACGAGTCGAATACCAGGCCGGGCACGGTCGTGCTCCTCCCGGCCGACCCTGACGCCTCGGCGGAAGCCCTCCGTAAGTCGATCGGCGAGCGCTCCCGCGCGCGGGTCGGCGTGATCATCACCGACACCATGGGGCGGCCCTGGCGAGCCGGGCAGACTGACACAGCAATCGGAGCGGCAGGCGTCGCGCCGCTGCGCGACCACCGCGGCCAGCCGGACACCTTCGGCACAGTGCTAGAGGTGACGATGGCCGCGGTCGCCGACGAGATCGCCGCAGCGGCCGACCTGGTCAAGCAGAAGACCACCGGGATTCCGGTGGCAATCGTCCGCGGCCTTGCCACGCTGGTCACCGACGACGCTGGCCCTGGTGCGACGGCACTGATCCGGCCAGCAGAGGAAGACATGTTCCGCCTCGGCGCCGCGGACGTGCTGACAGCGCGGCGGACGGTACGCGAGTTCACCGCGGCACCAGTCTCGCCGGACGCGGTGCGCCGCGCGATCGCGGCCGCGGTCACCGCGCCGGCCCCGCACCACAGCCAGCCCTGGCGGTTCGCCGTGCTGGAGAGCGAAGCGAGCCGGACCCGCTTGCTCGACGACATGCTCGCAGCGTGGACGGCCGACCTTTCTGCCGACGGATTCACGCCCGAGCAGATCGCTCGGCGCGTCCGGCGCGGCGAGCCGCTGCGCCGCGCCCCGCTGATCATCGTGCCGTGCCTGGTGGCCGACGCGGCGCACGCCTACCCGGACGACCGGCGGGCAGCAGCGGAGCGGGCGATGTTCCTCGTCGCGATGGGCGCCGGCATCGAGAACCTGCTCGTCGCACTCGCAGTGGAGGGTCTCGGCTCGTGCTGGGTGTCGAGCACGCTGTTCTGCCGGGAGGTGACGGCACGGGCCATCGGGCTGCCGCCGGACTGGGAGCCGATGGGCGCGATCGGAGTTGGGCACCCGGCGGGCCCGGCGCCGCACCGCCCGCAGCGCGACCCGGACGACTTCACGCGTCGTTTCTAGCAACGACGAAGGCCGCCTCGATCGCCGTCAGGTGCCCGGCGCCTGCCGGACCGACCGCCGCGCGGTGCCACTGCAAAGTCGTAGATTCCGGACTGCTAGATCGGCGATGCGGGCGGTTCGGTCAGTGCGTCGATACACGCTGTGAGCAGGCGTCGCATCTGATCTTGTTCGCCGGCATCCAGATTGGCGAGCATGTCTTGCTCGACGCGCCGAACCACGGCGCTGGCGACCTTGAGCTGGCTGCGCCCGCGGGCGGTCAGCTCGGTCGGCAGGGCCCTGCCGACGGGTGCCTGTGCCGGGCGAACGACGAGTCCCTGGCGCTCGAGGGCCTGCAGGAGCACATTCATCGACTGCCGGGTGACGAAGGCGCCGCGGGCAAGCTCGGAGTTCGATAGACCCGGCCGCTGGGCTAGCAGCTCCAGGCAGGCATAGTGGGTGATCGTCATGCCCAGCGGCCTTAGCACGGCCTCCAAGGCAGAATGCAGGGCGCTCGCGGCCGCCTTCAGCATGTACCCCAGCGATGTGTCCAGCTCGACTCCGGACTCGCCTTGACTCATGTCAGCAGTCTGACATACACTGGGTTTGTCAGAAAACTGACATCCAACGAGGAGGCAGGGATCATGGCCGTTACGGGGCCCGACTTCGTTTCACTGCAGGTTCGCGACCTGGAGCGTTCTGCCGCTTTCTACGAGCGGTACCTAGGTCTGAAGCGCTCCAACGCGGGACCGCCGCACGCCGTCGTGTTCGACACCAAGCCGATCGCGTTCGCGGTCCGCGACGTCGTCGCAGGCACCGACCTTGATGCGATCGCGCAACCGGGGCAGGGAATGGCGCTGTGGCTGCACGCCCCCGACGCGCAGGACATCCACGACGCTCTCGCCGCCGGCGGCGCCACGATCGTCTCAGCGCCCGTCGACGGGCCGTTCGGCCGGACCTTCACGTTCGCCGACCCCGACGGCTACCAGGTGACCCTCCACGACCGCGGCTGAGCCAGGCGTCCAGGTCTGCACCGCGGGACGCAGGAGCTTGCTGCGCGCAGGTAGATCCCGCCCGCGAAGCCATCCGAGATGTCGGCCGCGCGCTGGCATGCGGCCAGCAACACCGCCGCACCAAGAGCGCACCACCACAGGGCATGCGGGTGCTGCGCGGGCGTCCACGTCTCGCACCGTTGGCCAGCCGGTCGAGGTCACCCAGCGGCAGGCGATCTGCCAGCTTCCGCAGGGCGCCGGTACAGCTCAGTTATACCTGGCCGGTCATCCCGATGCCTATCGGCTCGCCACCCGCCGCACCCAGATTGTCACATTATCTTCTACCCGCTAAATGGCAGTTCATATTGTTAATAAGGCTTCAATTCGGATGGAGCGCGCCGGGCCGAACGTGCGATAGTTCGCTAGATCGTCTTGATGAGATCCTTGAGCTGACGCTCGCTCTCGGCTGGCGTCTCGGCCTCGGCGCTCAGGCTGTTCATAACCTCGCGGTAATGGTCTATTTCCTCGGGCCGGTCCAGGTACAGCGCTCCGGTCAGCTGCTCGATATAAACGACATCGGGGAGTTCGTTATCGGCGAACCGGAGGATGGAGAACGACCCGCCCGCGGCCGAGTGACCACCACGGTCGAATGGCATGATCTGCAAGGTCACCTGCGGTGACTCGATCAGCTCGACCAGGTGCGAAAGCTGCGCTTTCATCACTGTCCGGCCGCCAAGCGGGCGGCGCAGGGCGGACTCATCGATCACCGCCCAGACCTTCGGCAGCGTGTCTGGGCTGTGCAGGATCTCCTGCCGTCGTAGCCGGAGGCTGACCCGCCGCTCGATCTCCGCGGGCGGCGCGGCCCGGTGACCAAGCAACGTAACAGCGCGCGCGTAGTCCTCGGTCTGGAACAGGCCGGGCACGAACTGCAGCTCATATGTCCTGATCAGCGACGTCGCCTGCTCGAGGCCGAGGTAGGTCTCGAACCAGTCGGCCAGCACGTCGTCATACCGGGCCCACCAGCCCGCGGTGTTCGACTGCTGCGCGAGCGTGAGCATGCGCTGCAGCACGTCCTCGTCGGTCACGCCGTACAGCATCAGCAGGTCCGTGACGTCGCGCTCCTTGAACCCGACCCGGCCATGCTCAAGTCGGCTGATCTTGGAACGGGAGGCCCGGATGGCGTAGCCCGCACGGTCTGGCGTGATCCCGGCTTCCTCGCGTAGCCGCCGGAGCTGCGAGCCAAGGAGCATGCGGCGCACGGTGGGACCGCCCGCCAGCTCGGCAGGGGTCAGCTCGTCCAGAGGCTCGCCACCTGGCTGCTGAACCTCGCTCACCGCCGCTCCCAGCGACCTGGCGGAGCAACCGATCGTCCCGCCGTGCCCGTTTACCTACTTCGCCTTGATTAGCACATAGCGCGAGCAATGACAACAGTCAATGACTCCGAGTAAAGGGCAGAGTCAGCGACGACGCGCAAGCTACATGCCTAGAGCACGGTATCACCGGCTACGCACACTATCGGTAGTGCCGTAACCGTACTGTCACAAATTCGCTCTAAAACGTCACGCGAGGTCGTCGAACTCGCCATTCCTGACACCGGTCAGGAACGCCGCGATCTCCGTCCGCGTGTAGATGAGGGCAGGGCCCTCGGCATCGCGGGAGTTGCGCACCGCGATGCTGCCGTCGGCGAGCGCCGCCACCTCGACACAGTTGCCGGTGGGGTTGCTGGCGCTGCTCTTGCGCCAGCGGACATCTCCCAGCTCGCCAGCGTTCAGGCCATTCGTGATCTGCACGGTCAACTCCCGGAGTCTGAGTATCAGCAGTGAGTTTGCAAATGCACGTGCATCCGCACGTAACGGCAGCAGCTTATCGCGCAACCACGCCCGGAACAAATGCATATGCACGTGCAGATGACACTTGCGAATGCGCAGTGCATCGGGGAGGATATGGCCATTACGGCCTGATTCTATGTCGGGATTCCGCCATTTATGCCCTAGTTGACCTTATTGGACTGCGATGACCACGCCAACGCCAAAGCTGGCGCTCGCCACCGCCGCCGAGTGGTCGTGGCTGGACTCAGCCGTGCGCATGGCATGGCTGTGCTGGCAGAACGGTTCGGCCGCGACTGGCCGACCGCGGAATCAGCCTGCCGACGCCGACCGGTTAGTCCCGCGGGTGGTCACTGGCACGCCCGCGCCCGCGGCCTACTCCATCGGGCCCGCCCGCACCTTCGTGCTCCAGACGATGCACGAGTGGGGCGAGGCCGAGCGAGCCGGCGACGTCGCAGCCGTCGTCTCCGAACTGCTCGCCAACGCTCTGCGGCATGCGCTGCCGACGGCCAGGGCAACCGGTGACCTGCTGCTGTCCCCCATCCGCCTCGGGCTGCAGCATGCCGGTCCCTATGTTGTCTGTGCTGTCGCCGACCCCAGCAGTGAGGCTCCGGTGCTGCGCCAGCCCGACTGGCAGGACGAGAGCGGCCGCGGTCTGGTCCTCGTTGCGTCGCTGAGCGATAGCTGGGGCCACTGTCTGGTACCGGGCGCAGGCGGCAAGGTCGTGTGGGCCGCCTTCGCCGCTGCCGCAGGTTCCCGCTAACCCAGACCTGCGATACGCCGCCTCACACCGGCCGCAGGCCGTCTGACGCTACGGCTCCCGCTACCGCTATCGCTGCGGCTGCAGCAGCGGCAGCGCGATGCGCGGGCTTCCCGCTTCGCGCGACCCGCTGGGACCGCGCACGGACGCGCAGACGCCGTCGCTCGCCGTGGCGGCAGCCATCCGCTCGGCCGATGGTGTCCCGTAGAGCGTGGTCCGCTGCCGCAGTGACCGTCCGGTGGGAGCGACCAGCTCGGTCAGCTGACTGATCGTCCGGTAGGAGCCGTTCTCCGATCCGGCCATCCGGCTGATGGTTTCCTCCATCAGCGTGCCGCCAATGTCGTTGACACCGCCTCGGAGCACGTCCTGGCACACGCCGGGCCCGAGCTTGACCCAGGAGCACTGAATATTGCCGATCGCGCCGTGCAGCATCAGCCGCGATACCGCGTGCACGGCACGGTTCTCCCGCCGTGTCGGACCCGGTCGCGCCATCCCGGCCAGGTAGATCGGCGAGCTGGCGTGCACGAACGGCAGCAGCACGAACTCGGTGAACCCGCCGGTCTGCTCCTGCAGCCGCCGCAGCAACCGCAGATGCCCGACCCAGTGCGCGGGGGTGTCCACGTGCCCGTACATCATCGTGGCCGAGGTGCGGAAGCCAACCTCGTGCGCGGTCGTGATCACCTCCACCCAGGCGGCGGCCGGCAGCTTGCCCTTCGTCAGCACCCAGCGCACGTCGTCGTCGAGGATCTCCGCGGCGGTACCCGGCAGTGAGTCCACCCCCGCCTCGCGCGCCCGCACCAGCCACTCGCGCACCGGCAGGCCGGTCCGCGACGCGCCGTTCATCACCTCCATCGGCGAGAACGCATGCACGTGCAGGTCCGGGCAGCGCCGCTTGACCGCAGCGGCGATGTCGAAGTACGCGGTGCCGGGCAGGTCCGGGTGAATGCCGCCCTGCATGCACACCTCGGTTGCGCCGGCCTCCCACGCTTCCGCCGCGCGGTCCGCGATCTGGTCCAGCGACAGCGTGTAAGCGTCGGCGTCGGTTCGCCGCTGAGCGAACGCGCAGAACCGGCATCCGGTGTAGCAGACATTCGTGAAGTTGATATTGCGGGTAACGACGTAGGTGACGTCCTCGCCGGCCACGTCGCGGCGCAGCCCGTCCGCGAGCGCGGCCAGCGCCTCGAGTTCCGGCCCGCTTGCATCGAGCAGCGCCAGCGCCTCCGCGTCGGTAATCGCGGCCGGGTCTCGCTCAGCACTGCGCAGCGCCGCCAGAACCTCGTCGGGCGCGCGCCGCACAACGCCGCGATCGGCCCCCCCGGTCCCGACCCGATCCACGCCCTCGGACCGCTCCGCGCCGTCCTGGCCCGCGCCCTCCTGATCTGCGCCCTCCTGATCTGCGCCGTCCTGGCCCGCGCCCTGCGCGTCCGCGCCGACGCGAGCCCTGGCGGCCGGATCGATTCGCGCACCGACCTCCGCCCAGTCGCCGTACACCTCGGCGAAGTCGTCCCTGCGGTCCTTCGTCCGCCCGGTGGTGTCGATCGACACGAACAGGTCCGTCCGCCCGCTCGAGCCGAACCCGCTAGCGCTATCCCAGCCGCCGTCCGGCTCCTGCCACGGCTGGCCGGACGGCATCGCATCCGCGCGCGCCAGCCCGGTGGCCGGATCGGCGAGCGCGGCCACGTGCCGGGCCACCCGCGGGTCGAGCCATGGCTCGCGAATGTAGCCGGGGTAGATCGTCAGCCGCTCAGCCAGCTCGAAGCCGTCCGCGGCGGTGTGCGCCGCCAGTTCCTCGATCTGAGGCCACGGCCGCTCCGGATTGACATGGTCGGGGGTCAGCGGCGACACGCCGCCCCAGTCGTCGATCCCGGCGGACAGAATGAGCCGGTACTCCTCGCCGATCAGGTTCGGCGGCGCCTGGATGCGCGCCGACGGGCCGAGCACGAGCCGCGTCACCGCGATGGTGGCCGCAAGGTCGTCGAGGTCGGCATCCGGCATGCCGCGCATCTTCGTGTCGGGCTTGGCCCGGAAGTTCTGCACGATGACTTCCTGGATGCCGCCGTACTCGCGCGCCACCTGGCGGATGGCGAAGATCGAGTCGGCGCGCTCCGCCAGCGTCTCGCCGATGCCGATCAGGATGCCGGTCGTGAACGGCACGCTGCTCCGCCCTGCGTCTTCCAGTACCCGGAGCCGGACCGCGGGGTCCTTGTCGGGGCTGCCGAAATGAGCACCGCCCCGGTCTGTGAAGAGCCGCTCGGACGTGGTCTCCAGCATCATGCCCATGGACGGTGCGACCGGCTTGAGGCGCTGGAAGTCCTGCCAGCTCAGCACGCCCGGATTCAGGTGCGGGAGCAGCCCGGTCTCCTCCAGCACGCGGATCGCCATCGCGCGCACGTAGGACAGCGTGTCGTCGTAACCGTGCGCGTCCAGCCACTCACGGGCCACCTGCCAGCGGGCCTCCGGCCGGTCCCCCAGGGTGAAGAGCGCCTCCTTGCACCCGAGCGATGCGCCATCGCTGGCGATTTTGATGACTTCATCGGGCGACAGGAACGGGGCCGCCAGCCGACCCGGCACCGTCGCAAACGTGCAGTAGCCGCAGCGATCCCGGCACAGCCTGGTGAGCGGGATGAACACCTTGCGCGAGTAAGTGATCACGCCAGGGCGGCCAGCCGCCACGATGCCGCTGTCCCGCACCCGGCCAGCGTGGCTAAGCAGCGTTGCCAGGTCCTCGCCTCTGGCATGCAGCAGCACCGTGGCCTCGGCCTGGTCGAGCGTCTTCCCGTCCCGCGCCCTGGCCAGGGCCCGACGGACCGCTGCAGCGCTGGGCGGCTGCTGCTCGCGGGAACGCTGATCCGGGGAGTGCCGATCCGGGGAGTGCCGATCCGGGACCTGCCGATCCGGGACCGGCCGATCCGGGAACTGCTGACCGGACGGCGGTCGGCCGAG
>Ga0335074_10008612_pt1 | contig 14184 bp, 15 predicted proteins | sample Lox_Sample_23_FD_206715 | JGI IMG/M metagenome (GOLD analysis project Ga0335074, IMG submission 206715) | Soil microbial communities from Loxahatchee National Wildlife Refuge, Florida, United States - Lox_Sample_2.3 | ecosystem: Environmental > Terrestrial > Soil > Wetlands | place: USA...
TTCAACCTGGACGAGTACGTCTACCACGCGCTGCGGGCGGGCGCGAGCGGCTTCCTGCTCAAGGACGCGACCCGCGAGCAGCTGGCCGGCGCCGTCCGCGCGGTGTCGGCCGGCGAGACCCTCCTCGCCCCGGCCGTCACCCAGCGGCTGATCGAGGACTTTTGCCGCGGGCCCGCCCCCGGTGGCCCAGCCGCGGACGCGGCCGGGCGGCTCAGCGAACGGGAACTGGACGTCGTGCGGCTCGTGGCCCAGGGCCTGTCCAACGCCGAGATCGCCGCCAGCCTCTACCTCAGCGAGGCGACCGTGAAGAGCCACATCGCCCGCATCCTGGCCAAACTCGGCCTGCGGGACCGGGTCCAGGTCGCCGTCTACGCCTACGAACACGGCATCGTCCGGCCAGGCCGCTCCAGTTAGGTCGGCGAGCCGGCGGCGGCGCCGGTCTGCTGGTGGTTGTCCCAGCGGGTCAGCGTTCGGTCCCAGTCCAGCGGGACCGTGAAGTCGTCGCCCTGCGCCAGTTCGTCGTCCCAGTCCTCGACGGGGACGCGCCACAGCACCTCGAACTCGATCCCGCTCGGGTCCTTGGCATACAGCGACTTGGACAGCCGGTGGTCGCTCTCCCCCACCAGGGCGCCGGCGTCGAGCAGCTTCTGCCTGGCCTCGACGAGCTCGGCCAGCGTGCCGACCTCCCAGGCCAGGTGGTAAAGGCCCACCTCGGGGCGGCCGGAAGCGTGGCCGGTGCCGATGTCGAACAGCCCGAGGTCGTGGTCGTTGACCGAGCCCGGGGACCGCAGGAACGCGGCCTGGCCGGGGATCTCCATCCGGACCTCGAAGCCGAGCGTCGTGGTGTAGAACTCGACCTCGCGCTGCAGCCCGTTCACGTACAGCACGGCGTGGTTCAGGCGGCGGACTGCCATGGGGCGCTCCTGATCGGAAGATTCGCGGTGACCTTCGGGATAATCGAGCCATGAAGGTCTTTATTTCCTTCGACATGGAGGGCGTGGCCGGGATCGTCGACTGGTCGCAGTGCCGGGCGCCAGGACAGCCGTACGAGGAGGGTCGCGCGCTGCTCCTCGGCGAGGTCAACGCGGCGATCGAGGGTGCGATCGAGGGCGGCGCCACCGAGATCGTGTGCAACGACTCGCACGGGACGATGAACAATCTCAACCCGGCGGAGCTGCACGGCCGGGCGGTGTACGTCGCCGGGCGGCACAAGCCGCTGTACATGATGGAGGGCATGGACGCGTCGGTGGACGCGGTGTTCTTCGTGGGCTACCACGGGTCGATCTCCGGCGACAGCTCGGTGCTGTCGCACACCTACAACCCGTCGGTCGTGTCCCGGGTCGAGCTGAACGGCACCGAGTGCGGGGAGAGCGGGATCAACGGGCTGGTCGCGCTGGCCTGCTCCGCGCCGGTCGTGCTGATCACCGGCGACCAGCAGACGGCCGCCGAGGGCGGGCCGTTCTTCAAGGACGCCGAGCGGGTCGTGGTGAAGGAGTCAATCACCCGGTTCGCGGCCTCCCAGCTGCACCCGCTCGACGCGCGTGACAAGATCATGGCCGCGGCGGCGGCGGCAGCGCGGCGGGCGCGTGAGGTGCCGCTGCCGGACATCGCGCTGCCGGCCCGGCTCGACGTGGACATGCAGACCGCGGACATGGCCCTCGTCGCGAGCTGGGTGAAGGGCGTCGAGCGAACCGGCACCCGAACGGTGCGGATCGAAGGAGACGACCCGCTGGCGGTCTACCGCGCGTTCGTCGGAATTACCTACATCACCCGGGTCGCCGAGGGACGCTAATCCGGCGGTTACCTGAGCGCGCGACGCCGGCGGATCTCGCGGTACCTGCGCCGCTGCGAGGGATCGAGCGACATGTACGCGGCCGCCGGAATCCCGATCGCCAGCACCACGATGCCGGCGGTCGCCCACCAGGGCAGCCAGATCAGCAGGATCAGCCCAAGGACGATCCCCACGATCGACCACTTCATGTGCGGTGTCATGATGACTCCATCCACTCGGGCTGTGACCCAGCCGCCTTCAGCTTATCTCCGGAGCGAACCGTCAATGCAGATCTCCATGCCCGTCGATGCCGAGGCTAACGAACTCCTGACGCGCAGCCCACTAGCGCTTCTAATCGCGATGCTACTCGATCAGCAGGTCCCGTTGGAACGTGCGTTTAGCGCCCCCCGCGACTTGGTCAAGCGGCTCGGCCACGAGCCGACCGCCGAGGAGCTGGCGGACTTCAACCCCGACCAGCTGGCGGCGGTGTTCGGCGAGCGCCCGGCGCTGCACCGGTTCCCGAAGGCGATGGCCGCCCGGACCCAGGAGCTGGCGAGGCTGATCGTGGCCGACTACGGCGGCGAACCGACCGCGATCTGGACGACCGCGTCCTCCGGACCCGAATTGCTCAAGCGGATCGAGGCGCTGCCCGGGTTCGGCACGCAGAAGGCGAAGATCTTCGTCGCGCTGCTCGGCAAGCAGCTCGATGTCCAGCCGCCGGGCTGGCGAGAGGCGGCCGGGCCGTTCGGCGCGGAGGGGTCGCACCTGTCGGTGGCGGACATCTACGACGCGGAATCGCTGGGCCAGGTGCGCTCGTACAAAGCGGCGCTGAAGGCCGCCGCCAAGAAGTAGCGCGGGTTCGTTTCAGTCAACCTAACTTTTTGATGTAAGAAATAGCGGCGAGTGGCGCGGAGGCTATTAGCGTTGGCTGCATGGAGCCCATTGACGCGTTCGTAGCGAAGCTTCCCAAGGTCGAACTTCACGTTCATTTGGTCGGTTCAGCGTCGGCGGAGACCGTGCTGGACCTGGCGCGGCGGCATCCGGGCGGCGGGGTGCCGCGCACCGCCGAGGAACTGCGGCGGTTCTACGAGTTCCGCGACTTCCCGCACTTCATCGAGGTCTACAAGGCCGTCAGCGGGCTGCTGACCGAGCCTGAGGACATCGCGGACCTGGTGCGCGGCGTCGCGCGCGACCTCGCCGCGCAGCAGGTCAGGTACGTCGAGATGCAGTTCGGGCCGTTCGCCTTCCGGCGCATCGGCATGCCGGACGCGGTGATGACCGAGGCGCTGGACGTGAGCGCACGGGAGGCGCTGGCCGAGCACGGGCTCAGGATCGGGTACATCTTCGACTTCCCCGGTCAGACCGCGGACGTGGACGCGGTGCCGACGCTGACGCACGCGCTCGAGCACCCGCCGGAGGCGCTGACCGGGTTCGGGATCGGCGGGATCGAGGCGGGGCGCACCCCGTACCGGGACGTGATCAGGGACGTGTTCGCCGCCGCGGCCGCGGCGGGACTGCATTGCGTGCCGCACGCCGGCGAGACCACCGGCGCGGAGACGGTGTGGGAGGCGATCAACTTCCTGCACGCCGAGCGGATCGGGCACGGCATCAGGTCCATGGACGACCCGCGGCTGGTCGCCTACCTCGCGGAGCGGCAGCTTCCCCTCGACGTCGCGCCGACCTCGAACGTGCGCACCCGGTGCGTGCCGTCGCTGGCCGCTCATCCGCTGCCGTCGATGCTGGACGCGGGGCTGTTCGTGACGCTCAACAGCGACGATCCGCCGATGTTCGGCACCACGCTGAGCAACGAGTACCTGGTGGCCGGCCGCGACCTCGGGCTGGGCGCCGCCGGGCTCGCGGAGCTGGCCGCGAGCGGGGTACGCGCGTCGTTCCTCGACGACGGGTCGAAGAAGGAGCTGCTCGCCGAGATCGAGACGGTGCTGGCCGCGCACGACTAGCGCCGGGATCTGCCGGGGTTCGGCATCTGCCGGGGCGGGGTGGCTGACCGGTAGGGTTTTGCGCAGGTAAAACCGAATGCGCACGGGAGCCCGATTTCATGACAGCCAGGCAGCAGTTGGCCCGCCTGCTTCCGCTGGTCCTGCTCGTCGTGCTCGCCGTCGTCGGGCTGCGCGGCGTCGTGCCCACGCCGCGGTGGAACGGGCCGCTGCGGCCCGAGGGCGTGGCGATCGGGATCGCGCTCGAGGTCGTGCTCTTGGTGCTGCTCATCATCACGCTGCGCAGGGACGCCACCGAGCGGCGGGCGGCCGAGCTGCGGCCCTACGACCCGGCGGCGGCCGACGATATCGGGGTGCCGGCCGCGCTGCGGTTCGCGCTCAAGTGGCTGCTCGGCACGGGCGTGCTGGTGATCGCCGGCGTGCTGGTCGCGAACATTCACCTGCACTTCTTCATCAAGTCGCGGCCCCGGCCGCTGCTCCCGGCACCGCCGCCGAATCGAGGCAGGGTGCACCAGCCCCCTAGCCCGTCGTTCCACATTCCGATCGGGCCGATCGCGTTCGGGCTGGTCGTGTTCGTGGTCGTGGCGGCGGTGGTGATCAGCCTGTGGTGGGCGGCGCGGCAGCTGCAGCCCGCGCTGCCCACCGCGCTCCCTGACGCGGCCGACGCCGAGGAGCTGCGCGAGGCGGTCGAGTCCGGACGGCTCGCGCTCGCCGAGCTCGACGACGCGCGGGCCGCGATCATCGCGTGCTATCTGGCGATGGAGCGCAGCCTCGCCGACCGGGGCGAGACGCGGGGCGCGGCGGACACGCCCGACGAGCTGCTGGCGCGCGTCGTCTCGGCCGGGATCGTGCGGGGCGCCGCGGCGCGGCTGCTGACCCGCCTGTTCTACGAGGCCCGGTTCTCCACCCACCCGCTCGGCCGCGCGGAGCGGGACGCCGCGAGCGCAGCGCTCGACGAGCTGGCCGCCGAGCTCAGGACCGACGCCGGGGTGGTGACGTGACCGAGGGACCGGACGAGACCAGCGGCGTCAGCCCGTGGCGCGGCACGCGCCCCGAGCTGACGATCGCCGCCATCGCCTTTACCGCGGCAGCGCTGACAGGCGGAGTGCTCGCGGGCTGGTCGGGGCTGGCGGTGGTCGCGATCGCCGCCGCGGCGGTCAGCATGGTCGTGCTGCGCGCCCTGGTCCCCCGGTCGGCGGCGTGGTCCATCCGGCGCGCCAAGGACAAGCAGACCGAGCGGCCGGTCCTCGGCTACGCGCAGCGCAGGTTCGTCGTCTCCTCGGCCCTGTCCGCCCCGAAGGCGTACGAGTCCGACCTGCGGCCGCTCCTCGAGCACCTGCTCGCCGCCCGGCTCGCGGAGAACCACGGCATCAACCTCTACACCGAGCCGGCCGCCGCGCGCCGCGTCTTCTGCCGCGCGCGCGGCGACGACGCCCTGTGGGCCCTGGTCGACCCGGAGCAGGCCCAGTCGGCGGCGGAGCGCGACAAGGCGCGGCGCGGCATCTCGCCTCGCACGCTAGCCCGGCTGGTCAACCGATTGGAGAAACTGTGACACCGGAAGAGACCGCGCGACAGGCGGCGGCCATCCTCGACGAGCTCGAGAAGGCCGTGGTCGGCCGTCGCCGGACCCTGGAGCTGGTCCTGATCGGCATCCTGGCCGGCGGCCACGTGCTGCTCGAGGACCTGCCGGGGCTGGGCAAGACGCTGATCGCCCGGTCGTTCGCGCGGGTGCTCGGGCTGGACTTCGCGCGCATCCAGTTCACCCCCGACCTGTTGCCGTCCGACGTGGTCGGGGCGCCGCTGTACGACCAGCGCACCGGCGAGATGGTGTTCCGGGCCGGACCGGTGTTCACCCAGCTGCTGCTGGCCGACGAGATCAACAGGACGCCGCCGAAGACGCAGGCCGCGCTGCTCGAGGCGATGGGCGAGGGCCAGGTGAGCGTGGACGGCCAGACCAGGCGGCTGCCCGAGCCGTTCGTGGTGCTCGCGACCGATAACCCCATCGAGTACGAGGGAACCTATGAGCTGCCCGAGGCGCAGCTCGACCGGTTCCTGATGCGGCTGCGGCTGGGGTACCTGTCCGCCGCCGACGAGACGGACATGCTGCGCCGCCGGGTCGCGCGGGCCGCGGAGAACGTGACGCTGACCGCCGTCGCGAGCGCGGCGGGCGTGCTGGAGATGCGCGAGTCGCTCGAGGCGGTGGAGATCAGCGAGGACCTGCTCGACTACGTGGTCGCGATCGTCGCCGCCACCCGCCGCGACCAGCAGGTCCAGGTGGGCGCGTCGCCGCGCGGCGGGCTGGCGCTCGTCCAGCTGGCCCGCGGCCAGGCGCTGCTGCACCAGCGTGACTACGTGGTTCCCGACGACATCAAGCAGGTGGCGGTGCCCGCGCTGGCGCACCGGATCACGCTGCGCCCCGAGCTGTGGGTGCGGCGGGTCTCCGCCGACGACGTGGTGGCCAGGCTGCTTGGCACCGTCCCGACGCCCCGCACCGACCCGGCCGCGGCGGTCACCGGCTGATGGCAGGTCCCGACCAGCAGGTCGAGGTCCGGTGGCGGCCGTCGCGGCACGCCCGCCGGCTGCTCACGCTGGCGTTCGCCGGGCTGCTGCTCGCCACGCTCACCAGGCGTCCAGAGCTGGTCGGCCTCGCGGCGCCCGCGCTGCTGCTGCTCGGCGTGGCGCGGCCAGGGTTCCAGGGCCGGTCTGGGCGCCCGGGGCGGCCTGACCGGCTCACCGTCCGGGTCAGCCTGGCCAGCAGCCGGCTGTACGAAGACGAGGTGGCCGCGGTCGACCTGGCCGTCGACGACACCAGGTTCGACGCGCGGTGGCTGCTGCAGGCAGGCCGCGGCGTGGAGCCGGCCAGCGCGACCGGGGTGAACGGCTCGGCGGCCCGGTTCGAGTTCACCGTGCCGCGCTGGGGCAGGCGGCACCTCGGTTCCGCCGCGCTCGTGCTGCACGACCCCTGGCGGCTGACCGAGGGCCGGGCCGAGGTCGCGCTGCCCGCCGTGGACTGCTACCCGGATCCCGCGATGCAGCGCACCCGGGTGGTGCTCAGCAGGCTGCCGAACCGGCTCGGCGAGCACGCGGCGCGGGTGGCGGGCGAGGGCACCGAGTTCGCCGGCGTGCGCGAGTACGTGCCGGGCGACCGGCAGCGCGCGATCAACTGGCCGGCGTCGACCCGCCTCGGCCGGCTACAGGTGAACACGTTCGCCGCCGAGCGCTCGCAGGACATCGTGCTGGTCGTGGACGCGACCTCGCAAGTCGGCCCGCCGGGCCACTCGGCGCTCGACATGGGGCTGCGCGGTGCCGCGGGCGCGGCGCGCGCCTACCTGGACGGCCGGGACCGGGTGGGCGTGATCTGCTATCAGTGGGGCGGCGCGCGCTGGCTCGCCCCGTCGCTCGGCAGGCGGCAGTTCTACAAGATCATCGACACGATGCTGTCGGCGGACGCCGGGTGGGGGCACGGCGAGACGTTCAGCCGGCTGCCGCGCGCGGCGCTGCCGCCCGGCGCGCTTGTCGTGGTGTTCAGCCCGCTGCTCGACCAGAAGTTCGTCGAGACGCTGCGGGACATGCGCGAGCGCGGCTTCGGCTTGTTCGTCGTCGACCTGCTGAACACCGTCCCGCCCGCCCGCCGCACGTTCACCGACGCGATGACCAGGCGGATCTGGCGGATGGAGCAGCAGGCCATCAGGTTCTCGCTGCGCGAGCTCGGCGTGCCCGTCGTGCACTGGGACGGAGTGGCGCCGCTCGACCTGCCGCTCGCCCCGTACGCCCGCCGTCCGCTGGTGGTGCACCGGTGATCGCGTCGCGCGTGCTCGCGGCGATCGCGCCACGGCTCGCGGCCGTGCTGCTCGGCGCGGCGTGCATCATCTGGACGGTCATCCCGCCACGGCACAGCGGGCTGGCCGGCGTCGCGCTGGTGCTGTCGATCATCGGGGTCACCGCGGGGGCGCTGCGGCTGGCGCTCGCCGACGTGCCGCAGCCCGAGGACCAGTTCTTCCCGTCGGCGCCGATCCGCGCCTGGCTGACGTTCCTCGCGGCCCTGCGGGCGCTGCCCTGGGAGGAGATCGCGGTCGTCGCGTTGCTCGTGCTCGAGGTGCAGCACCCCGCCAGACCGTGGCACACCGCCGCGCTCGGCTTCGGCCTGGTCGCTTACCTGCTCGCGGTGCACATCGGCGAGTCGGGCGCGCCCGCGGGAGGGTTGCTGCGCCGCCAGGCGAGGCTGCTGCTGGCGGGCACCTGCCTGCTGGCGCTCGGCGCGGGTTTCGCGATGCTGCCCACCGCGGGGCCAGGGGCGGGTTCCGCCTTGCTCCGCGTCCTCGCGGCTGCCGCGGTCGTGGCGGCCGCCGCCCTGGTGCTGCCGGGGCGCGAGTAACGGGGGTGGTAGGGGACCACGAGTCCGTTCTGGATAAAAAGTGAACACCAGCCGAACGAAAACTGCAGATCTGCAGTAGGCAAAGCGGCGCTGACGGAGCAGACTGCACTTATGTCCACGACTATCACCGAAACGCGCCAAGTCAGAGGACAAGTCGAGCTCGCGGACCCGGCGGCGGTCGCCGACAGCCCGTACGCGAACCCCGAACTGCTGCCCGTCCCGCTCAGCAAGCGGACCTGGACCACGTACAACTACATCGCGCTCTGGATGGGGATGGCGCACGCTATCTCGTCGTACCTGCTCGCGTCCGGCCTGATCGTGCTCGGCATGAGCTGGCTGCAGGCGTTCCTGACGATCACCGTGGCGAACCTGCTCGTGCTGATCCCGATGCTGCTGAACAGCCACGCGGGCACCAAGTACGGCATTCCGTTCCCGGTCTTCGCGCGGGCGTTCTACGGGGTGCGCGGGGCGAACCTGGCCGCGCTGCTGCGCGCGCTCGTCGCGTGCGGGTGGTTCGGCATCCAGACCTGGATCGGCGGCCAGGCGATCTATACGGTCGTCGGGCGGCTCACGGGGTCCGGCTGGACGAACGCGGCCAGCTGGGACGGGCAGCCGTGGACGCTGTGGGTATCGTTCGCCGCGTTCTGGGTGGTGCAGATGGCGCTCATCTGGCGCGGGATCAACGCGCTGCGCCGGTTCGAGAACTGGGCGGCGCCGCTGGTCACGCTGGCGTTCACCGCGCTGCTCATCTACATGCTGGTGAAGGCCGGCGGGATCGGGCCGGTCCTGCACCAGACCGGCTCGCTCGGGTGGGGGTCGAAGTTCTGGGTGGTGTTCTGGCCGTCGCTGATGGCGATGATCGCGTACTGGGCCACGCTGTCGCTGAACATGCCGGACTTCACCCGGTTCAGCAAGGGGCAGAAGCAGCAGCTGTGGGGGCAGGTGCTCGGGCTGCCGACCACGATGTCCTACATCGCGATCGTGTCGATCGTCGTCACGTCGGCCGCCACGGTCGTGTATCACCAGACGATCTGGGACCCGGTGGCGCTGACGACGAAGTTCTCCTCGACCGCCGTCGTCGTCATCGGGCTGATCATGATCATCTTGGCCACGATGTCGGTGAACGTGGCGGCCAACGTGGTGTCGCCGTCGTACGACTTCTCTAACAGCGCGCCGCGGTTCATCTCGTTCCGCACCGGCGGGCTGATCACCGGGGTGATCGGGATCCTCATCCAGCCGTGGCGGCTGCTGTCGGACCCGCACGTGTACATCTTCACCTGGCTCGGCTTCTACGGCGGCCTCCTCGGCACGGTCGCCGGGGTGCTGATCGCCGGGTACTGGGTGCGGTGGCGCACGTCGCTGTCGCTCGGCGCGCTGTACACGGCGGGCGGGCGGTACTGGTTCGCGGGCGGCTGGAACTGGCGGGCGGTGGTGGCCACCGTCGTGGGCGCGGTGCTGTCGGTCGGCGGCGCCTACACCGCGCCAGGCACCGGCGGGCCGTTCCCCGCCGACGGGCTGATCCCGGCGCTCAAGCCGCTGTACGACTACTCCTGGGTGGTCGGGCTCGGCGCCGGGTTCGTCGTGTACCTGCTGCTGTCGCTGCCGGTGTTCGGGCGGCCTGACGCGCTACGGGATGAGGACGATCTTGCCCCTGACGTGGCCCGTGGCTAGCTGCTCGTAGGCCTCGCGCACCTGGTCAAGCGGGTACTTCCCGGCGATCGGGACCACCAGCTCGCCGGCGGCGATGAGGCCGGCGAGCTCGGCGAGGTTGGCGGCGCTGGCGCCGACGGCGTTGCCCTCCGACTTGACGCCGTACCCCTGCACCGCGTCGAAGCGGACGATCGTGTCGATGCGGGACGGCTCGACGTCGAGCTGGTTGATCGCGAACTCCACGTAGTCGCCGCCGTAGGTGTCGATGAAGGCGTCCACCGTCGGCGTGGTCAGCAGCGCGTCGAAGATGCGGCCGACGAGGTCCTGGCCGTAGTGCACCGGGATCGCGCCGTGCTCGCGGAGCCACTGGAGGTTGTCCTCCCCGGCGATGCCGACCACCGTGGCGCCGGCCCGCCTGGCGAGCTGGACGGCGAGCGAGCCGACACCGCCCGCCGCGCCGGAGATGACGACCGTCTCGCCGGGCTTGAGGTTCACGGAACGGACCGCGGCCCACGCGGTGAAGCCGGCCACGCCGAGCGCGCCGGCTACCTCCCAGGGGACCTCTTTTGGCTTCGGTGTCAGGTTTTTCGCGTCGACCACGGCGTACTCGGCCTGGGCGGACCGGGTGTCGACCCAGCCGATGACCTCGTCGCCTGCCTGTACGGTCGTGACGTCTGGGCCGACGCTCTCCACCACGCCGGCGAGGTCACTGCCCTGCCCGCTCGGGAACGTGGCCGGCCACCGCTCGGCCAGCAGGCCGTCGCGGATCTTCGCCTCGCCGGGGTTGATGCCTGCCGCCCTGACCCGGACCAGCACCTGCCCGGCGCCCGGCGCTGGAACCGGCACGTCCGCCACCGTCAGCACGTCCACGTCGCCGTACTTGTCGAAACGTACCGCCTTCATCGCCGCCTCCAGTCGTTTTCCAACGATCACCACCAACCAGGTGCCACTGCTTACTATGCCCGGCGAGAATCGCGGGACGGACAACGGATCCGGCGGTTACAAACGGGGGCATCCGGGGGGAAGATCATCACTGTGCAACGGCAACGACAGCGCAAGTCAGCGTAGACCGGGAGGCTGGAATGCCGGAGATCGTACGGGCTGGCCTCGTCCAGCAGGCGTGGACCGGGGACAAGGACTCGATGACCGCCGCCGCGGTGGCGCACATCGCCACCGCCGCTTCGGCGGGCGCGCAGGTGGTGTGCCTGCAGGAGCTGTTTTACGGACCGTACTTCTGCCAGGTGCAGGACGCGGACTACTACTCCTACACCGAGGCGATCCCTGACGGGCCTACGACCAGGCTCCTGCAGGACGTGGCGCGAACCCACAACATCGTCATCATCGCGCCCATGTACGAGGCGGAACAGGCCGGGGTGTACTACAACACCGCGGCGGTCATCGACGCCGACGGGACGTACCTGGGCAAGTACAGGAAGAACCATATTCCGCAGGTGAAGGGCTTCTGGGAGAAGTTCTACTTCCGGCCCGGCAACATGGGCTACCCGATATTCGACACGGCGGTCGGCCGGATCGGCGTCTACATCTGCTACGACCGGCACTTCCCCGAAGGGTGGCGGGCGCTCGGCCTGGCCGGCGCGCGGATCGTCTTCAACCCGTCGGCGACGTCGCGCGGGCTGTCGTCGTACCTGTGGCGGCTCGAGCAGCCGGCGGCCGCGGTCGCCAACGAGTACTACGTGGGGGCGATCAACCGGGTCGGCGTCGAGCCGCTCGGGGACAACGACTTCTACGGGGACTCCTACTTCGTCGACCCGCGCGGGCAGCTGGTCGGCGCGGCCGCGTCCGGCGACGCGGACGAGGTGGTCGTCCGTGACCTGGACATGGACAAGCTCACCGAGGTCAGGGACCTGTGGCAGTTCTACCGGGACCGCCGTCCTGACTCCTACGAGAGCCTGGTGCAACCGTGAGCATCCTCATCAGGGGCGGCACGGTGGTGACCGCCGAGGGGACGCTGCCGGCCGACGTGCTTGTCGTCGGGGAGAAGATCGCCGCCGTGCTCGCCCGGGGCGACACCACCGACAGCGCGACCTACGCGGCCGAGACCGCGGCGGCTGACGCGGAGCCCGACGCGGACGTGCTTATCGATGCCAGCGGGAAGTACGTGATCCCGGGCGGGATCGACGGGCACACGCACATGGAGATGCCGTTCGGCGGCACCTTCTCGGCCGACACGTTCGAGACCGGGACTCGCGCGGCGGCCTGGGGCGGCACCACGACGATCATCGACTTCGCGGTGCAGGCCAAGGGAACGTCGCTGCTCGCGACCCTGGATAAGTGGCACGAGAAGGCCGACGGCAACTGCGCCATCGACTACGGCTTCCACATGATCGTCTCCGACGTCAACGACGGGTCGCTCAAGGAGATGGAGTCGTGCATCGGCGCCGGGGTGACCAGCTTCAAGATGTTCATGGCCTACCCCGGGGTGTTCTACGCGACCGACGGCGAGATCCTGCTCGCCATGCAGCAGGCGCAGCGGACCGGCGCCACGATCATGATGCACGCCGAGAACGGCATCGCGATCGACCAGCTGGTCGCGCAGGCGCTGGCGGCCGGCCACGGTGACCCGCTCTACCACGGGCTGACCCGGCCACCGGAGCTGGAGGGCGAGGCCACGAGCCGCGCCATCACCCTGGCGAAGGTCGCGGGGTGCCCGCTGTACATCGTGCACCTGTCGGCCGCGCAGGCGCTCGCGGCGGTCGCCGCGGCGCGGGACGCGGGGCAGAACGTCTTCGCCGAGACCTGCCCGCAGTACCTGTACCTGACGCTAGACGACCTGGCCAAGCCGGGCTTCGAGGGCGCCAAGTACGTCGCCTCGCCGCCGCTGCGGACGGCCGACCACGCGATCGCGCTGTGGCGCGGGCTGCGCACCAACGACCTGTCGATCGTGTCGACGGACCACTGCCCGTTCTGCTTCAAGGAGCAGAAGGAGCTCGGCAAGGGCGACTTCTCCAAGATCCCCAACGGCATCCCCGGGGTCGAGCACCGGATGGACCTGCTGCACCAGGGGGTCGTTGCCGGGGAGATCACCGTGTCCCGCTGGGTGGAAACGTGCGCGACGACGCCGGCCCGGATGTTCGGGCTGTACCCGCGCAAGGGCACCATCGCGGCCGGGGCGGACGCCGACATCGTGATCTACGATCCCGCGGCTACGCAGACCCTGTCGGTCGCCACCGCCCACATGAACGTGGACTACTCCGCGTATGAGGGGATGGAGATCACCGGCAAGGTGGCGACGACCATCTCCCGCGGCCGCGTGGTCATGGCGGACGGGGAGTTCCGCGGCGCCGCGGGGCAGGGCTCGTTCCTGCATCGCGATCTCAACCAGTACCTGCTCTGAGCGGGTGGGGGGCTATGGAATTCGGGGTAGTGCTGCAGCCGAACCCGCCTGCCAGCGGGCTGATCGCGATGATGAAGCGCGCCGAGGCAGGCGGGTTCCGATACGGGTGGACGTTCGACTCCCACGTGCTGTGGCAGGAGACGTTCGTGCTGTATCCCCGCATCCTGGAGTCGACGTCGACGATGATCGTCGGGCCGATGGTGACCAACCCGGGGACGCGGGACTGGTCGGTGATCGCGTCCATGTTCGCCACGCTGAACGACAGCTTCGGCAACCGCACGATCTGCGGCATCGGCCGCGGCGACTCGGCCCGCCGGTTCATCGGGCTGCCGCCGGTGTCGCTGTCCACGCTGTCGTCGGCGATGACGGTGATCAAGGGGCTCGCCGAGGGGCGTGAAGTCGAGCTGCACGGACAGCAGCTGCGGATCCCGTGGGTGAAATCTGGCTCGCTGCCCATCTGGATGGCGGCGTACGGGCCGAAGGCGCTGCGGCTGGTCGGCGAGCAGGCCGACGGATTTATCCTGCAGACGGCCGACCCGGACATCGCGCGCTGGACGTTCGGCGCGGTGCGCGCGGCGGCCATGGACGCGGGGCGGGACCCGGCGTCGATCACGATGTGCGTGGCGGCGCCGGCCTACGTGGGTTCCGACCTGGCCCACCAGCGGGACCAGCTGCGCTGGTTCGGCGGGATGGTGGGCAACCACGTCGCCGACCTGGTCGCGCGCTACGGGACGGACGGGCCGGTGCCGCGTGAGCTGACCGAGTACATCGAGGGCAGGGCCGGGTACGACTACACCCACCACGGGCGGGCGGGAAACCCGTCGACGGACTTCGTGCCCGACGCGATCGTCGACAGGTTCTGCCTGGTGGGGCCGGCGTCAGCGCACATCGAGCGGCTGGCGGAGCTCGCGTCGATCGGCGCGGACCAGTTCGCGCTGTACCTGATGCACGACGACGAGGAGAACACCCTCGACGCATACGCCGAGGAGATCATCCCGGCGCTGCGCTAGCGCGGCTGCCAACGTCCCCGTGCCGCGGTCGTCACGGCACGGGGACGTTCGGCGAGCCCAGGCAGACG
>Ga0335074_10008613_pt1 | contig 14183 bp, 4 predicted proteins | sample Lox_Sample_23_FD_206715 | JGI IMG/M metagenome (GOLD analysis project Ga0335074, IMG submission 206715) | Soil microbial communities from Loxahatchee National Wildlife Refuge, Florida, United States - Lox_Sample_2.3 | ecosystem: Environmental > Terrestrial > Soil > Wetlands | place: USA: Florida...
CCACCCCCTAGGATAAGACCACCTCTGTTTATAAGACCATTTCCTAGGGTAATTGATATGTGATTGCTTAATTAATAAGACCATAGTCTTATAATTAATCTCATATATAAAAGCACCCCTAAAAGCGCTTCCAACAGCATTTCCAGTACAATTTTGTAAGACTGCCGGTCTCGTAGGGTCTCTAGTAGGGAATCAACACAGGTTATAGTACGATACACTGGTGTCACATGGGTGATCACGGGATGCAAAGACAGGTCTCTAGAATAACAGTGATATTCAAGGAACTACTTGCTACCTTTTCCATTTCTAGGAATGTCATTCTTTAAGTATGACCAGCGTCAGCCGGCCGGAGAAACCACGCTCCGTAGCGTTCTAACATGTGCAGCGGCCTGAACTATACGCTGTACGTTCTAGCGCCTAACATGATACCTCTCCCCACAATAGCCTGTCCCCAGGTCACAAAATAAGGGATGTACTTGGCAGTAGCAGCCTTGCTACGCCTAACATGATGTTTGGTATGTACTTCATTAAAATAGGACAATTTAGGCGGGAGGAATAAACATGGGTCTCCCAACTTAAGGGCTGCAGCGGGGCACTTAGTATGCATTAGGGATGCGTTTTCACATCTGTAGCATACCTGTAGCATCCTTGCTGTTATCCGCTCACTAGCCCTTATACATTCCCATCCACGTCCCAAGCTGCAACAGGTTACATAGAGCCGCAAAAATGTTTACTATATTATAAGCTCTTAATTGCCATTTCCTAGTATTAAACTGCAATCACACTTTCCAATTAGGACCAAGTAGTTACATTAGTGTTCCTGCTTGGTTTTAGCAGTGCCTAGCCCGCGTTAAGGTTTGTGTTACTGAAATCACTGATTATGGAGCTAAGCCTATTTAGGCTATTAGAATGGCTTTAGGAATTCCTAATTGTAAATTGTAAACATTCTTCTAAATCGGGTAAGGTGCTATAGTAGTAATTGCATGTGCTAGTAATTTTGCGTGCGCACCTTTCTCCTATTTAAATTACTACTTCTTACTACAACAACCTTTCTTCCTTTTACTATTACTCTTATACCCCTACACCGCTATGCTTCTACCCCTACTCCTACTACACCTTATAGCTTACTTCTTATTTTATTCTCAAACTATAACTCCTAAAAACACTCCTACTTGCACTCTGCCCCTACCTCTTACAGCACGTTTCATCTAGAACACCTACCTTTAATGTTTAAAGAAGCTTGTAGCTTATGCCTAAAAGCTAACCTTATTGCGCTATACTCGCACTACCCCCTTATAAGCATGCTTATATTATAATAGCATGTACAACAAATATAAGGAAGTAAGTACACGTTCTAGCTTTTACTTCTCTTTCCCCCTTATATAAGAAATACTACTAATATATAATAAGTTCTAGAAAAGTGCAAGAAAACTGTGCGCTAGATCTAAGAAGACATTAAAAAATGGATTAGTAATAGGAAGCTTACAGAAAACCTTATAGACCTTACAAGGAAGCACGTAAACCTTGTAAGTCTTAAACATCGCTAAAAAATATATATAAAGGAGGTGCAGTTGTAGTTTTATAAGCATAAGATCTTAACATCTTATAACTAGCAGCATACTACTATGCTTACATCTACTTAACGTATTAAGTGTCATCTTAAAAATCTTGTTAATATTCTTTGCTTCTAAGTAAGTTATTTATTTCTCCTTTATCCCCTTTCCATTTAGTATCCCTTATATCTTTATCCCTATTTTATTGCAGCTATTTGCTAACAAAATCCTATAAAATAACCTTAACCCTCTTAATAAGAACAACATTAAGGATTCTACAAATAATAATTTGGAAAGTAATAATAATACTAATACAAAGTAGATGGTTTAAGGATAAAGGTACTTGAAATAGCTAGGAATAAAAGTTTAAATTTTATATATTAAATATTGCTGCTTAATATAGCTCTTATAAATTTGCAGCTGCAGTCCGCTTGTACTTTAATACTTAATAAAATAATAATTCTCCCTTCTACCCTTCTAACTTTCTACGTGATAATTCAAAATAGCTTCTTATAGTTATTATATTTATTTGCCTCTTATAACAATATAGTATTAGATTCTTAGTGTTTCTATAATGTTTCTTAGCTGACCATACACTTTAATAACACTTATATATAAACAGAAAGGAACTATAATAAAATACTTTTACGTTTCCTCTTCCTTTTATTCTATTATGCTATTATGTTATAAGCAGTTTTATACTTATTTAAAATGTTTGTAGCATGTTCTAAGAACCCTTTATAAATCTATTTGTTATACTCTTACAACCACCCTTTCTAACACATTAAGTACTACATCTTCTTATAGTATGTCTTATAGTTAACAATTAATTTAATTTCCTATTTCTTACTGCTATCCTTATCTTTTAAAATGAGCAGCGTCTACTATCCTACTAGCTCTTCAGCCTTTTCTTAGTATAGTTCTAATAATAAAACATGAAATACTAAGTAGAAGTAAGAATATAAAGGGGGCAAGGAAAGCTTATATGCTTAATTGCTAATTATCTTAAAGACTTAAAATGGGCTTATAAATAGGGGTGTAAGCTTGTTAGAGTAAAAGCAGATGTTCTTTAATAAGAGTATAACTTATTCTTTTAAAGCGAACTTTATTAGTATATGTTTCTTATTATAGTGTTTCTTCTATAAAACAGTTATAGCAGCTAAGTTACAATCTAGTACTACTCTTACAATATAAATCTTGCAGATCCTCTTTCAAGTAGAAGGGACGTTATATTTATATACGTTGTTTGCAAGCATTAAAGGGAGAGATAGGCTGTAGCCGAATAGGGCCTAAAACAAGCTTATTTTAGTATTAAAATGCTATAAATTGTTATAAGCAAATTCGGCTATAACAGGCATTTCTGCTTAATTATCCTTATTGTTATTATAGTATGCTTATAAATATACTTTAAGAATTTAGTTCTAACGCTTTATTTGCCTATTAGTTTAAAAGTAAAATGCTATTAAAAGCTTCCTTTTAATCTTAAGGTAGTAACAAATGTTAGACTAGTAGTTACTTGTAAACATACTACCTTTATCTATTACTATGCTATTTAGAACATTATAGTACTATATAATCTCTTCAACTAGCTGTACTATAAGGGACTCTACATCTATCTCCTTTATACACTAAAAATAGCACGCCATCTTAGTATAACAGTTTACAACTACTAGAATTGCATTATAAAAGACCCCTTTAAACTTACTAGGAGGGAGACTTATAATAAAATCTATTGTGATTTCTTTTTATAGCCCTACAAGCTTTAGTAGCAGCAATAACTTGCTATACAAGTAGTAGCACTACAGCTTATTACACTAACATGCAGCACACGTTAACACATACTCTTTAACGTCCTTAAATAGTCCTTTCTAATAAAACTTCTAATAGAAGAGCTTTAAAGTTCTTTTAGGATTAAAGTGGCTAGTTAGGGGATTATTATAATACACTCTAAGTAGCTCCTACCATACTGCTTCGTCTTTTAAAACAAACACCTTCTTGTTCCAACAAAATAGTCCTATATCGTTTATGCTCTATAAGCCTTTTATAGGCCTTCTTACTGCTCGACTTCTTTTTAGGACCCCCTTCTTATTTGCAACAAAGACGTCTCCTTGTTGTAACACTAAAATTAAGTTTTAAATCGAGTTAGACGGATAGGCATATAGCGATTTAGAGGTAGTATAAATTTATATATATATCTTTAAGACAAAGTGATTACTAGTCCCTAATACTATTATAAATATCTTATGTCTGCTAACTGCAATTGTTTTATTAAGGGGGTTTATTCTTTTAAGTAGTAAGGGTTTATGCCTACTACGTCTTAATAGGGTTTTATACCTATTATACTCTTACTTGCTAAATATAGCTATATAAGTGTTAATAACATAAGACACTATTGTCTTAGTGCTAGTACGGCTTTATAGAACTAGGGATATTATGTTTACTATAAAGCTTCCCTTCATCTTATTTTAGAATGTAAGAAGCAAATCATACAACCCTAGTCCTACTAGTAAATTATAGTTAGACTGCTAGCTTAATACGTCTGCAAGATTCAACTTACTTAGTTTGTACTTAATCTTAAAATTAAAAGAACTTAAGTTTATAGCCTATTAGACCTACCTCCTATTTAGCTGCTTTATAGTTATAAAGTAGTAGAGGTTATTGTAGTCTATAAGGATAACAACAAGGTAGCAGCTACCCTTTAAGTAGTATTACTACTATTTAAAGCACTTAACAATTACAAGCAACTCTTAATTGTACGTTTTATAGCGCCTTTCTATATTAGTCATCTTCTTAGACTAATAAGCTATAAGATGCTAGTGCTTCTACTTAGGCGCTTTAACGTTAGGGTTAGACTGGGAAATAATCTTAATAAGAGCAAACCTTAAAGCATCTAACTTAACTATAATATAAAGAGCAAGGTTGAAATGCTATAGTATAAGAGTAGTAGTAAACGCTAACTTAATAGCGCTAAAAGCATCCCAAGCTGCTTGTAGAAACATAAAGGGGCTTACTTTCTTCCCTTTAATACTGCTAACTAGCAGGTTAGTTAAAAGGGCTACTACCTTTAAATAGCAGTATATAAATCTCTTATAGAAATTTGTAAAGCTAAAGAACTATTATACCTATATGAAGGTCTCTAGCTCTAGCTATTCTACTATTATAGCAATCTAGTTGGGCTCTACTACAACTTTAAAAGTGTTTACAATAAACCCTAAGAACTCTATTTTTATAGTAGAAAAGGCATACTTCTTTAAGTTGACAAACAGTTTATACTACTACAACTACTTAAGTACTTTATGTACATGCTTTATATAATCTCTATTATTTTGTAAGTAAATTAAGATATTATTTAAATATACTACATAAAAGTTATTAAGGAGTCCTCCTAGCACCTTGTTAATATAAGCTTAAAAGGTAGCTAGTATATTAACTAAGCTGAAGGGTATAACTTAATACTTAAAGTAGCTGTAATAAGTATAAAACGCCGTCTTCTACTCATCTCCTACTTAAATTTAAATGTAGTAATAAGCATCTTTTAAATTAAGCTTAGTATACTATTTAGCACCAACTAGGCGGTTTAAGGTCTTATTAATTAAAAGGAGAGGATGATAGTTCTTAAGAGTCACCTTATTTAAGCCTTAATAGTTAACATATAATTGAAGCCCTCTATCCTTTTTAGGAACAAATAAGATAGGGGCTCCTGTTAAACTTGTAGAAGGGGCAATTTAGCCTTAAGCTAGGTTCTCATTCAAGTACTCCTATAAGGCCCTTAGCTAAAATTCCAACAAGTTATATAACAGCCTAAATGGAGGGTTTGCTATTATGTTAATAGCATGTTAAGTATTAGCTATATCTAGTAGTATTACAGCCTTATTAGTATTACAAACATTTATAAGGTCTTAGTACTCCTTAAAGATAACTAGAGGCGGCTCCGCATTCCCTATAAAGGATACTAGAGCTCTAAGTCCTTAAAGGCCCTTTAAGAGCATTATATTGTAGTAGGGTTTTATAGTCCCTTATAAAATTATATGATTAGGAGCTTGCTCCTTACTATTTGAACTTTCTTGCTTCTTTCCTTATATGACGTTTTTCTATATAGGCTTAATTGGAGTTAGGTGACTTAAAATGGTTAGATAACGTAATCTAACTTCTAACTAAGCTATCCCTTACTAAGCCGTAAAGCCACTTGTAACTTCTCTAGCTATCGTCCTAACCTATTTTCCCTTAAACCTCTCTTCCAGCCTATTAAAGCCGCTTTTGTACAAGTTATACTATGTGACCTAGAATACTTTAAATCCTTACTAAGCTATTTGTAATTTCTATTTCTCTAGCTTTCTTTTTAAGCCTTAAATGTGTTTTAATGTATAAAGTAGTAGTAATTTTATATGCTTTAAAATATAGAAAGAGCTAGCGCAGTAAAAGGGGGGTCTAGGGGGTTTCCCCTTAAGAAAATAAAGAATTTAAGGAAAGGGGTTCTATAAGGTCTTTAAGAATTAAAGATTTTCTTTTTATACTATTAAGGATTTTAGTAAGGAGCAAGCTTGCATTGTTTTCCGCGTTTAAGGCGGCCCCTAGCAGGGTTAGGGGCTGGCCCCTATAATAAAAAGATTTTAGACTAAAAAGAGTCTTAATATTAACTAATCGAGCGCAGCAAGCGTGGGGGTTTAGGGGCTAGCCCCTATAAAAAAAGGTTTTAGGCTAAAAAGAGCAGGTTGAATTTACAAAGCAAGCTTCTACACGCTGGGTTTATATTATACGGTCCCTTGTTTAAGCGAGGTTGAGTTGGGTTGAGTTAGTTGATTTAGGCAATTGTTGTTCTTATACTAGGGCACCTTAATGTATATAGCTGGTTTGGAGGACATTGTAGAGGTATCATCTAAGGAATCCGGGAAGGATTATTGTTAGACGGAGGATTAGTAAGGAACCTACTAATAGACGTACAAAGCTGCTTACAGCAGGTTTGAGCAGTTTTACGGACAGTTTTATAGACATAGACTAAGCTTTACAGACACCCGCATAGTATTTGCAGGTTTATAGGACTTTACGGACGTAGAATGCAGTTGTTTCTTGTGTTAGCTACCTATTATGTGGTTTTAGGTCCTATTCCTTCTGCTAAGCACCTTATTGAGCGCACATTAACCTACCTATCGCCCTAACAATTGTGTACTGCGACGGCACACCCACTTTAGCCCTCTATATTGGTAATTAGAGAGAGGCATTTAAAATAGTTGCTTGGAGCACTATAGGAAGGGAAACTACAGCTTAAAGCAAGAGGTTTGCTAGTAGGGGAACGGACTGCATTAAGGACTAGAAGATTGAAGAGGTGGGCGGTGCCTACCTATTCGAAAAATTAAGGGGCAAAGTAGAAAAGGAAGTAGGGGGACGGAGATTATAGCAGGTTGCTACTAACAACAACAGTGAAGGACTAAGATTGGAGCTGAGATTGGAGCTGAGATTACACCCTATTAAAGGAGTATGCAGTAGCTACAGACCAAACTCGTCCTAGAAAAGGAGCAAATTGGACGCTGGTAGTGTTAGGACGCTATGGGACTGTCTGGAAAGCATTAGACCAGTTAGGGGGCTTAAGGATGACTTCTAGGAAATAGGAGGTCTTAGATATGCCCTTATTTTTAAGACATTAAGGACGACGCTATTGATTTTGCTGGTAATAGTGTGAGTGGGCGTTGTAGGAGCAGGTTATATTAAGAGATGGCTGGATAATAAAGCAATAAGGAGACAAGACAGGGACTATAATAGGGAGAGCTGCAGCAAGGGAACAAAGTCATAGAGGGGCAATACAGGCAGGACGGACTAGGAAAGCTTTACGGACGACATTACAGGTTTTACAGACTAGAAAGAACTCGTACGGACCTGTAAAGGAATATAGGCGTCTGTAAAGGACTCTACAGACATTGCAGACGACTAGACGCACTTGATGGACTATAGTGCAAACCTATTATACACTACATTCCCACATCTAAGTGTGAGCGTATTGCTAGTAACGTTATCTACTGCTACAACCCCTTCTTCTTCATCTTCTAGCAACAGTTAGGAGAGTCTTCAGACTTTTCCCTTACAGCAAGCAACAATGTCGACGATGTTCTATATGCTAATGCCTCCACCTAGCACCCTAAGGAGCTTGATGTTTGAGGGAGCTAATATGACTGAGTTTCTTAAGCGCTATAAAGACCTTTACTCAGATTATCGTGTGACAGACGAGGACAGACTTATAAGACTCTCATGCTACTACATCCAACTTATTGCAGAGACAATTAAGTCCTTAAAGGAGTAGAAGAATTAAGACTATATTGCGCTAAAGAAGGTTCTCCTTGCTGAGTATAGGAATAACAATACTTACTAGCTTCTCTATTCCGTTTTATTCTTTGAGAAGTACAAGAACATTGCTTGTACAGAGAAGGATAATGTCTTAGACTATTATTGCAAATTTGACTGGATTGCCTAATACTGCATGGAAAAGAAGGTTCTAACTGAGTATACTGTTAGGGTCTGGTTTATCTATAGACTGCTACTCCCTACTGCTAGCAAACTCATCTGGAAACTAGAGATTGACACTAAGGACCCTAACACAGTTGACTATAAGAAGCTGCTTGAGCAAGTTGTAAAGCAGACTGCGTCCGACAAGGCCATCTAGCAAATAAATGCTACACGAAGTCCATCCTAGCAGCAAACTAAGGCTGTAAATCAAGTGGTGCAGCAGCTACAGCCTACTGTTTCTATGACAAAAGAGCAGCGACTTGTAGAGCTTGTAGTTAAATTAGCTAAATTGGAGATTGTAGTAGTAGATCAGCTTACTAAAGCCTTTAAGAAATTAAGTGTCAATCTATTGCAGCAAGTGTAAAGGCAGTCCTATCCGCCAGCTAGAGGTCCTTACAAACGATATTCTCAATTTACAGGTTAGCAACCACCTGTAAATCGCCTGGAAGACCTAAAAGCACTATAAAATAGAAAAGGAGAGAATTTTCTGTTTGTAAATGTAGGAGCTTACGCAGTAGGAAGCTGAGGAATGTTAAGAATGCTAATGGATGTGTGCTAGTACTATTTCAACTAGAACCCTTTCTACTAAGACCCTCCGTATAGGTTTAGGGATTAATGCTTATAGTACAAGCAGCACCTAGCAATTAGGACAGCGCACGTTAATAAGAATGGGCGACTTGCACGCGGACCACCTCGCCTAGGAGCCTTAGAATTCTTCATCCAGCCCGGCCGCCCTAAGGGAACCCAAGTAGTTTTAGCGACTGCAAGGACCCTTAAAGATGAAAACATTGAGAATCGTCTTAAAAGCGGCCCGCAGCAGACATTAGAAGTAGAGGTAGCTAGCATCACTCTTCTTAATAGGGCTGACAGTAAGAACAAGGAGGAATTGGAAGGGAAGGAACTAGAGGTTTACTAGACATTAGTAGTGCGAGTGGATAGGACCCGTGCTAAAGACGGGAAGTGGAAGAACCCGACTAAGATTATAAAGAGGATAGAGCCTAAGGAGTAGAAGCTAGCTGTCCTAAAGATTGTGCGACCTAGCGAGTGGAAGCTAGCAACTGTTATAGATGTTACAGATAAAGGCATAGAAGTAGACCTAGAGCCAGCTGAGGAAGCAGTCCTCGTACGAGTTGAGGACAACCTTAAGAAAAGGAAGAGACGACTAAGGACCTTAAAGAAGAAGTATCTAGATGTAATTAAGGAGACTACGGACCTAGAAGCAGTCTTCAACGAAGTTATAAAGCAGCTAGTAACTATTAAGCTGTAGGACCTTCTTGCATGCTCTCCTACATTTGCCAAGTTGCTATTTAAGGGAGTTTCTATAAGGGAAGCAGCAGATGTTCCAGCTGCAAGTATAAGATCAGTTGGGGTCTAATATAAGAAGGAAAAGACTTATACAGCTAAGACACTCAAGCTGTTAGTAAAAGTTGATGGAGCACCTACTCGCACGATGCTGGACATTGGAGTTAAAGTTAATGTTATAACCTAAGCAGCAGCAGACGAGCTAGGACTTCCAGTCTGAACAGACCTCCTTTTAGTATTAAAGGCAGTTTCTAGGGACACTAGGGTCTTTAACGGGGCATGTAAAGATGTAGAGATTGATATTAAAGGAGTAGTTAATTATTAGACGCTGCTTGTTCTTAATAAGAGCGAGCACACTCTTATACTTAGAGCCCTATTCTTTTATAATGCTTAAGTCACATTTGAGTATGATGATTCTAGGAACTAGTATGCCAAGCTACTAAGTGAGGACTAGGAAAAGGTAGCTACAGTCCGCGTGTGTGCTCTATAGAGCAAGTAGGATTGAGAGAGAAGGATGGAGCTAGAGTTAGAGGGAAACAAGTAGCTAGTGCGCTTGCAGGACAGCGTACTAGCTAGGCATTAAAGTCTTTGGGGAAGCGCGTGCGATTCGCTAAACCATTTCACCTGCCCGATAGAGGAAATCAATTTACAGGTGACTATAAGGACTTTATAGGAGGTTTACAGGTGGAAGGAGGTTTTACGGACAGTTTACAGACAGGAAGGGGTTTTACAGGTTTTACAGGCCTAAGGAGACTTGTAAGGACCTATAAAAAGCTTTTAGGACCTATAAAGCGTGTAGGGGCTATCTAGGTGTTTTACTTAAAGGCTATTAGAGTGAAGGAGCTTAGTGCAAGTGGGTACAAACTGTTAAGGATCGTAGACGACTTTTCGTTCTACTAGGACCCCTATTTTGAACGGCAATTTCTAAGGTTTTAAGTGGCAACTGCATATAAGACGAAGGCCAACAAGGTCCGTCTAGTAGACCCTGAAAAGACAGATGGTTTTAAGCTTAGAGGGTGTTTGGACTAGTTTGAAAAATTGAAGGCAGAAGACGTCCCTTACTAAGATCCTAAGCAGTTTTCAGACTGGATTACCCCTAAGTTTTTTAATGTGCAAAAGGGTTCTCGTCTTACAAAGAAGCGCATTAAGGACCTTGTTGTAGGAGACAATCTCTAGCTAAGGGAAAGGGAGTTATTCCTAGAAATGCTTTATAATTAGGAAAAGGCTATTGCATTTGATTTCTTACACATTAAGAAGGTTAGACTTAAAGTGGTACTACCTTAAGTTATTAAGACAGTTAAGCATAAAGCGTGATAGGTCCCCAGCTTCTCTATTCTTAGAGCTTTACAGCTTATAGCTATTAAGATGCTACGTGAGAGACTTAAGAATAGAGTCCTTAAATACTACGATGGTCCGTATAGAAACTTATAGTTCTTAGTAGAAAAGAAGAGCAAGGCGTACCGCTTAATAAACGCTGCTGTGGAGATAAATAGGCGTACTATATAGGATGCCAACCTCCTTTTATTTGTAGACGAGTTCTCTAAAGAATTTGTAAGTTGTTAGATAGCTTTAATAATTAATCTCTTCTCTAAGTACGACCAAATTGAGCTGGATGTTAGGAGTAAGGATTTAATAGGCTTTTAGACACCTATTAGACTTTTACGGATGACTACGCTTCTATAAGGTGCTACAAACTTAGTTGCCTAGTTCGTACGGATTGTGACTAAGATTCTTAAAGACTTAATCCTTAAGGATTGTCTCCCTTTTCTAGACGATATAGGAGTTAAAGGACCACTGTTTGCGTATAATAATAAGGAAGCGCTTCTAAGTATTAGGAGGTTTGTAATAGAGCATATTTAAGCCCTAAATAGGACCCTCATACAATTAGAAAGAGCTAGGTGCACTATTAACTTGAAATTATAGTTCTATATAGATAGGATTAAGATTGTAAGTTTTGTTTGTAAAGTAGAAGGTAGGACTCTAAACAGTGTAAAGGTCATTAAGATCCTTAAATAGAAACCTTGCACAGACATTAAAGAAGCACGGGCTTTTATAGGGGTTTGTGTCTATTACTAGATTTAGATCAAGGACTTTTCTACTATTATAAAGCTTATATATAGTCTTTTCAAGAAGGGAGTGCCCTAGCAATAAGGAGTAAAGCAAGATAATGCAATAGATACCCTTAAGGTGGCCCTAACAAGCGTACTAGCTCTAACTAAGATTGTTTATACAGATAGAGCTAGGGAGATCATCCTAGCTGTTAATGCAAGTCTTAAAGGTTGAGGAGCTATATTAATGCAATTAGACGATTCCAAGTAGAAGCACCCGACCTAGTATGAGAGTGGGCTTTAGAACTAGGCTGAGTAGAATTATAATGCTACAAAGAGGGAGTGTTGTAGTATCTTAAAAGCTATTTAGAAGGTCTGCTACTAGCTTTATAAAGTGCATTTTATGCTTGAAATAGATGTGAGTGTCCTAGTAGCTTAATTGAATCGCTCAGCTACAAACCTACTTGGAGCTTTTATTACAAGGTGGATTGCTTACATCTAGCTCTTTGACTTCAAGGTCTGTTATGTCCTTAGAACTAAGCATACTACAGCAAACAGGTTGTCTTAAAGACCCTAAATGGAATCGGACGACATTAATAAAGCAAATGAAGTGGACATTAAAGACTTTATTGATGCCAAGCTTAATGCCTTTAGCATGGTACTAGTTGTAGTAGAAGAGGGCATTACAGATAAGAATCTGCTTACAAACAGCTATTTAGAAGACTCTTAGCAGATCGCGCAATATCTAACTTCTTTAAAGAAGCTAGAGGGAATAAGCAGGTCCAAATTCTAGAATTTTAGGAGAAGGGCTCTTTAATATGCAGTTGCAGATAGGAACTTATACTAGAAAGCAAGTAAAACCCTACTTTAACGCTTAGTTATTAATTTAGACGCTTATAAAGTAGAAATCTTAAAGGAATTGTATAAGGAGTTTGGCTATAAGGGCAGGGAAAGCACTTACAGACAAGTTGCAAACTAGTATTATTAGGACAATTGCTACAAGGACGTCTAGGAATTTGTTGCAAGCTGTAATAGGTGTTAACTCTATAACCCTTATCGTTTAAAGGAAGCTTTATGTCCAACTTAGTCGAGTACCTTGTTTAAGAAGATAGGTTTAGACGTAATCCACATGCCACCTTGCAAAGGGAAGAACTACCTCGTTGTAGCTAGAGACGACCTTAGCAGATGGGTAAAAGTGCGAGCTCTATTAAGTGCTAATTCAGCTGCAATTGCCGATTTTCTGTGGGAAGACGTAGTTTGCTGTTACAGATGCTTTAGGAGACTAGTTGTTAATAGGGGACCTAAGAATAAGGGATAGGTTAAGGCTTTTACTAGGAAGTATAGGATAAAGCGGGTCTAAGTGTCTGCGTACCACCTACTAGCAAATAGGATGATAGAGCGGGGCTATAAGCCTATTACAGACGCTCTAGCCAAGCTTACAGATAGAGGACTTAGAAGCTGGGTAAGGAACCTTTCTACTATGCTCTTTGCAGATTAGACTTCTACTTATCAACCTACTAGGCGGACACCGTTTTAGGTGGTTTACAGATGAGAGGCAGTGCTCCTAATCGAGTTGAAATTCCAGACTTAGCGCGTGCTAGAATAGGAGAAGGTTACAGGCCGGGTAGAGCTTCTAGCACTCCATACGAGACAGTTAATAAGCTGGGACGAGGACCTCGAAGAAGTACGTTTGCAAAAGCAAAGAAAGCAGATGGAAGGCAAGGAGTCTTTTAACTAGACCTATTAGATCTGCTAGACTGAAATTAAGGAAGGAGACCTTGTCTTAAAGTACAACTCTATTATTAAGGTTGATATATCATGAAATCGGAAGCTTTCTTACAAGTAGCTAGGTCCGTATAGAGTCTGTAAAGCTATTCCTAAGAAAGGGACATACATTTTAGAGGAATTCGATAGGATGCAGCTAGCTGGCACCTATTCAGGCAATTGTCTAAAGAAGTTTGTTGTCTGAAATTGCTTTTACAGACCAGTTACAAATAAGGAAGTTGAAAGCGAGAACAGCAACAGCTTAAAAGAGTTTGAAAGCAGCAAGGATGAAGAGTTGCTACTGCAAACAGGAGCCCCTACTTGTAAAAGTACCTGCATCTAGCAAAATGCCTAGCGGCAGGTCGAAGTAGACACTCCAATGCAGGACGCACCTAGGCTGGGAAGGTTGGTAATTGTGCCTCTAATACTTATTGAAGAGTAAAGGAGAGAGTATGTTAGGTTCAAGGAGGACGATAAGGGCAACTTGCTATAAAAGTAAAGGACTTAGACTAACACGTTTTATTTGTCTTACTATAACGCTCTTTTTATTGTTTTTGCATTTCTTTATATTCTATATTGTAGTTTATAGACGTTTACGGGTCCGTAAAGGTTGTGCAGACTTATAAAGCGTCTGTAAAAGGGGATCTAGGGATAGCAGCTATAGTTAGGGGACGACCACTTTCTTAGGGGGGGACGTATGTGGTAGGGTTCTATGGTCCCCTACAAAATCATATGATTTAAGCGAGGTTGAGTTGGGTTGAGTTAGCTGATCTGGGCAATTGTTGTTCTTATACTAGGGCACCTTAATGTATATAGCTGGTTTGGAGGACATTGTAGAAGTATCATCCAAGGAATCCGGGAAGGATTATTGTTGGACGGAGGATTAGTAAGGAACCTACTAATAGACGTACGAAGCTGCCTACAGCAGGTTTGGGCAGTTTTACGGACAGTTTTACAGACATTGTAGTGGGGTTCCGTGGTCCCCTACAAAATCACATGATTTAGGCGAGGTTGGGTTGGG
>Ga0335074_10008614_pt1 | contig 14183 bp, 12 predicted proteins | sample Lox_Sample_23_FD_206715 | JGI IMG/M metagenome (GOLD analysis project Ga0335074, IMG submission 206715) | Soil microbial communities from Loxahatchee National Wildlife Refuge, Florida, United States - Lox_Sample_2.3 | ecosystem: Environmental > Terrestrial > Soil > Wetlands | place: USA...
TCGGCGAGGGTGAGCCAGACTTCGCGAGTTGTGAAGCGCTGTACTCGACGACAGTGGTCACGCCCGTGTTGGCAGCCCAGAGGTCGCCTACGGGATCAAAGGCAAGCCCACCCGGGCCGTTCAGGCTGCCGTTGCTGTCGGCTGAAATTATCACGCTTGGGGCCGGCGAGCGCGTCCCTAAGGCTGTCCGGGTGTACTCGACCAGCGTATTGGTATTGGAGCTGCTGACCCATAAGTCTCCTCGCCGGTCGAACGCTAACCCCTGCGGAGAGCTAAGCCCTTTGGAAATTGTACGGAGCGCGCGTACGTTCCCGTTTTGGCCAACGCGATAAACCGTTACCGAACCGTTTGCGGCAATCCCGGATGACCCCATGCCACCGTAGTTCGCAACGAAAAGTAATCGCTGTGACGGCGCGGCGGCCCGCGCTGTCGCAGCGGCTGCACCGGACATCAGAGGCAGGACCGCCATCGCAGCCGAGGCCACTGCGGCGGGGAACACCAGCCTCCCACGACGTGCTCGGATAGTCCTTCTCGCCTCGGTTGGTATGGCGGCAGCTGGCGGGCAGCCGGGCGGGCAAGCCTTCATGTGCGGGCTCCTACGGGTCATGGGCCATCATTCGGCTCGATCGTACAATGGCCGGCCTAACTGTTCCATGCGCCCGGGCACGGGGCGCCGCCTGGCGCCTTCTTTGTCGGGACCTGTGACTTCTTGCCCACACCTGTCAGGGAATTTCAGGCGCAGGACGATAGCCTGGGACCGGATTTCGGCCGCAACTGGGGCGCCGAGCCCAAGGTCTTTCGACCCAGTGTGGGCCATGGTGTATTTGCGCGCGGCTGCCCCGGTGGCCGTTGCCTTGGTCGGCGCCCTCCTCCCCGGCGGCGAGGCGCCGACCGAGCGTCGCGGCCGGCGCCGCCCGGTTTGTCTGCGGCGCCCGTGCTGATCATCTCCGTCATGGCGCGCCGAGCGGTGAAGGCGGTGGGGAGCGTTTTCGAATATGCCGGCTGGTACAGGGACTTTGACCTGGAGCGGCTCCGACTCGCCGTTCACGCTCAATATCGCGGGCTCTTCGCCCGGACGTCTTGTCCGGGGAGATCGGTCCAACTTTCCGCTCTCCCCCTCGGGGGCCGGGCTCTCGCTCGGCGTGTCCGAGGCGGCATCGACTCGTCCTGCGGGCCACCAAGGCTTACCGGCTGCTGACGCTGCCGGCGTTACCGCCCGCCACCAGCTGGGTGGCGGTGAGGCGTTCAGGACTTGCCGCGTGGCTGTGAACGACTTACTTACCGCAAGGGGGTGACACCGCCGCCACCTCCGGCTGGGTACACAATGGGACAGGCGCCGACCAAAGGGGCACGCCGGCCACCCACCACGACCTGCCTTACCAGGAACTTACTGGTGGGGCTACTCAGAATCGAACTGAGGACCTCAGCATTATCAGTGCTGCGCTCTAACCGGCTGAGCTATAGCCCCTGGCCCCAAATGAGGGCGAAAGCCCAGGTTACACGAGAGGCTGCGCGGGCTGGTCCTCGATGACCCTCACCTGGACGCCGCCGACTACGTCGCTGATCAGGTTGAACAGGATAGTCGCGAACACGTTGAACAACAGGCCGAGGAAACAGAGGGCGCCGACTACGGCCGACACCCAGGCGAGTGCCGTCATCGGGTGCAGTTGGAACGAGCTGAGCGCGAACAGGCTGCGCACGGACTTGTCGATGCTGGTGATGACGCCGAAGTCCACCGCTACGTTCCACAAGATGACGGCCGCCACCATCAGCATGATGAACACGCAGACGTAGAAGATGAGCGAGACCTTCAAGACGCTGAGGACGTCGATCCGGCGGATGACGCGCCGGGTGCGGGCGTCGCGCACCACACGGCGCCTCCCTTGCGCGGGCTCAGGAGTCGCCACGGGCTGGACCGGGGCGGGCTGGGCGTAGGGAGAGCGCATCCCGGGCGGCCCTGAAGGACGGGTGCGCGGCAAGCCATAAGGTTGGGCAGGGTCAGGGGCCCAGGTCCGGCCGGGAGGGGCGGTCGGGGCCCGACCAGGTAGCGCTGTGGGAGCCGCTCGACCGGGCGCGGTCCCGGGCGGCCGGCCGGCACCCGGGGCCCGGGCCCCAGGGGGTAGCTGGGGCGGGACCCCGCGCTGAGCCGGAGGGTGGTACCCCGCGGGCGGCACGCCGTAGCGGGTGACCGGTGCCTGCCGGTCCCAGCCGTTACCGGGCACGTCAGGCCGCGCTGCCGGGCCGCGGCCACCCCCTTCACGAGGAGGCGGCTGGCGTGGCGCGGGGTCGGCCATTACTCCTCTTCTACCGCCAGTACGGGCGCTACCGAAGCGACCTCTTGGCCCGCGTCGAGGCTTACGACCCTCACGCCCGTGGCGTCACGCCCTTGGCTCGAAATATCACGCGCCGCCAGGCGGACGACCACGCCTGAGGACGATATCACCAGGATCTCGTCCTCCAAGCCGATCGTGAACGCGGCAGCCACGCCACCGCGCTTCGTGGTCAGACGGATGCCGCGGACGCCCTGGCCACCGCGCCCCTGGCGGTTGAAGTGATGCAGTTGCGTGCGCTTGCCGTAGCCGGCGGTAGTGACCATCAGGATGCTCGTGTCGTCCCGGGCCATGTCGGCGGCAACGACCTCGTCGCCCATGCGCAGCGCCATGCCCCGGACACCGGCCGCGTCGCGGCCCATGGCCCGCACATCGTCTTCAGAGAAACGGATCGTCTGGCCGCCCCGGCTGACCATGAAGATGTCGTCGTGGCCCGCGGTCACGATCACCGCCACCAGCTCGTCGCGCTCACGCAGGTTGAGCGCGATAAGCCCGTCACGCCGGCTCCGGTCGTACTCGGAGAACGCCGTCTTTTTGACCTGCCCCTGCTTGGTGGCGAAGAACAGGTAACGGTCAGACTGGAACTCGCGCGTGTCGATGAGCGCCTGGATGCGCTCGCCAGGCGCCAAGGGCAGCAGGTTGACGATTGCCGTACCCCGCGAGGTGCGGTCCTGCAACGGCACTTCAAAGGCCCGCAGCCTGTAGACACGCCCCAAGTTGGAGAAGAAAAGGAGGTAGGCGTGCGCCGTGGTGTGGATCACCTTGGCGACAATGTCCGCTTCGCGCAGGTTGGTACCGCGCATGCCGCGTGTGCCGCGGCCCTGAGTCCGGTACGTCGAGGCGGGCACGGCCTTGATGTAGCCCGCCCTGCTCATGGTGACGACCAGCTCGCCGTCCTCGATGAGGTCCTCGGCCGCCATCTCCCCCGGGTCGACGGTGACCTCGGCTAGTCGCGGCGACGCGAACCGGGCGCGTACCTCAGCGAGCTCGCTTTTAACCACGCCGTTGAGGCGGTCCCGGTCGCTCAAGATGCCTTCTAGCTCAGAGATGGCCTCCCGCAGCTTGACCATTTCATCTTCCAGGTCGGCCCGCCCGAGGCGGGTGAGCCGGGCCAGCTGCATATCCAGGATGTGCTCGGCTTGGACTTCGCTGAACTCGAAGGGCGCCGCCATCAGCCGGTCGCGCGCTTCGGCGCGGCTCTCAGAAGCGCGGATGGCGACGATGATCGCGTCGATCATGTCGAGGGCTTTGATCAGCCCTTCGACGATGTGGGCACGGGCGCGCGCCTTGCGCAGGCGGTACTCCGAGCGCCTGGTGACGACCTCCACCTGGTGGGCCACATAGGCTTCCAGCGCCGTCTTCAGATTGAGCGTGCGCGGGCCCCCGTTGACCAGGGCCACCATGTTGACGGCAAAGCTCGTTTGCAGGGGGGTCAGCTTGTACAGGTTGTTGAGCACGACATTGGCGTTGGCGTCGCGCTTAAGGGGGATGACGATCCTGGTCTCGACCCCGGCTGAAAGGTCTTGGATGTCGCGGATGCCTTCGAGCTCGCGGCTGTTGACGAGCTCGGCGATGCGCTCCTGGACGGCACGCGGGCTCGCCTGATAGGGCAGTTCGGTGACGACGATCTGCGTCCCGTGGCGCGTCTCTTCGATCGTTGCACGTGCCCGCATGCGGATCGAGCCGCGTCCGCTGCGGTAGGCATCCATGATGCCCTGACGGCCGAGGATGAGCCCACCGGTCGGGAAGTCCGGGCCCTTGACAAACCGCATCAGGTCGTCAGCTGTCGCGTCCGGATGGTCGATCAGGTAGGTGGTGGCATCGATAACCTCACCCAGGTTGTGCGGTGGGATATTGGTCGCCATGCCCACGGCGATACCCTGGCTGCCATTTACGAGCAGGTTGGGGAACCGGCCCGGTAAGACCGTCGGCTCATCGTCCTCATTGAGGTAGTTGCGGGTCATATCGACGGTCTCTTCGTCGATACCCTCGAGAATGTGCATGGCCAGCGAGGACAGCCGGCATTCGGTATAGCGGGCTGCGGCGGCCTCGAAATCGGGCGAGCCGTAGTTGCCGTGGAAATCTATGAGCGGATCCCGGAGGCTGAACGGCTGCGCCATCCTGACGAGCGCGTCGTAAATGGCCGTGTCGCCATGTGGGTGGAACTTCGCCATCGTCTCGCCCGTGACCTTCGCGCATTTAACATGCGGCCGGTCCGGCCGGTAATTTTGGATGTGCATCGTGTACAGGATGCGGCGGTGTACCGGCTTCAGGCCGTCGCGGGCGTCGGGCAAGGCCCGCTGGACAATGACCGACATGGCGTACTCCAGGAAGGAGCGCTCCATCTCGACATTGATCTCTATCGGTTGGACACCGCCACGCCCACCGTCATCGCCCCCAGCGGGCACTATGTCGCTCATCCCGGGCTACCTATATGTCCAAGAACCGGATCTCGCCGGCGTTGTCCACGATGAACTGCTTGCGCTGCTCGACGTCGTCACCCATCAGGATGCTGCACGCGGTGTCGGCAATCGCGGCTTCCTCGATCTCGACCTGCAACAGCGTCCGGTACGCGGGGTCCATCGTCGTGCTCCCCAGCTCGTTCCAGTCCATCTCGCCCAACCCCTTGAGCCGGTTGAACTCGCCTTTGTGGTTGGGGCGCTCGGCCAGGAACCGCTGCCGCGCCGCTTCGTCCTTCAGGTAGACCTTCTCCTTGCCGACCACGGTCGAAAAAAGCGGCGGCTGCCCACAGTAAACGTGGCCTTCCTCCACGAGCGCCGTCATTTGCCGGAAGAAGAACGTCAGCAGGAGTGTGCGGATGTGACTGCCGTCGACGTCGGCATCGGCCAGGATAATGACCTTGTGGTAACGGATCTTTGAGACGTCGAAGTCCTCGCCCACACCGGCGCCTATGGCCGCCACCAACGCCTGGATCTCATTGTTCTTCAGCATCTTGTCGATGCGGGCCCGCTCAACGTTTAGTATCTTGCCCCGAATGGGCAGGATCGCCTGGTTTTCCGGGTTGCGCGCGCGCACGGCCGACCCACCAGCGGAGTCACCCTCGACGATGAACAGTTCGGCAGCCCGGGCATCACGGGTACGGCAGTCGGTCAACTTACCCGGCATGCCCGCTCCTTCAAGCGGCGACTTGCGCCTCGTCGCCTCACGGGCGTCGCGCGCTGCCACACGGGCACGAGAGGCTTGTATCGCCTTTTGTACTATCAAGCGGCTCTCGGGCGGATTTTCCTCGAACCACTCCGCCAACTTCTCGTTCGTTGCTCGCTCGACGAGCGAACGCATGGACGTGTTGCCCAACTTGGCCTTGGTCTGGCCCTCGAACTGGGGGTCGCGCAACTTGACCGCTACTACCGCGCACATACCTTCCCGGATGTCCTCCCCGAGAAGGTTTTCGTCCTTGTCCTTCAACAGCGTGCGGCTGCGCGCGTACTTGTTGACCACGTTGGTAAGAGCCTTTTTGAGACCCTCGACGTGCGCTCCGCCCTCGATGGTCGAAATGCCATTGGCATAGCCGAGAAGAGCTTCGTTGTACCCCGTGTTCCACTGCACCGCGACCTCGACCTCACCGTCGTCCTCTGCGACTTTGAAGTACGAGACTTTCTTAAACAACGGGTCTTTAGCCGAGTTGAGGTGCTTGACGAAGTCGACAATGCCGCCGCGGTAGCAGAAGCTAACCGGCGCCTGGCCGCCCTCACGCTCGTCTTTGAAATTGATCTCGAGCCCAGCGTTCAGGAAAGCGTACATCTGGAGGCGCTCGATGATCGTCTGCGCTCTGAAGCCGACCTCTTCGAAGATGGTGGGATCCGGCCAGAACGTGACCGCCGTCCCATGCCGGCCACGCGGCGACGGGCCGACAACGTCCAGCTTGCTCGTGGCCTTGCCTCCGTCGGCGAACTCCATACGGTGCCTCAGGCCCTTTTGGTCGACTTCCACTACAAGTCGCCGCGACAAGGCGTTGACCACCGACACGCCGACACCGTGCAGGCCACCCGAAACCTTGTAGGCCCTGCCGTCGAACTTGCCCCCGCCATGTAACCTCGTGAGCGCGATCTCGACGCCAGACAGCTTGTACTGAGGGTGGATGTCCGTCGGTATACCCCGCCCATTGTCGACGACACGGCAACCACCGTCCGCCATTAGCGTCACGTCGATCCGGGTGCAAACGCCCGCCATCGCCTCGTCGACCGAGTTGTCCACGACCTCCCACACCAGATGGTGCAACCCCGTCGAGCTCGTCGACCCGATGAACATGCTTGGACGTTTGCGGACAGGGTCCAAACCTTCGAGCACGGACATCTCCCTCGCGGAATAACTGTCTGCGAAGGCACTCAACTGATCGTCTCTGACCTGGGTCATCCTGTCGCCCTTAGCTCCACTTCGGTCCCGTTGGCCCTGGCGCGGCCAGCAGCACGCCAGCGAGCTGTAAGGTGCGCCCGGGTTGGGTAAGGCTCGTAACCGAGCCAGCAACCATTGCTCTATTTTACCAGCCCCGGCTGCCACGCGGGCTGACCCGGACCAGCAGGGTCCGCACCGCCGGCGCCTCAGATCTCACCCGCTCCAGGAGCTGCGCGCTGAGAAGTTGCAGCTCAACGGCCCAGGCAGATTGGTCGACCACTACCGTCAAGCGGCCACCTTCGAAGGCCGCGGGCCGCGAGTGCGCCGCCACCTGGCTGCCGGCCAGGTCCTCCCAACGGCACTGGAGGTACGCCAGCTCAGTCGCCCCCTCGACACCAAGATGGCGGGAGGCCTCGGCCAATGACTCAGCTACAGGGCGCGGTCCGCCCTTGCGACGCTGCTGCCGGCCCCTTGGCCGCGACGGCTCTTGCGGCCTCACAAACCCAAAACTAGTGCTAGCGGTCCCCGGTGAGCTCGCCCGCAGCAACTCGCTGAACGGACGACACCGGCAAGAGCGCGGGTACAACCCCAGCCGCCGTCAGCACCGTCTGGCCATCAGGGAGGCAGCGGCACAACGCCTCGCTGCGGAGCGGGTCCAGCTCGGAAAAGATGTCGTCGAGGAGCAACACGGGGCTCGTGCCCTGGCGTTCCGCAACCAGGGCGTGGGCCCCCAGGCGCAGAGCCAGCGCCAGGCCCCTCTGTTCGCCCTGAGATGCCTGCACGCGGGCGGCTAGCCCCGACAGCCCCACGAACAGTTCGTCGCGCTGGGGGCCGAGTGAGGTTGCGCCGCGGCGCACGTCTTCCTCCCGCGCCGCCCCGAGCGCGCCGAGCAGCGTTCCTTGCCAGCTTCGCTCGTAGCGCAGGACCACCCCTTCACCGGCGACGCCGCTTGTCCCGCTCAACTGGGCGTACGCTGCCTCGGCCTGGGGGGACAGGGAGGCAACGACTGCCTCGCGCGCTCGGGCGATATCCTCACCGACAGCAGCCAGCTTCGTGTCCCAAACGTCCAGTACCGACGCCATAGCGGGACGCAACGAGCCACCCGCGGACCGCAACAACGCGTTCCGCTGCTTGAGCACCCGGTCTAGCTCCGACCTCGCTGCGCCATGCCGCGGGCCGAGACTGGACAGCAAATCGTCAAGGTAGTCGCGACGCGCTTGAGGCGGCCCTTTGACAATACCAATATCATCCGGCGAAAAGACCGTGACGACGACGGCGCCGAGCAGCTCGTCCGAGCGGCGCAGGGGCTGGCGGTTGAGCCGGACCTTGTCCTTACCGGACATGTTGAGCTCGACCTCCACGAGCAAACTGCGCCCAGACCGCTTGCCTTGCGCTCGTACGACTGCCTGGTTGCAGCCATCACGCACCATGGCGGCCGTTGGCGCACCTCGAAAGCTGCGCAGCACGGCCAAGTAGGCGATGGCTTCGAGGAGGTTGGTCTTACCCGCTCCATTGCTCCCGCGCAGCAACGTCACGCCATCTGGTACCAGCGCCAGCTCAACGGACTCGTAATTGCGAAAGTTCGCCAGGTTGACTTGCTCTAGGTACACTTTCGGCGCCGTGCCGCCGAACGCCAACCTGCGCCAGCGGCCTTCAAGCCACCCTGACCGGCATCAGCAAGTAGATATAATCGTTTTTTTCAGTCGGCTTGAGAGTGGCGGGCTTCAAAGCGTCGATGGTCTCGAGCAGCACCTCGTCACCGGCGATGGCCTCTACGCCTTCAGCGAGGTACTGAGGGTTGAAGGCAATGGTCATTTCGGCCCCCTCGTACTTGGCATCGACCTCTTCCACAGCTTGGCCCCAGTCGTTGGTTATGACGCTTAGCTGCGCCATGTCCGAACGCAACGAGATACGCGCAGGCGTCGTAGCGTCCCGAGCGACCAAACGGACCCGGCGTATGGCGTCCAGCAGGGCTTCACGGCCGATCACCAAGCGATTGGGGTAGTTAAAGGGGACCAGCTGCCGGTACGGGGGGAAATCTCCCTCGATGAGCCGGGTAGTCAACTTAACTTGGCCAATCGTGAAGCGGACTTCGTGCGCCCCGAGCCGCAACTCGACAGCCTCCGCGTCGCTGCTCAGCAACCGCTGTAACTCGGCCAGGGCTCGCGACGGCAGCAGCACTTTTTGCCCCTCGGCCAGGACCCCTCGAGCACCGGGCAAATCCTTGACAGCCAAACGGTAAGAGTCGGTCGCCACCAACCGGATGCCTTCGGCTTCAGCGGCGACCAAAACCCCCGTCAGCACGGGACGCGTGTCCTCAGAAGATGCGGCACGTACCACCTGGCGGAGCGCCTCAGCCAAACCGGCCGTTGACAACGACACACTTGACCCGCTGGCGGCGGACAAATGGGGGAAATCACCGGCCCGGTAGGGGCGCAGCATGAACTGGGAGCGCCCTGCAGAAACCTGAAGCTCCTCCTCATCGCCCTGTAACAGCACGGCACCCGGGTCAAGGGCGCGCACGATATCGGTGAGCAACCGGCCTGGGGCTACCACTACGCCGTCGCTCAAGCCGGCAACAGTGACTTCCGTCGAGATGGTTATGTCTTGGTCTGTCCCGGTGACTTCCAACCTGTCCCCGGCCAGGGCCAACCGCGTGCCGGGCAGTACACCAGCCGAGCTGGCCCGTCCCGAGCTGGCCCGTCCTGCTGTCGCCAGAGCCTCCAAGAGGTTGTCGCGTTCGCATCGCAGCTTCACCGTGTTACAGCTCCTCTACTAAATGATTTTAAAGATCTAGGCAGTAGTAGTAGGGGGTGTGGATTGTGCATAATAACCCAAACCCGCTGGTGACGACCGGTGGCCTCAGCACCCGCCATGTGGATGCCAAAGCCGGCGCGGTGGGCCCCGGGGACGCCTGCCAGGTCGACCTGTGGACCGAGGGCTCTTTGTCCACCAGAATTACATGGTCCCGGCACAAGATCTCCAGAGACGGTCACTCGCTCGCCTTGATCTTGTGGATCAGGTCTGTGACCTGGTCGTAGACCTGGCGCTTTTCGCCCATCTGGCGCGCGATCTTCTTTTGGGCGTGCATCACCGTCGTGTGGTCGCGGTCACCGAACTCCCTCGCGATGGCGGGGTAGCTGTAGTCGGTCAGCTCGCGGAAGAGGTACATGGCCGTTTGGCGAGCCGCGACCAATGGGCGACGGCGGCTTGGCCCGCATATTTCGTCTACCGTGAGGTCGAAGGCCTTGGCCGTGGCCTCGAGTATTTCCTTGGCCGTTACCTGCCGCGGCGCACTGGCGGCGATGACATCGGAGAGCACCTCTTCGGCCAGCTGCTTAGTGACAGGTACGCGATGTATGCTGGCAAATGCGGACAACCTTATGAGGGCGCCCTCGAGTTCGCGGATGTTGTCCTTGACGCACGCAGCGATCAGCTCGAGCACGTCTTCGGGCACGTGAGCCTTTTCACCTTCGGACTTCTTGCGCAGGATGGCAAGCCGGGTCTCGAGTTCGGGTGGTTGTATGTCGGTGATAAGGCCGGACTCAAAGCGGCTGCGCAGCCGGTCCTCAAGGGTGGGGATCGAACGAGGGTGCCGGTCGGAGCTGATGACGATCTGCTTTTCAGCCTCGTAGAAAGAATTGAAAGTGTAGAAAAACTCTTCCTGGGTCTCTTTCTTGCCTTCCAGCAACTGGATATCGTCGACAAGCAAGACGTCGAACGCGCGGTAACGGCGCTTGAAGGCGGTCTGGCCATGAGTGCGGATCGAGTCGATGAACTCGTTGAGGAAGGTCTCGGTCGAGACATAACAAACGTTGAGGTTCGGGAAGTTCTGGAAATCGTAGTGCCCTATGGCGTGGAGTATGTGAGTCTTACCGAGGCCGGACGCGCCGTATATGAAAAGTGGGTTGTACGCTTTGGCAGGCTCTTCGGCGACGCGTTGAGCGGCGGCGTGGGCAAAGCGGTTGGAGGCGCCGATGACGAAGGCCTCGAATGTGTAACGAGGGTTGAGCATGGAATGCGACCGCCGGTCGGTGCGGCCGGAGGCCGGCGTGTGGGAACCGTTGACATCGTGGCTGGCCCCTTCGGCTGCCTGCGGCCCGCCGCGGGGAGCCGCACCCGGCCCGGCGGTACCTCCGGCGGCGTGCAAGCTGGGCGCGCTTGTGGTGCCGCCGTCGTCGGGCGCCCGCACAACCAGCTCGACCTGGGGCGAAAGTACGCCTGTTGCTTCGGCCAAGGCCTGTTGGATGATGTCCAAGAAACGGGTAGAGACCAGCTCTCGGACCATGGAGTTGGGCGCGGCCAGCACAAAATGAGTGCCATCGGCCTCGACCAGGGCAAGCGGCGCCATCCACGCGTTCCAGGTCGGGTCGGGTACCTGGCCGCGCAGGATGGCTGACGACGTCGCCCACAGCTCGGCTGGGGCCGTCACCTTCCCATCACGTCTCTCAGCCTCATCTATTCCACAATCCTGTTGACAAAACTTCAGGAGATCGAACCGGTCCTGAGGCGGGACCGTGAGCGGCCTCGTCGCAGCACCGGGGGGAAGCGCCGGTCTCAAGCGGGTTTACCTTACTCCTGCAACTGCCAACGGCATGTTGTAGGGAGTCGAGGCTAGCACTTCGGTGTGACGGCGGTAGAGGCGGTGGCCCCACGGCGGTGGTCGGCGCAGCCGCGCTGACGAACGCCAGTTCGGTATAATTACATGCATGGGGCTAAAGGGCGTAGGCAAGCGAGCGGGGACCATCCGGCGGCTTACACGCTCGGCGCGGCGCAGGCGCCCAGGAGCGCTGGAGCCAGCCCTGGTGCAGGCTGCGTCGGTTGCCCGGCATGGGCGACGGCTCGGTGGTCCCCAGGCCGGTGGTGGTAATCCACCAGTAATCCCCAGAGATTTTCCCCTACCGAAACACAGGGGCCGGAAGCAAGGGTAGGGCGGTGCCTCCGACTACGACCGACATCCGGGAGCGACCAGTGGCCCGGGCGCGGGCGGACCGGGTCCCACCGCATGACCTTCAGGCGGAGGAGTCCCTGCTTGGAGCCATGCTCCTGTCGCGTGATGCCATTTCCTCGGCAGTCGAGGTATGCAAGGCCGACGACTTCTACCGGCCCGGGCACGGGCATATTTTTGAGGCTATATGTGCACTTTATGCTCAAGGTGAGCCCGCCGACCCGGTCACGGTGGCTGATGAGCTCAAGCGGGCCGACCTGCTCGAAGCGGCGGGAGGCACAGGTAACTTGGTCGCACTGCAGGCCAACACGCCAGCCATCGCCAATGCCGCCCGGTATGCACGCATAGTAGAAGAACTGGCTCTCCTACGCCGAATGATCAGCACGGCGGGTGAGATCGCCGAGATGGGCTACTCGCTGCCTGATGACGTAGCTGGAGCCCTGGACCGAGCCGAAGCCATGGTCTTCGAGATCGTCGAGCGACGCGTCACCGACACGCTCAAACCTTTACGTGAGCTTCTGGCTGCCAGTCTTGATCACCTCGAAGCGCTTTATAGCCGGGGTGACAGCATCACCGGTGTCCCAACCGGCTACAGCGATCTCGATGAGCGCTTGTCCGGGCTGCAGCCAAGCGCGCTGGTGATCGTCGGAGCACGGCCGTCTATGGGCAAGACGTCGTTCGCGCTGGGTGCAGCGGCCCATGCCGCCATCGAAAAGCGCCAGCCAGTGCTGTTTTTCTCCTTGGAAATGAGCCATCTCGAGCTGACCCAGCGCTTACTGTGCTCAGAAGCCAAGGTGGACTCTTCTCGGATGCGCAACGGCAAGCTGCACGAGTCAGACTGGCCAAAGGTAGTCAACGCCATCGGCCGGCTGGGTGAGGCTCCTCTTTTCATTGACGACAACCCCAATCTGACAGTTATGGAGATCAGGGCCAAGGCCCGGCGGCTGAAGAGCCGCGAAGGTCTGGGCTTGATCGTCATCGACTACCTGCAGCTGATGTCCGGTCATGGGACCAGTGAGAACCGTCAAGTTGAGGTCTCGGAGATAAGCCGCGGCCTCAAGATCCTCGCCCGAGAGCTGGCAGTGCCGGTCTTGGCTCTGTCCCAGCTGTCACGCAACCTCGAAGCGCGTGCTGACAAACGACCGGTACTGGCCGACCTCAGGGAGTCCGGGAGCCTGGAGCAGGACGCAGACGTGGTCCTGTTCATATACCGAGACGAGGTCTACAACAAGGACTCCCAGGACAAGGGCACGGCGGAGATAATCGTCGCTAAGCACCGCAACGGCCCGACCGGCACAACCCAGTTGGCGTTCCTGGACCACTTCACCCGCTTCGCCGATATGGCCCGGGTATAAAGAGGCCACTTGGCCGTTGCTGGTGGCACCGCCTCTACTGGCGGGATCCTGGCAACGGCCGTTGTGACGGGCTTTTTTGTAATTACGAGCGAGTGGTGGTCCTATGCGCGGACTATCTCGACCGTTACGGGGAATTCCACGTCCGCGTGCAAGCGGAGCGGCACCTCGTGAGTGCCGAGTGTCTTGATCGGCTCGAGCAAGTGCAGCTTGTGCCTGTCGACCTCAACTCCAGCCTGCTCGGCGACGGCGTCGGCGATATTGGCCGTGCTGACCGAACCGAACAGCTTGCCCTCCGGCCCAGCCCGCATGGGGATGCGAATGACGTGTTGCACCAAGCCGCGGGCGATGGTTTCGGCGACTTGGCGGTCATGGGCGTCTTTGGTTTCGCGGGCGTGGCGCATGCGCGCCGCCTGGTCGGTTATCCCCTCGCTGGCGACAATGGCATGCCCTTTGGGGAGCAGGTAATTACGGGCATACCCGTCGGATACGTCGCAGACGTCGCCGCGCTTGCCTAGCTTGGCGACATCGGAGCGCAGGACCACGCGCATTACGGCTCCATGTCCACGAGCTCGGTACTGAGCTCGTCTTCGAGGTCGTAGGCGCTCTCTGGAGCCGCCGTGCTCTCGCCGAGCTCCACAGTGCCCTCGCGCCCGGCGGGCGGCCGCGGCCGTCCCGGCCCCCGGTCGCTGGCGGTGCGCTGCACGTAGGGCAGCAGCGCCAGTTCACGCGCGGTCTTGATGGCCACCTGCACGTCGCGTTGATGCTGCGTACAGTTACCGGTGACACGGCGGGACCGGATCTTGCCCCGCTCGCTCATAAAGCGGCGGAGAAGACTGAGATCCTTGTAGTCCACCCAGTCGGCCTGCTCCTTGCAGAACACGCAGACCTTCTTCTTCCCGCGCGGCCTGACCTCTTTGGGGGCACGCTTGGGGCTGCGGTCCCGGTCGTTGGTCCTTGCCATCAGTTAGAAAGGCTCCTCGTCTTCGTGGCCGGCGCCGTACGCGACCGGTGCGGGCTCGCGCTCGGGGCTCTGACGGTGGTAGGGCTGTTCATGGCCAGCGTGGTGCTCCCCATTACTGTTCTCCGGGCTGCGGCGCTCGTTACGGGTGACATGAACGGTCGCCCAACGCAGGCTCGGGGCGATCTCCTCTGCCGTGATCTCAACCTTGGAGCGCTTGTCGCCGTCTTGGGTCTCCC